>Ga0193742_1000066_pt1 | contig 70015 bp, 67 predicted proteins | sample L2c1metaG_FD_165511 | JGI IMG/M metagenome (GOLD analysis project Ga0193742, IMG submission 165511) | Soil microbial communities from a riparian zone of the East river system, Colorado, United States - L2c1 | ecosystem: Environmental > Terrestrial > Soil > Riparian zone | place: USA: East River... | reverse complement strand
GACGGCATCGCCGACGCAGACTCTCGGTGTTCTCCGGCGGGGCGAGCCTGGAGGCAGCCGAGCGGGTCTGCGTCGGCGATGCCGTCGAGCAAGATCAGGTGCTGGAGTTGCTCACCTCGCTGGCCGAGAAGTCGCTGCTGGTCACCGAGGGCGCCGGCGCCCCGCGCTATCGGATGCTCACCACGATCAAGGAGTACGCCGCGGATCGGCTCGCCGAAGCGGGCGAATCCGACCAGGCCCGGCAGGCGCATCTCGCCTACTTCACCGAGCTCACCGAGACCGCGGAGCCACATCTGCGCCGCGCCGAGCAACTGGAATGGCTCGCCACGCTCGAGGCCGATCACTACAACCTCAGTGCCGCGCTGCGAGGGGCGATCGCGGCCGGTGACGCACAGGCGGCGATGCGGCTCGCGGCCGCCGCCGGTTGGTACTGGTGGTTCGGCGGGCGCCGGACCGAAGGCCTTGAGCTGCTGATCGCGGCCGCCAACCTCCCGGGCGAGGTGACCGATGACATCCGGGCCATGACGTACGTACTGGTGGTGCTCTTCGTGACCTCCGGGCGGGGCGACGAACACCTTGGCGCGGAATGGATCCACAAGGCGTATCGGTTCAGCCAGCTCAGCCAGCACGACAACCCGCTGCTGGGATTCGTGATCCCGCTGGAACGCCTGCTGCGGGCGCCGGAGGAAGCAGCGACCGCGTTCGAGTCGTTGCTGGAGAGCGTCGACCCCTGGGTACGTGCCATGGGGCGGTGGCAGGTCGGCAAGATGAGAACCATGCTCGGCCAGGGCGGCCGGGATGCGGAGATCCAGCTGGAGCTCGCGCTCGCGGAGTTCCGGACGCTCGGCGAACGGTTCGGGATCTCGTTGGCCCTGTCCGTGCTGGCGGCCCAACTCGCGAGACGCGGCGAGTTCGCTGGTGCCTGCGAGTACTACGAACAGGCGATCGCGGTGACGACCGAGGTCGGCGCCGTCGAGGATGTCATCGAGCTGCGGACCCAACAGGCCCTGGTGTACTGGCTGAACGGCGATCAGGACGCTAGCGCGGCCGCCATCGCCGAGGCCGAGCGGAGCGCCGAAGGTGTCACCTGGCCGTCCGCACTGGTCGACCTGGCGCTCGCCAAGGCGGAGCTCGCACGTTGGAGCGGTAACGCGGAGGAGGCCCGCCATCAACTCGGCCTCGCGACCACCCTCCTGGGCGATGCCGCGGAGCAGGCGTACGCCCGCGCACAGATACACGACCTGCTCGGTTACCTGGCAGACGATCTCCGTGAGGCCCGTACCCACCGCGTGGCTGCCTGGCAGGCGGCGTCCGAGGCGGGAACCCCACCCGTGATCGCCCAGATGCTCGTCGGGGTCGCGGACCTGGCTGTTCGCCTCGACCAGTACGAACAGGCGGCGCGGTTGCTGGCGGCCAGCGTTGACGTACGCGGACTGCCGGATCGCTCCCACCCGGATGCGGCCAGGATCGAGCGCGACGCGCGACGTCACCTCGGCGAAGCACGGTTCGCCGAGGTGACGCAGGAGGGTGAGCAGTCGAGCTGGTCTCAGCTGGTCGAGGTCACGTTCGCTTCGTGAGGGTCAGCTTGCCGCGCGTTGAATGGTGATGTCGCCGTGCCGCGTGCGGGCGTGCACCGAGACCTTGGCGTCGGATGCGCCCGGCTCTCCCGGCGAGGAAACGAAGTTGTGCACCGCCCCTCGCTCGCTGTTGACGTCGATGGAGGCAGCGCTGCCCTCGCTGATGCCGACCGCGATGTTTCCCGATCCGTTCGTCAGCTTCGCCTGACCGTTGGTCATCCGGCCGATCCGAATGGCGCCGCTGGCGGTCTCGGCGGTGACGCTGCCATCGGCACGGTCGACGTCGAAGTCGCAGCTGGCGCTGCTGAGATCGAGGTCGGCCGCGGCGTGGCCGATCCAGGTCTGCCCGCCCGAGTTCGAGAACCCGACCGTGCCCTTGACCTCGGCGATCCGCATCGTGAACGCCGCGCCGTCGATGTCGGCGCGCCCGGCGATGTGGCCGATCGCGACGTCACCGGACGCGAGGCTCGCCTTCAGCGCGTCGATGCGGTCCAGCTGGACCTGACCCGATGCCAGGTGCAGCTCGCACTCGCCGAATGAGCCGTCAGCGTGCACGGCCGAGTGCGCCAGGTACGCAGCCAGGCTGGAGCCGGTGGGCAGGTCGATCGTGATGGCGACCGACCCGTTCTTGTCCCCGGAGACGGTCGTTTTGACCGACAGCTGACCGCCGGCGAAACTGACCTTGGTCTTGTCGGCCACCTTGACATCCGACCGGTTCGCCTTGTCGATGGGTTCGACCAGCACCACGGTGTCGGTCCGATCGCTCGCGGTGACCCGCACCTGAGCTCCGGCGACCTCCACGGTGGCGGCGATGGGCCCTGGTGTGGCGAAGGTAGGCATGACAACTCTCCTCTTGTCTCGTACTTGGTCTGTTGGTGGGCGCCGCATCAGTCACGCTCGCTTCTTGAACGTGGAACGCGCCCACAGGTACCCGACGAGAGCGATCCCGACGCACCAGGCGATGGCGGCGATCGCGTCGCCGGCGTCGGGTGTGCCGTTGAGCAACCCACGCATGGTTTCGATGATCGGCGTGAAGGGCTGGTACTCCGCGAACTGACGGAGGCCCGGCCCCATCTTCTCCGCCGGTACGATCGCGCTGCTGAAGAACGGCAGCATGACCAGCGGCACGGAGGCCAGCCCCGCCGTTTCCGGAGACTTCGCCGCCAGTCCCAAAGCGACCGTGAGCCAGCCGGCAGCGATTCCGAGCAGCACGACGACGCCGGCCACGCCGAGCCAGTCGAGGAAACTCGCCGCCGGGCTGAAGCCCAGCAGGAAGGCCACCCCGACGAGGGCCGCGATGGCGACCAGGTTGGTCAGCACACTGGCGATGACGTGTCCGGTCAACACCGCACCACGGGAGACGTCCATGACCTTGAACCGGTTGATGATGCCCTTCGTCATGTCGGAGTTCACCGCCGTCGCGGTGGCCCCCAGCCCGTAACAGACGGCCAACAGCATCAGTCCCGGCGTCGCGTAGTCGACGTAGTCGACACCAACGTTGAAAGCGTCTCCGAGCATGTACACGAACATGAACATCATCACGATCGGCATCAGGACCGCGTTGAACACCGAGGTCGGATTCCGGGCGATGTGTTTGTAGTTGCGACGCAACATGACCATCGAATGGGACTTGGTGCTCACTGTGCGACCCCCTCCGTGATGTGGCCCGTCAGGGCGAGGAAAACGTCATCGAGGTCCGGTGTGTGGACGGAGAACTCTTCGGCACTGATCGAGTACTCGTCGAGCCTGTCCAGCAGAGCTCGCAACGACTTCGTCCCGCCATCGCTGGGAACCCGCAGGGCCAGTGCCTCGTCGTCCCGCGTGGAGCCGGTGAGGATCCGCGCCGCCGCGTCGAGTTCGGCGACGGTGGTGAACCGGAGCCGGACGTGCGTCCCGGGGATCTGGCGCTTGAGCTCGTCAGGAGTGCCCTGGGCGACCAGGCGGCCCTGGTCGAGTACCGCGATCCGGTCGGCGAGCTGGTCGGCTTCCTCGAGGTACTGGGTGGTGAGGAAGATGGTCACGCCATCGGCCACCAGCTCACGGATGATTGACCACATCGTGCGACGGCTGCGCGGATCCAGACCCGTCGTCGGCTCGTCCAGGAAAATGATCCGCGGGTTGCCGACGAGCGTCATCGCTAGGTCGAGCTTCCGGCGCATGCCTCCGGAGTAGGTCGACGCGGGCTTCTGCGCCGACTCCACCAGATCGAAACGCTCCAGCAGCTGAGTGACGATCCGCTTTCCGTCCTTGGCGGGCACCGGGCTCAGATCCACCATCAGTTGGAGGTTCTCCTGCCCCGTCAGCAGCTCGTCCACCGCTGCGAACTGACCGGTGACCCCGATCACCGCGCGCACCGCCTTGGCCTCGGCCGCGACATCGTGGCCGGCAACGCGCGCCGTCCCACCGTCGGCGTTCATCAACGTGGTCAGCACGTTCACCGTCGTCGTCTTACCCGCCCCATTCGGGCCGAGCAGGGAAAAAACGGTGCCCGCACGAACATCCAGATCGATGCCATCGAGCACGACTTTGTCCCCAAATGCCTTTCGCAGCCCTGAAACCGCAATCGCTGAACTTGTCATGTGACCACCATCGGCGCCCGGCCTGACACACCCCCGCCACGGCCCTGACACAGCTCAACCGAGACAACTCTCGGTGTCAGGGCCGTGGCGGTCGTGTGTCAGGTCCGTCGGCGACCGTGGCCGCAACAACCGCCACGAAAGGAAATCCGATGAGTCAAACGGTTCCCATCCCGCACGGCCTCCCCATGGAGCGCGATGCGGGCCCCTTCGACCCGCCCCGCCAGATCACCCGGCTGCGCGAGGCACGCCCCGTCAGTCCCATGGTCTTCCCCGACGGTCACGAGGGCTGGCTCGTCACCGGCTACGACGCGGTCCGCCAGCTCATGGCCGACACCCGGTTCAGCTCCCGCCAGGACATCGGCATTCTCCACGTGCTGGAGGTGATCCCCGACATGCCCGCCGTTACCGAACCGTCCCCGCAGATGCCGGGCGTGTTCATCGCCATGGACCCGCCGGACCACACCCGGCTGCGGAAAAGGCTCACCGGCGCCTTCACCGTCAAACGCATGAAGCAGCTCGAAGAGCACGTCATCGACATCGCCGAGCGGCAACTGGACGAACTGGCGCGCCTGACCCCGCCAGTCGACCTGGTCAAGGAGTTCGCGCTGCCGGTGCCCTCGCTGGTGATCTGCGAACTGCTCGGTGTCCCCTACGCGGACCGGGAGACCTTCCAGGTCAACTCCGCCAAGTTCCTGGTCAAGGACCAGCCGCTCGACGAGAAGATGGCCGCGCTCGGCGCACTGACCACGTACCTCTCCGAACTGGTCACGAGCAAACGCGCCGCGCCCGACGAAGACATACTGTCCGACCTGGCCCGCCACGACGACCTCACCATCGAGGAGCTGACCGGCATCGCCTTCCTGCTGCTGCTCGCGGGCCACGAGACCACCGCCAACATGCTGGCACTGGGCACCTTCGCGCTCCTGGAGCACCCCGAGCAGCTGGCCGAACTGCGCGCCAACCCGGATCTGCTGCCCGATGCCGTCGAGGAACTCCTGCGCTACCTGTCCATTGCCGACATCTTCTATCGCTACGCCACGGAGGACATCGAACTCGGCGGCGAAACAATCGGCAAGGGATCGACCGTCGTCGTCTCGCTGCTGGCCGCCAACCACGACCCCCAGCGCTTCGACAACCCCGACACCCTGGACCTCCACCGCAAGGCCCGCGGTCACCTGTCCTTCGGCCACGGCATCCACCAATGCCTCGGCCAGCAACTGGCCCGCATCGAGATGCGCGCCGGTTTCGAGGGACTGCTGCGTCGCTTCCCGACCCTCAAGCTCGCCATTCCCGCCGGCGAGGTGAAACTCAAGACCGATATGAATATCTACGGCGTCCACGAACTGCCGGTCACCTGGACGGAAACGGCCCGGTAAAAGGGCTTGTGGAGGTGCGCGTCACCCGTGTGGGAATTTGGACCAGTCGAGCAAAGTCCGCTGACCTGCGGAACAAGCAGGTCAGCGGACTTAGTGGGCAAGGTCGGAAGTCTTTCGGGGGTTGATGTCGTGAAGGGCGCTTTCGAGACGTCGGCCCATGCCCTGAAGGACCCCTTCATGTCGTTGAGTGACATGAAGGGGTCCTTCAGGGCATCGGCCGTGTCCCGAACGCGCCCTTCACGGCCGCGCCCCGCCGGGCGGACATCGAGGATGCCGTGAAAGCGCCTTTCACGGCGGGCCTCTACACCCGGCCAGACCGACCCCGAAGAACTTCGGTCACGGCGCCGAGCACCCTGACCGGGACGGCTTCGTGCGCGCCCAGCACCTCTCCGGCTGCTGAACAGGTCCCGGGGGAGTGTTGTCGGGGCCTCCCCGGGCCGTTCCGGTGGTGGCTACTATGCACGAGCAGTACGCCGCACGGAGTTGTCCTCGCCCGCTTTGGCGATATCCTCGAGCTCCGTGACAATCGCCGAGAGCGCTTCTGGGAACATCTCGATTAGCTCGTGCACCGGTATGTGCCACCGGCTTAGCCGCAAGACCCGGGCCAGAACGTTGACCCGTCCGGTGAAGCCATGATGGCCGGCAAGCCTCCGGAGCACGGCGATCTGCCGATCTGGATCAGCGATGGCGTTGGCTGTGGCGTGCGCGCGGTCCAGGGCACCGGCCTCGAGCGCCGCGTCGGCCACGGCCGCTAAGGCGGCGGCTCGCTGGCCGGCGTCCACGATGTCATCGGTGATGGCCTCGGCGCGGTCGATAAGTTCGGTAGCCAGGTCATGATCGCCAGTGCCTGCCGCCGCTTGGGCGACCTCGGCCAGCACCATTGCTCGCTGCCCTGGGTTCACCATTGACTCGGCAATGGCCTGAATCCCGTTGATGAGTTCGGTGGCCACGCCGCGCTTTCCTATGCCTGCCGCCGCCTTGGCGACCGCTGCCAGTGTCCTTGCCCTCTGGCCAAGGTCGGTGATGATCCCGGCGATGGCCCTGGCTTGGTCGAAGTCGCCCGCGTCGGTGGCCGCCTCGGCTGCCGCGGCAATGGTCCCTGACCGCTGGTCGGGGTTGATGATTGAATCGGCGATTGCCTTGGCACGGTTGAGATCACCAAGACATGCGGCCGCTTCTGCCGCGTTGGCCAGTGCTGATGTCCGCCAATATGGGTCAGTAGCATCACTGGTGATGGCCTGCGCGCGGTTGAGGAGGAATGTCGCGGCACTTGGCTCATCCAGATGGGCCGCGACTTTGGCCAGCGCCGCCAGGGCGGCCGCCCGGCTGCTGGAGTTCCGGATGGCCTCAGCGGCGGCCTTGGCTGGACCGATGAGCGCCCCGGCCCGCTCGCGATCACCGATGGCGGCAGCTGCCGTCAATGCCGCCGCCTGTGATGACGGATCCGGGATGGTCTCGGCGATGGCCTCGGCCAAGTCCAGGTGGCCCGAGCTGGCCGCCGCTTTGACCACCGTCGCCAGCGCTGCCGACCGCTCGCTCTGGTTGACGATGGCAGTTGCGGTGACCCGGGCCTGGCCGATGAGGGTTGCCGCCCGATCGGAATCAGCCACGGTTGCCGCAGCGGCCATCGCCGCCACCCGCCAGTAGGGGTCGAGAATGGACTCGGCGATTGTCTGGGCCTGGTCCAGGGCACCGGCGCGAGCCGCAGCGTCGGCCGCCACTACGAGAGCCTCTGCCCGCCAGTACGGGTCGCTGATGGCGTCGGCGGTGGTTTGCGCGTCATAGATGAGTTCCGCCGCACTGTCGAGATCGCCGGCGCGGGCTGCCGCGTCAGCGACTGTGGTCAGCGCTGCCGCCCGCCAATAGGTGTCGGCGATAGACGTTGCGATGGCCTTGGCCGTGGCCACCTCTCCTCTTTCTACCGCTGCCTCGGCGGCTGCCGCGAGCGCTTCGGCCCGCTGGCCGGCGTCGCCAGTGGCCGTGGCCCGATCGAGGTCGTCGGAGTCGGCAGCTGATGGCCGCCGACCGAAGCCTATGATGATCTTGCCTCGCTCCAGGTAGTGCTCACTGGAGGCAGCGATGATTGTCGCCCGCTGCCGCAAGGCAGGTGCGGTTACTGCGCCGTCTTTGTTTGGCTTCTTGTCCCAGTTGAGCAGCTTGGCTGCCCAGGACAGCCTGCCGGCACTGGCCAAGGCATGAACCAGCGACACCAGGACTGCCGAGCGCCAACGACTGTCGGAGATGGTGTCCGCGATGTCCTGAGCCAGGCGGAAATCGCTGCTGTCGACCACCACCGCGTCAGCCACGCACGCCAGCGCGGCGGCCTGCCAGTACGAGTCGTTGATCGTGCGGGCCATACGCCGAGCCTGGTCGATGTGCCCCGTGTCAGCTACAGCCTTCACCGTGGACGCGCGCGCCGCTGCCCGCTGGTCAGGGTTGGGGATGGTGTTGGCAATCGCCTGAGCCCGGCCGAAGTCGTCGGTCCGGACTGCGGTGTTGACCAGTGATGCCAGCGCTCGTGACTGCTGGTCGGGGTTGGCGATGGTGTTGGCAATTGCCTGAGCCCGATCGAATTCTCCCATCTGTGCCGCCGCGTCGACCATCGAAACCAGCGCCCGTGACTGCTGGTCGGGGTTGGCGATGATGTTGGCAATCGCCTGAGCCCGATCGAAATCTCCCATCCGCGCCGCCGCGTCGACCATCGAAACCAGCGCTCCTGACCGCTGACCGGCACTGGCGATGGCTCGAACGGCCGCCTCGGCCTGGTCCATGAGCGCCGTCGCGCGGTCCTGGTCGCTGGCCTGCGCGACGGCGACTGCCATCGCTGACAACGCCTCGACGCGCCCAGTGGGATCGGTGATCGAGTTGGCGATGGACTCGGCTCGGGTGATCTGGCCCAACCGGGCCAAGACAGCCGGCAGGTGTACAGGCGTATTGCTGTTGCGGTCGGTAAGGTGGTCGCGGTGGATGGCCAGGCGGACCATCGTGACCAGGTTGGGGCTTGGCTGCCGCGCGATGATGTCCTGGGCGGTGGTGATCTCCGCTAGCGCGGCGGCGTCTCCGCCGGACAGGTCCAGCATGCGGTCCTGGCGCGCTGGGTCCGCGGCGCAGGAGACCATTCGCTGGAGGTCGCTGTCCGCCAGCAGCATGCTGAAATAGCCGCGCAGCAGGAACTCGGGCGTATCGGCCGGCCATCGACCGCGCTGATAATGCTCGGCCCAGGTGTGCAGCCGGTCCCGGTATTCGGCCAGCCGCTCCTTACCCAGCATTTTCAACGCGGTGGCCCGAATTCCCTCATGTCCTAGCAGGTAGTTGTCGGGGAAATCGCCCGGCCGGTAGTGACTGGGACGCTGGTCGAAGCTGCGCCCCGCCACCGTGCACAGATGGTGGTCGACCTGCCAGGGCGACAGCCCAGTCAGGCCCGCCAGATCGGCAGTGGACAAACCGCCGCCGGCCGCGGCGACCAGGCCGAGTAGATCCTGTTCAGTGGGGGACCCCTGCAGCAGCCTCGCGAGGTCGCGCTCCATAGTGTCGCGGATGGCCTGCGCCTCCGGGGAGGGGGCAAGGGGCTTGACCGTTGCCCCCTCGAGCAGTGGATGGCCGACTGGGATATCGCCGGGGACTGGCGGGTTCGGCCGCCCTGCGACGATCACTCGCATCCCGGCAGGCGGCTGGATAGGCAGCAGCGCCGCAATGCTGTGCCAACCCGGTCCGGCGTTGGCGCCTCGATCCTCATCCAATCCGTCAACGACAAGGACGAACTGCTCCCCACGGGCCCGGCAGGCACTCGCAGCGTCGGCGAGCAACCCCAGCAGATGAGCCTCGCGAGTCGACTCGGTCAGAAACGGCGGCCAACTCTCGCCCAGCAGTGACAGCAGTTGCTCCATCACATTGTCGACAAACGCGGCCCGGTCATCCTGGCTGGATAGGCGTGAGGTGATGAAGAATGACACCACCCGCACTCCGGCCGGAGGGTGCAGCACGAACCACGACATCAACGCGGACTTGCCGGACCAGGCCGCCGCCCGCCACCAGCAGTAGCTCTCTTCGCTGCCGAGTTCCGAGCAGAACTGAGCCAACTCGGCTAGTTCGGCTTCCCTGCCCAACAGGCGCTTCGGCGCGATCCGCTCGACCTGGTATCGGTAGCGGGTACGCACCGGCAACCCGGTCAACAGGTTCACATCGCCGAAATGCACACCCGTGTTGGCGTAGCCGCCCGACGCCGTCGCCGAGCCGCTTTCGCCGACCTTGACTTGGCGCACGCGCTCGCGACCCTTTCAGGTGGTTGGCGGGGTACCGTCCGCTGGCCGACCGAGATTAGTCCAATTGGGCGCCCGTGACCGCATCCCCATCCCGACCCGCTTTCGCGTCTCCCGTCCGCTCCACCTGCACTGGCCCCGCCGTGTGCCCGCTCACCCCGCTGATCGCGCGCCCACCGGGGCCGGCCGTCGCCTGCCCCGTCTTGGCCACGCGCACGACATCCGGTGACCCGGCCGTGCGGGTCGCCGTCCATACCGCTACCCCCACAGCGGCCACCGCACCCAATGCAGAAGCCACAGTGGCGACTCGATTCGCATCTTCCCACCGGGCGACCGCGAACCACACGCCCAATGCGGCCACCACCAGACACGTGACAAGCAACGAGACACGACCCGCGTTCATATCAACAACGTTACACAGCGCCACCGGAGATCACCCAGCACCACTTCCCGTAGCGTGCGGAAACGGCCGTTTCCGCACGGGCATCTACGAGAAAGGATTTCACCATGACCAACCAGCCCACCGAACCCAACGTTTCAGCGATCCGCGACGCGGCCAGGCCCCCGGTCGCCGACCGGGCCGCGTTCCAGACCGAACTGGACCGGCTTCGGGTCCGGGAAAAGGCCCACACCCGCGAGGGCGATGCGATCGCCGCCGCCCGCCGCCGCCTCCCGATGGTCGAAGTCGATCCGCGGACTCCGCTGATCGGAGCGGACGGGCCGGTCCCGTTGAACGACATCTTCGACGGTCGGTCCCAGTTGATCGCCTACTTCCACATGTGGCACACCGGCAGACCCGCCGCGGAGCAGTGCGAAGGCTGCACCTTCAACACGTCCCACGTCACCGAACTGGCCTACCTGCACTCACGCGACGTCAGCTACGCGGTCTTCTGTGAGGGACCGTACGAGGAGGCCTCGCGGTATCGCGACTTCATGGGCTACCCCGTTCCCTGGTACTCGGTACCGCAGGACTCCGTGGACCGGTTGATCGCAGACCGGTACTTCGGCATGGTGGTCAGCTATCTCCGAGACGGCGACAAGGTCTACGAGACCTACTGGAACTCCGGCCGCGGCAACGAACTGATGGCGCCGTCGTACGGACTGCTGGATCTGACTGTCTATGGCCGGCAGGAGTTCTGGGAGGACTCGCCCGAGGGCTGGCCGCAGCGTTGGGGTTCCCAGGGTGGCCAGTTCCGGCTGGACGACGGGCGTCCGGCCGCCCAGCGGTCGCGGATCCGGGCCGGGCGCGACGACGACCTCGGCACAATGCCGGACGGATGGACTGCGTGTTCCTGCTCTCTGCACACTGGACCACCGGCCGCGGCAACGAACTGATGGCACCGTCGTACGGACTGCTGGCGTGGGTTTAGATGGTGGCGATGATGGCGTAGCGCTCGTCGTTGATGACTCGTCCCCAGAGGTCGGGGTCGGTGAGCGGCTCGACGCGCAGTTCGGAGACGAGCGGTCGGAGCGTGTCGGCGAGAGTGTCGGCACTCACTCCGTTCGTCCAGGGCAGGGCGTCGGCGGGCTGAACGTAGTTGTTGTCTCCGGTCGGGGTGTTCCAGCGTCCTTCGATGAGCACGAGCCGGCCGCCTGGGTGGGACAGGCCGGTCCAGCGGCGCAGTGCGGCGGCCGGGTCGGGCAATGTCCAGAGCAGGTGTCGAGCGAGGACGGTGTCGAAGCTGTGATCGAACGGTGGCGGGTCGGCGGCGTCGCCGACGAGGACACGGGCGTCGACTCCGGCTGAGACGAGTTTGCGGCGGGCGTGTTCGACCATGTTCTGTGACAGGTCGACGCCGACCACGCGGTGCCCGTGGTGGGCCAGCAACAGTGACAGGGAGCCGGTGCCGCACCCGAGGTCCAGGACATCGCCTGTGGGGCCGGGGATCCATGAGCTCAGCCGGGCGGCCCAGGCGTCCTTGATGTGCGGTTCGCGCAGCCCGTGGTCTGCCTCCTCGTCGAAGGAGTCGGCGGCGGCGTCCCAGAATGCGGCGATTGAGGATGTGGTCGACATGAGCCCATCGTGGCACCAGGCACTGACAGTTCGTGGCTTGGTGTATTGGGCCTGAAGGAGGATTGTGATGGAGGTCGAACTGCTGGGGTTCACCGGCTCGCCCACGATTCTGATCGACGGTGTGGACCCGTTCGCCGAACCGGGGCGGCCGGCGGGGCTGGCCTGCCGGATGTACCGCACGGCCACCGGGCTGGCTGGAACACCGGACCCCGCCGACCTACGCGAGGTCTTGTCGAAGGCCCGGACAGCGACGGCGTGGTGATCGTCGGGCGCCGCCGCCCGACGACCCTGGGCGCCCTGCCCGGTCAGACCACTTCTCCGGTGTGCAGTGCCGCCGCGCGGCCCCAGCCGGCCTGCTGTGGCTCACCGGTCCACGAGTCACTTCACCACGCGGTACTGCAGGTGCGTCGCGCCCGAGTTCGTGATCACCTTCGTGCGATCGAGCGCGATCGGCCCGTCGAGCAGGTCGAACAGCCGTGTGCCGCCACCGATCAGCACCGGGACCACGTGCACGTGGATCTCGTCGACCAGCCCGAGCGGCAGCCCCTGCTGCATGACGGTCGCGCCGTGCAGCCCGACGATCTTGTCGCCCGCCGCGGCCTTGGCCTGCTCGATCGCGCTGGCCACGCCGTCGGTGACGAACGTGTACACCGACGGGTACGACTTCGTCGGCGCGTTGTGCGTGACCACGAAGATCGGGGTGTCGCCGACGGGACCCTTGTCGCCCCAGCCGCCGTCACCCTCGTTCTTGTCGAACGACTTGCGGCCCATCACGACCGCGCCGCAGCCGTCGATCATCTCCTGCAGGAGGGCCTTGTCGTCCACTGTCGGGTTCTCGAATATCCAGTTGTGGAGCGTGCCGGCGCCGTCGCCGAACGGGTTCTCGCGGCTGTCGTTCGGACCGGTGACGAAGCCGTCGAGCGACATCGACATGTCGCAGATAACGCGTGCCATGGGAGTTTCCCTCTCTTTTATGTGGCCGGCCTATGCGGCCCGGCGGGCCTTGGATGCGATGAGACTTGCCTCGCAGTCGGCGATCAGCCGCGCGTCGGCCGTGGTCCGCGCGCCCCGGTCGCACGTGGGGCAGTGCAGGGCCACCGTGCCGGCCACCTCGTCGGCCGCCACTTCCAGTGCCCGCCGGCACGGCCGGCACCAGCGCCAGCCCGCGATCCGGATGACGTGCAAGTCGCTGTGGGAGCACTGGTGCACCCACCTGCGGTGAACCGGGCACGTGATGCGGTCGAGCGGGTCGAGCCAGCCGGTCTCCTCGGCGTCGTCCTCGGCCATCAATGCCTCGGCCAGCGCCGAAGCCGACTGGGTGGTGATCATCGCTGCGCCTCCTGCTCGGTGTGTCTCACCGACGCGTCGGGCCGGGCGACCGCCGTTCGACAAATCGCGCAGAGGTTTTTCAGGGCCGACGTCAACGTCGTCGAACGCTACTTCAACCGCCCGCGGCTGCCGCGCCGCGATCAGCCTCGCCGCCACACTGATCTGGATCAAGACCGACTTGATCAACACGGCCTAGCCCGAGCCTGCGGTGGCTGCCAGTTCGGTTAGCCGGCGTTCGAGGAAGCGCCAGTAGTGCCGCACCAGCCCCCATGTGGTGCCGAGGGACTGAACGACCCCGATCAGCAGCGGCGCGAACGCGAGCGGGACCAGCACGTATCGCGCAGCGGGAGCCATCACCAGGTACACGCCCCGCACCGTCGCGACGTCCTCGCTAGTCAGGCCGATGACCGCGAGCCCGAGGAAGGCGAGTACCGCGCCGAGCCACCCCACGGTCGTCGTGACGTGCGCGACCAGCACAAGTCTGCGCACTGTACAAGTACTTCCCCGACGTGGAGTCCATACTGCTTGCCTGGCACGAACGGCAGGTCGGACAGCATCTCGACCACTTGACGCACGTCCGCGACCACGCCGGTGACCCGGGGCAACGGCTCGAGGTCGTGCTGCGGGCCTACGCCCACATCGCCCACGAGTCCCGCCGCCACCACGACACCGAACTGGCGGCCACCCTGCACCGCAGCGAACACACCACCGAGGCCGGCCGGCGACTGCGCGACCTGATGTGTGACCTGATCGCCGAAGGCGGCCGCGACGGCACCCTCCGAGTCGACGTCGCGGCGGACGAGCTCGCGGACTACTGCCTCCACGCCCTCGCCGCCGCGGCGACCGCTTCGTCGAATGCCGCCGTCGGTCGCCTCGTCACCGTCATCCTGGCCGGGCTGCGCGTCCAGCCCGCACCGAGGGCGCGAGGTCTATCGCGAACGGTTCACCGCGGTTGATGTCGATGCGGTCGTGTCGTGGCCGTCGACGTTTCGGTCGATGTGGTCGGCGTGGAAGAGCGCCTGCTTGAGTAGCCGGTGGACGTGGTCGTTCGCGGCGGAGTAGTACACGAAGGTGCCTTCGCGGCGTCCTTTGACCAGGCCGGCGAGCCGGAGCTTGGCGAGATGTTGGCTGACCGCGGTGGGGGCGACGCCGGCGAGCTCGGCCAGACACGCGACGGAGGACTCGCCCTGCAGCAGGGCCCAGAGGACCTTGATGCGGGTGGGGTCGCAGAGCATTCGAAAGGTCTCGGCCGCCAGGTGCACCTGTTCCTCGTTGGGCATCTCGAAGTCCGGCAGCGAGTTGTGCATGCCGGAAGCTTACCTGGCTGCCCTGCTATTTGCGTATCTGCATGACTGCGCATATAGGCTGTAATTGTGACAACAGATGTGGAGACCGCCGCTGCCTCGGCCCCGAGCGTGCGGCGACGGGCCGGTGCGTGGTCGTTGCCGGAGACGCGGTGGGCGACGATCGCGACGGGTCTGTTCGTGTTGGGACTCGCGACCCAGTTGGGCGGCGGGCCGGGCTGGCTGTGGTGGACGCTCTACCTGGCCTGTTACGCCGCCGGCGGGTGGGAACCGGGCCTCGCGGGGTTGCGGGCGTTGCGAGAGAAGAGCCTGGACGTCGACCTGCTGATGGTCGTGGCCGCGATCGGCGCCGCGTCGATCGGGCAGGTCTTCGACGGCGGCCTGCTGATCGTGATCTTCGCGACCTCGGGCGCATTGGAGGCCGTCGCGACCATGCGCACCGAGGACTCCGTCCGCGGCCTGCTCGACCTCGCTCCCGAACGCGCCACCCGGCTGGCGGACACGGGCGAGGAGATCGTCGACGCCGCCGAGCTGCGGGTCGATGACGTGATCATGGTGCGGCCGGGGGAGCGGATCAGCGGGGACGGTCGGGTGATCGATGGCGCCAGTGAGGTCGACCAGGCGACCATCACCGGCGAGCCGCTCCCAGTCGACAAGCACGTCGGGCACGAGGTGTTCGCCGGCACGCTGAACGGCACCGGCGCGCTGCGGGTCCGGATCACCCGGGCCGCCGGGGACACGGTGCTCGCCCGGGTCGTCGCGATGGTCGCCCAGGCGAGCGCGACGAAGGCCCGGACCCAGCTGTTCATCGAGAAGATCGAGCAGCGGTACTCGATCGGGATGGTCGCCGCGACGCTCGCGCTGTTCGTGGTCCCGTTGTTGTTTGGCGCGCAGTTGCAGCCCACGCTCTTGCGGGCCATGACATTCATGATCGTCGCGTCGCCGTGCGCGGTGGTGCTGGCCACGATGCCGCCGCTGCTGTCGGCGATCGCGAACGCCGGACGACACGGTGTGCTGGTGAAGTCCGCCGTCGTGCTCGAGCAGCTCGGCACCGCGACCCGGGTCGCGTTCGACAAGACCGGCACTCTCACCGAAGGTCGACCTCAGCTCGCGGGGATCCACGTGCTGGCGGACACCGACGCAGACGAGGTGTTGGCGTTGGCCGCAGCCACTGAGAACGCCTCGGAGCACCCCGTCGCCCGCGCTGTCGTGGCCGCTGCCCGTGCTGCCGGCGTTCGTGCGCCGCATGCCGAGGAGTTCGGCTCGGCGCCCGGCCGCGGGGTTATCGCCCGCGTCGACGACAAGGTCGTGGAGGTCGGCAGGCCGACCCAGCTCCTGGGCACCCAGAACGGCCGTGACGTTGTGGATGCGCTGGAGCGGGCTGGTCAGACCGCGGTCGTCGTCCGCGTCGACGGTGTTCCGGTGGGTGTTCTCGGCCTCGTCGACCAGGTCCGTCCCGACGCGGCGGACACGGTCGCACGGCTCACCGCGTTGACCGGCGCCCGGCCGGTCCTGCTTACCGGCGACAACCCCCGTGCCGCGGCACGGCTCGCCGCCGAGGTCGGTATCGACGACGTCCGAGCCGGGCTGCTGCCCGAAGACAAGGTGACCGTGGTGCGCGAGCTGGCAGCCGAGGGCGACAAGGTCGTGGTGGTCGGCGACGGCGTGAACGACGCACCCGCACTGGCTGCCGCACACGCCGGGATCGCGATGGGACGAGCAGGCGCCGACCTCGCCCTCGACACCGCGGACGCGGTGATCACCCGCGACGAGCTCGCCACACTGCCCGCCGTCATCGCTCTGGCTCGCCGCGCCCGCCGGCTCGTCATCGCGAACCTGACCATCGCCGCCACATTCATCGCGGTCCTCGTCGCCTGGGATCTGTTCGGTGCCCTCCCTCTCCCGCTCGGAGTCGCCGGACACGAAGGATCCACCGTCATCGTCGGCCTCAACGGCCTGCGCCTCCTGCGTGCCGCCGCGTGGCGCCGCGCCGCCGCCATCCCGTGAGCACGGGTGCGGTGTATCGCGTCATCTAGTCGTCGATGGCTTGGGTACAGCTCGTCTCGGTGCCACGGGCCGCCTGTAGAAGCAGGTTGTAGAGCGTCGCGCGCTGACTCTCGTCGAGTGCGCCGAGCACCTCGTCCTCGATCGCCGCGAGCGTGACCTCAGCCTTCGCGAGTTGCTTCGCGCCGATGTCGGTGAGTTCGACCACGTGCCGGCGACGATCCTCGGGTGAGCGTCGCCGTTCGATCAGGTTCTCGACCTCGAGCTCATTGAGCAGGCCGACGATGTTGGTCCCGTCCATCTCCAGTGTGGCGGCGAGTGCCTGCTGGGTGCAGTCGCCGCGATTCCGCAGCACCGTCAGCGCCACGAGATGACGCGGCCGCAGGCCCAGCGGTGCCAGCACCGCCTCGGAACGCACCCGCATGCGACGCGCGAGGTGGTCGAGCAGCGCGCCGGAGCGGTGCACCGGCGCGTCTACCACAGGAACCGAAACCATACGTCAACTCTACGCCCTCACCCCATCTATCAATGTGCTATAAATGATTGATGTTGCACAAATCATCCGTGAAGGGGCAGTGAAGTGGTGCACCTACTGCACATCGACTCGAGCGTCCAGGGCGACCAATCGGTCAGTCGCAAGCTCTCCGCGCGCGCCGCGGGCGTCTGGCGCACTGCGCACCCCACCGTCACCTACCGGGACCTGGGCAGCGACCCTGTCCCGCACCTCGACACGGCCGGCGGGCTAGCCCGGATAGTGCCCGCGGAGCAGCACACCCCGACCCAAGCAGCCTCGTGGGCACTCACCGAAGAACTGGTCAACGAGATCAAGGCAGCGGACACAGTCCTGCTGGGACTACCCCTCTACAACTTCGGTGCACCCAGCAGCGTCAAAGCCTGGGTGGACCACCTCATCGCGTCCGGGCTGTCCATCGACGCCGAGACCCACGCCCCCTGCTCGGCGGCCGCGTGTTCGTCGCACTCGCCAGCCGCGGTGGCGGCTACGACGAAGGCACACCCCGCCACGGATGGGACCACGCCGAACCGTGGCTTCCCCACTCCCTGGCGATGACAGGTCTGGAACCACGCTTCGCGCCGTCGACGATCTGTGGACCCCCGCAACCGCACCGGTCTGAGCCATCTCCGCGGCAGCACCTTCACCACTAGGAGTGATCATGTTCGTGGCCTACACCGTCATCGCGGTCCTGCTGGCCCTGGCCCTGCTGGTCTCGGCGACCGCCAAACTCCGGCGCGTTCCACAGCTTGTCGACGGCCTGACCAGTCTGGGCGTGCCGCTGGGCCTGTTCCCGTTCCTGGCCGCTTGCGAAATCGCCGGCGCGGGTGGCCTGGTGATCGGGCTCTGGTACCCACCGCTGGGAATCGCCGCCGCCATCGGCCTGGTGCTCTACTTCGTCGGCGCGGTCGGCGCCCACCTGCGCGGCCGCGACTTCAAGGGCATGCCCAACGCTGCCGTGATGCTGGCCGCCTCGGGAGCCGCGCTGATCCTGGAGGCGATCTCCAGCTGAGCCACGCACCACGAACACCGTGGTCGCGACCCGCCATGCCATCCCGGCGCTGCACACCCGATAAGGAGATTGCGTTGAGCGTGCCGTACTCCAGCCCCGCCGGACGAGGCCAAGTGTTCGACAACCCGATCACGGGGGAACACGTCGTCGTCCTCACCGACCCCTATACAAACCCGGGTCGGGCACTGGTCACCGAGCTCACCGCCCGGCCCGGGGCCCGGGTCTCGGGGCCCCATATCCACCCTGTGTCCATCGAGCGTTTCCACGTGGTGCGTGGCACTGTCAGATTCGCCATCGGTGGCACGGAGCGGTTACTGGGACCAGGTGAGTACGCCGAAGTACCCGAGGGCGTGGTCCACGACTGGTGGCAGGTGGGCGACGAGGAGGCGCGGGTCGTCGTCGAGGTGGCACCGGGTGACCGGTTCGCGGAGATCGCGAGAACCATGATCGGGCTCGTCCGCGATGGCAAGGGCACCCGACGGGGTGGACCGTCCTTCCTTCAGCTGGCCGTCATCATGCGGGAGTACCACGGCGTCTTCGTCATGGCCTCGCCGCCACCGTGGGTCCAGCGGCTGCTGTTCGCGGCGCTCGCTCCGGTAGGACGCTTGATGGGGCTGCGCGCCTCGTACCCGAAGTACCTCGAGTCCGCTGACATCGAGGAACCCGCAGCCGAGGCGCTCGCCCTGCTCGACGAGCACGGCCGACTCCGCTGGAACGTAGACGCCCGCCCGTAGCAGGCCACTCACACGGCAAATCCCGGCCACGAGTCGCCGAGGTGGTGATCCTCGGCCGGAACCCGGACCGGGTCCGGGTCGCCGTCGAGGCCATCCGCCGCCAGGCAGTGGGGGCCAACGTCACGTCGATTTCGTTGGATCTCGCGGATCTGGAATCGGTGACGTCGGCCGCCGCCGCACTCACCCGACTGGACCGGCTCGACGCGCTGATCCAGAACGCCGGCGTCGCCGCGGCCAGACACGAACGCCGGACCACCCGGCAAGGCTTCGAGCTGGCGATGGGAACCAACCACCTCGGGCACTTCGCGCTCACCGCGCTTGCCATGCCCATCCTGTCCGCCACGCCAGGGAGCAGGGTCGTGCCGATCGGCAGCATCCTCACCAAGGTGATGAGGTTCAACCTCGACGACCTGCAGAGCAAGCGTTCATACAAACCGTGGAAGGCGTACGCCCAGTCCAAGCACGCCGTGCAGATGTTCGGGTTCGAGCTCGACCGCCGCCTGCGGGCGGCCGACGCGGACAGCCATTCGATCGCCGCGCACCCTGGCGGCTGCGTCGGCACCCCCGTCGTGGTGCGGCCGCCGCAGGTCAGCAAGGACCCGCAGCTGGCGGCTCGGCTGTGGGCCCTCTCGGAAGAACTGACCGGCGTTGACTTCCTCGTGCCGGCGGGCCAGGCATGACCACCTCGGGCGCGAACACCGAGCAGATAATGCAAGCCCCGCGCCAGCCACCTGACATCCACAGCGGGCATCGACCCAGCACGGTGGTCCTCGTCAAGCCGGAATGAACGCTCAGCGTGCCAGAAGGGGCACAGGTCGGTCCGTGCCGGGCGCGAGGACACCGCCTGCGACCGACATCTCGGGTCAGCATGGAGCAGTTGTCAGTCCCTCCAGCGTCGTGAACGCGGACGGCGAGAACCAACAGCAGCTAGCGGTGCGGTGAGGTCGATGTGGGCTGACAGTTCAGCTCGACGCGAGTGTGCGCTTGGTGATCCCCGGTCAGCGGCGGCCGGTGGCCAGGATAACGAGGAACTGGCCGCCGCCCGCCTCGATGTTGGCGGTCACCGGCAGCCCTGGTGCCAGTCGGGAGAACCGGTCCACCAGCCAATCCGCCGCCTCTTGGGCGTCCTGCTTGGTCGGACAACGGGCCACCATCTCGCGGCCCCCCTTGCGCTCCAGCCTCCCTGCAACGGTGATCAGCGGCGCGGGTTCGACCACGTGCAGACGGTCCGGCCAGGCGATGACCACCTTGACCGCGCCCTTGCGGGTGTTGCACCCGCGGTGCGCGAGCCGCTCAGCGACCTTGGCCTTCCGGTCGGCGGTCCGGCTGTCGACACTGGGGCCCCGCGGGTCGTTCACCGACATGTCGGGGTCGACCGGTTCGTCGCACACCCAGCACCGCCAGCCGTCGCGCTCGGCCACATCATCGAGGAGACTCACCCGGGCAAACTAGCCGGCCCGGCCGCCGCCCCGCGCACCGCACCCAGGCGAGCGCCACCAACCTCCTCCCACGGGCCTTTTCGGTTGCTCAGGCGAAATCAGTTGGCGGGTTTGCCAAACCAGCGGGAGAGGTGGTCGTCCAGGTCCTGCTGATCGTCGCCGATCCAGGCGACGTGGCCGTCGGGGCGTAGCAGGACGCACGGAACATCCAGTACCGCAGTGGGATCCGCGAGGTAATCGACCCGGTCTGACCAACCGCCGACGGTCAGGCGTTCGGTGCGGTCCAGCAGCAGGCCGCGGCCGCGATGCAGCAGATCGTAGAGGTGGCCATGTTTCACGTCGATGTCGCGCAGGCGGCGGCCGAGCAGATCGGGGCCTTCGCCGAAGTCGTAGCGAATACCGATCGCGGTGATCTTCTCGATCAGGTAGCGGTTCACCTCGTCGAAGTCCATCAGTTCGGTGAGCAGCCTGCGCACGGCCTGCGGGCCCGGTTCGGTGGACGACAGTTCCATCTGGGCGCGGGTGTTGTCCAGCACGTCCTCGGCGACCGGATGACGTTCGGCCTGGTAGGTGTCCAGCAGTGTTTCCGGCGCCCAGCCGCGGATCTGTGCGGCCAGTTTCCAGCCGAGGTTGAATGCGTCCTGAACGCCCAGGTTGAGGCCCTGTCCGCCGGCGGGTGGATGGATGTGTGCCGCATCGCCGGCCAGCAGCACCCGCCCGACCCGATAACGTTCGGCTAGCCGGGTGGCATCCCCGAAGCGGGACAACCAGCGCGGGGAGTGCACGCCGAAATCGGTTCCGGCGATGGTGCGCAGCTGTTGTTTGAAATCCTCGAGGGTGGGCGGTTCCGCGCGATCGCTGACTCCCGCGACGGGGACCACGAGGCGATAGACCCCAACGCCTGCGGGCCTGAGACTGAAAAACTTGTTGATCTCGTAGATTTCGGTCACCTTGGCGGCGATCTCCTCCTGCGGCACACCCACTTCCATCTCGCCCATCAGCGTCTCGGTCCGCGAGGGCTCGCCGGGGAAGCCGACGCCGAGCAGTTTGCGCACCGTACTGCGCCCGCCGTCACAGCCGACGAGATAGCGCGAACGCAGCTGTTCGCCGTCGGCCAGCTCGACGGTCACACCCTCGTCGTCCTGCTCGAAATCGGCCACCGCACAACCGCGCCGGACCTGCGCACCCAGTTGGATCGCATGTTCTTTGAGGAGGTGAACGATGACCGGCTGCGGGATGCCCAGCAGATAGGCGTGCGCGGAATCCAGGCCCTTGGGCGCGGGTTTGGTGATGGCGGCGAAGAATCCGGCGGCCGGACGCTGTCTTCCGTGTTCGAGAATGCGATCCAGCAGTCCGCGCATTGCCATCAGCTCGATACTGCGAATATGCAGACCGACTATGCGGACGAACGACACGGGCTCGGTTTCCTTCTCCAGAACGAGTACCCGCACATCGTGCAGCCGCAGTTCGGCGGCCAGCATCGCGCCAGTCGGCCCGCACCCGACAATGATCACGTCGAACATGAGGGGCGCGCGATCAGCGCCGGAGGCCGGCGACCGGAGTCCGGGGACGTCGCCCACGGTGAAGTCGCGCTCGACCGTATCGTTCGACGACGGCTCGGCGGTGAACGGAGAGTCCATAGGTGTTGCCTTTCGGGAGTGCCTTGTTGTCGAGGCGCTCCCGGCGACACCTACGTCAATCGCCCGACCGTGACGGGAAGGGGGAGCACCCACATCGATACAGCATTCATGGGTCTCACCTCCTCGGGCGGTGTCACGGTCCGCTGCAAGCTACAAGCCCGAGCATCACCCCGTCCAATCCTTTCCCAGCCACGTGATCACGACTCCGAACGGGCCCGTGCGGTTGCAGGGTGACCGGCCGCCCCGCGCGGCTACTTTGCACCGTGGGTCAGAGATAGGAGACCGGGCCGGCTGAGGTGCTCCAGCCGCGCCACCACCAGGAACTGCTTGAGCGAGTTCAGTTCCATCATGCCTCCGCGCTCACGTCGCCGAGCCGAGGAAATGGGTGGTTCACGCCTGGCCAACCGCAGGCAAGCGGACGGTAAATGCCGGGCGTCGGCGACGACGCCCGCCTGTCGAGTCGGCGCCCTGCTCGTGTCGCCGGATACGCTCGGGCTGGTGGCCGGTCGGCTCGACTCCTCCACGGCACTCCTTCGGGTGATCCGAGCGCGCCTCACAGATAGGTGCTCGATCATGTGTGTGTGCGAGATGGGAGAGGCATTGACAACACAGCGGCACGATCGAGCGTCGATGCTCGGCTCACTCGTCCCGCCTGCCCGCCGGGTGGGTCCTGCTGTCATCGGCGGCCTGGTCGCGGCGCTGGCAGCCGTGTGGCTGGTCGTCGGACCTGCCGACGGGGACTGGGGGTCGTTCGTCGGTCAGCTGTGCGGGGCGTTGGCGATCCTGCTGATGTCGGCCGCGTTGGTGCTGATCTCGACGCTGCCGTGGGTGGAGACGTGGTTCGACGGCATCGACCGCGCGGCGGTGTGGCACCGGCGGCTCGCGATGTCCGGGCTGGTGCTGCTGGTTCCGCACGTGATGCTCTCGAACAGCCGGCATCAGTCTGGCTGGGGATCGGTGCTGGCCGTGACCGGGACTATCGGGCTGGTGTCACTGGTGGTGTGGGCGGTGCTGCCCCGGTGGCGCGACGTGCTGCCCCGGCCGCTGCGGCCACGGGCCACCGAGCTGGGCACGTGGCTGGTCGGTATACCGTGGCTGAGGCGGCTGATCGGACTGGGCCAGTGGCTGCTCGGCGACTACGAGCGCTGGCGGTCGCTGCACCGGCTCACCGGCTTGTTCGTCGCGATGGCGTTCGTGCACGGGCTGGCCGACGCCACCGTGTTCGCGAGCCCGTTGCTGCGGTGGACGTTCGTGGCCGTCGGTGGCATCGGGCTCGCCTTCTATGTCTACCGTGAGACCGTCGCGCCGTACTTTGTCCCGTCGCACGACTACCAGGTCGCCGCGGTCACTCCGATCACACCGGATCTGACGGAACTGGCCCTGACTCCGCTCGGTGCGCCCATGCGCTTCACACCTGGACAGTTCGCGATGTTGTTCCTGGAGAGCAAGCGTGGCTGGCGCCGGCATCCCTTCACCCTGTCCAGCGCGCCCGGCGACGGCACGCTCCGGTTCACGATCAAGGCCCTGGGCGACGACACCCGCGACCTCTCCCAGATCGTCCGCCCCGGCATGCCCGCTGTCGTCGGCGGTCCGCACGGCCGCTTCACCCACGCCAAGGGGACGGGGGAGCAGATCTGGATCGCCGGCGGCATCGGCGTGACCCCGTTCCTAAGCTGGTTGCGCGCCATGGACCAGCACCCCGTAACGGCCCAGATCGACTTCTACTACAGCCATGCCGGGCCCACCCCGTTCGCGCACGAGATCGCCGAGATCGCCGCACGTCACGACAACCTGCGTGTCCACCTGGTCGACACCACTGTGGACGGCTACCTCACTCCCCGCGGAGTCCTGGACGCCCATGCCGGGGACACCGCCGACCTGTCGGTGTTCCTGTGCGGTCCCGCCGCGATGGTCACGACGTTCACGCGCGGGTTCCGGCGCGCTGGTGTCCGTCCCAGAAACCTGCACCGGGAACACTTCGACTGGCGCTGACCGGAGTTCGTTCGTGCGGTGGCTGAACCGGCTCATGCCCAACGATGCTCGCGCCGGTGATCTCGACCGGCGAGTTTCTGTGACGTGACCCGGCCGGTTACCGTCGGGGAGCCGGTCGGTGGCCGGTGCAGACTGGCACGTCCTCCTGCGGGTCTGCGCGCGAGATCGCCCTGGCCACGATGTCCTCGTAGGTCAGTGTTTCCGGGACCGTGCCCACGTCGAGTCTCTTGGTGAACTCGCGGCGACACCGATCTCCGCGGCGAGCACTACCGGATACGCCGGGCCCCTATACCGCGATCACCTACTGAAACCGGCGCGAGCCGCCCCTCCTAGACGGTTTGCCCATTTCACCCCAAGGGTCCGGTCGACATTGTTAGGATAGCTCCGGTTCGTATCGTGGTGAACACGATGAGTAGACACAGGGGGGCCTATGTCGACGTCTGAGGGCTTTTCGGTCCGGCTCGATGAGCTCGGTTCATATGAGGATGAGATCGGCAAACTTGTCACCGAGTACGACACGATCATCGGGGAACTCGACCTGGCCGTACTGGACGATGCCGGAAAGGCCTCGTTGGTAGGCGACCCGGAGAAACTCATCTCCACCGGTGGAGCCGTGGAGTTCGCCAAGTCGTGCCGCACCCTGATCGGCAACTACGCCACGTTGATGACCACGCTTCAGCAGCTGCACGAGGCGATCAGAGGCCAGTTCACGCACGCGCAGCAGGCCATCGGCGAGTCGCGGGCGCTGTACGCGAAGGTGGACGACGACCACGCGCTCATGTTCGAGGGCCTACTCGGCGATCGTCCGGCCGGCGAGGGGAGCTGACTCATGGCACCTCCGGACCGGAGCGACACACCCCGCGACACCGGCGTTCTCGAGGACGCGGGTATCCGCGCGGACTCGAACATGCGGCACAACGCCGAACGGCTGGCGTCCTGGCTCGAGTTCCTGTTGCATCCCGAGGAGCACGAGTACGACCGGACGGTCATCTACGGCACCGAGTTCGGCGGTGAGGGGCACAAGAAGGAGGAGCCGGGGCCTGTCGCGCCATCTGTCTCGGACCAGCCGGGCACCGTGCCCCACGACGCGCAGCTCCCGTTCGAGTCGGTGTTGGACGGCTACCGCATCTCGCAGTTCATCCACGGCATGTCGGCTGTTGGCAGCCCGGTGGTCGAGCGCCCGGACAACGCACTCGCACCCGGCGTCGCGGCCCTGAGCAACATCTGGTGGATGGGCGACAAGCGGGTCCCGTCGCTCGTCGACCGGTTCCAGGAGCTCGGCTGGAAAGGGGACGCGTCGTCGGTCACGTTCGACTTCCTGCTTCGCCTCCAAACCGTCACCGGCCAGGTCCACAAGGTGGCGGAGCAACTCCACGACGTGATCCCCAAGTACGCAGTGGTCATCAAGGGAGTCCGGCACAACCTCGACGAAGCGGCGGAAGGCTGCGTCCGCGCGTTCGAGAAGAAGTTCGCCGAGAAGCCGGAGAGCGAGATGTCCGTCGACTGGACGGCGGCCATCCTGGCCGGAATCGCCGCCGCCGCGGTCACCTACCTGACCGCGGGCACCGCACTGATCCTGGAGGCCGCGATCACGACGACATGGTCGACCGCGTTCAGTGACGCCGCGGGCGATCTGTTGACGCCTACCGATGGGACGGTCAGCGGCTACTGGTGGCGCGACCTGGCGCACTCGTACCTACGCGAGCAGGCCGATATTCTCGCGGCAGGCAAGGACGAGATCGACCAGCTGAACCGGAAGGTCGACGGCCTGATCAAGTACTTCAACGCCGACGAGGACATCCAGCGGTTCCTGAAGGACTACGGGCCACCATCATGACGGCACGGGTACTCGCACTCGCCGCCTGCCTCGCGACGCTCGGGTTGGCCGGCTGCACCACGCCCGGCGCCGAGTCGCCGCCGCCCACCTCACAGTCCACAGAGGACCGACCGGCGGCACGACCGAAGGACCGCGACAAGGACGCCGTTCTGGCCGCGGTGCGCGGGCTCGATCTGTGCGCCCTGCTGGAAAAGGCGAAGGCGACCGGACCCTTCGCCGGCGCGCAGCCGGTCGCGCGGCAACCGTTCGCATGCATGCTGACCGGAGCGGCCGACCTCATCTCGGTAACCGCCATCGGCATCGGTCACCAGACCCGCATCGAGTCGGCGGCTCGGACCATCGGCGGCGCCAAGGCATACGTGCGACAGGACGGCGGCTGCTACGTCTACCTGCCGGTCAGCTTCACAGTGGCACTGGAGTTCGCGCAGGCTCCGGCTTCCGGCTGCGACGACGTGACGAACCTCGCGGCCGCCGCCGCCCAGGTGCTGGCGAATCCCGACTCGCTACAGGCGAAGCCGGTGTGGGACGCCTGTACCGCGCTCGCCGCCGCACTCGACGCCGGTAAGACAAAACTGTCGGGAAACGGCCCGGCCGACTGCACGAACCATTCCCGTGAGCCGACCGCGGCGTCGATCTCGTTCGTCGACGACCTCCCGCCGTCGGACGAGCAGCAGCCACCCCAGACGACGACTGTCGGCGGCACGCAGGTGCGGGTTTACGACGAGGAGCAGAACTGCGAGGTCTACTGGCGCCAGCGGCCGTTCGACGTTCGGTATGCCGCGACGCCCGACTACCAGGTCGTCGCGCGCTCACCTGACTGTGCTCACTCGACGGACCTCGCCGAGTCGCTGATGGCCGTGCTCGGGAAGGCGCCGCCGACCGACGTCGCACCGCAGCAACCGTTGCTGTACCGGCCGGACGAGCCGGACAGCCCGTACCCGGGCGCGTGCGCCTACGTCGACGCAACGGATCCGAACCGTTGTGCGCCCTACGTCGAGGTGGCGGTGCCCGACGATCCGGCCGCGCTCCTGCCGGCCGCCAACGATGACGCCGACGTCCAATGCGCGATGGCCGTGCGGTCGGTCGGCGCGCGGTTCGGCTCGACGCCGGTGCCGGTGGCGGACTCGGAGGCGGGCAGTAGATGCTTGTTCGTGGAGCCGGAGCGGCAGCTCCAGCTCATGTTCTCGCTGTCGTTCGGCAAGGTCGTCAACGTCGCCGACGGCAAGCCAGTGACCGTAGCCGGTCATCCCGGGTACGCCACGACCGACACGACGTCGGTCACGTACGACCTGTCGACCGCCACCAAGCTCGACGGCGAGGGAACCGTGACGCTCTCCGTGTCGACCGGGCCGGCCAACGCGGGGGCCCTGGCGCCGGGAACGGACAAGACGGCGGAGTCCGTGCTCGCCGATATCCTGCGAGAGTACTTCTCTTGAGTCAGGCCGGCGGCGAACGCGATATCGCCTCGGCAGCGGCCGTTCTTCACCAGCGATCACCGTCACAACACGAGTGGAGTGCCGAACCTGCTCGGCGACACGCACCGGTCTGTCGTGGTCCTCACGGGAAGGCACTTTCAAACATCACTAAATGATGACCACGGGATCGGTAGGCCTTATCGACTGTCGACCGGTCGCTGATCTGTTTCGGTGATCAGGCGACGGTGGATCGCGGTGTCCTGGAACCGCGGCTGCCAGAGACCTACGGCACACCAGCGTCCGAACACCGTCTCAGCCACGACGCCTGCCCGGCGAGGCTGGCACGCGAGACATCATCGTGTCCTTTCGGGCAGTGGTTGGTGCACCAACAGCGGGTGCGTCGGCACATCGCCTGCCAGACCCCTTGCTCCCATCATGGCTAGCACGAACCGGGACGGCATGCGGCGGGGGAGGCTGATCGGCCATGACGGTGTCGACGTGGACCACCGCCGCTGCGGGCGTGTTCGCCCTTCTGCTGGTGCTGGCGGGCATGGCGAAGTTGGTGGCCCCCGTCGAGTTCCCGAGGACCGCCGGACGCGTGTTGCCGCCCTCCTGGAGTACCCGCCATCCCCGGTTCGTCGCCCAGTCCGGTCGGCTGACGGCCGTCGTCGAGTTGGTCGCCGCCCCCGTCGTCGCTGCGGGCGGCGTCATCGGCGCCGGCGTCGCGTGCGTGCTCAGCGTCGTGTTCGGCGGGGCCGTTTTTCTGGCCCGGCGCCGCGGTGCCTCGTGCGGCTGCTGGGGATCGCTGTCGCCGGGTCAGGCGGGCGGCGCGGAGATCGGCCGGGCGGTGGTGCTCGTCGCGATGACCGGGGCCGCCCTGGCAGGCCGGCTTGCCGGCGCCGCCCCCGAGTGGCGGCCCGCGACGGCGCTGGCCGCGGTGGCCCTCTGCGGCACTCTCGTCGCTGCCGGGCACGTCGGCGGCCGGCTCATCTCGTCTCCTGGCAAGCCGCGCACGCGAGCCGGCCGTCGTCGGCCGGTCGTGGGTTTCCTGCTAGCCGCACCGCCCGAGCGACCGGTGGCGGCGCTGGGACGTCCGTTGTGGCCGGTGCGCAACCACCGCACCCTGCGGCGCTGGCAGGCGGACGGCCGAGTCCGCACCGAGCTGGCCCGGCTGGGCATGCCCCAGCTGGCGTGGCGGCGCGCGGTCGTCTACGAGCACGGCGCGGAACGCCGCGCCCTGATCAACGGTGAGGGCGTCCAGCTGGTCGTCAGCGAGGTCGCCGCCGAGGGACAGAGGACGCTCCGATGTCGTGCGACTCGGCGTCCGTGACGAAACAAGGAGGAATGATGGCGTTCGCCGAAGACTTCGCCGCGTGCATCGGGCAGTACGGCGTGGCGATAGCACCGGAGTCGGTGCCGGAACAGAGCCTGCTCAGCGAGGCGCTCGAGTACCTGCAGTCGTGGCTGGCCGACCTCGATCCCGCCATCCGCGAGGGCTTCGACGAGGCGTCCGCGAACGAGCCCGTCTCGGTCGTGCTGGCCGGCACCGACGTCAACGCGGCACCCGCGATCCCCGACCTGCTCGCGGCGTTCGACCAGGCGCAGGGACTGACCCTCTCCTACCTCATGGAGGCCGCGGTGTGGTGCGCGAGCAACCCTGTGCCGGCCGACGCCTGACCCGAAAGGACGTTGACCGATGTCTGTCGAGGACTTCGCCACCTGCACGGCCGACCACGTCGGCTCGAACCGGGACGCCGTGATCGAGGAGATCAAGAAGTGGGGACAGCACGAGATACGGGAGTTCCTCACCTGGTACCGGGGTCTGAGTGACGCCGACCGGGCACTGTTCCTCTCGCTGTTGAGCCTCGGCGGTGGTGCGCTCGTGGCCATCATCAGCAAGGCGATCGGCGCGGCCGGCGTGGAAATCGCCATCGGCCTCGTCGTGCTCGTCGCGCTGGTGGGCTACGCGATCCTGTTCGATGCCATGCACGACTGCAGCGACAAGTTGTAGCTCCCGCACCTGCTCGCGGTGGTACTTGATCGTCCGGCCGGTCCAGTCGTAGCCGGTGCCGCCGGACCTGCTGGCGGCCACCGGTTGTGCTCACGGTGCGCAGGAACCGATCGTGGCCGACGCGCAGCGGAACAGGGTCGGGTTGACCGCCGACGGCGGTTGCCGGAGGCCGCTCGCCTGCTCGTAGGCGTACGCGTACCCGATCAGGGTCGGCTCGCTCCACGCCTGCCCGAGCAGCGAGATGTTGAACGGACGGCGGTTCGCGGCCTGGTAGCCGGCCGGGACCGTGATCGACGGGTAGCCCGCCTTCGCCCCGATGCCGGCGCTGCCGCTGCCCGCGAACAGCAGCGCGGTCAGGGTGTTGTCCCGCATCACCGCGTCGATCCGGTCCAAGCTGTCGACGAGGTCCTGTGCCCGGTCGGCGTCGTGTTTGGCGGTGTCGGCGCTGCCGGGGGAGAGGTCCATCGCCTGCGCGACCAGCGCCCGCGCCTGACCGAACTTGACCGCGATCGGCGCGTGCGCTTCGTTGTAGGCGATCACCTCGGCCAGGGAGTGGATCGGGGCGTCGCGGGGCAGCTTCCCGAAGTACGCGTTCAGGTCCCGCTTGAACTCGTAGTTCAGCACCGACGACCCGCCCGGGATGCTGCTGGACGTGTCGAGGTCGACCGGCACCAGCGTGGCGCCCTGGTTCTGGAGGGCGGTGACCGCCGCGTCCCAGAGCACGCGGTTGTCGGTGCCATCGGCCGGGATCTGGCTGCGCACGACCCCGATGCGGGCGCCGCGCAGCGCGCTGGTGCGCAGGTCGGCGGTGAAATCGTGGTGGGCCAACGGGTTGTCCGCGGTGGCCGGGTCGAGTGGGTCGACGCCGGTGAGCGCGGTCAGCTCCGCGGCCGCGTCGGCGACCGTCTTCGTCATCGGTCCGGCGGTGTCCTGGCTGGCCGCGATGGGGACGATGCCGGTGCGGCTGATCAGCCCGACCGTCGGCTTGACGCCCACGATGGAGTTGGCCGCCGACGGGCTGAGGATCGACCCGGACGTCTCGGTGCCGACGGTCAGCGGCGCGAAGCCGATGGCGGCGGACGCGCCGGAGCCGGCGCTCGACCCGCTCGGCGACTGGGACACGTCGTACGGGTTGAGCACCTGGCCGCCCAGCGAGCTGTAGCCGCCCGGCATGCCGTTGGTGAGGAAGTTGGCGAACTCGGTGAGGTTGGCCTTGCCGAGGATCACCGCGCCCGCCTTGCGCAGGTTGGTCACCAGCGGGGCGTCCTTGGCCGGGTAGGACCTCTCGAGCGCGACCGAGCCTGCCGTGGTCGGCAGGCCCTTGACGTCGATGTTGTCCTTCACCAGCACCGGAATGCCCAGCAGCGGGCCGTGCCGGTCGCCGCGCCTGCGGGCCTGGTCGGCCGCCTTGGCCTCGGCGAGCGCGGTCGGGTTGAGCGCCCGCACGGCGTTGAGGGACGGGCCCTGCGAGTTGAGCGCTTGGATGCGGTCGACGTAGGCCTGGGTGAGGCTGACGCTGGTGATCCGCTTGGTGTCGAGCAGCTCGCCCAGCTGCGCGACGGTCGCGGTCTCCAGATCGGCGGGGAACGCGGGCGGGTGCCGGTCGGGTCCGGCGGCGGACGTGGCGTTGGCTCCGGCGGTCAGCACCACCGCGAGGGTGGTGATCGAGAGGAGACCGGTCAAGAGTCTGGGTGGGGTGCGCACACGGAGATCTCACGTGCGGTTCGTTTCCGGCGCGCTGCTTCCTGATTACGACAATGTTCGGACCTTGACGAAGCACCTCCGCCATCCGTCATCTTGTGCCATGGCAGCAGAGCAGATGGACCAGGCAGGTGCCGCGCACGAGGTGCTCGTGGAGGCGCTCGGCAGGCGACGGTTCCTCCAGGCCGCGGCGGCGGTGTCCGCGGTGGCCGCGGCACCGGTCGTCGCCGGTGGAACGGCCGCGGCGGCACCGTCCCGGGAGACGTTGCAGCCCGGCCGCGGGCCCATCCACGGCCGGCACTACCTGGCGTCGCCCCCGGACCAGGTGCGCTGGGGCTACGTGCCGTCGGTCGGCAGCGACCCGGTGCTGCGTATCCGCTCCGGCGACACGGTCACCGTCGACACGGTGTCGCACGAGGGCATCCTGGAGGACCAGGGCCGCGACCCGGTCGCGTACTTCGCCGGCCACGGCGTGCCCCGCGAGCAGGTGCTCGCCGACGCGGTGTCGATCGCCAGCGAGTACCACCGGACGACCAGGAACTTCGATGTCGACGGCCCACACGTGGTCACCGGCCCGGTGTACGTGACCGGCGCCGAGCCGGGTGACGTGCTGAAGGTCGAGACCCTGTCCGCGCTGCCCCGCGTGCCCTACGGCGTCGTGTCCAGCCGGCACGGCAAGGGCGCGCTGCCCCGCACGGCCGACGGCTCGCCGGCGCCGGGGATCACACTCGACGAGGTCATGCCCCCGGTGGCGACCGACGGCCGCCCGACCGGCGACCCGACCCGCTACGGCAACGTCTCGGTGTTCACCAAAGTCCGCCAGGACCGCGGCCGGCTGACCGGGGTCCTGCCGCGCGGCCGGTCCCGCGAAGTGGCGTTCCCACTGTCGCCGTTCATGGGCATGATGGGCGTGGCGTTCGCGCCCGCGTCGAGCCTCACCGCCCCGGAGCTGAACTCGATCCCGCCGACACTGGGCGGCGGCAACATCGACATCAACCACCTCGGCGTCGGCTCGACGTTCTACCTGCCGGTGTTCGCAGAGGGCGCCCTGTTCTACACGGGCGACCCGCACCTGGCGATGGGTGGTGGCGAGGTGGCGCTCACCGCAGTGGAGGGATCGCTGCGCGCCACGTTCCGGCTCACCGTCCGCAAACCCGGCGCGCGGGACGTGCCGTCGGTCGCGTTCCACTACCCGTTCGCGGAGACACCGGACGCGTGGGTCCCGATCGGACTGTCCGATCCGGACGGTGTGCAGCACGGACAGGGCAGCGACCTGAACATCGCCATGCGCCGCGCGGTGGTCAACGCTCTCGACTTCCTGCAGAACGACCTCGGCATGGACCGCGCCGTGGCCTACGCGTACCTGTCCGCGGCCGCGAACTTCGAGGTGTCCCAGGTGGTCGACCGCACGTCCGGCGTACACGGCGTGATCACCAAGAAACACTTCACCTGAGGCGGGCCTACTTGTGACGACAAGACGTTGCTCAACACGGTCACCGGCCCCGACAGCGCGTGCCCGTGCCCGGTGCGCACCGAGGTGGACCCCACGGTCGACCCGGATCTGGCCGGCACCGGCGGTGGGCACGGTGGTAGGCGCGCCGGGCTGGGCCGGCGCGCAGGAACTGCCGGACCGGGCCGATGGCGTGGCGGTCGCCGTGGCCGACGAGGTCGATGAGGTGGCCGTCGGCGACCGGCTCGCCTACACGGTGACCCTGCGCAACACCAGCGCTCGCACGGCGGCGCGGGTGCGGCTGGAGCTGACACTGCCCGTCGGGGTCAGCGGCGCGGAGGTGCACGACGGCGGCGAGTCGGTCTAACCGTGGCTCGCCGTGTGGCAGCCGACAGTGCCGGCGGGCGGCACGGTCACGGTGTCGGCGACCTTCGTGGCGGGCAGACCACGCGCGGCGGCCAAGGGTTACACCGCGCAGGCGTGCCTTGTGCACGACAACGTCCGCCTGGCGTGCGTGGCCGACATCAACCAGCTCCCGGGCGCCGCGGCCGTGCACGCCCTCGGCCCGGTGCCGGCCGAACCGGGCGTGGGCTGGCGAACGTGGCTGGCGGTGGTCCTCGGCGCCGCCGTGGTGAGCGTTGCCATGGCGACACTTCTCGTACGCCGCCGCACGGACGAGTCACCGGCGCCGAACCGCGCCACCGACCCGAGTCCGGCCAACCCGCCGGACCCGGGGTGACGCGTTGGGTCACGCCGAGCACGGCGTGACAGCCTCCGCTGAGCCGACGACTCGGGATCCTGCTCCGGCGGCTCGCCCCTCACGGACTGGACCGGCGCGTTTCCCGCCGGGCGCGTTCTCCGAAGTCGAGGGGATGTGCCGGCATCGTCGCCATGGTGGTCAGGTTCGCAGTGCGTCCGTGGGGGAGAGGCGGGACGCTCTGGCCGCCGGGTAGATGCCGGCCAGCGTGCCCACCAGCAGCGCTGCGGCCAGGCCGCCCACCAGGGCGTTCGGCGGGACGACCACCGTCCACTCGCGGGCCAGCGCGTACGACGTGGTGATCGCCGTGCCCAGGAGCACGCCGGCCACGCCGCCGGCCGTGGACAGCAGCATCGACTCCGTCACGAACTGGCGGCGGATGTGGGGGCGGGTGGCGCCCAACGCTCGCCGTAGGCCTATCTCGCCTCGGCGTTCCAGTACGCCTATCACCATGACGTTCGCTATGCCGATGGCGCCTACCAGCAGCGCCACGCCACCCAGCGCCAGGAGCAGGTCCTGGTAGGCGGTCTCCACGGCGCCTCGGGCGGCCAGCGCGTCGGACGGGCGGCTCACCTCCACCGCACTCGGGTCTGCCGGGTTGGCGATCTTCGCCAGGCGGGGCACCAGGTCCACCACCGCGTCGTCGTCCGAGCGTTCGTAGACCGTCGTGGGGGCGCCGTCGAAGCTCAGCAGCGACTGGGCGGTGGGGTAGCCGACGAGCGCGGCCGCGTCGATGGTGCGGTCCAACTCGGCCCGGCCGAGGATGCCGATCACCGTGAACCACCGGTCGCCCAGGTACACGCGGGGATCGCCGGCCACCGTCGTTATCCCCAGGCGGCGGGCCGCCGTCGCGCCCAGGACCGTGGCCGGTAGTCGTTCGGTGGCCGGCGTGAACCAGCGGCCCGTGGCCACCGGCACCGCGAGGGTGGACGGCAGTGACCGGCTCGTCGCGAGAATCGTGATGCCGCCCGTCGACAGTGGGGACATCCGGTCGTTGCGGAAGACCGCGCCGTCCACCCGGCCCACGTGCGCCACCTGTCGCACCTCCGGCAGTCGGCCGATCATCGCCGGCGCGGTCGGCGGCAGCGTGGTCTGGTCGCCGAACGCGCTGTCGCCCGGTTCGACCGTCAGCAGGTTCGTGCCCAGCCGGTCGAGCTGCGCGAGCAGTTGGGCCTGGCTCGATGCCGACACACCCAGCACCGCGACCACACACGCGATCCCGATCGCGATGCCGAGACCGGACAGCGCCGTCCGCAACGGCCGGCCGCGGACACCCAGCAACCCCAACGGGATCACGTCCGCCAACCGGAGACGGGAGCGGGGCGCCGTCATGACGTCACCAGCTCGTCGGACTCCACCGCGCCGTCCCGGATGCGGATCCGGCGGGGCATGGTGGCGGCGATGTCCGCGTCGTGGGTGATCAACACGACCGTCGCGCCGTCGGCGTGCAGCTCGTGCAGCAGCGCCACGATCTCCTCGCCCGCTCGCGAGTCCAGGTTGCCGGTCGGCTCGTCGGCCAGCACCAGCGTCGGCTCGCCGACGAAAGCGCGGGCTATCGCCACCCGTTGGCGTTCGCCGCCGGACAGCTCGCCGGGGCGGTGTGACAGACGGTGTCCCAGGCCGACCCGCTCCAGTGCCGCCACCGCCCGGCGCCGCCGTTCAGGAGCACGCATTCCCGTGTACAGCAACCCGGTCGCCACGTTGTCCACCGCGGACTGGGCCGGCGTCAGGTAGAACTGCTGGAACACGAACCCGATGTGCCGGGCCCGGATACCGGACAGCTCCCGGTCGGACATCCGCGTCACGTCCGCGCCGGCCACGAGCACGGTGCCGTCGCTCGGCCGGTCCAGCGTGCCCATGATCTGCAGCAGCGTCGTCTTCCCCGACCCGGACGGGCCCACGATCGCGACCGCGGCGCCCGCCGGCACGGTCAGGTCCAGTGCGCGCAGCACCGTCAGGTCGCCGTAGCTCCGCGACACCCCACGCAGCTCGAGCACATCCTGCTTCGACAGCTCGCTCACAGGTCGGGCACCTCCACCCGCATCCCCTCTGTCACGCCGGTGACCTCCACCCGGTTCGATGTGATCAACCCCGTGGTCACCGGCACGGTCCGGCGCCGGGCGCCCGCAACCACGACCACCGCGTAGCCGCCGTCGGCGGCCAGCGTCAGCGCCTCGATCGGCACGCTCAGCACGTCCTGACGTGTCTCGCCGGGGAACTCGACCGTCACCGGACCCTCGAACACCCCGCCAAGCGCGGACTCCGGGCTCGTCACCGTGACGTCCACGCCGATCGTCTGCTGCTGGGTCGCGGTGGGCTGCTGCCCGGGGTCCGAGGAAGCCGTCGCCGTGGTGCCGACGGCCGTGATCTGCCCGTCCACGGCCGTCCCGCCGAACAGCGACACCCGCACCGCACCGCCGGGGACGGCGAGGGTGCGGTACCGGCGGTCCAGCTCCACCCGCACGCCGTGGCCGGTGCCCGTCGCGGTGGCCACGACCGAGCCGGGGCTCAGCACCTCGCCGATCACCGGCGTCACCGCCTCGACACGCACCGCGGCCGGGGCGACCACCGCGGCACCCGCGTCGACCACGCCGGTCTCCGGGAGGTCGAGGTCCTTCTGCCAGCGCTTGACCGCGCCCGCCGTGCCCGAGGTGAACGACGAGTCCACGGTGAACCCGCGGTAGCCGAGTGTGGACAGGTTCTGCTCCAGCAACAGCACGTCCGCGCCCGTCGCGCCGTCGGCCAGTGGCCGGTACAGCGGCACGTCCCCGAAGAACAGCACCACCGGCCGCTGGTCGACGGCCAGCATGCGCTGCCCCCGGTCGACCACCTGGCCCGGCACCGGCACGGCGGTGACCGTGCCGGAAAGTTGTGCGACCAGCTGGTAGCTGCCCGCGTACCCCAGCTCACCGGGCTGGCGCACCGACGTCGACAGGTCGCCCCTGGTCACGGGCACGGTCGGCAGCGGCCGGGTCGCGGCGGGCGCCGTGGGCCGGTCACTGCCGGCCCACATGACGACCGCGCCGCCGGCCGCGACCACGACGGCGACCAGTACGACGACGATCGTGCGCCTCACTTCGCCCTCTTCTGTGTCACGGGTGCCTCGAGCAGCTGTTTCCACTCCTCGGGCACCGTGTCCGCGCATGCCTGCACCGCGGGCTCCCAAACCGGCGAGCCGAACGCGGCCTTCGGGATCTCGAGGGGCTGCTCGGGCACCGGGTCGGGGAAGTCGATGCCCTGTTCACGCATGCACCGCGCGAACGGCAGCAGCACGGACGTGTCGGTAGGTTTCTTGACCTCCTTGCCCGCCGCGGCCAGCGCCGCGTTGAGTGGCTCGGCGCACGTCTGCCGCGCGGCGTCGAAGTCAGGGTCCTTGACCGCGCCCCGCATCTGTCCGAAGTTCGGCAACCCCTCGTCGTCGAACGTGGGGTCCGGCATCTCGAAACCCTTGTCCCGCATGCACTTCACGAAGTCCATGGCCGCCTCGGCCACGTCGTCGCCACCCTGGTCCGCCGCGGTCGGCCCGCCGCACCCGGCGAGCGCGAACGCCAGCAGCACGATCAGTCGTCTCATGCGGGCAAGGCTCTCGGAGAGTGGATCAACGGAGCGTGCACAGAATTCTTGAAGCTTTCTTGATGTCCGGCCGTGTGTACTGCGTGGCATGCGGGTGCTGGTCGTCGAGGACGACGCCGTGCTGGCCGAGACCGTCGCGAAAGGGCTCCGCCGGCACGCGATGAGCGTCGACGTGGCCCTGGACGGGCAGGAGGCGCTCGACCGCGCCGCCGTGACGAGCTACGACGTGGTGGTGCTCGACCGCGATCTGCCCGGTGTGCCGGGCGACGAGGTGTGCCGGGCGCTGTCCGGCGACCGGGCCAGGATCCTCATGCTGACCGGGGCCACCACTGTCCGCGACCGGGTGACGGGCCTGAACCTGGGCGCCGACGACTACCTCGGCAAGCCGTTCGCGTTCGACGAGCTGGTCGCGCGGGTGCACGCGCTGCTGCGCCGCACCGCCCCGGCCCGCGCGCCGGTCGTCGCCCGCGCCGGCATCACGCTGGACCCGGCACAGCGGCTGGTCTTCCGGGACGGGCAGCTGATCCGGTTGGCACGCAAGGAGTTCGCGGTCCTCTACGAGCTGCTGGCCGCCGACGGTGCGGTGGTCAGCGCGGAGGAGCTGCTGGAGCGGGCATGGGACGAACACGCCGACCCCTTCTCCAACAGCATGCGCACGACGATGGGCACACTCCGCAAGAAGCTCGGCGACCCGCCGGTCATCGCCACGGTCGTCGGCGCCGGGTACCGGATCCCGTGAGGCCGACCGCCCGGCTACGCCTCACCCTGCTGTACGCGGGACTCATCGCGCTGTCCGGCACGGCGGTCGCCGCCCTGATCATCATGCTGTCGTTCCTTCCCGCACGTGACGTGGACCCGGCGCAGAAGGCCGGGATCACGACCGTCGTGAAGAAGGAGCCGCCGAAACCGTCGCAGAAGGAGCAGGAGTACGTCGAGCACGCGGAGGTGGCCAAGGCTCAGGCGCGGGCCGAGCTGCGAAAGCGCCTGATCGGGGGCGCGGCCATCGGCGTCGGCGTGCTCACGCTGCTGTCCGGCGGGCTCGGCTGGCACGTCGCCGGTCGCGTGCTGCGGCCGGTGCACACCGTGTCCGGCACCGCGCGGCGGCTGTCCGAGCAGAACCTGCACGAGCGGATCCCGGTGTCCGGCCCGAACGACGAGATGCGTGAGCTGGCCGAGACGTTCAACGCGATGCTGGCCCGGCTGCAGCGGTCGTTCGAGGCGCAGAGCCGGTTCGCGGCCAACGCCTCGCACGAGCTGCGTGGCCCGCTCACCACGCAGCGCGCCCTGGTCGAGGTGGCGGCCGGTGGCCCGTCGGCGAGTGAGGACCTGCGTGAGCTGGCGTCGTCCCTGGTCCCCGTGCTGGCCCGGCAGGAACGCGTGGTCGACGGTCTGCTCGCGCTGGCGTGGAGCGAACACGGCATGTCGACCACCGAGGCGGTTCGGCTGGACACGCTGGTGCAGACCTCCCTGGACCGCCTCCGACCCGACGGTCTGACGGTATCCGCGGGGCTGACCGCGACTCCCGTGCTCGGCGATCCGGTCCTACTGGACCTGTTGGTGGACAACGTGATCCGCAACGCGATCCGCCACAACGTCCCGAACGGACAGTTGTGGCTCACGACCGCCGACCGCGCGTTGGTAGTGGTGAACACCGGCCGACAGGTCAGCGCCGACCGGTTGACCGAGTTGGTGGAACCGTTCCGCCGCGGTACCCGCGACCGGGTGGGGGAGGGCGCGGGCCTGGGCCTGGCGATCGTCACCGCGGTCGCGGCCGCTCACCACGCGACGGTCTCCCTGACTCCGCGAGAGGGCGGCGGCATCCGGGTCATGGTCGAGTTCCCGCCCCTAGCCGAGCTTCCTGGCTAGTTTGATCTTGAGGTGTTCGTTGGCGTGACAGGTGTGCGTTGAACTTGAGCCCAGGGAGTGCTGCCAAACCAGGTCTCGAACACGAGCTCGCCTCCGCGTTGCGGAACTACTCGATCATTCTGAGCAGACTCGACCACCAGGACGAAGCGCTGGCGGCGATCGAGGAGGCGGTGGCCGGGTACCGGCGTCTGGCAGCCGCACAACCGGAGATCTACGAAGTGGAACTTGCCGAGGCGTTGGACAGCCTTGGCAACCGGCTCGCAGGGGGCTTCCCGCCTGCCGGACGCGCTGGAGGCAGCGTCCGAAAGCGTGAAGATCCTCGGCCGACTGGCCGCCAGGGATCTGGCAGGATCTCAGCCGCGATGATCCCGAATCCGGTCAAGATCACCGGCGGCAGAGTACCGTTGTCCACCCCGTGGCCGGTTACCGCAGCTCGGACTCCACTTTTGGAAGCAACTCGTCGGCGATCGGCCGAAGCTGCTCGACCGTGCCCTCCGGATCCGCCTTGGTGACGACCTCCACGAACGCGCCGTCGATCTTGATGATGGCGACCAGATAGCTTCCGCCGGAGTCGACGTTCAGGTCGCTGCCCGCGTAGCCGGCGACCTCACCCAACCCGTCGACCGGCTGGTAGGCGACCGGCTCACCTTCGTCGGCCAGGGACGCGTCGAGCGCGTCCTGCGCGGTCGACGCGTCGGTCATGAGCGTCACCTTGGTGGTGACCTGCAGTTTGTCCTCGAGATCGGCGACGTCCGCGTCGGTGAACGCTTGGGACGTGTACTTGCACACGATCGAGCTGTCCTGCTCCGGCGGGTTCACCCCACCCAACGCGTCAGTGAACGGTTCGCCGAAGTGTTCCTCGAGCCGTGCGAGGTCGACCATGCCACAGAGCTTCTCGCCGTCCAGACCGGCGAGCGGGCCGTCGGTCACCGTGGCATCCGGCCCGGCGGTGGTCGTCTCACCGCCGGAGTCGCCGGAGTCGCCGGAGTCGCTGCCGCAGCCGCCGAGCAGCACCGCCGTCGTCACCATGACGATCCCCGTCACGCTGCGGATCACGTCGGCCACCTTTCGTAGTAGTTGGGCAGATTGTGCCATTGCACGCCGACGTTCGCGGGGAAACCGCCGAACAGACGAAGATGAGTCGGCTTGCTCGGCTGTCGCACCTTCGCGCCGATCGTGACCGGCTGGATTTGTGCGTGAGATTTCACGTAGCTGGTGCTCTCGCCCGCGGAGGGGCACTCGCAACCAGCTGCCGCATGCGCGAAGTGCGGAACTTTCATGCACCCTGTTTTGGCGATAACCGGCGCCAAGCAGCTCGGACAGGTGTAGCGGCCGGGTGACATGGTTCGGGCCGCCTCGACGCGTTCCCCACCTGCATTCGTGCAACGAGCATCGAGTGCCTCCCAAAACGGAGCGGTATTGGCATCCGCTCGGCCAGCTCAGCTCGGTGACCACCAGGATGATGGTCTGCCCTCTGCGGTGGCTGCTCGACGTCGTGGCCAAACGAACTCGATCAGGACGGATCGCTGCGCGGTAACTGCTCTCTTTGAAGGTCATATGTGTTGACAAACGGAATCGGCTTCGTCCCGGTGGGCAGGGCTGACGTTTGGTTTCGCAGCTCAGGTCGCCGTTTCCCGGGATCGGCCCGATCGGCTGGCCGATCATCTTTATGCCGCTCGGGGTCTTGTCTACTTTAGTCTCAACCGCGAGTACAGCAAATACAGCCTGGGGGCCTGGGTTCTCTGGTTGGTTGCGCGCGATGCCCTCTATGCTTGTCGTTGCTCTGCAAGGGCTTCCTACATCAACCGACCCACACCGCTACCGAACGGGGCGCCACCGATCGGGCCGGCCGCCGGACAACACCCTGGGGTCCGCGAACTCCTCACGAGGGCCTAACGGGACGTGCGCCGCGGGTTCTCGACCAGCCGATGAAACCGCTACGGGCTCGTCATGGTCTGCCGCGGACTGATGACCGACCGACCAAGGGCGACTATGCAGTGGTTGCTGTCGATGCCCGACGTCGGCCACACGACGTCCGACCACAATTCCCCGGTGCTGTTGTAATAGATAAACGAAGCGGTGGTGAAGCCGCCGGTGCAGTGGAACGGACTGGAGGCGACGATCCGGGCGGTGATGTCGCCGTATGTCCAGTTCCAATCGCTGCGATACCTGGTGAGGCTAACCGGCCAGTCGGGCTGGACAGAAATGGAGAACTGGCCGCTGCAACCACCGGATTGGAACGTCGATCGCACGAGCGTCCCGATGCCGGCACCCGGAAGGCCGGTACCGGACCGCAGCTGGCCATCTGTCCCCCAGCTGGCGCACCGATACAGCACCTCCCCAGTGGCGCTATAGATCGTCAACGGTCCGCCGCTGATGGTGATCGACCCGCCCGGAGTGACGGTCCACGTGTCCTCGGCCCACGCCGGCGAGGCGCCCAACACAGCCGATCCAATGACGAGCAATCCGATCAAGCCGAAATTGAATACTCGACTTAGCATGCCTGTGACCTCCCAGGGATCAGGCTCACGATGGCCGATTTGCCAAGCCAAGCCGGATCGTATTATCTCGTTGAGTTGTGCCGTGTTGGGAATGATCGATTTCCGCCGGCCGTGAGTCAGGCGGCGTGCAAGGTGACGGTGGTGGCGCCGGTGAGGTGGACGGTGGCTGCACGGGGGCCAGGGCACGACCAACGCCGCTATATCGAGTGCCTGGGCCTGGCCGATGCTCCAGACGTTCAGTTCGAGCTGCAGAAGAGATCTTGTATAGCTATCCGAGCGCACCACGACGGAAGCTTCATAAACTCCCTCTCAATATCCCCAGAGCCCGCCTACACGCGGCCATTCGCTTATGACGCAAACGTAATTCGTTCTACCACGCATTGTCGCTGCGTCCTACCGCCAACCGGGTCGATGACGTCAGGGAGACGGCGAGCTGGCCGGGACTGTAAAACGTTCGGTGGTGCACCGCGAGGCGCTGTTTGTCCGGATGGGGGTGGGAGACCTCTGTTGCTGGGCCCGTCGTAGCGGCCTGGTGAAGCTGGCGGCAGCCTGATCCGGGGACGCCGAGGAGAGGGAGCAGACGTGACGAAGTCTGGTCGCCGACTCGGAGTAGATCAACCCTGGACGCGGTCAGCGGCCGCGGACGACGGAACCGCGAAATAGTCGCGAAGCACGACGATCTGCCCGTTGCGGATGCGGAAGATCTGCACGAGTGACAGCGTCGTACGCTGCCCGGCCGTGCCCTCGAGCACGGTGTCGGTCTCGGCGACGAACAAGTCAGGGTCGGCGGTGTCGTGCAGCACGTATGCGGTCTCCTCGACGTTCACCGTGCCGTGGTAGGCCGGCTCCCGGTGATATGCCCCGATTCCGACCCGAATCGCATCACGACCAACCAGGCGGCGTGGCAGCGCATGACCGTCGGGCACCAGCGGTGCTTCGTATATGCCGTCTTCGGTGAACAGCTCCGCGATCGCGTCCGAGTTCCGGGAGATCGGGCCGGCGTACACGTACCTCTCGAAGATTTCCTTGTGTGTAAGGGTCACTCTCTCCAGCCTACCGTTCGCGCGCTGCCAGTCCTGTCCGTTTGTCAAAGTGCGCGAGTTGGGCGGCGACCGTGTCGAGTGTTTGGAGGTGGTCGCCGAGGTTGTGTTCGCAGAGCGTCAGCTGCTTTCCGCGGCTAGCTCGGGGGTAAGTCCGCATCGGCGGATACGTTGGGCCAGGTGCGGATGGCCGTGCTGGACGAGCAGGGCGAGCCAGGTGTCCGCGGCATAAGGGTGTACCGGCGTACACCTCCGCGCGTAGCTCGTCGGTGCGGTCGTGCTCACGCAGCGGGTCGACCATCTGCCGTGGTCGACGGCTACGCCGGCATCGCCTGGCTGGACACCGTCCTGCCGTTCGTGGTCGGTCTACCACCCGTTCTGGCTCGGGCTGGGCGCCGCCGCGTTCGGCCTGTTGCTCGCACTGCTGGCGACGAGCCTGCTGCGGACGCGGATCAGCCCCCGCCTGTGGCGAGCCGTGCACTGGGCGGCCTACGCGTGCTGGCCGATCGCGTTGGTGCGCGGCTTCGGCATCGGCGCGGGCGACACCCGGTCCGGCTGGGGCCTCGCGGCGGCGGTCGGCGCGGTCCTGTGGCGGGTCGGCACCACCATCCCGACGCGCCCGCACGTCGGCGTGTCAACGAGAAAGCGTGGTCGAGACGATGACCGTGACACGAGTGGACACCCACCACCGGCTGCTCGCCGGCTGGTATGAGACCGGCGAGCCGGACGACTTGCCGCGCACCTGGTCCGGCACGGACCCCTGCTGGGCGCAAGCTCCGCGCGGTGGCGCAGGGCAGTCGGCGTCCCATCGTCGTCGTGAACGCGTGCGAAGGGGAACTGGTCAGCGGCAAGGACCGCACGTTGCTCTCGCTCGCGCCGCACCTCGTCCTCGACGGCGCGGTGCTGGCCGCACAGGCGGTCGGCGCGACCGAGGTCGTCGTGTGCCTGCACGACAGCGACCCGCTCGACCGAACGGTGGCCGCCGCGATCGGTGCACGACCCTGACCGAGTGATAACCGCGATATCACCTGGCCCGGAACTGTCTGTGCCGACCGCTGTCCGTCCTGGCCCATGACGACCCGCGGTTCCGCACCCAATGACCGAGCAGTTGGACATGATCAAGGCCGTATACCACGAGCTGCGGCACGGCCACGACCAACAAGCCGCACACACGCAGGCGATGCGGCGACAGACCGAGGTGCTCGGCCAGCTGGCCAATGAGATCAAGGTCCTCCGGATCCGGATGGGTGATCGGTGAGGACGGTCCGATCGGCGACCCTCTGCTGGCGCAGTCGCGGATTCAACTGTCGCCAGTTGTCCACCCGGCGGCGTCCCCAGGTGCGGGCGAGTTCATAGGCCAAGGCTGCGCCTTGCGTGCAGGCGAGCCGGTTGATCAGGGTCACGGTCACGTCGTCGCGCTGTGAGAAGCGGTTCATCGCAGCGTGGGTGTTGCGTCTGGCCGCGGTCGGCGTCGGGTCACCACTGGGTGATGAGCGGTGTGTCCGGTTCGTGCTGCCGCCAGGCTTCGGTGAGGCGGGCGAGGCGGGTGGGGGCGGCGATGCCGCGCACGGTTGCGATCTTGCCGTTGGTGATGTCGAACGTCACGGCGCCGACGACCTGGTCGCCGAGCACGAAGAGGATGGCGGGGGCCCCGTTGACGAGCGCGTAGTGGATGGCGGGCGTGCCGCCGACAAATCGCCGTTTCGCGGGTGTGGGTGTGAAGCCGGCCCGTGCGAGGGCGGCGATGCGCTGCGGAGTGTCGAATCGCAGCAGCGTCTCGGTCAGGCCGGCGCCGTCGGAGATCGCGGTCGCGTCGTCGGTGAGCAGCGCCACCAGCCGTTCGGTGCGGCCCGAGGAGGCAGCGGCGAGGAATTTCTCGACGATCCTGCGGGCGGATGCCGGGTCGACTTCGCCGCCGCCGCGGCGCGCGGCGGTGATGCGGCGCCGGGCTCGGTGGAGGTGCTGCTGGCTTGCGGACTCGGTGATGTCGAGGATCTCGGCGATCTCGGCATGGCTGTAGGAGAACGCTTCGCGCAGGAGGTAGACGGCCCGCTCGAGGGGTGACAGGCGCTCCATGAGAGTCAGCACGGCCAGGGAGACCGATTCGCGCTGCTCGAAAGTGTCGGCCGGGCCGAGCATCGGGTCGCCGTCGAGGAGCGGTTCGGGCAGCCAGGCGCCGACGGTGCGTTCGCGGCGGGCTTGTGCCGAGCGGAGCCGGTCGAGGCACAGGTTGGTGACGACCTTGGTCAGCCATGCTTCCGGCACCTTGATCCGCTGCCGGTCGGCGGCCTGCCAGCGCAGGAACGCATCCTGCACGGCGTCTTCGGCGTCGGCGGCGGAGCCCAGCAGCCGGTACGCCAGCGAGGCCAGCCGGTTCCGGCTGGCCTCGAACCGACTGGTGTCGAAGCGATCAGTGGCGGTGCTGTCCACGCGGACCACCCTAGGCAGCTACGCGACCCGCCTTCTGGGCGGACGCATCCGGCGCGGCGGCCAGGCGGCGCTTGCGCTTGGGCAGGCCGAAGGTCGGGTGCGAGGTGGCCCACAGCGAGATCTTGACGATGCCCGCCTTGACCCGCGCGGCCTTCCGGCCGCCCACATACTTCGGCTTTGCTTGCGCTTCGTCGTCGACCATCTGCAGGATCCCGTCCCGCCGCCCGAGGCTGATGTGGTTGCCCGGGTAGACCAGCTTGGTGTGTGGGATCTTGCGGCCGGTCAGGCGTCCGACGATCGCGTCGATCGCCTGCCTGCTGGTGTAGCCGGCCGAGGCGCAGGACATCGGCAGCGGCCGGCCGTTGTCGCCGATGGCGTAGGCGCTGTCGCCGGCGGCGTAGACATTCGAATGCGAGACCGACCGCATGGTGCGATCGACGACGATCTGACCGTTCTCGGTGACCTCCAGCCCGCTGGCGGCGGCGATGGGGTTGACCGTGAACCCGGCCGTCCACACGGTTGCGTCGGACGCCAGGACGGTGCCGTCGGCGCACAGCACCCGCGTCGCTTCGACGGCTTCGACGTTGGTGTGCTCCAGGACGGTGATGCCCAGCCGGTCGCAGGCCCGGCGCAGGTGGCTGCGGGCTCCGGCGGAGAGCCGGGCGCCCAGCTCGCCGAGGGCGACCAGCGCCACCGACAGGCCGGGCCGGGATTCGGCGATCTCGGTGGCGGTCTCGATGCCGGTCAACCCGTCGCCGACGACCAGCACGCTCCCGCCTCCGTCCCGCCTGCCCAGGCTGTCCAGGCGGTCGCGCAGGCGCAGCGCCGAGGGCCGGCCGGCGACGTCGAAGGCGTGCTCGGCCACGCCGGGGACGCCACGGTCGGCGACGTGGCTGCCGAGCGCGTAGAGAAGCGTGTCGTAGCCGAGCTCGCCGCCGCCGTCGGCGTCGGCCACGGCGACGACCTGGCGCTCGGGGTCGACGGCGGTGACACGGGCCAGGCGCAGCCGTATCCCAGTGCCCGCGAAGACGTCGGCGAGCTTCCGAGCCTCGATCTCCCGGCCGGCCGCGAGCTGGTGCATCCGCAGCCGCTCGACGAAGTCCGGCTCAGCGTTGACCACGGTGATCTCGGTGTCCGCCAGGGACAGCCGGCGGGCCAGGTTCCCGGCCGCGTAGGCCCCGGCATAGCCGGCGCCGAGGACGACGATGCGGTGCTTCATGTGTTGCTCCTGTCGGTTCGCTTGCTCCCGGTGAGTTGAGCGGAACGGCGCCCCGATTGCTGACAGGAACCGCATGTGGCATGGGTCACAGAGTCGCGGGAGCGTCGCCCAACGATGCTCGCGACGCCGAGCGGCGCAGATGCAGGCCGCGCTGAACGAGGTGATCTGATGCCGATCACCGTCGACATCGACGTCATGCCCGCCAAGCGGACGATGTCCGTGGGCGAACTCGCCGAACGCGTCGGCATCACACCCGCCAACCGTGTGATGGCCACGGGCCACCGAGACCGGCGACGCGCCGACCGTCTCTACGAACGTGTATCTCCACGCTCTGGAAGAACTCGTTCAGCACGACGTCATACTCGTACAGCGGCGAAAGCAGGAACGGTGTCCACGGCACCACATCCGCCCGACGCAGCCAGTCCGCCCGGCACGTGGTGGCAGACTCCGCCCGTGCCCGCGAACTCCTCGGCCACACGGCGAACACCACCTTCGCCGACGGGGTCAACGCTTTCGCCACCGTCCCCTCCGCGACTCGGTGGCCTCTACCAGGCCTCCACGCCGATCTGCACGGCCACCGTGCCGTCCGGGGGCGTGTGCCGGATGGCGTTCGAGACCAGGTTGCGCACCACCCGCGCCAGCTCCGGGTCGCTGCCGAGCACCACCGGCGCCGTCCCCGCGTTGGCCAGCACCCGCACACGCTTCCGTTGCGCCACAGGCACCTGCGCGGCCAGCACGTCGCTCACCACCTCCCGCAGCGCCACCTGCGACAGTTATCGGGCAGGTCAGCACAACGGCAACGGCTTCGTGGGTACCGGGAACTCGGCAGGCGTGAACCGCACATGGCAACGCACGATCATCGAGGCGACGTCGTCGCGGTCAGTGACCGGGTGTGCACAAGTACGGTTCCGGCGACTATGACACTTGGGTGACAGTTGTGGCCTGTGGCGAATTCGCCGGGACGGTACGGCGTGCGCGCAGGCCGCTTGCCAGACACAGCATTCCACCGAGCGTGAGCCAGGTCGCGAGGACGATGACCGGGTGGGTGGCGCCGTGGCCGTCGAAGAAGGCGGTGGAGCGCAGCAACTGGCCGCCCGCTCCCGGTGGCAGCAGTTGGCCGAGTGTGCCGGTCCAGCCGGGCAGCATTTCGGGTGCGGTCGCGGTACCTGACAGGGGATTGCCGATGAGCATCATGGCGACGGCGCCGAGACCGAAGCCGACGTACCCGAGCAGTGACTCCAGCCCGAGGATGCTCAGGGAGGTGGCCGCGATGGTCAGGGCGATGGCGCCGCTGTTGGCCGAATAGGAGCCGTTGAGCGAGCCGAGCCAGAACTGCAGGATCGCTGCCGCGGCCAGGCCGCTGGCGATCGCGAAGGCGAGCGCTCCGGTGACCTGGCGTGCGGTGCCGCGGACGAGTCTGGTCAGCAGCAGCGCGGCGAGCAGGCCGCCCATGACCAGGGGCAGTGCCCCTGCGGCCAGGCCGGCGCCGCGCGGGTCGTCGGCCGGCAGGGGGACGAGGTCGCGGATGGCGACCGCGGTGCTGGAGCCCTGTGCCTGGCTGAGCGCGGTCGCGCCGCTCTGCAGGGTCTGGGCGACCGCTGCGCTGGCGGCGGAGGCGACGATGACCTGCGGGGTGCCGGAGCTAAGGTCGATCGCCCCGTACACCTGCCGATCGCGGATCAACCGTTCGGCGGCTGCGGTGTCGGCGACCTCGGTGATCTCGAAGCCGTGCGGCAGGCGTTGGTCGAGCGCTGCGCTGACCTGTTCAACGGCGGCGGCCGGCCCGGCGACGACGATCGGCACATCGTGCACCGACGACCGCACCGACGGCCAGGCGAAGGCGATGAGCAGCACGCTGATGGTCGCCGTAAGAAGGACGACTGCCCTGGCCACCGTCGGCCATGGTGACGGCGATGTGTCGGTTGGCAGTGTGGCCTGGGCGGCCATGTCAACTCCTGCTTTCTGGCCCGCGACCGGTGTTCATCGCAGGGTGAGTGGGGTCTCGGATTCGAAGCGGGCCAGCTTGTCCGGGTTGCGGACGTAGTAGAGGCCGGTGATGTGGGTGTCCTCGACACGAACCGCGATGACACCGTCGAGCTCGCCGTTCACGCGGAGCACGAGTGCTGGGTTGCCGTTGACCATGGTCGGGCCAATGGTGAGCGTGGCGTCGGTCTTGGCGAGGCCGCCGACGATGAAGCGGGATACCTTCTCGGCGCCGATGATCGGACGCGGCGCGGCCTGCTTGATGCCGCCGCCGTCGTTGATGACCACGACCTCGGGGGCAAGCACCTCGAGCAGGCCCTGCAGGTCCCGGGTTTCCAGTGCCCGCTGGAACGCTTCCAGAGCCGCCCGGGTTTGGCTCGGGGTGACCACATGGCGCGGGTTGCGGGCTTCGACGTGGCGGCGGGCGCGGTGGGCGATCTGGTGGACGGCCGCGGGGGTTTTGTCGACGGCGGCCGCGATCTCGTCGTAGCCGATTCCGAAGGCCTCGCGCAGCACGAACACGGCACGCTCGGTCGGCGACAGCGTCTCGAGGACGAGCATCAGCGCCATCGACACACTCTCGGCGAGCTCGACATCCTCAGCCACGTCTGGTGCGGTCAGTAGCGGCTCGGGCAGCCAGGGGCCGACATAGGCCTCTTTGCGGCGCTTCATGGTGCGCAGCCGGTTGAGCGATTGCCGGGTCGTGATCCGGACCAGGTAGGCGCGCTGGTCGCGCACCTGCCCGAGGTTGGTCTTGACCCATCGCAGCCAGGTTTCCTGGAGGACGTCTTCGGCGTCGGCCGCTGATCCGAGCATCTCGTAGGCGACGGTGAACAGCAGGTTGCGGTGGGCGACGAACACCTCGGTCGACTGGGCGGTGGCGTGGTCGCTCATGTGTCGACGCTTGCCTTCGCCAGCGCCTCGTCGCGCTTGGTCTGCAGCCGCTGCCGGCGCTTGGCATCCTTGAACTTCCAGCTGTACGAACCGGGCTTGCGCGCTTCGTCGGCCAGATGCTCGATCAAGCCTGTGTAACTGCTCTCCTTGATCTTCACGGCAAGGCGGCCACTGATGGAGAACCTGTTCGCGGTGTCGTCCTTGGAGGCGAGCTGTACGGTGGCGGCTCGACGCCCCAGGCTGACGCACAAGCCGAAAAACCCCACATCGATAGACGCGGGTTGCTCACCGGCGATCCGGCTGAGCACCGTGTCGGCGGCGTGCGCGCCCAGCGGGTTCGCGGCCTGGCAGCTCATCCGCAGCGGCAGGTCCGACGGTGCCGCCGAATCCCCGGCCGCGACAATGCGCACGTCGTCCACGCTCGTCAACGTCTCGTCCGTGAGCAGGCGACCGGCGGCGTCGGTACTCAACCCGCTACGTGCGGCCAGGTCAGGCACGGCGAATCCAGCAGTCCAGATGGTCACCGCGCTCGGCAACTCGCGGCCACCACTGAGCTGTACGGCATCGCGGGCCACGGCCGTCACCGTGGCGTCGGGACCTTCGAGCACGGTCATACCGAGCTTGGCGAGTCTTTTCACAACCGAGCGTCGAACCCGAGGGTGCAGATACGGGCCGAGCACCTCGCCGCACACCAGGGTCACAGTGCGGCCCGCCTCCGCCAACTCAGCGGCGGTCTCGATGCCGAGCGCACCGGCTCCGACAACCGTCACCGCGGCCGTTGCCGACGCGGCGTCGAGGACCGGCCGCAGCTGCTGCACCTCCTCCAGGGTGGCGATCGGGTAGGCGAACTCGGCCGCTCCGGGCACCCGCGGCTTGGCGCTGCCACTGCCGACTGCGTAGATCAGGTAGTCGTAGGTGACCGTGTCGCCGGACGCCAACGCCACGCTGCGCTCGGCCACGTCGATCCGTGTCGCGGTGTCGGCCACGAGCCGGACGCCCTCGGCCAGGATCTCTCGGTAGTCGACGACCACGTTGTCGGACCCGCTGACCAGTTGGTGCAGGCGGATCCGATGAACGAAGCGCGGGCGCGGGTTGATCAGGGTCACTGTCACGTCGTCGCGCTGCGTCAGGCGATTGGCCGCCATGACGCCGGCGTATCCGCCGCCGATCACGACCACCTCGGTGTTTCCGGTCATGGTGTCTCCCTCGTTCCAGGGGTTCGGGCACAAGACACCGCGTGACCGATCGTTCTGACAGGCGGTGAGCCAGATCACTAGACGAAGCGGCGGCCCCTGCGCGCCGTCTTGACACCCTCGGCCACGCAAGGCCAGGTCAACCAACGCAGGCCAGATCGGTTCGACGGCGGGAACCACGCCCACCAAACTCCCGAAGTCTTTGGCCAGGCGCGGATCAGCAAGTTCGTGACGGACCTGTCGACTCTGTGGGGAAGGCGGGCCTGCTTGGCTCGGTTGCCGCAGCCGCGCATCGAGCACCACGTTGTCGTCCTGGATTCAACGGTCCTGGGTCACCGGTCCAGTGGGGTCGCGCGTTGCATATGCGAGAGCTTCTGGGGATTGCGTACGAAGTAGAGCCCTGTGACCAAGCCGTCGTCGATCCGCACCGCCACGACGCCGTCGATCTCCCCGTTGAGTCGGATGATCACAGCAGGCCAGCCGTTCACCTGTGCCGGCTCGGCCGATGCCTCGCCGCCCATCCAGCCCGTGCCGCCGCTCAACAGACGAGCCACCCGGTCGGCGCCGACGATGGGCCGCAGCGTTGCCTGCTTGACTCCGCCGCCGTCGCCCAAGAAGACAACGTCCGGTGCAAGGATGTCGAGCAGGTTCTGCAGGTCGCCGGTTTCGACCGCTCGTTGGAATGCCCCGAGTGCATGTCGGGTCTCGACGAGAGACACGACTCCGCGCGGCCGACGCGCGGCGACGTGTGCGCGTGCGCGGTGTGCGATCTGTCGGACTGCGGCCGGGCTCTTGTCCACGGCTTCTGCGATCTCGTCGTAGGCCAGGTCGAACACCTCGCGCAGCACGAACACCGCCCGCTCGGTCGGAGTGAGCGTCTCGAGCACCAGCAGCATCGCCATTGACACGTTGTCGGCCAGCTCGACGTCCTCGGCCACGTCAGGCGCGGTGAGCAGCGGCTCGGGTAGCCAGGGGCCGACGTAGGTCTCCCGGCGGCGGCCGAGCGCACGCAGCCGCCGGATCGCCTGCCGGGTGGTGATCCTGGCAAGGAAGGCGCGTTGATCCCGCACCGTGCCGAGGTCGATGTCCGCCCATTGCAGCCAGGTCTCCTGGAGGACGTCTTCGGCGTCAGCGGCCGAGCCGAGCATCTCGTAGGCGACGGTGAACAGCAGGTTGCGGTGGGCGACGAAGGCCTCGGTGGCAGGGTTCCTCGCGTCGTCGTCCCTCATATCACGCTCCCTGTCTGTTCACTGTCGACGGTGTCACGCACGAGTGGCGCGCCCCCTCCGCTTTGTGACACCAAACGATCGGTGGCGCTCATCACATATCCGCACTGTCACAGGCATCCAGTCACCGGCGACTTGTGTTCGTCCAGTTGCCCAGACAGGAGGACTGGCATGCAGGTTGTGGTGGTGGGTGGCGGTCACTCGGGCACGCTCGTGGCGAACCGGGTGGCCAAGAAGGTCAAGGATGGGAAGATCACCGTGATCAACCCGCGTCCGGACTTCGTTGAGCGAGTCCGGCTGCACCAGCAGATCGCGGGAACATACTCGGCGGCAACGCCTTTGCTGAGGTGGTGCCGATGCCGGGAACGGTCCCGGTGGGCACATGGGAAGGCGCGCAGCAAGCGCGCGCGGCACTGGCGGTGCTTCCCGCCGGTGGCCAGGTCACCGTCATCGGGGGCAGTCTGACGGGCATCGAGACAGCGGCCGAGACAGCGGCTGAGATCGCCGAGGCCCGGCCGGACCTGCGGGCGCGGCTGGTCGGCTCCTCGGTAGGCGGGGACCTTTCCGCCGACGCGTACCGGCGGCTACGCGCAGGTCTGGAGCGGCTGACGGTCGAGATCGTCGATGACGTGGTTACCGACATCGGCTCGGGTGCAGGGCAACTCGATGGCGTCGTGCGCCTGCGGTCCGGTGTTGATCTGGTTTCCGACCTGACTCTGTGGGCGATCGTGGCCGACGTTCCCGACCTTCGCCCGCCTGCTCAAAGGCCGCAAGCCGAAGCCGCACTCCTTCCTGTACTGGAACCGTGGCATCTCCCTCGGCCGCAAGGACGCGATCACCCAGTTCACCCACGGCGACGACACCGTCCGGCGGGTCTACCTAGCCGGACGCAGCGCGGTCGCGCTCAAGGAAATGGGGGTCCGCAGCGCGTTCTCCACCACCCGCGCCGCGTCTCCAGCTTCTAGAAAGGACGATTGTCTTGCGCATTACAATCTTCGGAGCCAATGGTCCCACCGGTCGCCTGCTCACCGGCCAGGTCCTCGCCGCCGGACATCAGGTCACCGCGGTCACCCGGCGGCCGGAATCGTTTCCGCTGCACCATGACCGGCTCGAAACAGTGGGGGCCGATGTGCTCGATCCGGTGGCCGTCGATGCCACCGTGGCGCAGCGGGATGCCGTGCTGTCGACGCTCGGAGTGCCCGCCGGGAAGGAACCGATCAGCACCTATTCGCGTGGTGCGGCCAACATCGTCCACGCGATGCAGCGGCATCGGGTGCGTCGGCTCGCCGTGGTCAGCTCGAGCGGGGTAGACCCGCACCCGTATTCCGACGGTGGGCTTCTGTTCAACCGGGTGCTGCTGCCTTACGTGACGCGGGTGCTGGGCAAGACGCTCTACGACGACATGCGGCGGATGGAAACGCTGATCCGCGCCAGCGATCTGGACTGGACGATCGTGCGGCCGAGCGGGCTCTACCACCTGCCGTCGGTCACCGACTACACCCTCGTGGAGGGCCACGCCGACGGCAGGTTCACCAGCCGCGTGGATCTGGCCGCGAGCATGCTGGCCCTGTTGGACGCTGACCGCTACCTCCGCAGACTGGTCAGCGTCATCACCACCGTCGACAATCCCACCCTGTTCCAGTGGATCCGTCGCGAAGCTTTGGCCAAGCGCTGAGCCGACGTCCTCACTATGCCGATCAGCGTGCCGAGCGCGCCTCCGACAACAACATCGGACTCGAGCAGTCCGTAATGCACGCCGACGATCTTTCGGGCCGCGCCTCGATGAATACGGTAGGCGGTGATAAAACTCGGTTGCCGCATGTACCGGCCGGGCGCCAGTTCACGGGCAAACTTCCTCGGACCGTGATGCAGCCAGCTTCACTCGGAGCCGCAGGTAGCTGGAGTGTCCTAGTGAGGACCAATCCAGCGGACTGTCCACGCGGCGCCGAGTCGACAAATCGCGCACATCTTGTCTCGGGTCGGGACCTCAAACTCGCCGGCCACGAGTGGGTCACCCATCGGCGTCGGGCGGCGGTCTGTCTGCGACGTAGCGCTTCCAGGCGGCGCCGACTTCCGCCGCCAGGACCTCGATTCGGGCGGGGTTGTAGCCGAGCATGTCGCCACGACCGGTGGCGGTGCCTGCATAGTCAGCTCGCGGATAGCGCGGGTTCGGCCGTCGAGGTTCGGGATGCCGAGGCGGTGCAGACGTAGCCGCAGGGATCCGGGGTGGATGGGTTGGCCGGCACGGCGACCGGGGAACAGCAGCGCGCTGGCTGGGTTGGTGGCAGTGGTCCGATTCGATCGGGTGGCGATGTGGTCAAGCAGCACGTCGGAGACGGCGGCACGATCGGCACCGGGTCGCCGTAGCCGAGGCGCAGAAGGACATCGCCGCCGTCCAGCACGATGTCGGCAACGTTCAGTCGGGCGATCTTGGTGAGCGGTTGGGCGTAGAGCAGGATCAGCAAAGCGACCACCCGGTCCTGCAACGGGATGTTCTCGTCGTCGTGGACGCGGCGGATCAGCGTGAGCCGCCGGGTCTGGCTGATCGGCTTGGTTGCGGTGGGCACGGTCGGCGGCAGCCGCAGACCGCGCATGAGGTGTCGGCGGATGGTCCAGGTCAGGAACGGACGTGCGTGGTTCTTCTCGGTGCGGCTCGCGGTGGCGAACCAGCGGTGGAGGTCGGCCTGTGAGCAGTCCTCGAGCACGTGGCCGTAGGCGGTGAGTTCGGTCAGGAACACGGCGGCTTGACGCAGTTGGCTGCGGGCGTTGACGTCTCCAGATTTTCTCCAGCCCGGTTCATCCGACGCCCGCGACGTCCACTCAGGATGATCGACAGCAGATACGAAACAAGCCCGTTGACCTGGCGAAACATCCAGTTCAACGAGCTTGATCAAGAGTGGAGCTGAGGGGGTTCGAACCCCTGACCTCCACACTGCCAGTGTGGCGTGCATATCTTTCTGGCCAGCACCTTCAGAGAAACCGCAGGAAAACCGGTTCCGTTCGCCGCGGTTGAATGCAATTGAGCGCAGTTCAACCATCATGAACTCTCCAGACTTTCTCCACCGAAAATCGGTGTGAGAACCAGAGCGTGCATTCACATGGGAGGACATGATGACTTCTGCGGGCAAGGTGGTGGAGTGGCCGGGGGCTACCGGCGAATCCGCGGTGACTGTCCGGTCCGGACTGTGCCGAGTTCGATGCCGACAATCGGATCACCGCGGATCGTCGGCTCTTAGGTTTGTGCAAGAGCGGTTCAGGTGTTGCTGACCAGCCGGACCTTCTCGCCGACCGCGATCACGTCCCCGCCTTCGAGCCGGCGGCCCCGGCGGACCTCCACCCGGCCGTTGACAGTCACATCCTCGGCCTCGATCAGTATCTTGGCTTGACCGCCGTCCTCGGCCAGTCCGGCCAGCTTGAGGAACTGGCCGAGCCGGATCGACTCATCGGCGATCGGCACCTCACGGATTTGCATCCGCCCATTCTCCCCACCTTCCAGCGCGACGTGCTGTGCGGGAACCCGCAACGGGCGGAGTGGGGTGCGGCGCAGCAGCCGAGTGCTCAGGCCCATCGCAGTGCGCCTTCCCGCCACGCATAGGTGACGCCCGCGAACAGAATCCCGAGGAACACGAAGATCATCGGCACCGCGAGGTCTATCGCGAACGGTTCACCGCGGTTGATGTCGATGCGGTCGTGTCGTGGCCGTCGGCGACGTTTCGGTCGATGTGGTCGGCGTGGAGAGCGCCTGCTTGAGTAGCCGGTGGACGTGGTCGTTCGCGGCGGAGTAGTACACGAAGGTGCCTAGGAACATGGCGAGCGAGCACCCGCTGGGCATACGTGCGGGGGCTCGGAGATCCGGAGGTAAGCCCGCGCACGTAGGACGCGGTCGCGTGCTTAAGCGGAGTCCACGCTCCGCCGCTGCCCGCGGTGCGATCCCCTCCCCTGCTGAACCGACAGCGCTTCGTGGGTTGCGTGTCGAGCCTCAACTCCCAACGCGAAAGCACGAGGGCGTCCTTTATGGAACAGTCCCTGCGCGACGCCGGGCGTGACGTCCCCGGCGGCATCGGACGGACAGAACGTGCCACCCTCGATCACCGTGACGTCACTCCCAGTCGCGGCCGCCTCACCCGCGTTCAAAGGTCCGGTTATGCCTGATCACCTCCGATGCCGCAGCAAGTCTTGACCAGGTTGGCGTCGAAGGGGGTGGTGGGGTCGAACCCGGTGAGGACCCGGAGGGCAGGGTCGGCCAGGAGCGGCCGCAGCGTTTCCGGCACCGCACCCAGATCCGCGCCGGTCTGCCCGACGAGCGTGATCGACTCGGGCCGTCCCCGGAGGTGATCGGCCAGGCTCGGCCATCGGATCTCGATGATTGTCCACAGTGCGAGCGACTCGACGCGTATTGGGTTACCTTCGAGCGTGCGCACGGCACGCATGGCGCTGTAGGCGTTGACGAACCGCTTCATGGTGCGCGGGTTGGGCGGGAGCAGCACGGCGAACCGCTGGAGACTGTGCTCGGTCGCGGCTACGGCCTCGGGGGTGGTGAGCTTGTCGAGCGCCGCCCCGGCGACGCGGTCCCGCACCTCGTCACTAGCGGCCCGCAGGGTGTCGACGACCTGGGTTTCGGTGACGCTGCGGTCGAGCTGTGCCCGTACCTGGCTCTCCTCCTCGGTGAAGGTGGCTGGCCGGGGTGGGGCGGCGGGTCCGCGGAGCAGTTCGCGCAGGTACTGCCGTTGCCGTGTGGCGTCGATGGCGGGCACGGGGATCCGCAGTTGGAAGAACTTGTCGAGGAACAGGTACCCGAGCGGCTGCCCGGGCTCGGCGATCACATCGGCGAAGGTGGCGTAGTGCAACTCGTAACTGGTGCGAATCCAGGCCCCGTCGGCGGAGACGACGAAGTGCGCACTGGGCGGCCCGGAGTCACGGACGAGGGTCTGCACGCTGTCGAGTAGTTCCACGACGTAGGCGTCGGAACAACGATCGAGGTCGTCGACAAGGAACACCACAGGTTTGCTGGACTTCCGCAGCAGCCAACCGAAATGTCGGGTCACCTCAAGCATCGGGTTGGTGTTCGACTGCTCGAACAATCGAGCGCCGCGTGCGGAGTCCCAGAGCAGAAACCGCCCAGCGACAAGAGCGCCGGCCCAGAGCGTCCCGACGGCTGCGAGGACGCCCGTGATGGCGGCTGCCGTGTCCTGGAGTCCTTTGAGGTCGACGGGAGTGAACAGCCAGAGCACCCCACCGGCGAGTATCAGCAACCCGACGAGCGCGAGGAGGAACGGCGCGCCGACCCGCCGGAGCCGCGCCGCGGACTCGGTGAGCGAGAGCCAGAAGCGGGCGGGCCAGCCGCGTTGCTTCCGGATGGAGTCACGGAGGGCGGTCAGCAACGCCCACCAGGCGGGCCCGACACCCGCTTCCCGCCACGCGTCGAACGGCACCGTGACGAAGCCGGAATGGTTCTCGACGGCGGACCGCAGCTCTGCGTCGAGGAAGTTGAGCAGGGTGCTCTTTCCCGCGCCCCAGGAGCCGTCGATGTGGACGAGGAAGGAGGTTCCGGGCTCCTCGTCGTTCATCCGCCGCAGCTGATCCGCGATCGCGCGGGCGAGCGGCCGGCGATGGAGCAGGTCTCGCTGGGAAGGCGCGTCGGACAACCAGTCCACCTGATCGGCAGCGGCGGCTCCCCAGATCCGCACCGTGCCGTCCAGACTGCCACTCACCACGACCGACTTCTCGTCGATTGTCCCGATCGCGAGACCAGTCACCGATCCGCTGTGGCCGGCGAGCGTTGTAGTGGTGCCCTCGAAGGGATCCCACAGGCGGACCACGCCGTCGCGGCCGCCGATCGCCACCGTGCTGACACCGTCGATCACCCCTGCTGTCAGGGCCAACACACCCCCCGCGTTGAAGCGGTGAGTCTCCTGTCCGGTTTGGACATCCCACCGGCGCACGGTGCCGTCCTCGCCCGCGCTGAAGATTACGTCCTCATCCACGGCCACGCAGGTCACCGGACCCGTGTGCCCTCGCAACACCACCGGCTGGTCACCGCTGCCCAATGAGCAGGCCCGCACATTTCCGTCGGCACAGGCGGTGACCGCAGTGCCGGCGTAGTCTTCGTCGACCGCGACATCGTTCACGACGTCGGGATGCTCAAACGGCATAAGGGAAATGAAGCGATCCGGGTCCCAGACCGCCAGGACGTTGTCATTGCCGATCAAGAGGAGATCGTGGGTGCCGGAAGGTGCCATCGCGATTGCGCGCACAACGCCGAACGTGGTCGGGAGGAACTCGTCGCCACGTCCCGTGGTCGCGTCCCAGATCTGGATCCGCCCGTCGACGGCGCCGCTCGTGACGATCACGTCCCGGCTCGCCGTGACGAACCCGACTGGCCCTTGGTGTTTTTCCACTCGCAGATCTGACGTGGTGCCGGCCGCGTAGCCGAGGTTCCACGTCTGCACAACGCCGAATATGTCACCGGTCACGAGCGTTGGTCGGCCCTTGACCTCGGTTAATGCCATCGCCTGTACAGCCGCGCCGGCGCTGATCACCCTGGTCGTGACCAACCGTGCCGGGCCCTCGACCGCCACGCCGGTTGGCGCGTCGGCGAAGGTGGTGTCGAGGATAGTGATGGCCTCGGTGAGTCGGTCGCCGAACGTTGCGCCCGCCGGCATCGGTAGCTCGGCGAGTGCCGGCAGGCCGCCGGTGCGGACCTCCGCCGGTGACATGTCCTCGTCCAGCAGAGGGATCACCGGGAACGGTTCACGGGTCCGACGTTCGCCCAGTAACTCCTCGGTCCGGCGGCCGAGCAACTCGACCGACTCACTCGCGACAGAAGCGGACGCGAGTGCACCCGGCCCCACCAGCACCACCGCACCATCGGCCTCGCGAATCAGTTTCCGCAGCGCCGTTTGCAGGTCCTCAGTGGGCAGCAACGACCAGTACCCCAGCGGGGCGTAGCCAGCTTGCAGGAGGGCCGTCCGCACCGTGGCGAGCCTCACCTGGTTCTCGCGAGGGCTGTTGGAGACATAGATCCGGCGGCGTGCTGGCTCGGCTGGCTGCTTCGACGGCTTCGTCGGCGCCTCGGACAATTGGCCCCCTCGAATGTTGATCGGCGGTCACCGAGTGTCGCATCCGTCGGGGAGCCCTCCCGTGAGCGTCCCCCAGTAGCCCGCACAGGGCATCGGCATCCGCGTGGTCTCCTGGGCCCACGCCGCCAGCCATGAACTGCGCGACACGCAGACGAGTTCCCCGAACCCGACCCACACGTCGATTCCTCACACCACCGCCGAACCGCTGATACTCACCTGCCGCTTGGTTCGGCGAAGTGTGCCATCACATCTGGTGACAGATACCGCTCACAACACGATGCGAACGGCCTGGTGTGAGCAGTTCTTGGTGACAGATGCGGCTCACGGTCACACGAGCCGAACACGTGCTGAGCCGGAGGCTGACCACTTGGGCGAGTGGCCTGGTCCTCCAATGCCGCGCGGATCCAGGCCCACCGCTCGTCCGCGGTGCGGTCGTGCTTGTCCTTCCGCTGACCAGGCCAGTTCCAGGCGCTGAGTGGCGTGATCGCTTCAAGCGCCTTGCGCACCTGCAGCATCGCGCCGTCGATCTCGTTGCCTCCGAGCAGACGTTGACTTCCCCGCAGAAGGTCGGCGACAACCCTGCGCGGCCCGTCATCTGCGGGGAAGGGGATCAGCATGTCGACGCCCAGAGCGCGGCCAAGGCCAGCGAGCTGCTGGCGCCACCTGCTTTCGGCGATGCCGATGTGCTCGGTCGCTTCGGGGGCGCCAGGGAAGCCGCTGGCCTGCGGCAGCACGCCGCGCACCTGCAGTTGCAGGCGCAAGTCGCCCGTCCTGGACTGTTCCAGCGCGAGGAGCTGAGCGTTTGTGACGAGGTAGCGCAGTTCCTCCCGGCGGATCTCGCCGACCGGCTTGAACGGCACGGAGGCAGTCGCTGAGCCGAGCGGCGCGCGAAGTCCGTTGGCCGTCGCGGCGTAAAGGGTCGTCTCCAACATGAGCAGCCGGCCCGCCTCAGGCCCGACTACTACCGGCGGTGGCAGGTCGATCCCGAGTGCGTGAAGGCGGACTACCGCGAACTCGGCAGGATGGAAGACCACATCGTCCGTACCGCTGTGTACCGCCTGATCGCACCGCGCGAGGCAGCGGTTCTCGGAGAGCGGGACTGGCTGCCCGGTCCAAGGCTGGTTAACCCCGAGGTGCGCGCCAGGACCGCCCGCAACGCGATGGACCTCGTCGCCCGCCTCCTCACTGGGTTCGCCTGCGAAGCACGAGGCTCGGGGTGGTCCTGGGGCGAGCAGGTTGATGCCGCATCGGGGTGCGCTGCCGTCACTGCCCGCGCCGGGGGCGGAGTCCTTGCGGGTGCCGAGTACGCAGTAGGGGGATTTAGCCGGGGCGGCGCGGGTTCAGTGAGCCGAACGCCTGTGCGGTGGCGATGATGTTGGCAGACTGATCGCATGATGGGTCTGACCGCCGAACTCGTGGTCGATAGTCGCGCACCACAGACCCCGGCTCTCGCCCCGACCGGGCATCTGCTCTGCTACGTCCTCGCTCCTGTTAGCCGGACCGGTGACCACCTCGACACCGAACTCTGGCTCACCGACACCAACGGCGCCGTCGCGTCGCGCCGGGCGACCGCCGACACCGCAACGGAGTCCCGACCACGCTGGTCTGCGGACTCGGCCACGTTGTTCTTCCTGTCCGACCGCGCCGACCGCGGCACCGCGCAGTTGCACCGGCTCACCCTCGTCGACGGCACGGTGACCGCGTTGACCAGCTGGCGCGCCGGCATCATCGACCACCTGCCACTCGCCGACCCCAACTTGGTCGCCCTGCTTGCCGAGGACGAACCCGCCGAGCAGGACGCGCGCCGCGCACGGGATCGCGACGACGCCGTTGTCGTCGGCGAGTGTGAACCGCTTGCTCGGTTGCGTCTGCTCGACCTGCGCACCGGCCGGGTGACCACTCCGGATGTGTTCGACGACCAGCACGTCGTGGAACTGCGGCAACGTCCCGACGGCGGCCCGCTCGCTGTACTCACCCAGGCCAGCGCCGACAGCGACTACGGTCCCCGCACCGGCCAACTGCACCTGTTCGACCCCACGACCGGGACTGCGGAGGACCTCGGAGCAGTCGAGGCCGACGCACGATCTCTGGCGTGGTGGCGGGGTGAGGAGGGCTGGCACCTCGGTTACATCGCTCTCACCCCACCGGTTCTGCAAGCTGGCACCGCCGTGTTCGACCTGGCCGTCGGCAGCGGTGTCCTGCGTAACCGGACTTCCGGCCTTCCGATGTGCCCCACTGAGTTGCACCAGACCGACGCCGCCCCGCTGGTCTTGTTCGCCGAGGGCCTGAACACGACACTGGCCCGGCTCGATCCCACCGGTCCCACACCCCTGTCGCAGCACCCCGGATGCCTCGACGACCTCACGGCCACCCCTACTGGGGAGAAGATCGCGGTACTGACCGGCAGCCGATACCAGCCCGCGAACGTTCACGTCGGGCCACCGACCGGGCCGTTGCGAAAGATCACAGACACCCACCCGGAACTGGACAGCATCGCTCTTGGGACTCAGCAACCGCTGGCCTACCGTGCCGTCGACGGCCTCGATCTGGACGGCTTGCTCGTGCTGCCGGTCGGAAAACCCGCGTCGGACGGCCCGCTTCCTCTGGTCACGATCGTGCACGGAGGCCCGTACGGTCGCTACGCCGATCATTGCCAGCTGTTCTGGGTCCCCAGCGCGCAGTGGCTGGCCACCGCTGGATACGCGGTGTTCCTGCCCAACCCGCGCGGCGGCCAGGGCCACGGCCACCAGTTCGCCGCCAGCGTCGCCGGCAGGGTCGGACAGGAGGAATGGACCGACATCCTGACCGGCATCGACCTGCTCATCACCGAGGGCATCGCCGACCCCGACCGGTTGGGAATCGCCGGCTGGAGCCACGGCGGGTTCATGTCCGCCTGGGCCATCGGCCAGACCGACAGGTTCCGAGCCGCGCTGGTCGGCGCTGGCGTCATCGACTGGGGCATGCTCGCCGCGACCGGGGAGAACGGCCAGTTCGAGGTCGCGCTCGGCGGCAGTACCGGCTGGTCCGGCATCGGCCCGCATCCCCATGACGCGGTCAGCCCGATCTCCTTCACCAGCCGCATCCGCACCCCGGTGCTCATCCTGCACGGCGCCGAGGACACCAACGTCCCCCTCGGCCAGGCCGTGTACTTCCATCGGGCGCTGCGCCATTTTGGCGTCGAGCACGAGTTCGTGATCTATCCGAGAGAAGGGCACTCGATCTGGGAACGCAGTCATCAACTCGACGTCATGCGCCGGACCCGTGCCTGGTTCGACCGTTGGCTCCGACCATGACCAGGGGAGGTCCTAATGTCGTTGCTTCTATGACTGTGACTATGACGTGACTACTGCTCGATGGGGTGAGGCTCACTCCGGACTGTCTGGCTGAGTCGGATCAGCACTGTGAGGCAACCTTTGCTACGTCGTCGCCAGCAGCGACGTGCGGGTGGAGATGCCGGTTGTGTCGTTCGTTTTCGAGGGGCGCGGGGCTCAGCGGTGCAGGGCGGTCTCCCGCTCCATGTGCGACAGCTTGTCGGGATTGCGCACGGCGTAGAGCCCGGTGATGAGGCCCTCGTCGATGCGCACCGCCAGGACGGTGTCGATCTTGCCGGCGAGCCGGAGGATCAGCGCCGGGTAGCCATTGACCTGTGCCGGCTGCAGCGGCGCCGCGGCGGCGGCCCTGGCCAGCTGGCTGGCGGCCAGCAGGGGGGCTACTCTGTCGGCCCCCACGACAGGCGACAGCGTGGCCTGCACCACTCCGCCACCGTCACCCAGGAAGACGACATCCGGCGCCAGGATGTCGAGCAGGCCCTGCAGATCGCCCGTTTCGACCGCCCGCTGGAACGCCTCGAGCGCGTCTCGGGTCTTGGCCGGAGAAGCAGCCCCGCGCGGTCGGCGTGCGGCGACGTGTGCCCGTGCCCGGTGGGCGATCTGGTGGACCGCGGCCAGGGTCTTGTCGACGGCTTCGGCGATCTCGTCGTAGCCGAGGTCGAACACCTCGCGCAGCACGAACACCGCCCGCTCGGTCGGTGTGAGGGTCTCCAGCACCAGCATCATCGCCATCGAGACGCTGTCGGCCAGCTCGATATCGTCTGCCACGTCGGGCGCGGTGAGTAACGGTTCGGGCAGCCAGGGGCCGACGTAGGACTCTTTGCGGCGGCCGAGCGTGCGCAGCCGGGTGAGCGCCTGGCGGGTGGTGATCCGGACCAGGTATGCGCGCTGGTCGCGCACCGTGTCGAGATCAACGCCGGTCCACTGCAGCCAGGTCTCCTGCAGGACGTCTTCGGCGTCGGCGGCCGAGCCGAGCATCTCGTAGGCGACGGTGAACAGCAGGTTGCGGTGGGCGACGAACACCCCGGTAGCGGGGTCTGGGCCGCCGTCGCGGCTCCCGCCGCGCTCGTTGGGCATAGGTGGCTCCTGTTCGCTCTCGACTGTGTCGGCCACAAGACGCCGGGCCTCCTCGTTTTCTGACACCGGGGGTTTGTGGCACACCTCACGTGACTGTGCTGTCAGAAAGATCGGGTCGCCGGCATCTCGTGTTCGTTCGGTTCAGCACGCAACACCACGAGTGAGGACGAAGTCATGGAACCCCGTTTCAACCTGAACGACAACGAGCTCGGCGCCAAGATCGGCAAGCGGTTCGCCAACGTCAGTCTGGCGATCATGCAGTCGTCGCTGCCGAAGTCCACGCTGGAGCTGGTGGAGCTGCGCGCCAGCCAGATCAACGGCTGCGGTTTCTGCGTCGACGCCCACGCCAAGGAGCTGGCGGCCGCTGGTGAACCCGCGGTCCGGATCAACCTGGTCGCGGCCTGGCGTGAGTCCACCGTGTTCACCGAGGCCGAGCAGGCCGCGCTGGCACTCGCCGAGGAGGGTACCCGGCTCGCCGACGCTCACCAGGGTGTGTCCGACGAGACCTGGGCCCAGGTACGCAAGCACTACGACGATGACCAGATCGCCGCGCTGGTCTACCTGGTCGCCATGATCAACGCTGCCAACCGGCTCCTCGTGATCACGCGCACTAAGGGCGGTTCCTACGAGCCCGGCACGTTCGACAGCGTGGCGAGCTGATCGGCAGGCGAAACCCGACCCGGCCCAGGAACATTCGACCCGGGCCGGGTCCGCGCATGTCCGGGCGCGGCTACGACGACCCTGAACGCGTGGCTGAAACCAGCGACCTGGCTGGCCAAGCAACAACCACCAGCCGGGTAGCCAATTATCGGCCGCGTTTGATGCACGAAAATCGGCATGTGCGTGCGATGGGGCGTGCGGTCGGCGGCGCGGATGTCTACATCGGCTGTGGCCACCGTGTCTGAGGCGCCCCGAAGTTTCCGGACAGTCGATCAACTAGGATGGCTCTATTTGGCAACAGTTATCGACTGTCACACGAAGGCTGTCGTCGGATGGGCGATGGACGATAACTACAAGACGCCCCTCATGCGATTTCCGACGACGCGATATTCCACTCAGACCGAGGCAGCAACTACACCTCAGCCGAGTTCGCGGAAATCTTGGACAAGTTCGGCATCCGTCAATCGGTCGGCCGCACCGGAATCTGTTATGACTGTGAGACTGTCTTTCGTCGCTCGAGTCCGGTGTGACCCGTGTTACGACTGGCTCTGCGGGTGCCCTGGCGTTGATCTGTCCGCCGGCTCGAGCGACTCGTCTGAGGTGGCGCACCCGGGCGGGCAGTGACCTTATAGGAGCCTGATCGCAGCAGGTCCCATCACAGTCCTGTCCGTCCGCCCGGCTGCGCCGTGACCACGTAACCGGGAAGGACACGCAGTCAATTGTCGAGCATTCCTTATCCGCCTCGCCGGCGCATCGTCGTTGGTGTGGATACCCACAAGCATGTGCACGTCGCGGTCGCGGTGGACCACCTCGGCGCGGTGGCCGGTGAGTTCACCATCCCGGTCGACCGAACTGGCTGCACTCGGCTTCGAGGATGGGCAGCCGAGTTGGGTGGCCAGGACGGCCAGGTCGAGTTCGGTGTCGAAGGGTGCGGCTCCTACGGCGTCGGTCTGGCATCGTTTCTGCGCCGCGCGGGGCATCGGGTCGTTGAGGTCAACCGCGCCGATCGGAGTGTGCGCCACCTGCGCGGGAAACGACACCATCGACGCCGAGTCCGCCGCCCGTGCGGTGTGGTCCGGGGCGGCGAGGGCTGTGCCCAAGTCCGCGGACGGCACGGTCGAGATGATCCGTCAGGTCAAAATCGCGAAAGATACCGCCACCAAAGCGCGTTCCCAGGCGGTCATCACGTTGAAAACAATCGTGGTGAACGCCCGCAGAGCTCCGGGAAACACTCGAGCAGCTCAATGATCGAGAGTTGATCGAACACTGCCGCGCACTTCGCTACGAATCGATGACAGGCCCTGTCGACGCCGCCTGTTACACCTTGCGCGCACTGGCCAGCCGCTACTGCACGCTCGACCAGGAGATCCGGCTCGACGACCGCGTCCTGACCACCTTGGTCAACCGCGCATCACCGGCCCTGACCAGCCTCTTCGGTGTCGGTGAGGACTCCGCGGCCGAACTACTGATCGTCGCAGGCGACAACCCAGACCGCATCCGCAGCGAAGCCGCGTCGGCCAAACTCTGCGGCGCATGCCCAATCCCCGCCTCGTCAGGAAAGGCCACCCGACACCGACTCAACCGCGGTGGACATCGACAAGCCAACGCCGCGCTCCACCGCATCCTCGTTGTCCGTATGCGCTTCCACGAACCCACTATCTCCTACGTCACCCGCCGCACGACGGAAAGCAAAACAAAGAAAGAGATTATGCGCTGCCTCAAACGACTGCTAATACGCGAAATTTATCAAATAATGGTCGCTCCCTACAAGACCGCAATGCTCTCTTCCTCCGCTTGACAACTATAGGAGCATCAACGCAATGTCCGAATCGTTCTTCGCGATATTGAAGAACGAGCGCGTCCACCGCACCGAGTATCCGACCCTCGAACACGCACGCAACGATATTGCGCTTGCGAAGGTGTCATGCGCCGCAGTAGCCCGGCGGGGCTTCCCCGTTACAGAAGGAGCCGACGACCTCGGTGCCGATGTTCGCTTCCATGGTGTAGGGGTCGTCGGAATAGCGCTCCAGCCGGACCGGGGTGCCGACCGGTATGAGGGGGGTGTTGCTGCCGGTCACCTCACCCACCATGGTGTCGCCACTCGGCCGAAGGGCTCCGTCTAGTTCGACGAAGAAGAAGGGGTCGCCGGTGTGCCGAGCCGAGTAGTCACGCCAGCTGATGTGGGCGGTGCCGTCCTGGCGAATCGTGGCGAGCCTGTTGTGCCCGGACCATTCGCCGAGGAAGAACGACTGGTCTTGGGACGACGTGGTCGTCGTGGGCGGCGGGGCCGGTGTCGAACCCGGGCGGGATGGCGGCCTTGTTGTGGAGCGCGGCAACGGCGTTGACCGGGAGATCTCCCAGAGGGTGACCGACACCTTTGGCAAGGTGAAGTCCAACCCCTCCTTCCACTCGCCGACGAAGGGCAGGTGCGGATCCAGTTTGGCCTCGAGTTCTATCTTCGGGGTGGCCTCGAGCTTCGCCGTGAACTCGGTGGAGCTGCTGGTGATCGTGGGGCCGGTGGTGACCTTCAGGCCGATACTCACCTTGGCCGTGCCACTCGGATCCTTGCCCGCCAGGCCGACCTGCAGGCCCAGTGAGGCGCCGAACGACGACTCGTGCTCGGGCATCGCCGGTTCGTCGCCGGTGCGGTCGTTGGTGAACGTCGGGTCGGCCTCGAATCCGTCGTCGGAGTCGAAGCCGAACTCGAAGCCCAGGGTCGTCTCGGCCTCGATCGCGCCGGTACGCCAGGAGGCCGACGATTCGACGAACGCCTCACCGACGATCTTGAATTCGCACTCGAGGGAGATCGGCCCGATCCGCACCAGGCGGGCGAGAACCCTTGCGCAACCGATGGGAATGTCCCGCTCGGCGTCCACCTGGCAGCGGACCGCCGCTTCGATCTCGGCTTCGATGCTGTGCCGCACGGTCAGTTCGGCGCCGGCGGACACCGACACCGACGGGGGCGTGAGGTCCCAGTCGAGCTCGCCGTCGAGGTCGAGATCGATGCTGTCGAGCTGGTACTTCAGGTGTCCGGCGAGGGAGGAGGCCCGCGGGGCGTCGCTGGCCGCGGAACACGCGCCGCGTGCGTATCGCAGCGAGAAGTCCACGTCGACCAGCGGGTCGTCGTCCTGGCCGGTGTGCGCGGCCGGGCGGATGAGCTTGAGCCCGTCGATCGTGTCGAACCGCAGCACCCCCTGCGGTATGGCCTGGTCGAAGGATGCCCCGACGGTGTTCACCACGACCTGGTCGCCCAGCCGTCTCGTCGAGGTCACCCGCCGTACCAGCAGGTGTGGAACCCGGGGCCCCTCGCCGGACACGAGGTGATCACCTGGTTCGATCCGCCCGGCGATCGGCGAGCCCGCGGCGAGGCGGATTTCGGTGCCGCGCACCAGAAGGATTGCCGGATCGGCGGGATCGAGGACATTGGTCGTGTCCGGAATCGTGACCCGGTACGCCGCGGCGGTCGTGGTCGTGCGTTGCGGTTCGACGGTCACCTGATGCTGGTCGTCGGCCGGATAGTGGGTCGATCCGGGGCCGCGGACCGGTCGGATCGCCACCGTGTAAGTGCCGGGCGTGACCGGCCGCTCGTCGGTCGCGGTCGCGGTGTACGCGACGCCCCGTGGGCCGGTGATCGTGACCAGCCCGCCGATCCCGGCGGGCAACCCGGTGATCTCGACGCGCAGCAGCGTCGGCTGGGCCGCGACGCCGGTGCCGGCGTCCCCGCCCATCATGAGCAGCAGTGCGACGATCGCCGCGACCTTGCCGATCAGTGCCACCGCGAACCTCCACCGATTTGCCTTTCCCGGAGCCAAGGTAGCGCTGAATGTCCCACCTGAGGTGGGCTTCGTCATGTCCGCGGGGACAACTGGGCGTGTGAACGAGGGCGCCGGCCGACTTCTATTGCGCTGATCAAGTAATGGCATGGTTCTCAGCGGCGACTACTGAGGGTGACAGCACGGTGCGGTGTCGACCCCGACCTGATGCTTTCCGCAGAGAGTGAGATACGGCCGATGGCAGCTGATATGCAGGGTGAAGGCGACGAAGGGCTAGCTAAGCGTGTGTTCTGCGGCATCATGTTGGGACAGGATGCCTATGTGATTGCCGACTCCCTGCGCGGCACCGGAATCCAGGTGCACGCAGCGGACGTGATCAACGACTTCGTCGGCCACGGCGGCTGCGACTCCGTCGAGTGGCTCCACAAGATCAGGATCGGAGCGAACGGGGAAGGTGACTTCCATCTGGGTGATGAACCAAGCCCGTTCTGCTTCGGGTTCACCACCGATGAATGCCTCAGCCGCGAGTCGTTCCATCCGAACGCGGACGGCGCGGCCGCTTACGCTGTGGTCCTGCGCCGCAAACTCGACGAGATCGGATACACCTGACCGTGACTGACGACGACGTGAGACCGGCCGGCCTACCCACCGCCGCGCGGGTGGCAGTGGGGATCGTGCTGGCAGGCATCACGCTGGCCGCAGTCGGCTTACTGGTGTTCCCATACCTGATGTTTCCCAAGAACCAGCCGACCAGTGAGCCTGTCGTAGTCACGGAAGGCGCCGCTCAGGTCCTCGCCGACCAACTCAGCTTCTCGATGAGCGACCAGGAGATCACCGACACGGTCACTCGACAGGGAGGGGCGGCCGTCGTAGAACTCCGGCACGGAGCCGACGCTACAACGGTGCTCGTCTCGATCCCCAACTCCGTGGTCGAACCGACGACTCGCGCGTGCTACCGGTTCACACTGCCCCAGCACCGTGACATTACCTACGAGGAAACAAGCGGATGCCCCGCACTCCCATCGCCGTAAAGACGCCAACACCCCCACTCGTCCGGGCTCGGGCGTTGCGGTGAGCATGGGCGTACCTTCCCGACCGACGCGCCAACGTCGGCCATGCTTGAGAACCTGAGCTGATCACCGGGAAGGTACGCCCCTCACCCGCAGATCCACAGGTCTCACGCGTCCGACGTGGGTTCCTCGGCCGCCGCAGTGCCGCGCCTCGCCGGCATGCGACCGCGTACAGATCGACGCGTGCGGTCTGCGGGCAAGTGACAGAGACTGACCTCGCGGTGATCATCACCTGGACGCCCGTCGTCGTTAGTGGGCAGAGAAACGGCCCGGATTCTCGTGCCCGCTGATCCGTTGACCACCAGCGTGCTGCCGGAGATGCCGACCAGGCCGTGGGTTCGATACACCCGCCCGTGAGGTGTGGACCGGTGTGCACTCGCAGCACCTGCCTTCAGGCGTACCAGCACGAGATCCCGTTCCTCCAACTGCTCGGTGAGCTGCCGGAACTGATGGCGGCCGGGACCGAGGACCACGGCGTGATCTGTACCTTCCAGGTCTTCAAGGCTCCGCTCGCCCCTGAGTTCGACGCGGGCGATGTGCGGTTCGAACAGATCCGTGAGCGGCAGTTGGCACACAACTCGGGCGGCGATCTGCCGGACGGTGCGATGTGGCACCTGGACCTCGACCTGAGCAGCGACATGCAGGGCAGCCTGGTCTACAACACGAACCTGTACACAGCCGAGCACATGACCGAGTTGACTGCCGGTTACCTCGACGTGCTCGACCGGACTGTCACGGGGGTCGATATCGCGGGACCGCGCGAGGGGCCTGAGGTCGCGTCTGGGTTCCGAGCGGTGGCGTCGGCGAGTACACAGAAGGATCGCCGCGAACCGACACCTTTGCTGATATCGACACAAATACTCGCGCATTGCCGAATCGTCTGCATCTTCATCATGCGTCACCTGTCGAGAGAGATCGCGTACGTGGGAAATCGGCAATCTGCGAGAAGGTGCGCGTCAGAACGAGGTCTACGGTAAGCAGAACAATGCGGCGCGGGGGAAACATGAAACCCTTCAGGACTGAGGTCGCGCAGGCTGAGCTGGACGGTCTCCAGGGCAGGATCGCCGCGACCCGTCGGCCGACCGAACCGGCCAAGGCGGAAATCAACCCGCGAGCTTCCCGAAAATCACCCCATGGACCAAACGGCCGGGCCGGCGGTCACTTCGCCGCGCTGGAGAAACCCGACCTGTCTGTCCGGAAGCGACGACGGAGGCACAGCGCAGATGACTGACTCGTTGAACTGCAGCGTGATCATCCCGACCTACAACAGGGCTGAGCTGTTGCGCTGCACGCTCGACTCGCTGGTTCGGCAGACGCTCCCGGTCGACCGGTTCGAGGTGCTGGTCGACGACGGGTCCAGCGACGGGACCGCCGACGTGGTCGAGGAGTATCAGGGGATACTGAGGATTATTCAAAACGAAGCAGAGGCATTTTCGCCGGAATTGGTCTGGGGGATTTCTGATCTGACGCGCGCGGTTCGGCGTGTCATAAGGGCAACGGCCCTTCCTTGTGGTTTGATCTTGGTTACCACGCCAAAGAACAAACCTAAGGAAAGACCGTTGCGCTATCATCGTACTACAGGGCTCGCCTTGACGCAGACGCAGGAACTTGTTCGACGCGTGTCTGTGGCTTTGGGTAGGCCATGGCGGAAGCGCACGGGCCGCCCGAAAGCATGTGGGCTGTATGCGGCGGTGGAGGCTGCGTGCATGTATATCCGGCACAACTGCACCGAGGAGTTTCTTGGTGACCTGCGTGGTGTTTCGCAGTCCACGGTGTCGAGGATTCTGGCAGATCTAGTGCCGGTCGTGAGGTCGGTGCTGGCGGAGTTCGTGCCGGAACCAAAGGACGCGATCCGGCTTGTTCGAGGCAAGATGTGCCTGGTAGACGGCACGATCACGCCCTGCTGGTCCTACGCTGAGCACCGCGAGCTGTGGAGCCGCAAGCACGGCACCACCGGGTTCTGTGTCCAGTTAGTTAGCTTGCTTGATGGCACTCCGGTCTGGATCTCCGATCCACTTCCCGGCAGCACTCACGACAAGAAGGCGTTCGATAACACCGCGACCGTGGACATCATTACCAAGGCCAAGGCTGGCATCGGCGACAAAGGGTATCAGGGAACCAGCATGTACACGCCAACCAAAAAGCCTCAATGGCGCAAGCT
>Ga0193742_1000065_pt1 | contig 70732 bp, 59 predicted proteins | sample L2c1metaG_FD_165511 | JGI IMG/M metagenome (GOLD analysis project Ga0193742, IMG submission 165511) | Soil microbial communities from a riparian zone of the East river system, Colorado, United States - L2c1 | ecosystem: Environmental > Terrestrial > Soil > Riparian zone | place: USA: East River... | reverse complement strand
GATGACATTCGGACGAAGAGCTCGATCTCGCCTTCAAACTCGATTCGGGGCGAATCGTCGCGAACTCGGAAATTGAACCAGCGATGAACTGGGTCCGAGCGTAGAGTCCGTAACCGTCTCGTTCCCTTCCCTACTTCACAACCGGGACGGTGGCAGGTTCGGTCAGGCTGTCGCTTGCCTCAGCAGCAGCCGCTTCGAGCTGGAAGTGACTAGGCCCCGAGGGAAAGTAGGCGTTGTCGAAGTACTGGCTGAGCATGCGCTGGGTGTTGAAGAAGGTCCCGTTGATTCCGATGCAGTGCTGCTGGAGGCGAGCCCAGGCGTTGGGGTTGGACCAGAGGGGGGCTACCGCCTTTTCGAGCTTGTTGTAGAGGCTGTTGGCTTCTATTTCTTCGGTCTCGCCGTTGTCGATAGCCCAGCCGGTGGTGTTTTCGGCGCAACCTTCGATCCACCACCCGTCGAGGATGGAGAGGGAGGGGACACCGTTGAGAGCGGCCTTCATGCCGGAGGTTCCGGAGGCCTCGTAGGGGCGGCGGGGGGTGTTGACCCAGACGTCGACGCCCTGGGTGAGGAGCGCTCCTAGCTCCCAGTCGTAGTTTTCGATGTAGTAGATCTTGAGCGAATCGGAGTTGAGTTTCGCAGCCGCGGCGTAGACGTCGCGAATGAGGGCCTTGGCGGCGTTGTCGGCGGGGTGGGCCTTGCCAGCGTAGAGAATCTGGAGGCCGCCGATCTTTTCGGCGAGGGCGACGAGGCGTTCGGGGTCGTGGAGGAGGAGGCCAGCGCGCTTGTAGGTAGCGACGCGGCGGGCGAAGCCGAGGGTGAGAACCGCTGGATTGAAGTAGTGACCGGTGCGGCGGGCCAGCCAGGCGAAGAGGCGCTGCTTGTTTTTGACGTGACAGGCGGAGATGCGAGCCGAATCGATGCCGTAGACGGAGCGGAAGTAGCGGTTGTCTGTGCGCCAGTCGGGGATCTCGGAGTCGAAGAGCTCCTGGAAGGCGGAGGACATCCAGGTGGCGGCGTGGACGCCGTTGGTGATGGAGTGAACCTTGTACTCCGGGAACATGTACTGGGAGACCTTGCCGTGCTGCATGGCCACTCCATTGACGTAGCGGGAGAGGCAGAGGGCGAGGTAGGTCATGTTGAGCAGGCCGTTGTGAAGGCCACCTGCGGCCTCGATGGCTGCTCCGCGCTCGGTGCCGAGGACCTGGTTCATCTGGTCGAGGCCGAACTGGTCGTGACCGGCCGGAACGGGAGTATGGGTCGTGAAGACGCAGCGCTGACGGACGGCGTCGCGGTCTGCATCGGTGGCCTCGCTGAGCGGGCGGCTGCCGAGATGCTCCTCGAGAAGGCCGATGGTGAGCAGAGAGGCGTGGCCTTCGTTCATGTGATAGACCTCGGGCTTCGCGCCGAGAGCCTGAAGAAGGGCGATGCCGCCGAGGCCGAGGACGGCCTCCTGGCAGAGGCGGTAGTAGGTGTCGCCGCCGTAGAGGTGGTCGGTGAGCTTGCGGTCCCAGGGGTCGTTGCCTTCGACGTCGCTGTCGAGAAGGAAGACGGGGACGATGTGGCCGGTGGTTCCGATGACATCGTAGCGCCAGGCACGGAGCTGGATCTGGCGGCCCTGCATGGCGACGGTAACCGTCGAACCAGCAGAGGGGAGGCGTTCGGGCTCCCAGGGGACGTCGGCCTCGGTCTGCTGGCCAGCGTCGGAGAGCTGCTGGCGGAAGTAGCCGCGCCGGTAGACGAGAGAGGTAGCGATGACGGGAGCGGAGGTGTCGGCCGCCGAGCGCAGGGTATCTCCAGCGAGCATACCGAGGCCACCACTATAGGTGGGGACCTGTGGGGAGAGGGCTATCTCCATGGAGAAGTAGGCGATGGTGCGGTTGGTCAGATCGAAGTCGGCGGACGGCGTCGCTAGGGAAATGCTCATGCAGTGATCATCCTCTTATAAAAACCGGAGGCTTGGTACCGGTTGGCCTGGCGTACAGATTTGCGATGAAGTGCAGAACGTAAGCGCTTCAGGCGCATTTGGCGTGAGTTTATCAAACTGACCTCCACCTTTCTGTGCAAGAGTGGTCATTCACTCTGGCTCTACCTGGGGATTGACATGATTTTTCATAGGGATACGAGGAGGTTTTTCCATCGCCAGCTATTTTTAAATGGAGCTCCCGCCAGGTTTGCGCCTGGCTTCGCTAGGAGTTGAGGGCGGTGGTGGTGGCCTGGTCGAGACGCTGCCAGATCGGATCGATCCAGGCGAGGTGTTCGGGCTTCATCATGACAGAGCGAAGGCAGGTGACGTGGCCGGTGGATTGGCCTGGGAAGGTGTTGGGTGGGAAGAAGCGCACGGGAAGCGAAGCCAGAGCGAGATGGAGGTTTAGCCGGGCGGCCTCGTCGAAGATGCGCTTAGCGAGTGCGGAAGATGCCTCGGGGGTCTGCTGGGGACTGCGGATGGCGTAGAAGACGATGTCGAGCTGGGGGGGAGCGTTGGGCGCGAGGAAGCGGGGATCGGCGAGGATTCGGCGGTTGAACTCGAGTGCAGCCTGGCGTCCGGTGCTGATGTTGCGGGCGAACTCGCCGTCGCGGGTGTAAGGCAGGAGGCGCTGAGTGGCCCAGAGGGCGACGGCTGAGGCTCCGGCGCGGGAGCACTCGAGGGAGATCTCGCCGAGGTGGAGGTCTTTGGAGGAGAAATAGGTGAAGGGGGAGTCGTGCTTATAGAAACGACCCACGGTGGGGTCGCGGAAGAGGACGGCGCCGCAGCCGTAGGGCTGGAGGCCATGCTTGTGGGGGTCGACAACGATGGAGTCGGCGTGAGAGATGGCGTCGAAGGCGGCGCGAGCTTCGGGGGCGAGGTTGTTGGCGAGGGTGAAGTAGCCACCGTAGGCGGAGTCGATGTGGATGCGGAAGGAGTACTTCTTCTGGAGCTCGAGGATCTGGGGGAGCGGATCGACGGCTCCGACGGCGGTGGTGCCGAGGGTGGCGACGACGGTGCCGATGTCGTTGTGCTGGAGAGCGTGCTCGAGGGCGGCGAGATCCATACGTCCGGTGGGGTCGGAGGGGATCTCGACAAAGGGGAGATTGAGGACTCCACTGATGCGGGTGTGGGTGTAGTGGGCCTGATCGGAGGCGGCGATGCCGCGGCCGGGAAGGGTCTGGCCGGAGACCCAGAGGGCCTCAAGGTTGGCGAAGGTTCCGCTGGAGGAGAGGTGGCCGAGATGCTGAGAGAAGCCGAACATCTTTGCGAGCTCGGCTACGGTTTCGAGCTCCATGGCAGAGCTGGCGCGGCCTCCGTCGAGGGCATGATTGTTGGGATTGACGGACATGGTGAGCGCGTAGGCGGCGCGGGCGATGGGGTGCGGCGGCTTGAGCATCTGGCCGGCGTAGAGGGGATGCGCGTAAGGATAGTTATCGTGCAGACGCGTGGCGGCCTCATGGAGGATGGCCGCGGCTTGATCCCCGAGAACGGGAGCGGGAGCAGCCGGGAGATTGGAGAAGCCGGAGTCGAGCTGATGCTGGGCATCGCTCAGGAGGGCGAAGAGTTCGTCGGTCGAGTGGGCGGTATCGGGCATGAGTCGGATCAGAGTTCCTGCGTGATGAAGCCTAGCTTCATAGCGTAGCCGATGGCGATGGCGAGGAGGAAGGCGATGACGGTCCAGGTGGTGTTGCACATGCGCTTGCGAATGGCCTGGACGACAATGATGGCGAGAAAGACTCCGACTGCGAGGAGAAGGCCATCGGGGATAAAGTAACGGGTCGCTCCTGGAGCGAGGACGGTGGTGGCCCAGTGCAGATTGAAGGGATGCAGAAAGCTTCCGACCGCGAAGACAGCCAGAAAGAGGAGGAACTGGGCCAGGGTGATGAGGGCTTTCTTCATACGCTTGTACCGGGGCGGTGGAGATGAGATGCGGCTTCGTTCATCTTATCCGCGAGGCGTGAGGATGTGGGTGGTGTGCAGCCAGGTTTCGACCAGAGAAGGCCAGTGCGAGATGGGAAGCGGCGAAGGGCGTAGGCCGTAGCCGTGTCCGCCTTCGGCGTAGACGTGAAGCTCAGCAGGAACTTTGAGCTGCTTGAGCGCCTGAAAGTAGACGAGGACGTTTTCTTCGTGGACGGGATCGTCTTCAGCCTGGAGGAGGAAGGTGGGCGGAGTGTCGGCGCTGGGATCGATGCCGCGAGAGATTTCGGTGAGGGCGGGAGCATCGACGAGGTAGGCGGGGTAGATGGCGACGACGAAGTCGGGGCGGGCGCTGATGGCGGAGTCGGCGGCAGGCTCGCTGGGGCGCTTGAAGCCGGAGTGATTGCTCAGGACTACGACGAGATGCCCACCGGCAGAGAAGCCGAGGACTCCGATGCGGTGGGGGTCGAGGCGCCACTCAGAGGCATGAGAACGGGCGATGCGCATGGCCTGCTGGGCGTCTTCGAGGTCGGAGGTGTCGTCGGGGAAGTGCTTCTCGATGGGAACACGGTATTGGGCGAGGGCGCAGTTGACCCCGATGGAGTTGAGCCAGGTGCAGACCTCGGTGCCTTCGAGGTCGTAGGCGAGGATACGGTATCCTCCGCCGGGGAAGACGACGACGGTGGCTCCAGTGTTGCTGGATGTGGGTGCGGGGTAAAAGGCCAGGGTGGGCTTGCCGATGTTCGTGAGGTGCTGGAGCGACTTGCCACCTACGAGGCGGTCCGTGGGTTTGGTGATGTCGGTCTCGGGGCCACCGTTGTAGGGCTCAGGGGCGCCGTTAGGCCAGAGCGGGAGGGTAGTCTGCTGGGCGTGGCCCAGAGCGGCACATAGAAGAAAGGTAAAGAGAAGTGGTGTTCGCACGGCAACATGGTACACGCAGGAATCTTTCCTTTCCCGCAAGGTGATTAGAGATTCGTTTGCCGAGTTTTGTGCGATTGAGAGCTGCCGCGCAACCTATGCTTGACAAAGTCGCGTGTGCGGATGATGTTGACTATTGGATTTTGTTTGGTACTCAAATCCGCGGATCCTCCCTGAGTCGTTGCGGTTCGCTTCAGTCATCTATCTTATCCAGACGCAGAGGCCGTCGCTGCACGAAAGCCTCCCCACAGTAAGAAGGAGAAGGAACCATGTCACACACTCTTCGCGATCACGAATCGTCTTCTTCCGGCGCGATCTCGCGCCGCGGTTTTCTTAAAGGAGCGGCCGCAGCAGCCGTTGTCACTCAGACAGCTGTGCCGGTCGCAAAGGCGCAGGACTTTGGTACCGAAGGTCAGTGGGGTGGCAACTACGGCCGCCGCCGCTTTGCATACCTCGGCACCTACACGGTTGGAAATGGCGGGAACGGCGAGGGTATCTATCTCTACGAGAGCCTCCCAGGTACTGGCGAGCTGAAGCTGATAAAGCTGGCGGCCTCGACTCCCAGTCCATCGTTTCTGGCTGCGTCGCGCTCAGGAAATTTTCTATACGCGGTCAACGAGGTCTCAAACTTTCAAGGAACGAGCGGATCGGTAAGCGCTTTCGCGGTAAATCGTCAGACGGGAGACCTTACCTTAATCAATACGGTAAGTTCGCAGGGAGGCGGAGCTACTTTTCTAAGTATGGATGGGTCGGGAAAATTCCTGTTTGTGGCCAACTATGGTGGAGGCACACTGGCCGTGATTCCTGTAAATGCGGACGGATCGGTAGGTGACGCCGTAGATGTGCATCCCGATGTTGGTAATGTTGGACCGACGACGGCGACGAATGCTCCTCCCGGAAGTTTTGCCTTCAGCGGACATGATGGTCCACATGTGCACTGCGCCATTACAAGCCCAGACAACAAGTTTGTTCTACAGACTGACCTGGGACAGGATCGGATTTACGTCTACAGCCTTGATTCGGCGTCGGGCAAGCTTACTCCGGCGACGGTACCGTACGTCTCGTTGCCACCAGGTGATGGTCCGAGGCATCTTGCATTTCATCCCAACGGACGGTGGCTGTACTCGATTCAGGAGGAGGCCTCGACGCTGACGTTTTTCAGCTATGACTCCTCCTCCGGAGGGCTGATCTCGCAGCAGACGATCTCTGCGCTGCCCCCGGGATTTGCGGGAACGAGCTTTGCCTCGGAGCTGCGGTTCTCTGATGACGGCCGCTTTCTTTATGCCGCGAATCGGTTGCATGACAGCATTGCCGTATTTGCTGTGAACTTCAAGGGCGAGCTGAAGTATGCAGGAGAGGCGGCAACACGAGGAGATTATCCGAGGCAGTTCACTCTCGATCCCACGGGGAACTTTCTCTACTCCTGCAACCAACGCAGCGATAACCTTACATCGTTCCGGATCGATCGCGAATCTGGAGTGCCTAAGTTTATCGGGCAGTATCTTCCGGCGGGAAGTCCGTCGTGCCTGATCTTTCTGCCCTCAGGAAGATAAGCTGTTTCTTTAGTAGAAACCCATACGGGTGGCCTCTTTCGAGTGCCGCCCGAATGGGTTTTTGGCAGTCCAGTGGATGTTACTGGATGCTGGATTCGAAGACCTGATAGCGATGTTCAAGCTGCCATTGCTCTGTGGCCTTCTCACTCGATTGCAGGAAGGCTTCACACTTCGGCGTGGGCTTTTCGGCGCCGAGGGATTGAGCGGCACAGGCCTGGTTGACGGAGGTGAAGGCGTCGGGCTGGGCCCAGAGGCTTGCTCCGGATAGGAAGCTGTGTTCGATGGAGGTGCGGGCCATACGCTTAAGGTCGAGATAGCCCAGATGAAAGTCGAGTACGGCGCGGGTGTATTCGTGCGTGATATCGATGCGGGAGACGCCTTCGTCGTCAGTAGAGAGCGCGACGGGGACACCGGTGGAGCGATAGGCGGGCAGAGGATGCCACTGCTTTTCGACACCGAGGATGACGTCGTTTGAGGTGAGGTTGATCTCGGTCATGATGTGGCGGGAGGCCATCTCCTTGAGGAGAGCGTGGGGATGGTCTTCGTACATAATGTCGACGCCGTGGCCGATGCGCTCGGCGTGGCCGAGTTCAACTGCCTCACGGATGTGGAAGCGGAGGCCGTCGGGAGTAACGAGGCCGGGAGCGATCTCACCGGCGTGGAGGGTGATGTGCACGCGCGGATAGACAGAGTGCAGATAGTCGAGCATAAGCATCTGCCGGTGATATTCGGACATGGAGAGGTAGCCATCCTCGGGCATGACGAAGTTGATGCCGATGACGAGAGGGTGGCCAGAGTCTAACTCGGACTGGATGGTCTCGAAGCCGAGTAGGGTCTGGGCGAAGACCTGCTGGGGTGGGAAACCGCGAAGGATCTGATAGAGGAAGCGGATCTTTACGGCACAGGCGGGCGTGGCTGCGGGAGTTCCGCAGTGCTCGATGCGGTCACGGGAGTCGAGAGCGTCGGAAAATTCTTTGCGGTTGGAGGCGGCGATGTCGCGGAGGCCTTTGGATAGTAGTTGCTCGCGGAGACGGGCGAGATCGTTCCGGGAAGTACCGGTTGCATCGCCGGTCAGGTTAGCAGCAGGATCAGCGGGAGTCGCGGGCCAAGGGATGGAGTAACCGAGCTTGGCTGCGTCGAGGAAGTCGGGAGTATGCATGACTTCGAGGTACTGCTCATTCTGCGCGACGGCGCGAGAGGCGACTTCGTCGAGCCATTCGCCGATGTGAGCGTGACTGACGGCTGCAAATCGAACGAAGGTTGCAAAAAACTGGTCGTGCCCACTGGTTCCTGCGCTGGGGACGAAGCTGCGCATGGAGAAGTCGTCGACGAGGGTGTCGTAGAGCGCCTGATCCTTTAAAGCGTCTTCGACGCGGCGATTCCCTTCTCCGCAGGCCGTGGCCGAGGGCTTGAAGAGGTGCCGTGTAGCGGGACTGTAGCAGAGGCCGTCGGAGGCAGCCTGGTGAATGAAGGTTTCGGCATAAACTGCGCCGGAGAGGTGCATGTGAAGATCGCCGCCCTTAGGCATGTCCGCAAGAAATGCGTGAAGCTGGAGGGGATTCTGAGAGGCCAGATTGAAGGCACGGATGGCGCGCTGCTCGGCCGCAGATGGAACGGAAGAGGCGCGGGGACTTACGGGAACAACAGATGTGGATTGTGCTTCTGCGACGACGGGAAGACAGAGAGACAGGGCGAGAGCAAGGTACGGAAGGGGGCGGAGCATGAGGCGTCCTTGAAATTAGTGGTTACAGGAAAGGATAGCGCGGTATCGATTTCGAGAGACGTTTGTGAAGTTTGGAGAGAATGGCCCTGGGTTGATATACTTGACCTGCGTTTGAGTCGTCGGATCCTTTCGGCGATGAAGCTCTCTTGAAAAGGCTGATGCGACAGACGTACGCCCGGGCGTTCTTGGCGATCCCCGAATGAGGCGTTTTGCTTGATTGCCAAGGCCAGATAGCTCAGTGGTAGAGCGCGGCCCTGAAAAGGCCGGCGTCGGCGGTTCGATCCCGTCTCTGGCCACCATTAAATCAATAGCTTAGCGGCAGCCAGCGAGTTGCTGTCAGTCCGCTCTCAGTCCGCGTTCGAAAGACGTACCAAGAGCCGGTACTGCAGACGCATGATGATCAGGGGTTTAGCGCCAATTGCCCTTCCTTAGTCCGTTTCCAGTCCGCTTTGATCCGCCGCGTGGCTGAGAATCGCCATTAACATTTCTCCCGTGGCGACCATGCGATCCTGGCTGACAGCGTGGCTGTAAAACTGGAGCGTCATCTTGACATCACTGTGTCGAAGCAGAGTCTGCACCGTCTTCGGATCGGTTCTGATGCGAACCAAGAACGATGCGAGACTGTGGCGAAGGTTATGAAATCCGAACCGGCGCGGATCGTCCTCCACCAGGCGCCCGCAGTCATCTCGATGCGACGAAAGAATTCCAGCCTGCGCCGCAGCGGGCCGCAGATAATCTTCGACGAGCATATTCGCAACCCGCGGCTGCTTGCCTTTCAGTCGAACGGACGCAAAGACCCAGTCGCCTGGCTCTGCATAGGCCGTCTTCTCTTTCCAGCGAAGCATGAATTCGGCCAGCAATGAATGGAGCGGCACAGGGCCCTTTGAAGCTTTGGTCTTTGGCAAACCAACTTGGCCGTCCGTCCACGTGCGACGTACATGAATCATGGCCTCCGCAAAATCTACATCCTGCCATTGCAGTCCCAGACACTCGGAGATGCGAAGACCTGTGCCCGCAGCCAAAAGCGTCAGAGTGCGCTCAGGCTCTCGTAAGCTTCGGACGATTACGTAAGCTTGTTCCGGAGTAATGATCATGGCTTCATATTCGCTAGTTGTCTCACAACGGACGAAGCATATTGGATTCGATTCCTGGGTTCGTGGAATCAAGCCATATCGTTGGCCATGGCGATAGACCAGCGACATGACACGTCGCAGTCGGTCGAGAGTTGGATTTTCAAGCTCTTCTTCCTTCTTCAGAGTCGTCAGCCACTCCTCGATTTCGAGCGGCTCTATACCCAGCGCGATTCTGCGGCCCCACTTCGGGAGCAAGCGGTTTCGGAGAACGCGGCTGTAACTTTTTATTGTGGTATGCGCCTTTGGATGGATAGATTGTGACCGCTCAACCAATTCGTGTTCGGCATAGTGCAGCACGAGGTCGCCAAATGTGACACCCCGTCGCGAATCTACCAGATTGATCGGAAGGTGTAGACGCTCGACTTCAGCCCACGCAGTGAGTTTGTCGGGAAGATCGCGGACCAAACCAATAGGGATCTTGTTCTCCACTCGCCTGCCGTCGGACTTTCGCATCGTGCGGAAATGGAGCACCCATGTTTCACCCCGAACGCGACTTTCCTTCTTTAGCCAACCTCGTTGTTGTCTTTGCGGCATTGTGTCTCTCCTTAAACCGCCTTGCGCTCAGATTCTCGAATATTCAGAGGATTGCGCGGAAGCAAAATTGCACGGAGCGACACTACAGGCAAGAATCTGGAAGCGTGAAATTCGGTAAGTACAGACAACTGCCACCGGGTATAACGTCCAATCCGGATTTTTGATTCGTCCAATCCGGAGTATCATCTCGTCTATTTCGGATAGAACGACCAACAAAAGGCCCTGAAAGGACTCATGCCGGCTGTCCTTCACGGAGCCGGAGAAACTCCACGATCAAATCCCTGGCTCTGCCACTAGCGATCAGCTCTTTCGGTGTTTTGTGCTGCAGGGCCGCAAGAGGAGTTGACAGCCATTCCGTCTCTCGTGGAGCGCTCACATAGTCATCCATGAGGGCGGTCAACTCCACGAGGTCGCGCATCTTGCGCTTGAGCTGACTTGTCCCGACACCCTTCTCCCAGTTCTGCAAGGTTCGGGGAGTGACTCCCAGCGCCTCCGCCATCTCGTCCTGGATCAGTCCGAGGCGTTTCCGGAGTTTTATCAGTTCCTTCCCGCCTTCATACAAACCCTCATCCGCCGGAAATTGAATCTTCTTTGCGCGGAGGAGTTGACGGAGGTGTTGCATGTTGAACGCCCACACGGTCTGCCGGAGTCTGCTTCGCTCCGCGAGCTTGCCCATATGAAAGGCAAAATCCGAAGAATGGTGGGGGAAATAGAAGACCACGCTCAACGGCTTGTAGGATTTGAGTTCGACCAAAGCCGACTCAACAACCGTATCTTCCGTCGGATGATTTAGGTAGAAGACAACTACATCGGATTTCAAATCCCGATGGGGGCCTGACTGTGACACCGTCTGGAAGTCCGCGTGAAAGCGGGAAAAGACAGCTTTTGCCTCTTTAAGTTCGCTCTTCCTAGTCCATACGATCAGTTCGTGCTTCTCAGCCTGCATCAGGATATAAAGCCCATTCTTCACTATAGGCGAAAAACTTCATGCTAGGCGAAAACTCTCTGCCTTTACGGCCCGCAGCTTGGTTGCGAGTTGCGTTGCATCGCCACCCACGGGAACTAACGGATCATTGTGCGAGTTATTCATATGGCGCTCACCTGCTGTGTCGTACGATGCTAGTTTTCGGTAGCCCGACAGATTAGCGAGTCTTCGGCTGACGCTGTGGGCATGCCATACAGTGCATTTCTTTGAAATCAGAAACAAGCGAAGGGACGTCGGCCGTAGGGACTTCCGACGCATACTCGTGAAAATCGCAGAAGCAACGTCGAGTAGGAGTTTCGCTGTATGCCTTGGCAGCGTCGTTCGTCGAGGATAGGTCTTCCAGTATCTGGAGATGCCGACACCATCTGTAACGTTCCTGAGCAACCAGCCGGAGTGACCTTAAATGTCCGAATAACTTCTTAGGGTGCGCCGGTGGAGAGCCAACAATATCGAGCAACTGTCGTGCGCGACGCTCTAACTCCTCATCGCTAGATTGTGCCAGCCCCAATCGTGAGGATCAGTACGGGTAGACTCGTAATTCTCCTTGAACCGCATCCAGAGCGTACGATTCTCCAGGATTTCCAGGGCTCCTTCGGCAACCATAATAAGTTCCATCGCTTGAGCTTCAGAGTACGTTTCTTCCGCCAACTGTCTGGCTGTCTCGGCATCGCCTTGAATTGCCAAGTAGTCGGCGTTGAGTTTCTGCAGCACGAGTCGACTCTCCGTGCTGCCACTGAGGGTCGCTGCGCGTTCTGCCTCCTCGAATGTCCTATCAATTGCGCCACGTACCGGGTCCGGAACGGAATAAGGCTGATCCTGGACGAGAGATTCTCGGACCGTATTTCCCTTTGAGTTAGATACGGGCGTATTGCCTTTGCTAGCTGGGCCGGAGCTAACGTTACAATTACTTCGCAATCAAATCTTTCCTATTTTGAGCGGTGAGCGCGTCGCCTTTATCGCTTCATCGTTCCTAATCCTGGTGGCGACGGAGGCACGGCCGAGATGGCGAGCGGAGTTGTACGACTCGGCGAGATTGAGCCACGAGAACGCGTCGGTGCCCAAACTGGACGAAAATACGAATACCAATATGAACGTACGGCCCGGGCAGCGCTCGGGCTCTTGATCGACGGTCCGAAGCATGTCTGCGTTTATTGTGACTGGCACGACGACTACGTGATCGAAATTGGCGATCCGCCAACACGCTACGAGTTCCATCAGGTGAAGGGGCGGAAATCCTCACAGGGACCGTGGTCCTTCCGAGAGTTCTTCGGAGTATCGAAGACCAAGGCAAAAACCGTTCCCAAAAAGCCCGTCGCAGTTAAGCCCGACGGGATCCTGCCATTGATGCTGTTGCACCACAAGAACTTCCACACGGCTTGTTCAGGATTGGCCTTCGTGACGAACGCGGGTCTGGATCCAGTACTCTCCGGGTTCCTCGAAGAGATCGGCCGGTCGGCGGTCGAAAGTGATTTGACGGCCATCGCGCGGCTCGACCTGGAGCACATTGCGAGAGCATACGCAGCCGCCGATCCACAGGTTGCGTCTTCGGCAACCGAATTGTTCCAATGGTTGCGCGGATTGAAGGTGCATACCGACCAAGGGCACTTGGAGAATGTTGAGCTTGCCCTCCTTGAATTAGCCGACGTCGTAGTCGAGTTCAGTGAAATCGAGCTTCTCCAACGACAGGCTAAGCAGATAGCGCGAGAAATCGTGGGGAAAGTCAGGAGCAAAGTGGCTCACTCCTCGACTGTCGTTCCGACCTCTGAGATCCAGTTGCAGCGCGACAAGGGCGTCGTCGTGGCAGAATTACTGGGCATCCTGAGTCTGTCCGCTCAGGCATATGAGCAACTCAAGGTGGGAACGACCCGAGACACCGTAAAGACACTGTCTCGGTTGCAACGGTATTGCTCCAAGAACGGCTTGGACAACTTCATTGTCCCGATCTGTGATTTCAAGACGAGTTGGGATATTTGGCGAACGGTCGAGCGGCATTTTCTGGCAAGCACGGACTACATTCTTCTCGAACAGAAAACTACCGAACTTTTACAAGCAGGCCTAACGATTGATCGGATGGTAGCCGAAGCGAAGGAAGTGGCGAAGCAATTTTCTGGAATCACCGGCACGCCCTTGACTCCAGAACATGTAATGGGGCTGCTTTTCTCGCTTGCTGCCCAATCTGAGGCGATCACCAACGTCAGCACGGTAACGGCATGAACGTCGATGAATTCCTCATTAACGTTGCCACGTCAGACGTTCGTTTGGCTTTGGCCGATGACGTCGCACCGCGCCGCAAAGCTCCGGAGACAGTGGACGCTCTCTTTTATATGCCCTTACTCGCCATATCGATGATGATCATTGCGCGACGAACGCCATTTCGTACGGTAGCGCTGGGGCGCTCCGTGGCGGCGCTCCTCGTGGAGCATTTCTCCTCGTTGCGGCGGTCTACTCATGGCCTTGAGACATCGATTACGCTGCGGCGCAGATGTGCCGACGCTCTCGCCTTCCTAGAAGCCTCACAACTTGTATCTGTGTCGGAGGATCGGGAACGTACCGTAGTCCTGACCGATCTGGGGAAAAAGCACGTCGACGGCGGTATGCGGGAAGCGAGCGACCTCGGCCTCCTAATGAGGCAACTTCGTACCAGCCAAGAAAGAGTCAAAGCGAGGTTCGGAACTGATGGCCGTTAGGTTGGAGTCGTTTCAATATTTGCCGCGCGGCACGAACGGATGGGGGTCTGGACTCCTTCATTTCGGAAATCTTTTCACGACGGTGCAGGGTAAGAATGGTACGGGCAAGACGCCCATCATGAAAGGGGTCATGCAGGGTCTTGGGCATGAGTTGGAACTACCCCCTGAGATTCGAGAGCGATGTGAGTTCGCTGAAACCACGCTTCTCGTGGATGGACGAACTGTGATGATCAGGCGGAAGATCGCCACAGAGTTCGATATCCGAGTCAGTGACGGCCAAGAGGTCCAGTACTTCACCAGTCCGGTTGAGTACGCAAAATGGTTCACCGGACTTTTCAGTGAAGACCCACCCGTCTTAACAACGAAGCAAAATCAATCTACCGAATTGTATGCGAATGTGCTCCTGCCTGCGATCTGGGTTGACCAAGACCACGGTTGGACCTCGGACTATTGGACCCCCACGAATCGTAACTTCGTTCTCGACCAAAGAGAAGAAGTCATCCGTTTTCTCGTGGGTCTGCCTCCGCGTCATTCCTTTCGAGCCAGAACAGAATTTGACGCGGCGAAGCAGGCCCTTGATCGGACAGAACGCGCAATTGAGATGCAACGTTTCATCGTGGACAGACTCCAGCGGAATGAACAACTGGCTGAGCAAGAAGAGCCAGGTCTAGTGGCGAGGCGTTTACAACTACAGCAGGAACTGGATGCTAATAGTGAAGTTCTTGAAGCGATTCGCTCCACGACTGTATCGTTTGACCGTGAGATCTTGGCAATTGAAACGCAGCGCGACGCTCTCCTTGCGAGGCAAGGTGCTCTCGTTCAACGAAAGACGCAACTCAGTCTCGTTCTCTCCGAACTGGACGGAGAAGAGGATATCCTTACCGCCAACGTTCAGGCTACTGATTTGCTCCGTCAATTTTGTAGCCGCGAAGATTGCCAGATGTTTGCTACCTCTGAGCGCTCTTTCGGGCGCTCGCTGCTATTCCTAAAGGATCAGATCAAGGATCTCAAGTCGTCGGATCGAGAGGCAAGCCGCGACGTCGATTCGGTCACGCAGGAAATCGCAGCTGCGGAAGCCAACTTGGTAACGAAGAGGACGGAACGCAGAAATGCCGTTGACGCTTCTCCCCAAGCGAGTGTCATGGGCAGACTCGGTGCGCTGACGAAGGAGCTTGTTGAAGTCGAACTTCGGTTGGCCAAGCTCCAGCAGTATGTCGTCGAGCAACGTAAATTTGAACGTCTTCTAGACCGACGTGAGCATGAAGCAGTTGCCGTTGCCAACACTAGGCCAACGGGAGTGAGAGGCGCCACAGGTGTAGGCGATGTGCGCCAGCTCCTCAGTGACGCCATGCAGCAATGGCTGGTCACCCTGGGAACCCAAAACACCAAGGAGGCTCGCTTTGACGACGACTTTGTTCTGTACGTAGATGGCGCAAAGTTCGCGGCTACGACTCACCAAAGTGGCAGCACGCGAACCCGCATCGTGTTGGCATTTCATGCTGCTCTGATGGAGGTGTCCCTAGCTCGCGGTGGCAATCACCCGGGTTGGCTCTTGTTCGATGCGCCTAAGCAGCATGAGTTGAATCAATCGGACTTCGACGCATATACCGATCGGCTCAAGATGGTCGCAACGAAATATGCAGGACGCGTCCAAGTCGTCTTCTCGGCTGCGGACCTGAAGACGCAGTTTGAATCAGGAGACGAAGTGTGGATCCCGGTTTTCACGATGGATGGCGTCCCGAGATTCTTGGGCGACACGACCTCGACTTCAATCTGAGTCGCGCTGTGATGTCAGACAAACCGCGACTAAGCCCGAGTGGCGGTCTCGGCACTACACCAGCTACCTGATTTGCCAACAAGTTGAACAAATAGAAACATTTATGTCAGGCGGCCAGTTGGAGCGTGAGTCCCGCAATCGGAATATGCAATGGGGTGTACGGACGGTATGTTTTTCGCTCGGTTTCCTCGTTTGAAGTGTGTAACGGTAACCGATTCCGTCTTGCGCTTGGAACCGCCGCACGCTGGGAATGGAATCTGAAACTTTAGATACTTAGCGAACGAGCAATTGGTCAAAACTTCGGCGGTTCGATTCGAGGCCGATCTAATCGGCTGTTGAAACCGCGCGATGAAGTTATCGAGCGCATGATCCTCCCTAGCGCTGGCCTGGTGTGTCCTCTCGCGCCAGCCGCCACCAGACCCACATAAACAGCACAGCCAGCGCAAGGTCAATGCCCCCGAAGTACAGATCAATATGGTCCAGCCTGCCGTGGCGGTATAGCACCATCGCGCCGATGCCGAAGCTCAGCTTCTCGATCACGGCGAAAGGAACGACTGGACGCAGCCGCACCGGTTGGTAAGCAATCGCAAAGAACAAGAGTTGCCACGCCAGCGTCACGCCGACGAATCCGTAAAAGAACATCGGATGCGTGATCGATGGTGGATCCTGCCGACCTATTGCCTGCTCCATAAAGTACAGCGGAGCTATGGAGATCACTCCATAAACACCCGCGATATTGAATACCCAGCGCGAAAATTTCATTGGCCGCTCCTCGGGAGATACCAACCCTTGCTTTAGACAAATGATAAACACGGATTAGACTCGCGTCCCACAAATCCGGAGACCCCCCGAGGAAAGTCCGCTGCCTCGTTTATGTCGCACATCACAACGCGGGGTGCGTCTCTTGAGTTCAAAGGTGAACTCAAGAGATGGCCCATACTAAGCATGGTCTGCGACAAGGAATGTCTGATTCTTCTCCATCGACTTGGTCAATTTCTGAAAATCGGCCTGGGCGAGTTGGGCAGGCAGAAAATCCATCCTGCCCTCCGGATGCACCGCGTCCTTCATCATTCGCTCGTGGTGATACGTCGACACACTCAGCACGCGGCACGGACGCTCACTCTTATTGAAGAACGAATGAGGCGCATTGGGTCGCACCATCAGACTCTCTCCGGCTTCGCACTTGTCCCATTCAGTGACACCCTGGTTGTTCCAATACCCAATCGACAGATCGCCTTCCAGCACGTAGAAAAACTCTGCAAATGGGTGCCTATGGAGTGGAATACCCATACCCGGCACAACCGTCATCTCATAAATGGAAAAGGTGTAGCCCGTGTTTTCTCCCAGTGCCCGCCACAGCAACTGCATAGGCCCGATATCCAACGTTGGACCACCTGTTTTCTTGTTCTTAATAACGTTGTGATGAATGACTTCTTCAAGTGGTGTGGGAAAGTTCGACATAAATAATCCTCTCGTGACGAAGTTGTGCTCTGGAGTTGAACCCCAGAGCTGGTGAGTTGTGCAGCGCCGCGCCAGTCCGGTGGGTTTCTACAGTGATCTGTCGCATCGTTACAGGCCTTACAGGGGAGATTGGATCGCCTCGATGAGAGAGGTGGTTGATTCTCGCCGAAGTCTTGCTATGTGGTCGTGACCGTAACTGCCTGACGCACATATTGGTGACTTTCCAGTTGCTGCACCATGAAGGCTGCCAGATCGGCCCGCCCTATCTTGTGCGCCTTCTCGCCGCCCTCCGTACTCAGCACCCTGGCAATGCCGGTCTTTTGGTGGTCGGTCAACATCGGCGGCCGCACGAGCGTCCAGTCCAAGTTGCTGCCTTCGATCTCGGCTTCCATGCCCGCCTTGTCTACCAGCAGACCTTTCAAAAACGTCCGCATGAGTACGTGCTCGTTGAAGAAGCCGGCGTTCTTGACGCTCTCGCCCGCACCCACCACTGAAATCTTCAGTAGCCGCCGCACGCCATTGCGCCGCATCGCGTTGACAATATTGTGGGCCGCGCTCGTTTCCATCGTCGTCACTTTCCACGGCTTTTTGCCGCCAAGCGCATCGATGACCGCATCCTGCCCCGCTACCGCAGCGTCGACCGCAGCCGCGTCCAGCACGTCTCCTGCAACAACTCTGACATTCGCCTTCTTGTACTGCGCGGCACTGCGCACGAAAGCCGTTACCTTATGCCCGGCCGCCAACGCCTCATTTACCAGCGCCTCTCCGCTCTTGCCCGCAGCTCCAATCACTAGAACTTTCATCGCATCCTCCTCTTGCCTCGTATGGCCATCCAAATATGCAACCTGACAATTAGAGGCCGATATTAACCATTGGTTGCAAAAATATCTATGGTTATTTACCAATGGTTACAAATCAACATTTGGTCGCGTAAATAGTCAAAACGGACTAAGCTGTTGAAGTGGCTTCCACATCACCAAGTCGACGGGTAGAGCGCAAGGAGAGGTTGCGGGGCGAAATCCTTGCGGTCGCCAGCAAAATGTTTGCCGATCGGGGCTACGAAGCCGTGACGCTTCGCGAGATCGCTAAAGAGATTGGCTATACCCACGCCGTGATCTATCAGCATTTTCCAGACAAATGGCACATCCTTGCAGAGTTGAGCAGCGAAACGATCGGGCTGATGGTTCAGGACTTCGACGCGGTTGCCGCGAAGCATCCTGCACCGAAAGAGCGTCTTTTTGCGACTTCACGCGGCTTAATTCAATTCTGCATTGCCCATCCACAGCAGTTCCGCAACGTCTGGTTCGGGCCTGAGAACAGAAATGGCGTCCGCGCTGGACAATACATCGACGACCTTGGCGCTCCGCTGTTCGGACGTTTCGTGCAGCTCTTTTTCGATGTTGCCGAGGATGAAGGATTGCCAAATAGGGATGACATCGTGATAGCCCACACCTGGTGGTTTACGATCTTTGGCCTCGCCACACTCTTTGTTATCCAAGGAGTTGTGCCTGGATTGTCTGACCAGACTCTCGTGACCGAGCAGACGATCGCAACGCTTTGGGCGGGAGTTCAAGCAGTACCGCGATTGCCGAAGAGCGCAGTCTCTAAGAGATCCGGCCTCTCCAGGGCCACAAAGCAATAACAGTTTCTATTTACTTAGGAGTCGCTCGAACCATGCCCCGGCATTACCAGGACTCAACCACTGTTCCAAGCCCTATCGCCTGGAAAGAGTAAAGTTGCGAGAGGGTGATTCTGTCTGCACGTAGATCATCTAGATGATATCTAGGGCTTATCAATGGAACTGAGGCATCTTCGTTACTTTGTCGCTGTAGCTGAACAAAAGGGATTCCGGGAAGCATCCCGTTTCCTGCACGTCTCACAACCTGCGATCAGCAAGACATTGACTCAGTTAGAGCAAGAGCTAGGCACCAAACTCTTCGCCCGTTCCGGTAGGACGGTACGGTTGACGCCGCAGGGAGAGGTGTTCTATCAGGAGACACTGCGGACGCTGAAACAGTCCAATCATGCAGCGGAGTCTGCTCAACGTGCAGCCCGCGGTGAAATTGGAACTCTCACGCTTGGGTTCTGCAGCGTTGCTACCGCAGGCTTTCTGCCGAGCATCGTAAGACGTTACAAAGAGCTTCTTCCCGGAGTAAGGTTGCTCTTCCGCGAGATGAATCCCACTCAACAGGAAGCCGCGTTTTCACAAGGAGAGATTGACGTTGGCATCACGCGGCCACCGTTCGCCAAGAAGCTCGCACATGAGCTTGATGTGAAAACCATCCTCCGTGAACCGCTTCTGGTTGCAGTTCCCGAAAGTCATCCCGTCACGGCCAGGAAGATGAAAGTCGAGAATCTCTCAGAAGAGCCGTTCATCCTCTTCCATCGCGATGGTGCGCCGACCGTCTATGACGCAATTCTCGGCATGTGCCAAAAGCGTGGCTTCGCGCCTAGGGTGGCCTACGAATCGGACATGATGCAGACGACGTTTACGCTGGTCGCGGCAGGACAGGGAGTTGCAATCGTCCCGATGTGCACTCTAAACCTCCGCCCAGACGGTGTCCGATTCCTGCGCTTGCAACCCGACGAGTACAGAGCTGACCTAGTGCTGGCATGGCCCAAAAATTCTCAATCCGTCGTGCTTCATCCCTTCATCAATCTCATCGAGCAGGGACGCAGAGAGATTGAAGGCCAGGCGCGCCGTATGTTGGAAGCGGCCTGCAGTGCGAAATAGCTCATGTGCGGCACGCACACAGCGCGCCGCACATCACGCTAAGCGTTCCAGCCGCCGTCAACGGTCAGATTCTCGCCGTTGATGAAATCGGATTCGGGATGGGCAAGGAAGGCCACAGCAGAAGCAATCTCTTCCGACTTGCCGAAACGTCCGACGCTTGTGAGCTTCTTCATCGTTTGAGCGGCAGGGCCGTTGTCATCGGGGCTGAGCTCGGTGTCAATAGGACCCGGCTGGACTCCGTTGACAGTCACGCCGGTCGAGCCGAGTTCGCGAGAGAGGCCGCGCGTGAATCCGTGCACGGCGAATTTGGTAGCGATATATAGGGTTACGCCCGGCAGAGGCGCCGCTTCGCCAAATGCGGAGCCGATGTTGATGATGCGACCCCATCCAGCTTTCGTCATGCGCTTTGCCGCATCTTTGGAGAGTTCGATGAGGGCGCGAACATTCAGATTGAAGTGCTTGTCGTAGGACTGATCTGAAGATTCAAGGAAAGGTCCGAACTCTACCGTTCCGGCATTGTTGACGAGGATATCGAGCCGGCCGCCAAACTTACCACCAAAGGCTCTATCAATGGAAGCGATGAGCGTCTTCGGGCCGTCCGCAGCTGAGAGGTCTGCGCCAACTGCCTCAGCATGGCCGCCGGCCTTCGTGATCTCTGCAACCACCTCTGCTGCGCGGCCAGAACTTGCAGCGTAATTAACAATGACGTGGGCGCCGTCGGCCGCGAGACGAATCGCGACTGCTGCACCTATACCGCGCGATGATCCGGTTACAAGTGCCAGTTTGTTTTCTAACGACTTCGACATGCGGGATGCTCCTCTTGGTGTGATCGCGGATTCGGCGATGAGGCTATTCGCGGGCACAATTGCCCCCGGAGATTCACTACTACCGAATCGCTACAGAGGATTCGATCCGTAAAGTCGCGCAGAGATGCGTGGCAAGTTTCTATCGGACTGATAGCCAGAAGGAATCAGATGCTTTTTCGTGTTTTCAAGGGAGAGAGGGCAAGAAATGAGGCAGCTCACATTGATCCGAGTGTGTGCAGAGATTGGCCCTCAGCGACATGCCTACCGCACCGACAGTATTCAAAGCAACAGTGGAACGGTCTTTCGGATTGCATTGCCTCTTCGTGACCAACTCCCGCTCCGATGGTCAGACTGAGGTCGCGGGAATATCGTAAGTCGTTCGACTGGGCAAAGCGATACGAACAGAAGTTCATGATCCCGCGAGCTGGTGCTGCTTTCCATACTGATCGGACCGCCGTGGCCTTCCACGAACTGCTTCGCCACAAAGAGACGAATGCCCGTGCCTACGGCACTGCGGGTGGTAAAGAAGGCATCGAAGACCTTTGGCAAGGCTTCAAATGCAATTCCGGAGCCGTTGTCCTGAATCGCTAAGACGATGCCGTCAGCTGGGCCTTCAGCATCAACGAGGGAAATCGATAGGATGCCGCCTTCGGGCATCGCGTAGATGGAGTTTGCAATCAGGTTTGAAATCACCTGCATCATCTCGCCGCGCCGCAGGACGATCTGGACCGATGACTCGATTGAAGTGCGTATTTCTATGCCAACAACGGCGCACCGCGGCTCGTAGTCGTGATCGCATGGGCAACAATCTCGGAGAGAGACGCCGCACTCGCGGACGCGTGTTGGATGGTCAAGGGTTTCGGCTTTGATTCGCGCCAAGCAATCAAACACTCATTGGTTGTTTGCGGTGAGCAGTCCCACTAACAGTTTGACCTACAGAACCAACCTTTCGTTGAAGATCAGCCGAACAAGGGCAGAGGTCAAGCCCATCTTGGGCTATATGAAGCGAGGGTGCTGAAATTCGGAAACTGTATTTTCCCAGTGATTTTGAATACTCAAGGGTACTGCAGTTAGCCATTAACGGCCGTGAAATCATTTAGATACAAACAGTTAGCGTAACTGTCACGACAGAGATTGCGAGCTGTTTAATTAGCAATGAATGGCGCTTTGTATTGGCCTGTATGTATTTTTTGAAATTGACAGGTACCTGACGTTCTCATTTGTACCGCTCTGTGAAAGATTTTGTCTCATGAACTGGAATACAAAGCTACGCACGGACTTCACGAGAAGATTGGTTAGGGAACTCCGCGAGGAACGTGAATGGACTTAAGCCGATTTAGCTGAATACTTTAACTTGTCCGTCGAAACAATCCAGCGTGTGGAACGTATTGGAAAGGCCAACCGCTCTTCACTAAAGGAGATTGTAATAGCTGTTCGAACGATCTCCGAAGATCTAGTTGGAGCGTCAATAACTCGGGTTATAGCCATCATGAATGAAAAGGGTGGGGTTGGCAGAACAACCCTCACCTTAAACCTAGCAGCAAGCCTCGCATCACTTGGTCATAGAGTATGTACCGTACAAGTGAGCGACGAAGACTCAGGAATCTTCCGTTGTTGTCAAACAAGGCCACCCGAACTATCCAAAATCTATTCCTGTGTGCTTCCAGATTCGGAGCTTTTGGAAGATTGGATGTCCAGGTCATCTGCCTTTTCCTATATCCGTCGTTGACGGAACACGCTACAGGCCAGAGCTACCATCGCAACACGCGCGTTCCGGAACATCGCCGAATTGCAATTGAATTGAAATCGGGCATACATGTTTGCCTCAATCACAGTTGCCTCTGTGAATCGGCGATGTTCCGTTGGTGTCCTTCTAGCCCTGAAGGAACGAAAGCAGGTCCGCGTTAAGTCGGTCCTGGTGTGTGGCCGTGATTCCGTGTGGCGCACCGGGATAATAAATTTCTCTCACGTCCGCGATAATGTGTGCCGACTTATGAGCGGAATCTTTGACGGGAACTATCTGATCATCTTCGCCATGCAAGACCAATGCCGGAATATCGATCTTTTTGAGATCCTCAGTGAAGTTAGTTTCGGAGAATGCTTTGATCGATTCATAAGCGTTTTTCAGGCCGGCCTGCATACTCCACAGCCAGAACTGGTCAAGCAGGCTTTGGGGAACCTCAGCTCCGGGCCTGTTGGCACCGTAAAACTGAATTGCCAGATCTTTGTAAAACTGTGACCGATTCTTGATGAGATCGGCACGCAAAGAGTCGAAGACCTCCAACGGAAGACCTTCCGGATTGGCTTCCGACCTGAGCATGATCGGAGGCACAGCCGCGATAAGTACCACCTTGGCGATCCGCTTCGTCCCGTGACGTCCGATGTAGCGTGTAACCTCTCCACCGCCTGTGGAGTGTCCAACCAGTACAGCGTCCTTCAGATCGAGAGCATCGATGATTGCTGCAAGATCATCCGCATAGCCGTTCATATCGTTGTGGGACGAAGCCTGACTCGAGCGTCCATGGCCCCGCCGATCGTGGGCGATAACGCGATACCCGTGCTGTGCGAGAAAAAGCAATTGCCCGTCCCAGGCGTCTGAAGACAGTGGCCAGCCGTGGCTGAAGACAACAGGTTGTCCGGTTCCCCAGTCTTTGTAATAAATCTGAGTTCCATCTGTGGTCGTGATCGTGCTCATTTGAAAGTTCTCCTTCCTATTTCGTTAGAAAATGCAGGTAGATCGCCAAGGACTCCGTCCCGCGATCCACCGCAGTAAAGTCCGGCACGATAGGCTGCTGCTTCGCTCTACGTGCCGGCATCGCATACGTCGTCGATTTACTTCTTCAAATTTCCTTGAGCCAGCCAGTCTCTGAACCGGATCTCCCCGAGCTTCGCATCGTCTTCCGGAACAAGCGTCCGTTCACTCACATGCACTCCGTAATAGAGCGCATTCGGATCAGTGATTACCTCGCGCGGGTCACCGATTGCATTCAGACCAAGACGAATCAGTTCATCGAGTCGGAACTTCTCCGGACCACCAACCTCGACGATGCCGTTCACCGGTGATCCGACAGCAGTTCTGCCGACCGCCTTGGCAACATCGTCGGAGACCATAGGCTGGATGAGCACCGCCGGGAGATGGACTTTATCTCCCTGGGTGGAGAAGTCTGCGATGCCTTTGACGAACTCGAAGAACTGCGTTGCGTGAACGATCGAGTAGGGCATTCCGGATTCTTTGATGAGCTTTTCTTGAGCAATTTTGGCTCGGAAGTATGGGCTTTCGGTGAGGCGATCGGTACCGACTACTGACAGCGCAACGAGGTGTCCCACGCCAGCAGCAGATCCATATTTAATGAGATTCGTCGTTGAGGTTGTGAAGAAGTCCATGACCGCTTGCTCCTCCCAGGAAGGTGAGTTCGATACATCGACGACTACCTGCGCGCCCTTCAATACTTCGACAAGCCCCTGGCCGGTAAGCGTGTTCACGCCCGTGTTCGGCGAAGCTGCAATCGCCTCGTGGCCATGTTCGGTGAGCTTGCTCACCAGTTTTGATCCAATGAGACCGGTCCCGCCAATCACTACGATTTTCATATCTATCCTTTCGTTATGCTCGCAATCGAGCACGTTGAGTCCGAGGATCTCTCGGAAGTGAATGAGTCACATCTCAGTTTGTTCTTGCTGATTTAGCCGTCGAGGCTACTTCACCGGAATCAGAATGGGGGCGCCCTTGTCCTTGAGCAGGAACACCACGAACCTGGCCGACTCAGTCTTACTCGCGTTGCGACCGACGGTGTGAATATCGTTTGGACCTTCGTAAAACGTCTGTCCGGCAGTGAGGGTTACAGGCTTTCCACCCTTCACGCCCATGACGATGCTGCCTTCCAGTACATAGATAAAGCCGTGCGCGTTATGGCGGTGGATGGGATCATGGGCGCCTGGCGGATACTCAACGGTAAGGATCTGAACCTCTTTACCTGGAATATCGGACAGCGGTTTTGATGTCTGCACAGTGACTTTCGCGTCCTGTGCAATTAGCGGGCTGCATACGAGAAACATCATGAACAGGATCTTCTTCATTGCTATTTCGCTCCCGTCTTCCGAGGTGTGGGCTCATATTCTCCGGCTACAAATCGAAACGCGATGGCCAGACGATTCCACCCGTTGATGGCGATAGCCGCCCATGTGAGGTTGACCAATTCCTCGTCCGTGAAATGCTTTTTCGCAGCCTCATATGCCTCATCCGAAACATGACCATTCGTTACAAGGGTGACGGCCTCCGTCCAGGCCAGTGCGGCGCGTTCCCGATCCGTGAAGAACGGAGCTTCCTCCCATGCCGAGAGCGCGTAAAGTCTCTGTTCGCTTTCCCCTTCCGCACGCGCGTCTTTTGAATGCATGTCGATACAGAAAGCGCATCCATTGATTTGCGAAGCCCGCATTTTGATTAACTCAATCAACGCGGGCTCAAGCTTAGATGATGTGCGGATGAAAGTTTCTAAGCCGAGCATGGCTCGATACGCTGCCGGCGATATCTTTTGTGCATCTAGTCTTGATTGCATGTTAGCTCCCCTCTGACTCTCAAGGTATGCCGTATTTGGATTACCGTGAAGGTCCAGTATTCATGTATCGAGTAGTCCACTTTCGAAAGAGAAAAAGTGGATTCATTCAAAAGAAACGCCAGGCGCTCTCTGCCCGGCGTTGGTTCACAATCTAAGTCTTGCCTTGACTACTCCGCCCCTCCGGCACTGATGCCCACGCACTGAAGCTCGTTCGCATTGATGAGATAACGTGTCTATTCGAGGATTGGGACGTGAAGCTGCGTCTGAACATGGAGTGCAAGGTCCAGTAGCGAAGAGTAGAGACGTAACCCTGTGGCAGAGCTTCCTCCACCACCTCCCTGGGCTTCACGTGTTGCCTGCTTCATTGAATGCAGAAGCCTCTTGTCTCCAGGATCGATGGTCCCAACGAAAGCCCCCGGATACCGTTCGATGGCTTGCGCGGCCCCAAGAAGAATCTCAGAAGAGCGACGGTTCACATCATCGACCAGCTCAGCGTGCCGCGGCGATCCGTCCGTTGTCCTGTACTGGAGTAGACCAGTTTTCACAAGAAGATAAGCACGCAGCTGTGGGATAAAGGACTCAATACAGTGAGCCATGAAAGACTCGTGCTGATTCTTTGGGAAGGCCTCAAAGACCGAAAGATCAGAAAGTGTACGAATCTTATCGAAGTTGCGGCTGATACGCTCGCACTCGGCCTGAAAGCGACGTAGCTCGTGAAGCGGTTCACCATTGCTCATATGGCCCAGTTGGGCGACATCCCGGATCGCCGTCAAGAGGATTGCCCGCATTGTCACTGTGGTCGAACGTGACCATAAGTGGTCGAAGAAAAGCCACATTGCAATGATTCCGAGAATGATTCCGAGGATCGCATCGCGGGCAGGAATCAGCGAGGTATTCAAAGCAAAGCGGTTGAGATTGGTGAGATCGTATGCCAGCACAATCTGGAACCCAAGGTAAGCCAGGCGGGGACTCGACGTAGCTGCCCACGCTCCAATTGCAATCACAAAGGCAAACAATAGTGTGAACTCAGCCAGAGAGTCGATCTGCGGAAGAATCAATGTCTGCGCGCCAAATCCAAGAATGCAGGCTCCGAGGAAGAAGCCGGCAAATCGAAGCAATTGCTTGTGTCGTGTTGCGCCCGTATTCGTAAGAGCTGTAAGAATGCAGGTCGTCACCGATCCCGCCAGAAACGTCCACCCTACACTCATATAGAAGAGATAGCAGGCCATCGCACTCAGGGTTCCACGAATCGCAAACCTGAGATGCTCCGGGTTGCTGAAAGCATCCTTCTGAAAAATCTCTATCTTCTGCTTCTCGCCTGGCTCAGGCAAATGGTGATGCGGAGTCGGGGCTTCGTCGGAAAAACTTTCGGCGATCAGCTCGACATTTCTTTCAATTTCGCCGAGCGTCGGATTCGCATATTCATCTTCGTCGGAAAGTTCGAGCCAGTCAGGCGCCTCCTCTTGTGCAAGTCTTAACCGGATTCCTGCTATATTTTGTGCGATCGAATTGCAGCGAACAGCATCGGACGGGGATAAGAGGCGGATTGTTTCCCCCAGATTTATGGAGAGTTCTATCAGCTGTCCCGACAAGGCGACTACAGTTGCAAGCTGAGCTTTGTAGAAACCGTCGTAGCTCGAATGCGCAAGAAGCTCTCGAACGTCTCCAGTGCCCCTCGTTGCATAGCGCCCTAGTTGAATCCTGAGCGAAGCGACGTCGGCACCGGGATCGCCGCCTTTGCGCAAAAGTCTTTCCGCCAGTGCTAGGCGCTGTTGAATACCGTCAAGCACTTCATCCGAAGGGTGCGTCTGGGCGAAGAGGGTCTCGATGAGCGCCGAGATCACGCAACCCATCAAAATGGAGAGCAGAGTGTACAGGGTGAGCGTCACGCGGGTCGCAGGCGACGCCCCCATATCCCATATGGTCATCGACGAGGCGATCAACACGCCGAGAGCCACGGCTGCGTCGTAAAGCTTCAGAGCGCTGATGAGATAGAAGACGGCAAAAAGGTTCGCCATTAGCCAGAAGAAGTGCAGAAAAGGCGAGCCCGCAAAGAGCATCGCGCCAAGGATGATCTCCACCGCACCGAGCGTGCAGGCAATCGACGTACGCAGGGCAGATCGCCGCGTTGCTCGCGGGCTGTCACGCGAAAGCAGCAGTGGATAGTAAGCTCCCAACGCAGCGGCTGGTATGCGAAAGACCATCACCAGCACCATCACCGAGGTGCAAGCAAGCACAATTCTGAATATCAACGAGAGCCTGCCGGGATACATGGCAAGCTCCGCACGAACTAAATTTGCGGCTCGGCTGATTGCCGGAAACGCCTGACGGGTTCGAGACATGGTGTTCCTTACCGGACGATGACGTTCGCAACCTGCCCAACTCGCAGGACCGAAGGTGGTGGATCGATGATGCGGATGCGCACTGGATAACGCGACGCGAGTCTTACCCAGTTGAGGGTGCGCTGCACATCAGGCAAACCAGAAGCCAGTTTTCCGACAACATCGGGATCTGGAGTGACGCCGTACCCGACACTCTCAACTGTGCCATGAAGCTTAGTTTTCGAGTTGGACATCAGATACACATCAACAGGTTCACCGGGCGTGATGTGACCAAGTTGAGATTCACGGAAGTTGGCGAGTGCCCACCAGGTACGGCTGTCGATCAGCGTGAACAGCTGCTGACCCACCTTGGCGTACTGCCCTTCGGAGATGGTCAGGTTCGTAACTCGTGCATCGAATGGAGCTACGACACTGCACTGCTCGTAGTTGTACCGCGCCAGTCTGACCGCAGCAGCGCGACTTTCCCGTTGAGCGACTAGTGGAGCGATGACCAGGACTGAGTGTGCCGACTCGTTCACCTGGGCTTCACTCTGAGTCTTCTGAGCAACGGCCTGTTGCTTTTGGGCAGTCGCCGCGAGCAGCTTTGCCTTGGCCAGAGTAAGCTGCGATTCAGCCTGCTGCACTGCTGCCGCTTTTGCGTCTGCAAGCGTGCGAGCGCGATGCACATCGTCGGTTGTGACAAAGCCCTTTGTCAGCAGCGGCTCAATACGGTGGAGGTTACCGGTAGCGTACTCCGAATCAGACTGAGCCTGCCTTACGGCAGCTTCGGCCTCAGAGATAGCTGCTTCACTCACTTGTATTTCATCGTCGGCACGAACCTCATTCGCCAGGGCCGCCTGTCTTCCGGCCGTGGAGACCTCGACATGGCTTACCTGCGATGAGATCTGCCGTGATTCATTTTCGATAAGCCCTTCGAGTTGTTCCTGAGCAGCGAGCGCGCTCTGCAGAGCATAGAGGTACGGCCGATCATCGATCTTATAGAGAAGCGTGCCCTTCTTCACGAAGTCGTTATCGTGGACAGGCAACTCTACGACCGGCCCTTCGACCAGCGGTGCCATGCCGATAAAGTTGGCAGTCACTTCGGCATCGTCCGTCCTCGGATAAGCAGTTACGCTGTGCACGACCATTGCCCCCGATATCAGCGCCCCCACCAGAAGGCCTGCGCTGATGAGGATGCCGCGGTTCGTTCGTTGCGATTGTTCGTAGGTTCCGTTCAAGGGTCTCAATGCCTCACTAATTGAAGAAAATGATCCAGAGCGTGCAGCTCAGGAAGCTAATCAGACATGGATAAACAACAGGCAGTGGCCAGAGTTCCGTCACCATCTTTGTTTTGGTGAACACTGTATGAATCACAGTCGTCAGTGCCGTAGCGACAGCGAAGCAAATAATCCAGGCCGGAAAGTACGAGCCGAGAAGATTGAACGAGGGCGAATAGGAACAACCGCTCACGCCGCAGACAACAAGCGTCGCGAGAATTATGGTGGCGCACCTTCCAAGCGGCTGTATGCGATCCGGCTGATTCGGCGTTGAGTTGGTCTTCATGGGGTTTTACCTTTCGGATGCTGTGTAAGTAGATCGCCGGTCCTGAATGCGAGACTGGTGAACGACTGCAGTACCCGTGTACGGGCGGTCACATCGAGGGCCCTGGCCCGTGCAAGGTCGCGCTCTGCATTCAAAACATCGAGGAGGTTGCGTACGCCGTCTTTGTACGACTCAACTGCGGCCGAATGAGATTCGGTAGAGGCCGTGAGCAGCGATGCTGCGGCGTTCCGTTGCTCAAGCGCAGTAACGGCATCCTGATAACTGGCCCAAACGCGGTCAGCTATCTGGTCCTCGCGCTCGTGCACGAAGTTCCTCGCTGCAGCTTCCTCCGCCTTTGCCTGCGAGACGCGGTTTTCGCGACGGAATCCATCAAAAACGGTCCATTTGAGCGAAAGACCTGCCTCATAGGTCCGGGTCTGCGCGTACGTTCCCGGATATGGTTTCTGTTGTCCCCATGCGCGCACCCAACCTCCTTCGCCTTCAAAGCTAAGCGTCGGGAAATATGCGGAAGTGGCGTGTTCGACCTCTGCATGGGCAGCCTTGACCTTTGCCCTTTCGGCCAGGAGATCGGGGCGCTGCTGGAAGGCGCTTTCAATCGCATCTTCTACGGACTGATCCAGAGAATCGGGAATGTGCAAGTCATCAAGTGCCTGAACCTTGAAGGAACGAGTGGGCCGTGCAGCGATAACCGTCGCCAGATCTCCGAAAGCGGTCTTCTCTATACCAATCGCGCTCTGCAGATCGTAGTTGGCCTTTTCTCTTTCTGCGCGTGCTTCGAGAAGGTCTGGCAATGTGGCAAGGCCGTTGTTACGCCTCTCCTGCGCTGCTTCTTCGAGAGCCTTCGCATCGCTGAGATTCACTTCCGCTGCTGCTCGCAAGCCGCTGGCGTTTAGAAGGGCGTAGTACGCCTGACTCACCTGCTGAATCAGCTGGAGGTGAGCGTCATTGAAGGCCAGATTCGCAGCAACCAGCTTCGCCTGTGCGGCCGTGATTTCAAACCTTCTGGCACCGAAATCAACCAGGGTGTAATCGAGGTGAACCGCCGTAGCAAAGAGGCCGATATCCTGAACGACGAAAGTGTTATAGAGGAGCGGCGGACTGTTGTAGCTTTTGCCCGTAGCGAACGCGAACAACGTGGGGTACAGCTCGCTCTTCGCGATCCCGGCCGAGGCGGCACTTGCCTTGGCACGGCTCCAAGCCTCTTTGGTCGTCGGGTTGTTTGATTCGGCAGTGTCGATCAGCTCCCCGAGTGTGTAAGCGTCCGTTGCGCTTAACTCCGCCTCGCCATGCGAAACGGCGGGAGCATACTTCTTCAGCACCGCCGTAGTAGGTTGCCAGGGAGCATCCGGGAGATTCGGCGCACGCTGACTCCATGCCTGGGGACCCACGGAGCCGAACGAGCACAGGATGAGCAGAGGCCACGTCAGGTTCCGCTTGGGTATGTTTCTAGCAAAAGACATCACAAGCAATAGCTTGTCGTAAAGGCTACCAGCGGGTCTTGTACGATAGTGCGCTTGCCCTTCTTCAAGAAAGCAAGAGTGCCAATCGCTTAGCGTCCGCCTTCTTGCATTACAGCCTCATACGCAGTTTCACGAAGCTCCCAATCAAGATCCACTACTTCTCTAATCGACTTCGGTTGGATGATTGGCGCTACCGAGAGAACTCGTTCTATAACTCGTGGAATGCTGGTGAACTTTATCGATCCTTCGAGAAATGCCTCGACGGCCGTTTCGTCAGCAGCATTCAAAGCGATCGGCAGAGAGCCACCAATTTCCGCAGCTTCATAGGCGAGGCGCAGACATGGAAAACGATCCAAGTCTGGTTGCGAGAAATCAAGCCTGGACAGACCTGCGAAATCTAATCTGAAATCCGAAATAACACGCTCAGGATAGGAAAGGGCGTAAAGAATCGGCAGCCGCATGTCGGTGGCGGACAGCTGTGCGAGGAACGAGCCATCCACATACTCAACCAAGGAATGGACAGTGGACTGCGGGTGAATGGTCACCTTCACCTGCGAGGGTGCCAAGCCAAACAATTTTGCTGCCTCGATTACCTCGAGACCTTTGTTCAACATCGTTGCAGAGTCCACCGATATTCGCTTTCCCATCGACCACGTGGGATGCTTGAGGGCCTGGGCCGGGGTAAGATAATCGAACTCTTCCAATGGAGTTCGTAGAAAGGGGCCACCCGAGGCTGTTAGCCATATCTGGCTTATCTCCGGACGAGTTCCCGCTCTCATACACTGGTGAATTGCATTGTGCTCGGAATCAATCGGAAGAAGCGTTGCATTGTGCTCGCGTGCCGCAGTCAAAATCAAGTCTCCTGCGGCAACAAGGCACTCTTTACTGGCGAGGCCTATTGTTTTGCCTGCGATAGCAGATGCATATGTGGCTTCGAGTCCCTCAAGTCCCACGATGGCACTGACAACGAAGTCGACTTCGGGAAGAGTGGCAACTGCGATCGTCCCCTCTCGCCCATACAGAACTGCGGTGTCATTAATTCCGCGTGTCCGAAGTTCACGCTCTAATAGAGCGGCATTTTCTTCTGTATTGATAGAGACCACGGACGGGCGCCACCGGACGCACTGTTGTAGCAGCATTGAGGTGTTGTGACCAGCTGCCAGCGACACCACATTGTATCGATCTGGGTATCGCTCACAGATATCCAGGGTAGAGCTACCGATAGAGCCCGTTGAGCCTAAAACTGCGATATTTTTCATTTTGTTACTTCTTTTTGTCGCAAAGACTTTCTGACCTTCTGAGACTTGCTGCAGATGCCTGCGATAAGTCAGAGTGAGAGAACTCCAAATCAATCTCCAGCAACAGGCTCTTCGATGCCTGTCCGGCGGGAGGTCGGATCGACTGGCTTGATGTCACCTAACTGTACGAACCCGGGCTGGTCTGGCTCCTTCAGAATTTCTTTGCGATATAGTCTCGCCATACGCGCGTTCTCCGCGTCTTGCTTTAGCTTTGCGTCACGCGACCGGATCTTCTCTTCTCGAGCATTCTTCGCAATTCCTGATTTGTCGAAGGTATCGTTGGCTTGAGCGTTAACATGGTCCTCGTTGAGGACAAGATCATATTTGTCCTGGTGGCTGATCCCAACTTTCTTGCCACCCGCAAAAATTTCATGTCGGCCATGTTCTTCGTACCACTTCGTCAGGGTCGCAGTCATGTGCATCTTTTCGATGATGTTCCTCCATCCAACGCCTGTGTTATAGGCGCAAAAGCTAATCTCCCCTTCCTGCGTGGCGTAAGGAATGATGCATTGCTCTGTACGCCGAAAGTCGTAATTGAACAAATCCTGAAACCACATCGCGGAGACAAAGAGGAAGTTCCAGCGGTCAGCACGTCTTCGATCGATGTCCGCTTTAGTTCGATCGGCGGTGACCTTTCCGTAGCTGCGTCCCGTCGCGCCGAAACTCTTGTCAAACTTTTGCAGGAGATCCTTAATCCTGAAGTGTGTCGGCGCAGCGTCGGGCTTGTAATTCCGGAGGAGTGCGAGCGTAACACCCAGGATCGAGATCCATTTGCCACGCGCTGCATCGTTGATTCGCGCCACGTCCTTGGCAAGACGATCTGCGTTGATGAATGCAGTGACCGGAACAGCCTCTTTGGTCTCCTTATCGATCATGAGCGCCATGGCGATGCCGCAATTGGGATGACAGCCGCAAGAGAGTTGCCCCCAATCGCGATCTGGACCGTGAACGAGATCCGCCCAATCCGAGAACGTCGACATGAAGGAGATCGGGAACCAATCGCGCGTTGGTTCTCCAAGACCTGTTTGGCTCTTCACATCATGAGCGAGATGGGAGAGCGTATAGCGCTGAGCGACACGACGTTCGTCAGTGATGTCTTCGTCGCGACCGGTAAAACTGACCGGCTGAAAGCTGAGAAAATTAATCCTCTTCGGATTATCTAACGCGAACTGGATGATGCGTCCGACCTGTTCGTTATTGATCCCGTTGACGATGGTTGTTACCGGCACGATGTCTACGCCGGCCTCATAAAGATTGTGAATGGCTTGCAACTTCACATCAAAGGCGTTGCCTACCTTGCGATGGGAGTTGGCTGCATTTCCAATACCATCGAACTGAAGATATGCGTAACGCAATCCCGCATCCGCTGCCGACTGACAGAATTCCTTCGACTTCGCAAACTCAATTCCATTGGTCGCGGCCTGTACCGACGTATATCCGACCTTGCGAGCGTAGGCAACGGCATCAAGAAAATAAGGGCTCAGGGTCGGTTCACCGCCAGAGAATTGAACGGACATCTGGCGCCTGGGCTTGATTGACACGGCGTTGTCGAGCATCGTTTTGACTTCTTCCCACGTCAGCTCGTGAACAAACCCAACCTGATTCGCGTCCATAAAACATGGATCGCACATCATGTTGCAACGATTTGTTAGATCGATCGTGAGAACTGCACCGCGACCGTGGGTCACTGTGGATGTTCCATGATTGTGGAGTTTTTCATCATTGTGGGCACGGATATCCCTGCCAGGAAACACCTCTTCCAGATGCCGAAAGAACTCTGTGTCGATGGACATGAGGTCTTCGAAATGTCCGTGAACCGGGCAGTCTTTGACCATCAGGATGTTGCCGTCCCGTTCGATAATTTGGGCCTTGATCTCCCCGACCTTCTGGTTCAGCAAAATTTCGTGCGGTAGTGTCCCATCCACAATCTGTTTACGAATCTCCGGCACACATTTCGGACAGAGCGAATCTGTCGTCCGTGGCCAGCCAAGCGGTGGCTTCTCTTTTTGGTAGCTTTTTAGGAGCGGCTTCTCACTCCATTTCGGAGTGAAGCCGGGGTTAGGGCTGATTGAGTTGAGCTTGTCGAAAATTGCCCAGCCCAGCCGTGCTCCATGGGTTAAAGCCTTCTCAAAGAGTTTTGCCTTTGGCATTGATTGCGTCTCCTCTACCGTGATGCCAAGAATGGACTCATGGCATGAGACCCGTCTTGTATGAAAGTGCGGCATACAGCTTTAAGCTTTACGGACGTCAATTCGCATCCTGCTAGACTCAACCTGTGAGCCAGATCACAGGTTTCGATATGGGCGCATCAAAAGGAATCCGGGTTTCTACGAGGTCGGGAGCACACGAGGAACTCGTGTGCTCCCAAGAGGTGAGGCCACTGGGCTCAGGAGACAAAGCACGAATCTGGCGCCATCCGAGACTCGAAAATGTCGAAGTGCTACAGGGCTCATATCAGAATTATGAGTTTGCCCAGCACTTTCATACTGTGCCGGCTATTGGCGTTGTAGATCTCGGAACGATGAGTTCTTATTGTCAAAGCGCCACACATATCCTCCCAACAGGAACGGTTTTGCTCCTCAATCCGGGGGAAGTGCATGCTCCAAAGCCTGCGACTGAAAAAGGTTGGGGCTTTCGAATGATCTATTTCGAGAAGGAGTTCTTTCGGAGTAGAGCAGAGGATTTCGGCTTCGGGATTCCGCAATTTATGAGCCCGTTTGTGCAAGATGATGCACTCGCTGCAAGCCTGCTACGACTTCATCGCAAACTGGAGAATGACGCGGATGCTCTCAACATCGAGGATGCGTTAGCTGACGTATTCACTCACTTGGGCAAACGACACGTGTCTGAGCCGAGAAATGATTCGACTACTCGGGACGAACGAAACAAAATTATCCGTGTCAAAGACTATCTCCATAGTTCCTATAGAAGGAACATCAGTGTTGAAGATCTGGCCGAGATCGCACAACTCAGCCGCTTTCACTTGATGAGGACATTTCGCCGGGATGTAGGTCTCTCTCCCCATGCCTATCTGACACAGCTTCGGGTCGAGGCAGCGAAGAAACTCCTAAGCGAGGGGGCTTCGATTGTGGATGTTGCGAGCGACATCGGATTCACAGATCAGAGTCATCTCACTCGTCACTTCAAGCGAATTACGGGAGTCACACCCGGACAATATCTTCCGCTGTGGCGTCCAAATCGATACCCTGCTCGCAGGCTCGCCGACTAGTCGGAGCGATTCGGTATCGCGGCGAGCCCATTAGAATGGGCGCCATCCAATCCATATTTCTTTAAAATTCTCTTTGGCAGTGACCGAGTTGGAATGCGCAGGTCGAGCCTCCATGCCTCTACTCCCTGCACAGATATTCCTAATATGAGCACTTCTGTACAAGACGCATAGATTTGTGCGAGTTCAATCTATCGCTTAGCGGTGCCCGATGGAGAATACCCGTTTGCTGGTCGGCATGCGCGCGACAGAATGCGCGATCTCCGGTCTGGCCATCCAGGTGTGACCATCGCTAGTCCAGTACTGCCGATATGATCGCCCCTGAATTGAGGCTCGCACAGTGAACATAGAAGAATCATCTTTGTACTCCCGGTTAGGAGGGTATGACGCAATCACTGCCCTGGCAGACGACCTCCTCCCTCGCCTTCAACTAGATCCGCAGCTTGCCAGATTTTGGGCACATCGTGGTGCCGATGGTCTCAGACGGGAGAAACAGCTTCTAATCGAATTTCTGAGTGCCTGCTCTGGAGGTTCCACTTACTACCGTGGCAGAGATATGGTTCTTACCCATAGCGGTATGAAGATTGATGAGAGTGACTGGACCGTCTTTATGGGACATGCTGCGGCAACACTATCCAAGCTGCAGGTTCCCGGCGCAGAGCAAAGCGAAATTGTTCAGTTTGTTCAGAGTCTAAAAAACGAAATCGTTGAGACTCTCGCGTAGATATCAGCGGGCACCCTATGACTTATGTCATCGCTTCGGCTTGCAAACTTGATTAGGGTCGAGCCAACGCCATACAAACTTGGCGGAAAGGAATCCAAGATGCTCACCGATCAGCAACGCGCAATTATTCGTGACACTGTACCAGCCTTGAAGCAACATGGTGAAGCGATCACCAAGCATTTCTACCTGAGCCTGTTTAAGGAAAACCCAGGGCTTTTGAATATCTTCAATAAAGCGAACCAGAGAGAAGGCGGGCAGGCCGCAAATCTTGCAGCTTCCATTCTGATGTACGCGGCCCACATCGACCATCTAGACAAGCTGGGCGGCATGGTAGAGCGTATCGCGCACAAACATGGCAGCATGGAAGTTCAACCGGAGCATTACCCGATCGTAGGCGATCATCTGCTGCGGGCAATTCGTCAGATACTGGGAGAGGCAGCGACCGACGAGGTAATCGCAGCCTGGGCAGACGCCTATGGGATTCTCGCCGACATTATGATCAACCGCGAATCCCAGCTCTATACCGAAGGCGCGGAAAAAGACGGCGGCTGGCGGGGCTTCAAACCGTTTAAGGTGCAGAAGAAGGTTCACGAGAGCACTTCGATCACCTCTTTTTATCTCGTCCCAGAAGATGGCGCCCCTATTCCACCCTTTTCGCCAGGGCAGTTTCTCAGTATCAAACTCAAGGCTCCAAGCGACCCAAACGAGCAGATTCGCCAATATAGCCTCTCCTGCACTCCCAATCCCGAGTTTTATCGGATTAGCGTTGGCCGGGAACGCTCCAGGAGCAACAACATCCTTGCTCCAGACGGTGTGGTTTCAAACTACCTCCATGACCAGGTGATGGCTGGAGATACCTTGTTCATTCATATGCCGTTGGGCGATTTTGTTCTGGACGAAACAAGTTCACAGCCTGTTGTTCTCATCAGCGGCGGAATCGGAATCACGCCAATGCTTTCGATGCTGGAACAGCTTGCAGAATGCGACAGGCGAAATGTCACCTTCATCCATGGAACCGCAAATCGCGCCCAGCATGCCTTTGGCAAGCATATCCGCGAGATTGCACGAAATCATTCGAATGTAAAAGCAGTTATCTTTTACAACGAAGTGGAGGAAGACGACAACCGAGGTGAGCATCACGACGAATCCGGCTATATCGACGCATCAATGCTGAGAAAACACCTTTCTACACTGGATGCAGACTTTTATTTCTGCGGCCCCATCCCCTTTCTGCGCGCAATCGAAGATGCGCTCGACCAGCTTGGGGTACCTGTCGAACGACGCAGGTCGGAGGCATTCGCGCCCGATCCAACATTCTTGCTGGACACGGAAGCGGCTATTGCATAGTCAGAGTGGCAAGGAGTCGAATGGAAAATCCACATGGCTTTACTGGCTAAAGGAAAGCCCGGTAAAGCCATGAACATTGGGGGAGGATTTCAGATTGCTCAAGCGGGACAAGGCGACAGCTCTCAAAGAAACCCAGCTATTTGCCAATCTTGAGGAATCGAGCCTATTGGAATTAGCAGAGGTAGTACGGGAAGTGCGCCTAAAGCGAGGCGAGATATTGTTCCTGGTAAACGAGCCTGCAGAGAAGATGTTTGTGATTGTCTCTGGATCTATCCGTGCATTCCGAGTGAATGCGAAGGGGCGAGAACAAGTTATTCATGTCGAGCGAGCCGGAGCAACTTTGGCAGAAGTCCCTGTTTTTGACGATGGCCCTTATCCTGCGACCGCGGCTGCAGAAGAAGATTCGGTTTTACTCTCGTTAGGCAGGCACGATTTCAAAATCATTTGTTATCAGCATCCAGAAGTTGCGTGGGCCACCCTTCGCATTTTGTCTGCACGTCTCCGCCGTCACGCAGAACTCGTTGACGAGTTGTCGCTTCATGACGTCGGACCGCGTTTGGCAAAGTACCTTTTAGGGGAGATTGATATGGAGGGTCAAGAGCACGCGGAAGGCATTTGTCTCAATCTGCAGCTCACGCATCAACAACTGGCCTCTCGTATTGGTTCAGTCAGAGAGGTAATCTCACGGACACTAACGCGCCTGGAGAAAGAGGGATTAATTCGATTGGAAGGGCAAGTGAATGGCACAAGTGGCTATAAGGTTCTTATTCTAGATCGAACTTCTCTCGAAGGGTATGCAGCAGGACTTTGAGCGATGTTTTACGGCGACTCAGCGGTTTGCTTCACGAACACCCATCTTCTTCGTTTGGAAATGACGTCAACTATTGCGGTTGGAGATTTTATGAACGCACATTCAAGCCGCTTTGCGAAATGTGAGATTGAAGCGGTATCCGCCCGCTAACTGATGGAAGCCATTTTTGAGTGGGTTTACGCCGTGATAGCGTAGCCTTGCCGGGCCACCCCAAACTAGAACGTCGCCATGGAATACTGGCACACGAGTCGTCTTGTCAGAGCGTTCCAAGCCCCCGAAGAGGAAAATAGCTGGAAGCCCTAGTGAGACAGAGACAATCGGTTCTCGGAAGTCATTCTCGTTCTTGTCTTGATGCAAGGTAAGTCTTGCACCTGGCTCGTAACGATTTACGAGACATGCATCTGGAACGAAGGCCGGATATCCGGAATTTGTCGCTGCTTCTCGAGCCAAGTCCATGAAGACCCTCGGCATTTTCGGCCATGGGCTTCCTCTCTCCGGGTCAATGGCGGCATAGCGGTATCCCGTCCTATCCGTTACCCATCCGAGAGATCCGCAATTCGTCATCGCCACAGACATACGGAAGCCTCCGGGCGTCACCATATGTCGGAACTTGGACTGCGCGGCAACTGAGAACAAAGCATCCATAATTTGTGTTTCGCGCGCACGCGCTAAACCACGCAAGATTGCTGTTCCAGGCCCAAGATCTTCGCTTAGGGAGTCGAACTCTGTTGTGTCATCAAAGAGAGTCGGCATTACGGAGTCCTCCTAGTTAGCGTCGTGAAAGATGATACCGACTGTATATCGTTGCCCGGAACGAAGACGGCTAACGCCATGTCGAAGATTCACTCGATAGGTTCCTCGCGTGCCTTGTACGGGCCGGTGGTGAACCGCGAAGGCCACGGCATCACCCTGGTGAAGCGGAATGACCTCCGGTCGCGATTGCATACGGGGCCGTTGCTCCGTGAGCACAAATTCGCCCCCGATGAAATCTCGCTGTGGCTCGGAGAGCAGGATCGCGACCTGGATCGGAAAGACGTGCTCTCCATAGAGGTCCTGGTGGAGGCAGTTGTAGTCGCCGGGGCCGTACTGCAAGAGCAGCGGGGTGGGTCGTGATTGCCCTGCGTTGTGGCATCGCTGGATGAAATCGGCGTGCCTCTCTGGATAGCGCACCTCCATTTCCATCGCTTCGTTCCAGCGATTCGCGATTGGAGCGAGCCGAGGATAGAGCGCCGTGCGGAGACCATGAATAATAGGCAGGAGCGGATAGCTGAAGTACTTGTATTCGCCCCGTCCGAAGCCGTGTCGCCCCATGACGACGCGGCTGCGGAAGATCGACTCCTCCGGGTAGAGAGACGCGACCGCCTTGCACTCGTCTGCGGAGAGGACACTCGGCAGCAGGGCGCTTCCTTGCTCGTCAAGGTCTTTCCTGATCTGACCCCAATCGAGCGCATTGACGCGCGCGACAGCTCCTTCGAACGGAATTGAACCTGCGCTGGTTTCCCTGGCCGCTTGAACTTCATCTGCGAATAGGGTGTTCATGCCTGTGCCTCTCGATCTAACAGTGCTCGTTTGCGCTCCACTCCCCAGCGATACCCTGAGAGCGTTCCATCATTTCTGATGACACGATGGCATGGGATTGCGACGGCCAGCGTATTCGCTCCGCAGGCCTGGGCGACCGCCCGTACAGCCTTCGGCATACCGATGGACCTCGCAATATCCGCATAGCTCGCGGTCGTACCGACGGGGATTTGCTGCAATGCTTTCCAAACTCTCTGCTGAAAGGCCGTTCCCCGAATATCTAAAGGCAGGTCAAGTCCAACGCCCGGCCTTTCGATGAGGCCAATCGCCTTGGCGACCAGATCCTCGTAGCCACTCTCGTCGCCGACGAGTTCTGCCCTGGGAAACTGGTCCTGCAGATCGCGCACCAGCAGAAGCGGATCATCCCCCATTAGGACAGCACAAACGCCGCGCTCGCTCTTGGCCACCAGGATGGAGCCGAGAGAACACTCCGCGATCGCGAAGTGGATCACGGTATTCGCGCCACCGTCTCGAAAGCTTGTCGGAGTCATCCCGAGAGTTTCGTTCGCGCTCTCGTAGAAGCGGCTGTTGGAGTTGAACCCAGCATCGTAGATCGCGTCTGTTACAGACTGACTCTTGCTAAGGGTCTTGCGGACACGCTTCGTTCTGTGAGCAGCGCCGTAGCCGCTGGGAGTGAGCCCAGTGATGGCCTTGAAGGTGCGATGCAGGTGAAAGACACTTATCCCCGCGTGTTTGGCCAGCTTCTCAAGAGAAGGAGTCTCCTCGGAGCGCTCGATGAAACGGCATACTTTCTCAATCTTGGCGGTGTTGGCTTCGGTCAGCGATAGGCCAGCCGGCTTGCATCGTTTACAGGCTCGGAAGCCTGCTTTCTCTGCCGCCGCGGTTGTCGTATAGAAGCGCACGTTTTCTGGGCGCGCGAGGCGAGCGGCACACGACGGACGGCAGTACACCCCCGTTGTCTTGACCGAATAGAAGAACTTCCCATCCGAGTCCTTGTCCCTCGCTACGAGCGACAGCCAACGAGGATCGCTGGTCGTCTCCGTGGCGAGCTTCTCGATTTCCATCTGCCTGTTCATTACGAACTCCTTCAAACCTTACTTCTCAACCTTAGCGAGATGCCTCAGCGACAACACTCCGAATCTTGCTTTCAAATTCAAAGGGTAGGATCACGAATGGAGACCTCGTGACCAAGCTCCTTATACCCGATGAATTGAAGCTATCGACAGAGCAACCGCCATTCCACGCGGCGACTCTTCGTCTCGCTTCCATCGACGCGGACTGGAGACAACTCGTCAAACAGGTCGGGCCATGTACGCACTTGCCCAAGCCGGCTCGGGAGCCGTACGAAGCCTTGATACGCGCCATCGCATATCAGCAATTGCATGCCAAGGCGGGCGATGCCATCCTCACAAAATTCAGGGCACTGTTCGGAGAGTCTAACTTTCCATCCCCAAACCAGATCCTGGCGGCGGAGCTCGACTCGCTTCGAGCCTGCGGATTCTCAGGGAGGAAGATCGGGACGATTCGCGAGATTGCGTCGGGCTCCCTGAGTGGCTTGGTACCGGACCGGAAAGACGCGGACAAGATGTCCGACGACGAACTCATCTCACGGCTAGTAACGCTCAAGGGGATTGGTCGGTGGACCGTTGAGATGTTCCTGATCTACACCCTGGAGCGGATGGACGTCCTACCTGCGGATGACTTTGGAGTGAGAGAGGGACATCGACACTTGAAGTCGCTACCGAAGGCGCTTTCGGCGAAAGAAATCGCGAGGGAAGGACAGCGGTGGAGCCCCTATCGAACGATTGCCGCGTGGTACCTCTGGCGCGTACCACGCGACAGTCCTATGAAAGACTGAGCTGTTTCTGCGATGTTACGTCGGCTGCTTCTAATTCCAGCAGCCGACGCTTTCGTTCGAGACCACCGGCATAACCCGTGAGACTTCCATTGCTACCGACGACGCGATGGCACGGAATGATAATGCTGATTGGATTCCTGCCATTCGCCAGCCCTACCGCACGGATAGCGAGGCGGTTGCCCAGCAAGTCCGCGAGCTCTCCATAAGAGCGCGTCTCTCCATATGGAATTGTTCCTAGTAGATTCCAGACCGATTGTTGAAAGATCGTTCCGTGTAGAGCGATCGGTACGTCAAAGTGAATGCGCTTGCGTTCGAAATACTCACTGAGCTGCGAGCGGGCAGCGTCGAAGCCCGACGTTGTCCGCGATCCCAGCGAATCCGCCTCAGGCCCTCTGAGGTGATCCCGCATGTACAAGCCGCTCAGGACTCCGTTCGTATTCACCAGCGTCAGAGTGCCCAATGGGGACTCCATTAAGAAATGCTCAACCTTTGGCATTGTGCCTTCCTTCCAGCGACGGGCTTGCCCGCGCGAATCTTTGCTACGGCCTCTGCGATCTGCGTTGCCACACTCAGCGGTTCTTCGTGTGACCAGAATCTCAGGACCGTCCAGCCTTCCTTACAGAGCCGTTCTGTCGTCTCCTCGTCTCGACTCTTGTTGCCCTGAATCTTCATTGCCCAGTAGCTCGCGTTTGTCTTGGGCGGCGCATGATGTTCCGGGCACCCATGCCAGAAGCATCCATCAACGAAAACCGCGATCCTCGCACTTCGAAAGACCAGGTCAGCAGTCCTCCTGAGATCTCGTAGCGGACGCGTTGAAACGCGATAGCGCATTCCTAACGCATGTACGGCGGACCTTACAGCGATCTCAGGTTTCGTGTCTCGGGACTTGTTTCCCTGCATCACTCTACGTACGGCTGGGTTGCTAGCCCATGAGCCCATAGGTAGCTGAGTTGTAATAACAGTGCCGTGGGGATTCCCTGATGTGTCCTTGTTTAACATCGCCTCCTCCTCTCGCTTCTGCTGCAAGCGTTCTCAGAAGGTAGCAACTTCAATCCCTCATCTCACTCCGTTCCTTGCTCTCAAATTCCAATGTTTGGGCGGAGCCTAGTCTCGAATTCGAAAGCAAGATACGGAGTGTAGCTCCCCCTACATCGGAATAACTTTCGAGATGCAGAGGCGAACGCCATGCTGGCCTTCGCCAACATCCCCTGCACATGGAGAGCACTTATGTCGAAAGAACAAGAGAATAAAGCCATCGTAGGTCGTTGGTTCACCAGCTTCTGGGGACCCACATGCGACCTCAGCATCGTGGACGAACTCGCGGCACCGGACATGCTCTTGCAGTATTCGTTGCACGAGCCACGTCGAGGACACGCGGATATCAAGGCGTTCATGACTGATTTCCGCGCCGCATTCCCAGATCTCAGCTTCGGCGGAGCGGCAGATCTCATCGCAGAAGGCGACTATGTCGTTGGCCGTTGGGTCGGTGGCGGCACGCACAGCGGACCGGCGTTCTCCGACTTCCTGGCAGGGTCGTTGCCGGCTGCGACGGGCCGCAAGATGCACTTCACCGGAACGACGGTGCTCCGTCTGGAGAACGGCAAGATCGCCGAAGAGATTGGACTCGATGACGGTGTCACCGCGCTCACTCAGCTCGGCCTAATTCGCGCTGTCTAACTAATAGCGGCGGCCGTCGCATAGACGGCCGCGTAACAAATATCCTTTGGAGAAGCTGTGTTATCCGTGTGTCGCGCGGACATAGGTGCTGTGTGCGTCCTGCTTTCGGAAGCACCGCTCATATCCGTCCCCTTGGATAAAGGTCGAGGTTCGACGGTCTAGAGCGTTAGGCCACAATAAAATGTTTCAATAGTCCACTTCTTTCCTGTCGCAACCGCTGACTTTGGGTGGACCAGTCTGTTCTGTCAATGCGGCTCTTCCTAGGTAGTGATATCGAGGCTAGTGTGCATCCATGAGCAATGCGCTATCAGCCCCCGTCAAAGGTACGGTCTTGCTTAAGATTGTTGCCCCTCCGAATCCCCAAGCCATATTGAAACGCGGAGGGGAGAACGTAAGACTCACTGGGAGGACGAGATCCTTAGAGCATCGCCTCCTAGCGATCAACTTCAAGCACCGCAAGTCTTCGAGTGAGCCTTCCGCCTCAGCAGGAAAAAGCACCGCATCATGCCACCCTCGATCAGAAGTTTCAGGAGAAGAGAGAATTCCTTTCTTGAACCGCGATTTTGTGTCCGCTTGCAGTGGTCTATCCAAATGACTCACAATGGACGTTCCGGCACATCCAGTTCCGGAGTGAGATCCTTGCGGAGAGACCCCGAGGGCATGCCAAAGTCGAAGACTTTCGAAGATCTGTCGCTTGAACCCTATCAAGATGACCGTGAGTTGTGGCGCTGGCTCTATCAGCAACTTCGGATGGCGATACTCGATGGGCGACTTAGAGCGGGGACTCGTCTGCCTTCCACTCGAGACTTTGCGGATCAGTACGGCGTCTCGCGTGGCACCGTGGTTGCGGCGTTCGATCAACTCCAGGCGGAAGGGTACACCTCTGTCGAGCCGGGTTCAGGAACATACGTCGAAAGCGACTTACCAAGCCAACTAGAAGTGCAGAACGCAGCGAAGGCAAAGAGACTAGCTTCTGCCCGCGAGCATGTCAAACTTTCGAAGCTTGTCGCAAGAACGATAGCGAATGTCGAGATGATGCCAGCTTCCCGCTCCGTCGGTAGAGCGTTTCGAAGCTGGGAACCCGCAATCGATATTTTTCCAGTTGAGCTTTGGGCTAAGGTAGCGACCAGAGTAATGCGCCGGGCGCCTCGTTCTCTATATGGGCAGGGCGAATCCCTCGGATATCGTCCTCTTCGCGTTGCCATTGCGGAATATATTGGGAGCGCACGCGGCGTGCTCTGCTCTCCAGATCAAGTGCTAATTACGACGGGAGCACAACAAGGGTTGGATCTGATGTCGCGCCTGCTACTCGATCCTGGAGATCTTGTGTGGGTCGAAGATCCTGGATACCACTTAGCCAAACATGCTTTCCAAGCTGTGGGAGCGAAGATCGTTCCAATCAGGGTGGATCGGCAAGGGATCGATGTAGGCGTTGGTATCAAGGCCGCACCGAACGCAAAGTTGGCGTACGTTTCACCCGCTAATCAGTTTCCACTTGGTGTGACGATGTCTGCCGAACGTCGTTTGGCTCTGCTGAACTGGGCGCAGTCGAGCGGTGCCTGGATCATTGAAGACGAGTATGACGCGGAGTATCGGTATGGTGGTCGGCCTGTCGCTTCTCTTCAGAGTCTGGACCGACAGTCTGCTGTGATCTACATCGGCACGTTTACCAAGATGTTGTTCAATGCGATACGAATCGGTTTCGTCGTACTGCCTGAAGCTTTAATTGAACCGACCGCGAAGTTGCGCATGATCCTGGACCGCCAGTCGGCAACGTTGGATCAAGCCATTTTGGCTGAGTTTATGACGGAGGGCCACTTCGGCCAGCATGTAAGAAAGATGCGCGGAATCTATGCCGAGCGCTTAGCGGTTCTCCGTGAAGCGAGTGAGAAGCATCTTACCGGGCTCTTGACCGTCGAAGACGCTGTTGCAGGAATGAGAACGGTCGGTTGGCTACAGCCTGATAACTCGGATGAAGATGTCGCTTCCCGCGCTCGAAGTGCCGGTCTGAATCTCTTTTCGGTTTCCAATTTCACGATGAAGTTCCGTCAGCCACCGGCATTGATCCTTGGGTTTGCAGGCTGCGAGGCTAAAGAGCTTCAGCGTGGTGTGTCGGTATTGGCGTCGGTGCTTAGGAAGTCGAAGTAATCGTCTCCAACAATAAGTCTCAGATACAGTCTCAACGCCGCGCAAAGAGCGCGGCGTTTTCTATTCGAAGGGGGCAACCACCTTCTCGCTTTTAAAGGTGGACCACTCGATATACGAATACTGGACCTTCACGGTAATCCAAGAACGGCATACCTTGAGACTGAGAAGAGCCAATATGCAGTCAAGACTAGACCCACACAAGATATCGCCGACCCCGTACAACGCCATGTTTGCATTGGAAACCTTCCTCCGGAAGTCGTCCAAACTGGAGTCATCTCTGATCGAACTGGTCAAGCTGAGGGCAACGCAGATCAATGGCTGCGCTTTCTGTCTTGACATGAACTCGAAGGATGCTCGGATAGAAGGTGAGAGCGAGCAGCGCCTCTACACACTCTCGGTCTGGTGGGAAGTCCCCTTCTTCACCGATCGGGAACGTGCCGCACTTGCCTGGACGGAAGCAATCACCCTCATTACGCATGGTCATGTCCCTGACGGTGCCTACGCGGCTGCGAAGGAGCGCTTCAACGATGAAGAACTTGTGAACCTAACCTGGGCAGCAATCGCGATCAACGGATGGAATCGTCTTGCCATCGCTTTTCGACTGGTTGCTGGAGAATATGACCCCGCGTCTCAGAAGATCGGGGCGAAATAGCAATGTAGGTTTTGATGGACCTCTTTCACTAGCGAAATTTCTGCGACGCCTTCGTTCTCGTGGGATCGCTGCACACCCCGCAATTTTCGCGCACGAACATCGCGTTGCCATCTCTGCATCGCGAGAGATATTGGAGACCACATGAGCATCGATCCAAATAACGATATCGTTTCTCGCATCCCCCACCTTCGTCCCGAGCTTGCTTTTCCATGCCTGACGGACGACATGATCGATCGGATTCGACCATACGGGCAGGACATCTGTTTCCTCAGGGACTCATCGCTATTCAAGCCAGGGGAGCGTGATGTGGATATGTTCGTCATCCTCAAAGGATCGATTGAGATTTATTCCTTTGATGAGAGCGGAGAGCAGCGGAATCTGATTGTGCGTCTCCAGGAGACGCAGTTTACCGGAGAGCTCGACCTGTTCAATTCACATCGCACGATGGTTCACGCCTGTACAAGTGATGAAAGCACGCTCTTACGTATTCCGCGAGCAGAACTGAAACGATTGATGCGCTCCGAGGGCGATATCGCAAACCTGATCATGCAAGCGATGATCTGGCGCAGGCAGGGACTTCTTGCTGACGAAAGCACTGCGATGATGGTGTGGGCCGAAACTGGATTACCGGAGACCGTTCAGCTTCAGCGGTTTCTCATGCGGAACGGGTACCCACACCGCATGACCGTACCAACTCCAGAGCAGCTGACGCATCTTCGCATCCTGGCCCCCGCCTCAGTGGAAAATCTTCTACCTGCCGTAGCTCTACGCGATGGGCGAGTGATGTTTAGCCCAACGATCGAAGACCTCGCGGACGAATTGGGGATCACGCAGCTTCCCGATATCGGAGCTATTTATGACGTAGCGATCATTGGAGCGGGACCGTCGGGCCTTGCCGCCGCCGTTTATGCTGCGTCCGAGGGCCTTTCGGCTCTGATCATTGAGGGCACTGCGCCTGGAGGGCAAGCTGGTACTAGCTCCAAGATTGAGAACTACCTCGGATTTCCAACTGGCGTTTCGGGACAGGAGCTCGCATCTCGCGCTCAGATGCAGGCGCAAAAATTCGGGGCGCGGCTGGCTCTCTCACGCGAGGCTGTCCGCATCGATCAACACGCTGGAGTCCATGAGATCACTCTCAGAGGAGAAACTTGCGTTTGCTCTCGTTCCGTAGTGATCGCCACCGGAGCCCGCTATCGCAAACTTAACGTTGCTAACTACGGCCGCTATGAGAACCAGGGAATCTACTACGCAGCCACGGCGATGGAAGCGAACCTTGTCAGGGGACACGAAATTGCGGTGATCGGAGGTGGAAACTCCGCCGGCCAAGCGGCCATATTCCTCTCCGGCGTAGCTTCCCGCGTACACCTTGTCATTCGTGGAGACTCCCTCTCCAGCACGATGTCTCAGTACCTGATCAGCCGCATTGAGAGTTCAGATCACATCACGCTTCACCGAAATACCGAGATTACTAAACTTGAGGGCGATACCAAGCTGACCGGAGTGTCTTGGACCGACAAGCTTAGCGGGCGTACAGAAACTCGACCTATCCGAGGCGTTTTCGTCATGATCGGGGCGGAGCCAAACACGGGTTGGCTCTTCGGGACGCTGCTTTTGGACAAGAAGGGCTTTATCGTCACGGGTACCAGCGAAGCATTTGAGACATCTCGCTACGCAACAAGCGTGCCGGGAATATTTGCGATCGGAGATGTGAGGTCTACCTCGGTAAAGCGCGTCGCGTCGGCGGTCGGAGAAGGATCGATCGTCATTTCCGATGTGCACCGATTCCTCGCCGAAAACCGCGTCGGTCCCTTCCAAGGGGCAGGCTGGCAGCACACGGGCCAACAGCCCACCGGATTGAATGCCTAATCCATCCTGAACTCGCAGCCTAAGAAGAAAGGAAAGCGAATGCCAACCGACGACATGAACGAAGCTGCAATCCCGATATGCAACGAGGCTTGTTACGAGGAACTCGCAAGCGAGGAAGAATTCTACCTGGAAGAAACCGAAGAGGAGTTGCGCGCTGACCTCATCGCGCTCGTACCAGATTCATCTGGTCTCAACGCATAGCTGAAAACGCCGGATTCACGGGGACCTATAAAAAGAACTGCGACGCCCCCCTGCAATTGCGTCATTCTTCGCCAATGCCGTTTCCGTCGGCTGCACTGTCTCAATCAAAATCCAAGGATTTGGGCGCCAGCGACATAAACGAGAACCGGATATGTCCCCTATCGTTTATTGGGACCTCAATCGGAGCCTACGGCGAGACATCCGCTTTCTGGGGCCTGCGGTCAAACTCGACTCCCTTGCAACCTCATCCAGATTGGTTTGAATCCTCAACAAGCGCCACAAAATGCCGTAGGAAACTCAGAGCAGCCAATTCAGTTCCCAAAAAGAGTACATAAGGGGTACACCGCAGTTCCAAAAATATACTTCTGGTTGCTTTTCTTCCCCACTTTTTGCACAGCACTAAATTCTTGCCTTTCAGTAATATCCGCTGATTCCAGACGACTTAGAGCGATCAACAAAAGGCCCTGAAAAGGCCGGCGTCGGCGGTTCGATCCCGTCTCTGGCCACCATTTAGAATCAATTATTTAGTTTCAGTGCTCTGCTTGTTCTCTGAGATCGATTTGGTCCTCATATCTGCTAAATGATTGAAAACGCTAGGTCCACAATGTTCCCATATTGTTCCCGCTCATTGAAACCGCTCTGGAAAAAAGGTTGACTTGGAATGAGCCGAAGCGGAAAAGCTTGTACTGTTGCGAGGAGAATCGGGCGGCAGTAGTCCTATAGAACGAGAGGCTTAGCGGTTGCGCCGCTAGCCTGTTGTGTGGCCGGGCGAACGGGCACTAGCTAATTGGGGCGACTCGGAAGTCAGTCGGCGGATATGAGCCTGAGATATCTAGACAACCATCCTTCTGGAGCTTGCCCACGACTGAAGTTGTCAGGCAATGGCAATGCGGATTCAGTTTCAGGTGAGATAGCCCCATAGATTCCAATTCAGCCAATGAACGCTCCAACACATCGCGATGCTACATTAGAGCCGCCGGGTTTGTTCTAGCAGGGCGCAGATAAAGTGGCGGAACTCTTAAAAAAATTACTGTTAGCAGCGACACTGTTTGCCGATGCTATGGCCGGAGCACAGAAGGTATCTCACCCAACGCAGCTCGAATTTCATTCATCCAGCTCTTCGCTTGATGAAGTCTTTCGATGGGCCCGCAGTCAGGCACTTGCTTATGTGGCTCCATCGTCGAGCTCCATCGGTCCGTGGTATGAGGCCGCTCTGCCAGGCCGCAATGCTTTCTGCATGCGGGATGTCTCTCATCAGACAGAGGGTGCTGTTGTGCTTAGGCTCGCGGCAGCAAACCGGAACATGCTTGGACGCTTCGCGGCATCCATTGATGAAAAACGAGACTGGGCCGGCTATTGGGAGATTGATGGCGAAGGACATCCCTCCTCTGCGGACTACGTCTCCGATGCCGACTTTTGGTTCAACCTGCCGGCAAACTTCGATGTGCTGGACGCCATTGTGCGTATGTGGCGTTGGACTGGCGATGATACCTATCGCGACGATCCCCGGTTTCGCGAATTCTTCCGCAGAACAGTCACCGACTATGTCACACGCTGGCAGCTTCAGCCTGAGAAGATTCTTCACCGTCCACGTATTGCCAACCAGAGTCTGGAGACTGGGAAATTCATCCATTCGCGGGGCATACCAAGCTATTCGGAAGGCCCGAAGGACTTTATATTTGGTGCCGATCTTCTGGCGGCCGAATACCGTGCTCTTCGTTCCTTTCAAGAGATTGCTGTTATGCCCCAGGACAAAGCTCTCGCAGCTTCCGCACAGTCGGTGGCAGACAAAATACAAGAATTGCTTGAGCGCGTCGCGTGGTCACAAAGTCAACAGCATTACCTTGGCGTCATTCGACAAGATGAGAGCGGCTTTGATTCCGGGGACGTCATGACACTCTATTTTGGCGCTGCAAAATATCCTAATCACCTCCGTGGCGCGCTGGACTATATCTCTTCGCCAAAGTACTGGCAGAAGATCAATATCGAAGAAGAGAGTTATGCCCCTCTCTTGCTCTTCCGCCATGGGCGGACAGGGCCTGCCTACCAGATCCTGTTTGATCTAAGCAGACCTGAAAAACCGCGCCGCGAATACCCCGAGGTTTCTTACGCTGTCATCGCGGCTCTGGTTGGAGGAGCAATGGGGGTGGTCCCCTCGCGATCCGGCGAGCCCTTCGACGTTCAAACGTTGGCTCAGCTTCCGAGTCCTGCTGATGATGCGACCCTCCAATCACTTCCTTTCCGCAACAATCTGCTCGACATCAAGCACACGGGGGTCTCGAGCAGCGGTCTCAGCAACCTTTCAGGACCGGAGTTGCGATGGCGAGCAATGTTCCGGGGAACGGTGCGCAGGCTTAATGTGGGTGGAAAGCCAATGCTTGCCAGGCATGACACCTTGCCGGGCGGAATGGCAGTGAGCTGGGTTACGGTCACTGTACCCCGTGGCGCTATTGTCATCGTCAGCACAATGGCGAAGTAGAAGAGGGCGCCGGAACACTCGAGCCAGCCGTGTCGTCATCGTCTCAGGAACCATGTGTCTGCTTGTTCAGCAACTCTTCAGACTGCTATGATGACCCCTCAACGAAAGACAGGACCATCTTGGAACGTACTGATTCTTCAACGAGTATCCAAGGAAGCGCTCCCGGTATCGAGCAGTGTGAGGACCAGGTGCGCAGGGTGCTCCGATCGACTACCCTCCGTAATGCTACGACGCTGCAGCAGCTCTTAAGTTTTCTTGCCTCTCGTTCGATCGCAGGAGCCGCGGAAAACCTCAAGGAATACACGATTGGAGTAGAGGCGCTTGGCCGTAAAAGCGATTTCGACCCCAAGATCGATCCCATCGTCAGGGTGCAAAGCCATCGCTTGAGAGTCAAGCTTAAGGAGTACTACGAGGTCGAAGGAAAGCACGATCCCATCCTGATCCAAATTCCCAAAGGGCATTACCTCCCTACCTTTGATGTGGTCTCATCAACGCTATCGCGCACGGGGTCAACAGCCTCGGAGAACATGGCATCTGATCCCGACGGAGATGGGAGCAGCCACCACCGGACGGCGAGTTCTCGTTCTCTTGAAAGGAATCAAGGCGTAGCAAAACGATGGACCCGAATGCAAACGATATCACTTGTAGCCATGTTGGCGGCATTTGCGGTCACCGGATACTGGTTGGGACGCTTGCGCTCCAACAGCCCTTCAGATCTAGCTTTCTCCGGCGTGTCCGCTTCACCTTCGGGTGGTCGAAAGCCTAGCGATTCGGCCGAGTTGTTCTGGTGGAAGTTTCTCGATAACGACATGTCGCCAGTCATTGGATACCCCGACGCGGTGTTTCTGCTCGACGACTCAAACGATCTCTTCCGCTTTCGACACGGAGCCAGCGATAACCGCGGCGCGGTCGTGGATCCACATCTCGCGCGCCAGTTTGCATCGAACTCCAGGCTCGTTGGAATGGCTGGCCCACTCTATTATGAGAACGGCTACACCGGAACGGGCGAGTTGGAATCGGTCGCGATACTATCCGGACTTCTGAATCGTATCGGTGCAAGGCCAATCATCAAAGCATCGCGCGATATCACACCCGACGATCTGGACAGGCATAATGTGATTCTTCTGGGGTCGCCCTTTCAAAATATTGCAGTGGCTCAGTTGCTGACAGTGGGAGATTTCTCTTTCAGGAACCCTGATGAGCGACACGAACAGTGGAGAGCTCAGATTATCGATACCCATCCCGCATCTGGAAATAAGGCTGTCTATACCACTGAGCGAGATGTCTCCACACGCATGCTGACGACTGATTACAGCCTCATCACGATCACCTCCGGAGTGACGCAGGGACGGCATATCGCATTTCTTGGGGGCCTGGACACCAAAGGAACTCAAGGAGCGACCATGTTTGCAACTTCAGTATCCGGAATCGAGCAGATCAAAAAGGCACTGGCTGCACCTGCCTCAACCAATCCCGAAAATCCTACGGCCTTTCAGGCACTGGTGCGAGTCGAACTGGCCAAGGGCTATCAGGTATTAGGTACAAAGCTGGTCGCAGTGCGATCTCTCGTGCCATCAAACGCTTCGCAAGTCAAAGACAACCCCACCCCATCTAGCCACTAAGCTCTCTACATCCTGAAAAATCTGGAAAGCTGTCTTTATCCGCTTGACTCATACCTGAATTTCCACTATCCCGTTTGCCGCATCTTTTTCAGATCGTTATTGCAACTTGCAGCCACTCACGCCCTCCAAACATCATGTAACACCAGATGTAACGTGTCTGAAACATGCCTTCAATCGAGTGGAAGCACATACGTGTCAGCTATTTGTATCCCTTACGTAACTAGGCATCCGTTGATTCTCTTCAATAGGGTTGCGAGCACTGAAGAAAATAGAAGTCGCCCCTACATATCCATGGTTCCGAGGATTCGGATTGTTGCATCGAGGCGGACTAAGGGAACGACATTACGGAGGAGGCTGATTTATGCGTAACCCATATCCATATCAAGGCAATAGAACCACTGTTCCCGAGTGGTCGACCACATTGATCCAGACAACAAAGGCTGTTCTTCTGATCTGTCTGCTACTTGGGACCCCAGTTGCAATAGCTCAAGGAGTCAGCGGGCGCATTGTCGGCACAGTTGTGGATGCAACGGGTGCGGTCATCTCCAATGCCGCCGTAACCATCTCGAATCAGGACACAGGCGCCGTCACCAAAGTGACGACCAACGGCAGCGGGCAGTATAGGGCCGATACCCTTCGTCCGGGCAACTATCAGCTAAAGATCGAAGCCCCCGGTCAGCAGACGATCGTCTCCAACGGCAATGTGGTCACGGTCGACAAGGCAACGGTCGTGGATATAACCATGAAGGTCGGCTCTACCAGTGATACCGTGATTGTCTCTTCGGCGAGTCCACTCATCGATACAACGAGTTCCTCGTTGGGCGAGGTTCTCAATGCCAACGACATCACAAGCCTTCCTCTAAACGGACGTGTCTTCTCACAACTGGTTCAAACCGTTCCTGGATCAGTCGCCGCAGGATTTGGCAGCGCGCCGGAGGCGGCTGCGGGGGCCGGAAGTTCTGGTTCAATCACAGCCAGCGTCAACGGAATGCCCTGGGGAGGGACCACCTACACCTTAGATGGCGTGAACAATATGGAGTTGCTGAATGCCTTTATCAATGTCACCCCGCCGCTCGATGCCATCCAGGAGTTGAGGATTTCAACCAACAACGCCGACATCACGGTAGGGACCTACGGAGGAGCCCAGGTAAACGCCTTTATGAAATCTGGTACCAACGCATTTCACGGCTCGGCGTATGAGTTCTTCCGTGACGATGCCTTGAGCGCATATAAGTGGGGGGCTACCTCAAAGGCACCCTTTCGGGCCAATCAGTTCGGAGGCTCGATTGGCGGGCCAATCATTCGCAACAAGGCATTCTTCTTTGCTGATTACCAGGGACTCCTACTGCGCAACGGAATCAGCTACATTCTGACAGTTCCCACGGACCTGATGAAACAGGGAACGTTCCTCAAGAGCCAGTTCCCGACAGCGATCTATGACCCCACGACCAGAGCTCCCTTCCCCACCGTCACCACACCGCAGGGCGATGCATGGCAGATTCCGCAGTCGAGGTTCGACAAGGTATCCGCCAATATGGTCAATGGCAACACAATCTGGCCTACGGCGACTAGCCAGAATGCAATCAGCAATAATTACAATGCAAACACCGTTGAGCCTGACAACAACCATCAATTTGACGTGAAGGGCGATTACCAGTTCGGTCCAAGCGATCGTATCTTCGTGCGCGAATCCTATCAGCGCCGCGACCTGACCGCGCCCTCACCTGGAACCCCTTTCGTACAAGTCGGCGACGTGAATGCAACCACGCGCGACCACAATGCTGCCATCGGCTACAGCCACATCTTTTCGACCAGCATGGTCAACGAGCTGAGACTTGGCTTCAACCGCTTCTATACCCTTGACTTCGGTAATGACTATGGAACCAACCAGAATACTGCGGTCGGTATCCCGAACGGCAACGATGCCGCCTTTGGAGCCACGGGATTCGGCAACTTCTCCATCGGCAACATCGTCCAGACCGGCTCCCAGGGATGGACCAACTCCCACCGCATCAGCAACTCCTACCAAGTGACCGACAACCTCACCAAGGTGTGGGGTTCGCATACCTTTACCTTTGGTGAAGACTTTCGCCGGTTGCAGGCCTCGCTTACAAACTCTGATGCCAACAAAAACGGCGATTTCACCTATATCTCCGACTACACCAGCAGCTGCACCATGCAGCCCAACTGTTCCAACCCCACAGGAGGCAATCAGTTCGCCAGCTTCCTGCTTGGCATGCCGTCAAGTACCGATCGCGGATATGTTGCCACACAGCCGGCGACACGTGCGACCCTGCTCGGTGTCTATACGCAGGATCAGTACCGTATCAGAAGAAATCTGACATTGAATCTGGCGCTTCGCTGGGACCTGATCACTGCCGCCATCGACAAGAACAATAAACAGTCCAACTTCAACCTGGCTACAGGCATGCTTGAGTTCGCAACAGATGGAAACCGCGCGCCAAACGTCAACAACTACTATGGCGGCTACTCTCCGCGAGTAGGTTTCGCCTATACGCCAGGCGGAAACAATACGACCATCAGCGGTGCATTTGGTGTCACGCACTTTCCAGGAAACTTCGGCGCCATGGGCGGCTTCCTCGAGCGTAACTTTCCATTCTTCGAGGTCTTCACCTCTCCCGCGCAGCAGCGGAACGTTCCACTTCCGTCCATCAGCGTAACCGGTCTTCCTCAATATGTACCGACGCCGATCACCGCGCCTGTCCAGCCCCCGCCCAGCATTGGTGTCTCATTTATGGCGAAGAACATGCAGCCTGACGTGGCGTATGCGTGGAACCTCGGTGTACAACAGAGGCTCACCAATTCCGCCTCGTTCAGCATCACGTATGTCGGAACCCGCGGCGTTCACCTGTTCCGTAGATACAACATCAATACACCACCGCCAGGAAACACGTCGTTCAACTCCCGGCTTCCTTACAAGTATTTCAATAGCCAGAACCAGCAGTATGCGACCAACATCGGATATGCAACGGCCGACGGCTCCTCCATATACCACGGTCTTCAGGCCGAGTTCAAGATGAACCTGATGCATGGTCTGACTGGCCGGGTGAACTATACCTGGTCGAAGGAGATCGACGACATGAACGTGTGGTGGCCCCTTGATGACCGTTACAACCGGGGCGAAGGCACCAATCAGGCCCCGAACGTCCCCCAAAATTTCATCGTCAGTCTTATCTATAAGCTTCCCTTCGGCCGAGGAGAGCGCTGGATGACGGCAGCACCACGACCTGCGCAGCTCCTTATCGGGGGATGGCAGCTAAGCACCTTCACCCGGCTGCAATCGGGCACACCGCTGACGTTCAACGCTGCATTCGACAACCTGGGTAGCGGCGTAACCAACCGCGCCAATGTGACCTGCTCTTCGGTAAGGACCTTCGGCTCTATATCGAAGTGGTTTGATACAAGCTGCTTCACTACGCCAGGGCCCCTGCAGCTGGGCAACTCCGGATCGGGTAAGGTGCATGGTCCTGGCTTCTACAACGCGGACGTATCGCTAGCAAAGACCGAGACGATTCATGAACAGGTGAAGATTACCGTCCAGGCCGATGCCTTCAACCTATCCAACACTCCGCACTACTCCAACCCGGATACCAACCTCTCGGACGCAAACTTCGGACAAATCAGCGGAACCAACGGTATCTCCAGGCAGTTCCAGCTGGGAGCCCATCTCACCTTCTAACTCCCAACAGCAGCAAGCGCGCAACGCATCGACTAACGGCGAGCAGAGTGCTTGCTGCCTTACTCTTCATCGCGCAACCCATCGTATGGCGTTGCCGAATCGACATCCCTATGGAAAGGAACTCACAGGATGGTGGACAGAAGAAGGTTTCTGACAGGAACCGCGGCCACTTTACTGACGGTCCGCAAAGCGCTCGGCGCACCTCAACACAACACGGAACGAAGAGACTCACTAATACCGACACAGCCAGGGAGGGCTCCGAACTACTGGTGCACGTGGGCGGCGCAGAACTATATGTATGGTCACCACCTGTCGGAGTTGGACCCTTCTATTCTCGAAGGCGATTCGGGCAGCGCTCTGGCACGCAACGCAATCGGCGAGCATCAGCTGTTCGGCACCGATGGATGGGCGAAATTGTTCTACCCGCAGGTTCGAAACGACGTTTATCTGCTGCTCGATGACGGATGGGAGACAGGTGGAAACGCAACCTTCGAGCTTGATCCCAAGAAGTTTCCCTCCTTTTCCGGAACGCCTGTCGAGCGGCTCGCTGCCTTAAACCGCAAGGCTCGCCAGGAGCAATGGCGAGGTATAGCTCTGTGGTGCCGCAACCCTCCGGGCGGTGATACAGACAGACGCCTCGAAGACTGGAGCGCAAAGGCAGATATCGGCTACTGGAAGATCGACATTGGCGATCCGTCCTTTCGTCTGACTGCGCTGCGCGACCAGACACGCCTCCCACTGACGTTGGAGCACGTGCATGGCGAGTCGCCTGTGAATGGTGACTGGCGCAAGAACGGCAGGTTCGGCTCGCAGCCCTGGGGCTCGCGCCGTCTGGATATTCTTGCTCACACGGACGTCTACCGCACCTATGACGTCACTTCGATCCTCTCACTTTCCACAACTCTTGATCGAGTCGCGGAGATGCTGAAAGGGGCAGAGGGTCACCCTGAGGTATCCAGTCTCCTCAACGTTGAAGATGAAGTTTACGTCGCTGCCGTTCTTGGCTGCACGATGGGCGTCCTTCGTCATCCGCTCGAGGGTCTGCGCCCCGGACCGGACACTGACCTCTTCTTTAATGGTCCGCGGCGGGCAAAGCGGCGCATGGACGAAGTCGTTCGCGCCTTGAGATGGCAGCGGCTGGCGCAACCTTTCTCGCCCGGGTCGGGAACAGTGAAGGTCAGTGAGGATGTTCTGACTGACAGCTGGCGCTTCGAGCGTGGACAGACATGGCAGAACGACCTCATCGGATCAACCGTGCAACAGGGCGCACCGGCATGCATCACACGGAACCTTGATCCTCCTTACGTGCAGAGCGCAGGCGATAAACCCTTCGTCTTTGCATCACGTTTTCCTAATGGAGCGGTAGCCATCGGCGCACAACAGCGCACTACACCATCACGAGCCTGGTATATGCCGGAGGCTCACATCACGTTGCAGGTCGGCAATGCGCCAGGGCCGTTCGGGATCTTCGGCGATATCTCAAGCCTCACCCTCGTCTTCGACAAGCCTATAGGCAAACACCGAGTCTTGGCTCAGGACCTCAAAGGTGATCGTGTCGAGGACATCACGCACCAGATCGGCCGAGACGAAAAAAGATTGCAGTTCTCACACTCCCTGATGCGAAAGGTTGGACTTTCGGCGGCGACGCCTGGAGACCTATCTAGCCCAGGTCTGGTCCTTGCGCTCGAAGAGCGTAACATTTGATAGTCACGTGTTCTAAGTGTGTGAACAACGGAACAATATGGGAACAACCTGGGGAGGAAAACAGCCCAAATGATCCTAAACAATCTAAATCGGCGCTGCTCTAACGTCTTTCCTATCAATCGTGTCCGCTGACTCTAGGCAGCTTAGGTCCATTGGTAGGGAGCCCCTGAAAAGGCCGGCGTCAGCGGTTCGATCCCGTCTCTGGCCACCATTTAGAATCAATAGCTTATCGAGGAGTGCTGAGTAATTCTCCGAGGCCATTTTACATTTTCCTTTTGTAAGTTATTGAAAATAATAAATCAACGTTGTTCCCGTATTGTTCCCGTCAGCGTAAAATCTATTTTTTTTAACTTCCTGCGAAGTGAGTTAATCCCGTCGCGCAGTTTGTCGTTATGAGTTCGTGAAGTGATCGAGCCCGCTCGATGACAACAACCTCTTGAGACACCACACCTAGGGAGCACTTGGACCGTTGAAGACACGATCCCAACGGTGGCCCTCTTGTTCGCCCAATTTTTCGGGCGTGTAACATCACAGAAGCTCTATGCGACTAAGAGAACATCTTTGCTCGCCGCACACACGCATCCGGGAATTCACGCGCACATCCAGGAAGCACTAGTCGTCTCCGGGTAGCCGATTCCACGCAGTTGCACCTGCCACCCTTCGCAACTCGGGCCCTCCTGGCGGTCCAGCATCCAAAGCCGACGATACCAAAGATCGTGACAGAGTCTCCTCCGAAAACATAGGCCAGGCTATTGTCAGAACTCCTCGTAAATCGATCTAGACAATCGCCGAGTCTTCTGCTACACAATCCTTACAGCATTTTTAACCTTCACTGGCCTTGCCACACTCCTCCTGGAGTGCGTTCGCAGCATCATCGAGTTTCCCATCGGACCTGCACTGCTCGGTTGCCAAGCCGCAAACCAGTGAGTGCGAATAGAACGTTGCTATCCAGCTTCTCCGCTGGAGTAGCGCTTTCAGTCAGCCAAGTAGCTGCTGGTGTGCGCCAACAGAACTATTACCGTCGATTTCTCCAAAGTAATACCCGTTTCCTCTTGTGAGTCCACTCACCAGGAAAAGAATATTTTCAATGCTTGCATGTCGCGAAAGGGTGGATTGAATGCCTCGCTTTTCAGGGAAGTGTTTTCTTGTTGCGAAAAGAACGCTGACTTTCTCTTTCCTCTTCTTCGGTCTTCTCGGAATCATGAATGCGCAGGGGCCAGCTTCCAAGCCTGGCAAAGAGGTTCACGAGCAGCTGATTCCAGTCACCGACAAGCTTGTTATCGAGAAATGCGGAACCTGTCACGCTGCCGATGCAAACGGAAACCTCACTCGCATCTCTTCGATACGCACGACTCCCGAAGGCTGGGAAGAAGCCATCAAGCGCATGATCCGCTTGAATGGTCTTCAGCTGACTCCCGACGAAGCCCGTCAGATCCTTCGTTATCTGAGCGACAGCCACGGCCTCGCACCCTCAGAGGCTGCACCGATTCAGTACTTCGTTCAGCGAAGCATCGTCGATGAAAAGATGCCGGATGTCGCCGACGTCCAGCACTCCTGTGCCGCATGTCACGCACTGGCCAAGCCCCTCAGCTGGCGCCGAACCCCGGAAGACTGGGATCTTCTCAAGAACATGCACGTCGCCTTCTTCCCCAGCATCGACGTCTCGTTCCGTCGTGCCGGCGCCCGTGGCGCTGGACGTGAAGCCGCCCCGAGTCCCACCGGGGAGGCTCCCAAGGAGCCCGTGGATGTAGCCCTCGCATGGGTCAAGAAGAGCACTCCTCTCATCACGCCGGAATGGTCCAACTGGTCGGCCTCGGTCCAGACGCCAAAACTCGCCGGAACCTGGCTGGTATCGGGCACCCTCCCCGGCAAAGGCAAATTCTTTGGCCAAACCAAGGTTGAAGATAAGCCTTCAGACGGAGGTTACGCTACCAGCACACAAATCACCTTCACCAGTGGGGACACCTGGTCCAGCACTGGCAGCGGTATCGTCTACACCGGCTATGCATGGCGCGGACGCTCGAAGGGTGATACCAAAATCGCAGGTATCGAAGCACCGGCAGGAGTTCGCGAAGTCATGATGCTCTCAGGAGATCAATCTGAGTTCACCGGCCGTTGGTTTTGGGGAACCTATCAGGAGTTCGGCATGGAAACCACCATGCGCCGCGATACTGGGGCCTCCGTGGTTCTAGGTACGGATATAGGATCACTCAAGGCTGGTTCGTCCGATAACATGGTCCGCATCTATGGGGCTCACCTGTCTCAGACCGTCTCCGCCTCTGATATCAACCTTGGACCAGGTGTCACTGTTACCAAGATCATATCGAACACGCCGCAGCTCGTTACGGTCCTGGCCAACGTGGATGCGAAGGCAACTCCTGGGCGCAGAATCGTCGCGGTCGGTGGAGTAGCGATGGCCAATGCCTATGCCGTATACGACAAGATGGATTATCTCAAGGTGACGCCCACTACATCGCTAGCGCATCTCGGAAGCGACACTCACTCGAAGGGCTACATGCAGTTTGAGGCAACCGGCTACAGCAATGGTCCCGATGGAAAACCCGACACTGCCGACGACATTGAACTGGGTGCCGTTCCAGCCAATTGGAAGATTGAGGAGTTCGTAGCTTCCTACGGCGACGACGACGTTCAGTACGTCGGAACCATGGATGCCAAGACCGGCTTCTTCACTCCGGCCAGCGATGGACCTAACCCCAAGCGAAAATCCCAACGCAACAACTACGGAGACGTCTGGGCTGTGGCGGAGTTCACCCCGCAAGGCGCTGAAAAACCGATCGTAGGCCGCAGCTACTTCATCGTTGCGGTTCCGCAGTACATGCAGTGGGATCAACCGGAGGTGGCGGAATGACACTCTCACGCTCTGAAGTTCATATCTTTCGAGGTGTCGACTACGACTTCGCGTACCTCGTACCGAGCGGCGGGATCATCGCTCTCGACAACATCTCGACCGAACTTCTCGCACGACTGGAGGACTCTCCCCAGACGCGTGAATCTCTCGTCGAAGGGATGGCTGCCAGGGGATATTCCGCAACGGAGATTGAGGAATCGATCGACGAGCTCTACGCTGTCCGCGCCATCCAGTCGGAAGCGCCGGTGTATCAGCCGTCGCAGCCGCTGCCAGAAAACTTTCCCTTGCAAAGCATCGTCCTCAACGTCACAAACCAGTGCAACCTCTCCTGCTCATACTGCTACGAGTTTGGCGAAGACAAGATCGCTACCCCCGACGGCAAGAAGAAGTTCATGGACTGGGATACGGCCCAGGCTTCGGTCAACTACCTCTTCACCGAATCCGGCGATCGCCCCTCCGTTCACATCACATTCTTCGGTGGCGAAACTCTCATGAACTTCCCTCTCATGAAACAGGTCGTCGCCTACGCCCGTCAGCGAGCGGCAGAACTTGGCCGCAACGTCGAGTTCAGCCTCACCACAAACGCGACCTTGCTTTCCTCCACCATCATCGAATTCCTGACCGAAAATGGTATCGGCGTAACCGTCAGCATGGACGGCACACGGGAGATGCAGGACAAATTTCGCATCTTCTCGAACGGCAAGGGCTCGTACGACATCATCCGGCCCAAGGTTGAGGAACTCATCTCGAAACATCGCAGCCGTCCCGTCGGAGCCCGCGTTACCATGACCTCGGCCGCGATGGACGTTCGCAAGATCTATCAGCACCTCAAGCACGAGCTCGGCTTCCACGAGGTGGCCTTTGCCCCTGTAACCACCTCACCCGATCGCCTCTACTCCATCGGCGAGCCCGGTATGGATTCGGTTCTCGAACAGTTCAGCGCTCTCGCCGACGAGTATCTCGAACACGCCCTCCGCGGTGAGCATCACGGCTTCTCCAATGTAAGCGACACCCTCGCTGAGCTGCATCAGGGAGTCAACAAGTCCCTTCCCTGCGGCGCCGGTCTCGGCATGGTTGGCGTCGGTCCCTCCGGAGATATCGCCCCCTGCCATCGCTTCGTCGACTCTGACGAACATGTCCTCGGCAACATAGCTACGGGCATCGATCACGAGAAGCGCAACGAGTTCCTGGGCCGCGGCAACATCGACACCAAGTACGACTGCCATACATGCTGGGCCCGTCCGCTCTGTGCCGGTGGATGTCATCATGAAGCATTCGTCCGCTACGGCGATACCGGCCACGCTAACCTTCACTACTGCGACTGGATTCGGACTTGGACCAATAAGTGTCTCGAAATCTACGCCACCATCGCCGAGAAAAATCCCTCATTTCTGCAACACTTCGCTGAAAGGAAGGCTGCATGAAGCACCTGTGCGCAATTAATCAAAAGGCTGTACGCATCGAAAACACCATCAACGCCGAGAAGGAGGACATCGTCGCCCTCCAGTCCGGCGCACCCGCACCCAAGGCGCCCCACGTCCCCATGGGCTGCTCCATCGTCTTTTCTCCCGGATGGGAGGTCGACTCCGCTGGCGGTACAGCGGGTCTCTGCCAACCAGTCGAACGCGACCTCTTCGACTGCTATGTCTCTTGCTTCTGGCCTGCGCAAGTTCCCGATCACATGAATAACTATCCCGACTGGACGAGCAAGTGCGCTCTCGCTACCAAGGATTGGCGCAACATCGATATCGTCTTCCCATAACTCTTTGCCGTCACGTTGAGAGGAGCATCATGCGAGCCGTCGTAACATTTCTTTCCGTCTGTGCCTTATCGGCTGTCAGCTTTGCCGCCGGCAACAAGAGCCCGGTCAAGCCCGTGGGACAGCAATTGATGTATCTCGCCTCCTGGCCACACACCATCCATGTCATCGACGTCAATCAGAACAAGATCATCGACAACATTGAGCTGCCGACCGACATCGCCCGCATCATGCTCCTGTCGCCGGACAAGACCAAACTTTACGCGTCCACGATGCGCGACAACTCCATCGTCACCGTCGACCTTAAGACCCGTAAGGTTCTCGACTCATTCTCGCTTAACTCCGGCCAGGAGACGAACCGCCTCAGCGGACTCGCGATCGATCCCACGGGCAAATACCTCTACTCCATCGTCACCGTTATCACCAAAAAGACCGACCGCTTCGAGATCGCCGATGCCAAGTTCGCGATCATCGATCTCGCACAGAAAAAGATCGTCAAAAGTGCTCCGTTCCCCAAAGATGAGGCTCCCGGCGGCCGCGCTCTCCTCCGGGTCTCTCCCGACGGGAAGTCGCTCTACGTCTTTCGTCAGCACATCCTGGTCGTGAATACTGACGACCTCACGGTGACAAAAACCATCGAGCTCTCCAATCCGATTGCACCTCCAGGAATGGACAACCTCTCACTAAGCGTTCTCGAAGATCCTAACGAGCCACCAGGAAAGTTGATGAGCATCTTCAACGCCTCCGACCCATATGTCCATCGCGACATTTTTGGACTAGCCGAAATCGATCTCTCTAGACAGACCTTCAACCTCACCCCCATCGGTCCCTCCGCAACCAGCATCCAGCCCCTCATGCTCTCCCCTGACAGGAAGCTCGGTTACACCGTAGCGATCAATGGCACTCATGGAGACCGCGTCACCGAGTTCTGGGTCTTTGATATGGACAGCAAGAAGATCATCAACAAGCGTGAGTTCATCGGTCGTACCCGTCTCAACTTCGGGATGACAGCAGACGGTAAGAAACTACTGATCTACAACGCCGGTTACGAGGTCGAAGTCTACGACGCAAAGACGCTCGCACTTGAGAACACCATCAACCTTCAGGGCGACACAACTTCGAATCTGGTCGTCATGCCACTCGGCAACTGATCAACACACCTCCGAGGCGTGCCGTCTCTTCTACGGCGGTACGCTACTTCTTTGGGGGATATCTTCAAGGCAGCCTATGCAACATCAGTCGAACTCCCGGACTCCCATCCCGTTCCGTCAATACCGGCGCGCATTCATCTTCGTTGCACCTTACTGGCGCAGTCTGCTCTCAGTCCTTTTGCTCGGACTCTTCTCTACCTTTGTCGGTCTTGCCCAGCCTTACATCTCGCGCCTTCTGATTGACGAAGCGCTCCTTTGCCGCAATCTCCATGCCCTGTGGCAGATCGCCACGGCGATGGTCGTCATTACCATCGTCGGTTTTGTCGTAAGCGCCGCCTCCAGTTACTGCTACACCAGACTCTCAGCCGAAAGTCTCTTCCGGATGCGGCTCGCAGTCTTCGAGCATCTTCAGCGCCTCTCACCTCGATACTTCGCTCACCACAAGCTCGGCGACATCGTCTCCCGCATTAATAACGACATTGGCGAAGTTCAGCGTGTTTGTGCCGATACGCTACTCTCTATCTTTTCCAACGTTCTCTTTCTCGTCGGTAGCCTGGTCATCATGATATGGCTCAATCCGCGCCTGACCGTCGCCAGCCTCGCCCTGCTGCCTTTCAGCGTCCTTGCACTGCGTCATTACCAGCGTCGTCTAACGCAACACACCTTCGAGTTGCGCCAACGCAGCGCCAACCTCGGCAGCTTTCTTATCGAGAGCATCATGGGAATGCGGCTCATCGTCGCCACCGGTGCGCAGAAACGTGAGGCAGGCCGGTTCGCCGCTCACAACGACTCCTTCGTCAGCTCCCTCATCTCCATGCAGATGACTTCGTTTCTCGCCAGCGGGTTACCCGGCACGGTCCTCACCCTGTCCACAGCAACTGTCTTCCTCTATGGTGGAAAGCTCGTCATTGAACATCAACTCACCCTCGGTGCCTTCGTAGCCTTCATGGCGTACCACGTCAAATTACTCTCCCCGGTGCAAAATCTCCTCGGTGTCTATACCAGCCTGCTCACAGGAGGAGTCTCTCTCGCACGTGTCTTCGAGGTGCTTGACGTCCCCGTCGAAGTTGCCGACTCTCAATCCCCTAGACCCTTTCCAGCCTTCAGCCACGAGATTCGCTTTCAAGATGTGAGCTTCCGCTACACACCCCAGGTCCCTGTCCTAGCCAACGTCTCCTTCACCGTTCCCAAACACACCATCTGCGCTATAGTGGGCTCGAGTGGTGCTGGCAAATCCACTATAGGCGACTTGCTCGTTCGGTTCTTCGATGTTCAGAACGGTGCAATTACCATCGACGGCATCGACATTCGCGACCTCTCACTTGCCGATCTTCGCTCCTCCATCGCAATCGTCGAACAAACCCCCTACCTCTTCCACGCCACGGTCCGCGAAAACATCGCCTACTCCCATCCTTCCGCAGCAGAGGCCGAGATCCACGCGGCAGCTGCGGAGGCCGGCATCCATAACTTCATCGATTCCCTGCCCGACGGCTATGAAACGATCATCGGCGAGCGCGGTTCGACTCTCTCCGTCGGCGAACGTCAACGCATCGCCCTCGCCCGCGCCCTTCTTCGCAAGCCCGCCATCCTCCTCCTCGACGAGCCAACCTCCGCTCTCGACCCGCGTACTGAATCGCTCGTGACCGAAAAGCTCGCCTCTAACCTGCGCTCAACCACCATTATCGTCATCACCCATCGTCGCTCTCTCGTTGAGACGGCGGACCACGTCATCGTCCTCGATGAGGGTCGCATCGTACAGCAGGGCCACCCCAGCGATCTGCTTCACGAGCCCGGCTACCTCGCACAACACTTTTCAACGGCTGATTCACGCCTGCCTGAGGCCTCATTCGCATGAGCTCCCGTCTACGGATCGCCACGCTCGATAGTGGTGTCTTCACCAACCACCCACACATCCAGCGTCCTGTTCTGGGCGGCGTTACCATCACGCCCGAATGCCAGGCCGAAGGTTTTCAGGACACCCTCGGGCACGGCACCGCAGTCTGCGCGCTTCTCCAGAAGATGGCTCCTGACGCTGATATCTTAGCGGTCAAGATCTTCGACTCGCGGCTCGCGACCTCCCTCCCCATTGTTCTCCGCGCAATCCACTGGTGCCTGCAACAGCGGATCGACATCATCAATCTCAGTCTTGGAACCGCTAATCGCGATCACCTGCCGCACTTCACCGCCGCAATAGAACAAGCTAGAGAAAACAAGACACTCATTGTCTCCGCCTACCAGGCGAACGGCACTCCCATGCTTCCCGGCTCGATCCCATCCGTGATCGGTGTCACCGAAGATCCCAGCTGCCCGCGAGAGTCCACGCGCTTCGTGGAGTCGCCCACGCCTCACGCAGCTGCCTGCCCATACCCACTCGACATTCACGGTGTGCCACGGGAACGTAACCTCCATGGAGTAAGTTTTGCAGTGGCTCACGTGACTGCTCACATTGCACGGTTGTGGCACGCTTCAGGTTCAGGTATAGGCACAAGCAACGACTGGTTAAATCGGCTCGCGATCGATCAGCCCTTGCCAGATCCTGTTCTAACAAGCAGCACTCTCTAGGGGGCGCTCTCCAGCGGAATCAGCTTCCGATCTGCCAGCCTGTATCGTGCTGCGGGCAAGCTCGGTATGATCTGGTCAAACTCCCCAAGCCCTTTTCTCAGGGATTCACACTCCGCTCGCCAAAATTCGCTCATGCCACCGCTACTGTAAATCTGCAGGCAGAGCTGCAGGTGACGCTGAAAACCGTGCATCAGCCGCGACGCGTAGTGTTGTTCGAGAGAGACCACATCTTCTCCTGCAACGGCTGCTCGGATGACGGCCGCCGCCAGAAACGCCTCACGTGCGGCATTCCCCGCGCCTTCGCCGCATAAGGGATCGAAGTTCATTGCCGCGCCGCCGCATGCGATCCTCCTGCCGTCCAGCAGTCTCTGTCGCATCCGCGGATACGATGCGACCTGACCGCTCTCACTCACAACAAACTCAATCCGTGGCGCGATCAGCCTGCTTCCCTCCAACAGCTCAGATACAGTGCCGCCGACACAGATCAACGAGGCCATCCCATCGCCTAGAAACAACATGAACAACCAGCCCGTCTGAACAGACTCCACCCAGCACGCATTTTCCTCTGCTCCATCACGAAGCTTTACACGTGCAAAGCGCGCCATACGTGTTCCATAGCTCCACTCCAATGCAGAACTCTCTTCACATGCATCACGATAGGATGCGATGACCCAACTTCCATTCACTTGTGCAGCTCGACGAACGTTGGAAACGCGCTGCCACAGTCTCTTCAGCAACTCCTCTTCGGAAGCCACCACACCCGCGTGAGGCAAAACCACCGGGATCTTCGCTTCGCCCCATAACACAATGCGTTTGGTGATTCGCGTAAAACCCGAGAAGAGACCCGCGCCGTTCTGGTTTGTCTCGAAGATCTCCTGCAATAGGCGCTGCGTCTGCTCTCCCAGCAGAATCGCTGCCAGCTTTGGGCGTTCTGCAGCAATCAAAGCACAATCCATCTTCGCGTCGATCAGCAAACGCCCCGCGCAAGCCGCAGCGATCCCGTCTCCTTTCAGGATCACACTTTCCGTCGCACTCGCAATCGACACTTCGATGAGTAGCTCCCGCATAGAAAAACAGCGATGCGGAACGGCATTAAACCAACACCATCCCGCATCACTTCGAACCGCTTATTTCATTCTAGAATGATAGTCGAGCCGTCAGAGCCACAGCACGGGGTCCTGCATTGTCTTTGGTCTGAACACCGGTAATCTGTCCGAAGTTCGGGGTCGCGATATCCAGTGACGCCGGAATATCGTAATTGTGATGGTTTAGTAGATTCTGCACCTGCGCCCCGACCTGGAGCTTAACCTGTTCGGTAAATACAACGCTCTTCATCAAAGAGGTTGAAAAGGTATTTGTGCCGAAACCCACTACGCTCCCTACTCCCGCAGTTCCCTGCCGCCCGATATTAGCTGCCGGGTTGACGAAAGCGGCGCTATTCAGGTAATTGCGTGATCCTAATCCGCTCGTGTAAGGAGATATATTTACCACCTTGTCCGGTCGGGCATAAGTCTGGAACCCCTTCGAGATCATCCCCGTTCCCGTCGGATCGACGGCCGAGGTTATCGGAGTCAGAAATGGACCACTCTGCTGCAGGTAGTAACCGGCGAGTTGCCAGTCGTTCACGATACTGTTCACCAGGTAGCTCGAATTACTCAGGAACATCTTGCTGCGGCCGAATGGAAGATCGTAGAGGAACGAGGCCATGAAGCGATGACGCCTCGTATAGATCACGTTGCCGTAGTCCAGTCCCGGATGATAGATATCGCTGGGCGTTCCACCGATCTCACTTGCGTTCGCTGTTGGGTTCAGGCCTCCCTCCTCCGATAGGTTCCGTGCGAAGGTATAGCTGCCCTGGAACTGCAGGCCACGCGTCATACGATGATTCGCTTCAAGTGTCATAGCGTTGTAATTGCTCGAAGCCAGATTTCGCACCTGGTAGATCGTATTAAGCGACGGGAACGGCCGTTGCGCATTGGTAGGAGTTCCGGTTCCGTATGGCAGCTGGTTGGCGTCTCCTTCAAGTCCAAGGTTTTGCCCATGACTACCCGCATAGGACAACCGGACACCCGTATTGAACCCAACATCCTGTTCTACTGTCAGGTTCCACTGTTGCACCGTGGGATCTTTGTAGATGGGCGTAATGGCGTAGTTGAAATCCAGCGTTGACGCCGACGCGGTAGCAGCTGTACCGAAGGGGGACGGAAACGACAGCGTCGGCCTTCCATTCGCGTAGGCATTCACATAGGTATTCACTGCGCTGGCCGACACTGCCCAGCCGCCTACAACATTTCCACCGAGGGCACCTGCAATGAAACGACCGAATCCTCCACGGATAACGGTCTTGTCGTTGTGTCGCGGCCTCCATGCAAAGCCGAGGCGGGGCGCGAAGTCATCCTTCGACACCGAAACCAGTGCGGTAGGAATTCCAGCCTGCCGCGCGGTCAGGATCGGCAGAGGCGAAATTCCCGTCCGAAAGCTGGCCAGCACGTTGTTATCGATCGCGTACTGTGTCGGAACCACGACTGCACCGCGAACATTATTGCCATTTACATTCGTATAGTAGTCAGTCAGGAACTGCGCACTGTTCTCAAATTTGTCGCGCAGCATCGGATGGTACTCGTACCGCAGGCCAAAGTTCACGGTAAGACTGTTGGTGACCTTCCAATCATCCTGAACATAGAAAGCGTAAGCATTGCCGCGACCGTTCATGTCAGGTGCGAGCACGTCGGCAAGATTCGTCGAGTCCGGATAGCCCAGCAGAAATGCCGCAAAGGGTACCCCAATGGTCTTACCGACAGCACTGCTATTGTTGAACGTATATCGTCCAAGCCTCGAGCTGCCGAAGACGTTGCCCGCAAAGGCATACATACGCCGCCAGTCCGCACCCATCTTGATCGTGTGCTGCTTTCGTGACCAAGTAAGATTGTCAATAATCTGATACGTATTGCTGCTACCCTTCGAAGATCCAGTACCGCCAGGAGCGGTAAATCCGGTAATACGCACATTTGGAGAGGCTGCGATCGTCGGACTAATCAGGTTAGGAATTCCCGTGACTCCCAAGCTTGTGAAGTCCGCGGAACTATCGTCGAATGTAGTCTCCGTAATGAACTTACTCAGACCCCCGCGAAGCTCGTTCAAAAGTGTTGGCGTAATGACATAGTTATAAGCTACGGCGAGACTCGTATCCTTTTCCGGCTTATTGAATGTACCCGTCAGAGCCGATCCGCCTGCGGTTGCGCTATTAGTAGGAGGAGACGCCACGCTTCGCTGCTTGTAGCTGTAGCGCGCGTAGATATTCTGATGCGGTGTAAGTGTACGGTCCAACCTCACATCACCCTGATCCGAAGTTATGGGCGTGGAAAAATTCTGCTGATAGTTGTTGGTGATTGCTGTCGAGGCACCCGTGTTCGGAAGCGGATAATATCGCGCCAGAAGGTTCTGAGAGACGCTGCTGATGTCGCTCGTCGGAATCCTGTTCCCGGCATAAGGAACTCCCCCCGCGTTATTTATCTGCGTCGCGTACGCAGATAAATCGCCATTGCGCATTGCAGAAGTCGGAACACTCTGGATTACGTTCGTCTGCTGGGGCAGACGAAGACCCTCGTAACTGAGAAAGTAGAACGTCTTGTCGTGGCCGTCGTAAAGGTGTGGAATGACAACCGGACCACCATAGAAGATTCCGAAATCATTCATCACCAGCTTCGGCTTCTTGGTTGCAAAAGGGTCCTTGGAGTTGAAACCCGCCGTCTCGTAATTGTCGAACACTCCGCCATGGCCGTGATTCGTTCCGCCGCGCGAAACCGTCGTAATATCGCTAATGCCTCCAAACTCTGCTGCGTTTGCATTCTGGCTTATGCGGATCTCTTCAATCGTGTTGAAAGACGGAAAGAGCTCGGCAGCCGGAATACCGGATCGCACATTCATGGTGCTGATGCCATCGACCGTGACCGAGAGCAGGCTGGGTTTCGCGCCTGCCACGGAGATGTTTCCCGCCGAATCGGTCTGTACACCAGCCTGCGAGGTCAGCGTCGAGTAAGGACTGGTCGATCCACCCGCGCGGGAACTCACCGCGAGCGGCAGCGTATTGAGCTCAATTCCTGTGCGTGTCTCTGAGAGATTTGACGTGTCGGTGTTGATCACGGCCGCTGCCGCTTCAACGGAGACTGACTCCGACTGCTGTCCTAACCTGAGGACTCCATCAACGCGCTGTGTCTCCCGGGCCTGAAGCGTCAGCCCCGTAAATTCCAATGTCTGAAATCCGCCGAATTCAACGACCAGCCTATAACTACCCGCCTCCACGTTTAGAAGAGAGTATTGACCGTCGGCACCCGTCGTCGCCTCGCGCACCCCAGACATTCCCAGGTGGTACAACTTCACCGATGCGCCGACAATGACTGCACCCTGCGGGTCTTTGATCGCTCCAACGAATGATCCGAATGTCGACTGGGCCACAGTCGGAAGGCTACAGATCGTAAACGCCAGAAAAAAGAGGAAGCTCCAAATCGACAGACAACGGCGCGTCCGTGTGGACGGGAGTTGCATACAGAGACAGTGCATCGTCAACCCTTTCCCGAGAAAAGATAGAACCAATGAAAGGCTGTATTGCTTAAATGAAAATGCTTTGGGTAAGGCGATTTGCTTTGGGTAGGTGTGACAGACTACGGCACGGTAGTTGCACGCTGGAGAAGCGTACACACCCACTAGCTATTCCGAACGACTTCTGAGAATGGACTCTCCTAAGAGGAAACGGGCTCTAAAGGAGCGTATCTGATTGTTGCGATATCGCGACAATATCAACGGATTTATCCAATGTCAATAACTCTCAAAAATTCGAGCGATATTTTCGGCAATTTTGCATTTGGGGTGCCGATTCCTCTTTTGCTTAACGGCTTCGTGGTCCGCTAACAGATCAACATATTGATTCTCTGGTCTACATTGTGGGGGAGTCTCTTGACGCCGTACGAGGATCGCGTCGTGGGAAAGAGTTCACAGAACTCGGCATTGCACAGAGCAAAGCGAAACGACTCTTCCATGAGGCGGAAGCACCTGGGTTGATCCGTACAGGCAGATCATACCGTTGACGAGGACGATATTCTTTTCCTCGATCTCGGTCCTGTCTTTGAGGAATACGAAACAGACTTCGGTCGTATCTTCGTCATTTGGATCAGATTTTGCCAAGTTGAATGCGTGATGATGTGGCAAGCGCATTTGCCGACGGGAGCTCTACTTCAAGGGAAATCCAGACATCATTGCAAGCCAACTTTCACGCCTACGCCGTCTCTCTTGCGGAAAAATACGGATGGGAGTTTGGCGGCCCGATCGCTGGGCACCTGATCGGACAGTTTCCCATGAGCGGATTGCCGAGGACACCCAAACAGCAATCTATGGATACGCTCAACAGACGAAAAAGCCCAGTTGCGCCACTGGATTCTGGAGATTCATTTT
>Ga0193742_1000064_pt1 | contig 70763 bp, 72 predicted proteins | sample L2c1metaG_FD_165511 | JGI IMG/M metagenome (GOLD analysis project Ga0193742, IMG submission 165511) | Soil microbial communities from a riparian zone of the East river system, Colorado, United States - L2c1 | ecosystem: Environmental > Terrestrial > Soil > Riparian zone | place: USA: East River... | reverse complement strand
GTACAAATTCCAATCCTCAACAGCCTACTATCCATCACGAAGGTGAATGGGTACAGCCTGACCTCTTTACTTGTTTCTCCTAGTAAAAAATTCTCATTATATGCAATAAAGCATTTCATATCTTTAATAGCTATTTTTCTGACTTGTTAATTTACCTTAATTCTTTATTTACCGTGTGGACGGTTCGCCATTGGTCGGAGTTTGAATGTAACAAAGGAGCCGACGGTTTCAGGATGTGACATTGATGTGACTGGACGGTTGAGAGGGTGGAAGAACATCCCATCCAATATAGTACGGGTGTTAAATAACGCCCGATTAGGCGTTAAGGCTGTTCCAGACACGGCTTGGACCAGAGCCAAATAGTACAGTATCCTATTGTGTGTGCAATTTGTGCGCAGCGGAAGCAACCTTGTAGACTAATCGGTTACCAAATCAGTATGTAGACCGACGACCGCAGCTGGACCGGACTAGGTGGCCTTCATTTCGACCGCCGATGTGTTTGAGAGCATAAATGTCTATGTCGTGGTGACAACTTGTCGGATTTGAACGTATGTCCTTGTGGGTATTAACAAGGGCCCGGCTGAAGACAAAGTGGAGATTTAAAATTTTAGCTTGCGAGTGCTAAAGAAAAAATTAAATAGTAGTTGATGCTACACTAATTATTCTTGCCATAGATGCGAAAATCCCCCAACCAGATAGAAGATTATCGAGTGAGGGCTTTTCCGAGTCAACCCTATCTCAAATTCATCATGTCGAACCTCAACGCATCAATTCCCTGCGCAAGACAGGATTTTGAGCACGGGCTCCGGAATACATCAATTACTACCTGGTCAATGGTTTGTTGAGCCAGCCGGAACAGTGAATGCATGCCTCGGTGTCGAGCCAGACATCTCTCGCTCGTCGCAACATCCCCGGGCCGGTTCCATAACTTTTCACAGACCGGTAGACGGCAAGACTTTTCGTCAACAAACCATTCCACTTTCATTATACATCTATTCATCGTTACACTTGAACAATTATTGCGTACCATTGGGTAAAGATACTTTTTTGGAGGAAAAAAAAAACTCCTTTAGAGGTGGCCGGTTATAAGTCTTATTCCTTGACTGGCAGTCTGAACCAGAATCGTTGCGGCCTGTGTAAGATGGCAACTGTCCTCTTTTCCTACAAAGAGTAGTGTTGCTTCCCATATTGTCAAGGTTGATTAATATGTCATTCATCGCTTTTCCTCTCGATGCTATAATTGCTTTGCTTTTCACCTTTTCCTCCATCGTTAATGCGTTACATGGACAGACCTCGGGTACCCTCAAGCACCATGTCAGACGCGCAGACAAGCAAGTCGCCTTGGAATCGTCTCCGGAGTATTCTTATGTTTCTCAACCATCCATAGTCTCGACATCTATGCCTTCATCATTTGATTTTTCGAATGCGCAACAATCTGTGTTTGACACTGGCGGTTCGGATGGCATTATATCGCCTCAAGACACCAATAGACATGTCACCATTTCGCCTGCTCCAATCTCTCCCCATGTACAAGATGCTTGCTCAAATGCTTCGTCCAGGATGCTCGTAATGGGTTATTACCCTGATTGGGCGTATCCGGCTTTCCCTCCCGAAAATATTGATTTTAGGCGCTATGACTGGATTGACTTTGCATTTGCGTCGCCAAATGCAGATTTCGCATTAGTTTGGGATGACATGGACAGTGGTCCTAAACTTCTGGAACGATTAGTTACTGCTGCCCATGCGGGAGGCTCAAAAGTCAAGCTTAGCATTGGTGGATGGACTGGGAGCCGGTAAGCACTTTCTTAGTACATTTGCGTATCAGGCGAACTGACCCGATATTTTAGACACTTTTCCTCAGCGGTCGCTTCGGACGAGGGCAGAAAAGCCTTTGCGAACAAAATCCTTGCAGCATACATAACATTCAAGTTGGATGGTATAGATCTGGATTGGGAGTATCCCGGAAGACGAGGCGCTGAGGGAAATATCGTCGACTCGAAAGATACACCCAATTTTCTCTCGTTTTTAAACATTCTTCGTGCCATCCTTCCGACTACGGCTCGAATCAGCGCTGCAGTTCAAACATCAACTTTTTTGGACACTCGAGGACAGCCAATGACCGACTTGACCGACTTCGCCCACGTTCTCGACTGGGTGTTATTAATGAATTACGATGTTTGGGGTTGTAAGCGTGCGTTTTGACTGCGTATGTATCTGTTTAATCTCTCCGTTTAAGCATCTTCGGAGCCTGGCCCAAATGCTCCACTTCACGATGCATGTGGCAATTCGACTCAGGCCGATGCAAATCCTGTGGCGGCATTCCAAGCATGGACAGCTGCAAATTTCCCTCCGTGCAAATTAGTACTTGGTGTGCCTTCCTATGGTTATATTTCGACATCGCACGCAGAAAGGCTTCGGACAAGATCAACTTTCTCTTCAATTCCGCAAACACGCCGGTCGGACTCGATCAAAATTGTAGACCAAGACGGTGGTTCAGATAGCCAAGTACAATTTCGACAGTTGGTCAGACAGGGTGCCCTTGTTCGGTCGCTTGGGAATGGCCCACCTATCTTTTCATCAAGTGGAGGTTTCGAGAGGCGATGGGACAGTTGTTCAGACACTCCCTTTTTAAGATCTGCATCTTCTGGTCAGATCATCACCTACGATGATCCTGAATCTTTGGGTATGAAAGCTGCTTTTGCACGTGAAGTAGGGATGCTGGGTGTCAACCTGTTCGACATTCACGGCGATATCGACGAGTGGGACCTAACAGATTCCATTCGAAAGTCGTTGGGCCTTGTCTGATTCCATTACTTATCGTCGTATTCCACCAAAAAATTTACTCGTTCAACCCAACCCGTTGCCAAACTTGAGCTTGCTGACCTTCGTAATACGCGTACGCGGGGCGGGAACCCTTGCGGAACTTGAAATTTTCATATGCCAACTGAGTTCTATAAAATGGAGTTGAACAATCCTGGGTAAGCGTGACATAGGTCACATTCCTGTGACACCCTGTGACACCGCCCATTTTATGAGACATCGAGTTTCTGCTTGCCACAACAATAAAATGTTAGATACTCTACTGTAAACACCTCAATAAAAGTATTCTACATTGCCCTATAAGAGCCATTTTTTTAATTGTGCAATATTTGTCCCAAAAATGCGCAGTCACATGCAAACACCAGCCAAATTTGATCCTCCAAAGTGTATGGACCATATCTCATGAAGGACCTCATGTATTTGCTTTGTTTTTGGATGCTTTTCAATTATAATTTTAATATAAATCAAGCTATAAGAGCAGAATTTTAAAATATGACCCCTATTACCAGGATATACATGTAAAACATGCACTTTATGTGCTTATATGATATAAAATAAAAAATATAATCTTATAGCTTACTTTCTACAACGATTTAGAGCAATTTCAGTATGAAAAACTAGTCTCAAAGCGCTCTTATTGAAAAGTTACAGCCAAAGCACTGTTTGGCACATAGATTTGATCAGGCATGGCCACTAAATATGTTGCATGGGATGTATGCAGTTGCCAACTTGCTTCATGGTTCTTGGGCATTCCATTTCATGGTTGTAGGGCATTCCAAGACATATATGGCATGTTTAATGGCCATGCCTGATCAAATCTATGTGCCAAACAGTGCTTTGGCTGTAACTTTTCAATAAGAGCGCTTTGAGACTAGTTTTTCATACTGAAATTGCTCTAAATCGTTGTAGAAAGTAAGCTATAAGATTATATTTTTTATTTTATATCATATAAGCACATAAAGTGCATGTTTTACATGTATATCCTGGTAATAGGGGTCATATTTTAAAATTCTGCTCTTATAGCTTGATTTATATTAAAATTATAATTGAAAAGCATCCAAAAACAAAGCAAATACATGAGGTCCTTCATGAGATATGGTCCATACACTTTGGAGGATCAAATTTGGCTGGTGTTTGCATGTGACTGCGCATTTTTGGGACAAATATTGCACAATTAAAAAAATGGCTCTTATAGGGCAATGTAGAATACTTTTATTGAGGTGTTTACAGTAGAGTATCTAACATTTTATTGTTGTGGCAAGCAGAAACTCGATGTCTCATAAAATGGGCGGTGTCACAGGGTGTCACAGGAATGTGACCTATGTCACGCTTACCCAGGATTGTTCAACTCCACTATAAATAATGCAACTCTTTCTTCAGGTGATATCAACCGAATAGGAGGGCAAGTCGTCCATATTCCCTAGTGCCAATACTTTTATGATGTACTAAGGCACCCATTTCCATAGTCCCCACGCGAACCGCGATGGAGGTACACACAACTCAAATGGTTCCATCGACATCGATTGGGCCATCTTCATTGAATTCAAATCCACCGTGTTTGGTTCGTGTTTGCTCTCAGTGCAATTGTGGAAGTTTGATATGGCCTGGACTATCCAAAAGCGACATATGTGATCGTTGCTTGGCCAGGATAGGAACCCACAAAGGTTCAACAAAAACAAGGGACGCGACTAGGGCCTATGCTAACACTGCTTTGTGTGTCGAAAGCACCTCTAATGACCCCAGGGACCGCAAGGAGGCTAGATCAATTGCGCCTACAGTACCTAGGTCGGTTGCTTACTCTGTTGTCTGTGATTCCATCTTATGGGCCTGAAAAACCTTCTAACGCCAGCTTGTATTACTAGGCACCACTACTGGTAAACTACACTATTTTCACTCGGGCCATTTATTTGACAACAGCTTCTAGGGATACCCCGGGTTACCTCCCCCCTACTTGTTACCGAGTTCCGAGTCGCAGCTGGAGAACACTTACAATCTTGAAGCTGGGATCAGTAGTAAACGACCAGGGCATTATTCAACATCAATGTCGTATCAGGGACGCCGATCTGTAAATCCCCCTAGCTCGAAAATCACCGTCCCTTTATACAACTATTATGGCTCACGTCAAAAAATCATTGAACCAAATGTAAGGTTTCGTCGATATCTCAGCGGATCGGCACACTTATATCGGAAACTCCCAGGTATCCAGTTTGACTGAAGAACACAATCAAACGCAGCATCAGCAACCCCATCTTTGTGGGATCTGCTGGGCCGTAATGTCATCACATCACACTGAAACTGTTTGCCGTTGTCGCTCTGAAGCTGCTCCCTCTTACAAGGAGAAGATCGGCTTCGAGCAGTGTGACTGTTTTCCAGAGCCTAAGGGGATCGTCTCCAATGTTGAGGATGATTTGTCTACTGCCGTCATGTCCATCTTTTCAGTTCGTTCACTTTGCTGCACTTGCGAAATATCATTCATAAACACAGTCCCCACTAGAACCCGGCTGAAACTCTCGACGACGAAGACGATATGGATATAGAGGGAATTGAATTGTCGTATCCTGAGGTCAGAATTCTGTCACCGCCATCATATCGGGTTATCATGATAACATGCGAAATAGGTTCTGGATGGCGAAGTTGTTGAAGATCCACAACGGCAACCCACTCAAGAAAGTTCAAGTTGGCTTAAGGGAATCTCGCCCCCCGAAAACGTTCCTCGGCATTCAAACTCGACAGTTCTCGAACCTGCTACAACTTTGCCAAAACGGAAACAAGCTCCTAGAAATGTAAGCTATGATCAAATTCTTGCTAAAATGCATACAAGGAATTTATTGTAACATCTATGTCTAACATTGAGCAAATTTCTCCATAGACACTCCGCTCTCTCAAGCTATGTTCAACGACGGAATGTACTGGAATCATCTCGTCGGAATCTCATGCCACTAGATGTCTTGGATGTATTCGCAGGGATTGGAGATCCAAGATATTAAAAGGGCATGGAAGCCATGGGGCTGATGATGGAAGGCTCCTCAAACGATCAACTCCTACGAAGCAGAAGACAAAGAAAGTAGTAACCTGGGCGGATGAAGTTCACACACCTGCGTCTCAGAAAGCTGAAAAAACATTTGGATATGACCCGACTACTAAACAACAGCGGCGCAATACGCCATCCATGAATTTGAGCTCAAAATATGGGATATCACCAGGTCATTCTATCCACAAACCTATAGCGATTGATGGAGATCCGCAAGCAGGTTTGAATATTCAAGTTGGTGGGTTGTCCTCCCCTCCTGCCGAAACTCGGGCACCGAGTAAACGCTTGGAACCTTCAATAATCCAATTAAACGACCCGACGACCGGATCTGAAGGTCTATCTGAAGACGTACATGTTTTCACCCCTACACAGGAGGAGCCAAGTGCATCGGCGTTGTCTACTCCTGTCGAACTTGTGTCCAATGATGATATGTGCTTGGACACGCAGGTTGAATCTGTTGCGTCCACAAAATCCAATGCTCCTTTCGGCATGTCGCTATATGCTGACGTCTCCATTTTCGGCTGGGGCAGCGACCTCAGCGACCTTTCGGATTCAGAAGATAAAAACGAATCTGAATGGGGTCCTTCTTCATCGAACTCGCAAGAAGTGGGTCCTCGTTCGCTCAAATTAGCGACTGTTAGTGATTTTTAGGCTTCTTCTCCGCCTTTGAGGTTGACTGGTTTCAAAATTCGAATCCCACCGCGTCCTGGTCTGTATGTGCGGAAATGTGGATCCATTCGATGCCAACAACGACTTCCCGCCATATATCGGTGGAAGTCATGCGTGGTATGTAGAGCACGGACTCGAGAATACCAGCGCATGGGGCAGAATCGCCATGGACGACACTCGCCGCTCGAAGAAGGGCCGCAGATCATGGGCACCCCCCTTTCTAGAGTATGCTTCTGAACCTTTCGTTTTACCTCAGATCATCTTATCTATCAATACAGCACATCTTTGATGACGACCCACCACCTATTGTTGCAGGCGCTCGACTTTGCTCTGTACGCAGCTGCACCTATATCATCCCTCCATCCAGCGAATATCCGTGGAAAATGTGTGCTCTTTGTCGCCTACGCGCGAGACCTAATCAATCCAATAATAGTATAGCCAAGATTGCTGTAGGTCAACCAAGTATTTATTATATGGCTAAACCTAACTCAAAAGCTTCATGTAGGAGTGTCTTCCTAAGCGAGATAAACAGCTATCTGGAAGGTGTCAAAGCCTTGACTGTGGCATGCTCTTATTGGGGACAGAGTCGACACTGGATTGCGATCAGTGTGTTGCAAGGAGTTCGTGGCTTATGAGTGATGGCACTTCCAAGCGAACTTTGCTAGAGCAGAAATTTAAATTGATCTCAGCACATCCGTCCAAGGTTAGTGGACCTCTTGAGTCAGACATATAATGAGGATGTCCTGAAACGCCTGTCAGTCTCGGGGCCCATCACTCTATCCTCAATACAAAGCCTTTCCAAGTCTGTTGGCTGACTTCAAGGTCCGCCTCAATGACTTCTTAGAGGCGCAATCGGTCTTTTTCCTGCATAATGCAGAAGATAGTCAGTTTAATTCAGCCAACGCCATCTTTGTCTTTGACGCGGAATATTCTATCGTTACCCTTGATTTTGATATCATTGGTCGCAAGAAAACTGTGGATGGCAATGTGTTGAAACTCAAAGGAGAGATTGAACGTATGGGTCGAATTCGATTTAGGCGAGTGTCCTGCCTTTATGTCATCTCGTAGGCTCATAGTAGGTATGTAGTCCCAAGCGATCTTTTTCTATTTTGGAAGGCGGTGGGATTGCCGAACGATTTGTTTGCCTCAAGCAGGTGCCCATACTTCAGGTCGTTTCCAGTGGTCAGAATGTGTCTGGTGCACCTTCTATGAAGAATTTGCAGGGTGAACTCGAAATTGCCGTTGTTCCCGATCATTCCCATTCTTTTCTTCCTGGTCAATGCACAATTGTGCGATTTCGATTGTTGGGATGAAGGCCAGTTTCTTACGTTATTTCATATTTTTAATAAGTAGCTTAAGCTCCCTTAATGGAATTATACTCGCATGCCGCTCGCGTAAATCAATCCAATATATTGCCTACAGGTCAAAAATCTCATCGTCATTGTCGTTTTGCAGACGTGAACGCGAAACTTGAAAAAGAGGTCGTATTGTGCCACTGCTGGACTTTTGAATAACTCCTATCAAAAGTAGGAAGTTGAAAAATCAGATAGAATAGAAAAGCACGGGAACGGGGGTTGAGCGTACCACATGACGACAATCTCAACTCGAGGACGGCTATATCGAAGTCATCGCTATTACCCAACTCCTCAAATCCAACCAATCTAATCCATGAACATTTGGCATTCATCTAATTGGCTAAGACCACTTACCTATCTTTCGTGACTCCGTTGACGAAACAAATGACGCACGGTAGCACCTTGATTGATAATTTTTCGACAAGCCAGGGAATATTCTCTACAAAAACCCGCAAAAAGCGAGTGTTGAAATATTTGGGTGCCAATTTCTGCCAGTCGGAGAAGTTAAGTAAGTTGCAAGCACGGTTGATTTTCTCCAGCTTACTGCCAAGTGTTTGTCCATAATTTCACACCGCTTGAACTTGGAGTGATAGAAGTGAATCACGCATCTTGTTTCATGTCTAGATGAGAATTATTCATTGAAGGTAGCTTCGGAGAATCTGAAAAGGTGGTGGAGAACTTACGCACTCACTCGCACCACTTCCTTTTCATCCGCAATTTCCGTGTACTTCCCATGTTCGTTTTCTTTCATCTGTCTCACATTTTCCATCCTAAAAATTTAAACATAAGGACGAAGGAAGAAGTTGACACCTTCAAATGAAAGGCACTTTACTCTCTTTTGAGCACCTGCAGACCATGCTCTCTCATGAAAGAATTACTGTTGTTTTCGATCTCTTCTTCCAATTCTGCAAAAAGGGCGTCTTCGTCATCCTCGTCTTTGGGATCACATCTTGACCGATTGGAATCATTAGGTTCTACAAGTCGGGCAGCCAGAGACGTAATCCTAGAGTTGCTATAGAGCAAAGGGTGAAACCGGCGAAGTATCCATAGAAAAGAAATACTCACCTTTCTTGCATGCCCAAATGAAAAGATAGCACCGTCGGTGATGGAGGGACGAAGTAAGTGAAGTCCAAGAACCCGGTCCGGTTAGGTCAAATATTGGGATGATCGATAACTTTGCTCCGATAATCATACTTTGCTGCTGACTACCAAGTACGTTCGCTCACATTTTATTATTCGCCGTTAAGTCGCCAGTCCAAAATACCGTGACGAGGTCAAGGAAAAAGATGAAGCTCGTTAACAAGTTTATTGATAAACACGGGGCGGTATGCTAAGACCCTTAGTGCTCAAAGAGCGTTGAGTTGATCCCTGACAGGATGTGTAGGGCCATGTTACACTGCGTCCAGAAGACGATGAAGATATGTGGCATCTTTATAACCTGATTCAGGATGGAGATTCGGTTCGCGGACCTGCTGTTAGGTCAGTCTCTATGCATGACTGCAGGTCTTGTCATCTGGTGATCCGACGCTGTTGTACCCCTCAGGCGTGTTCAAACAGTTTCCTCAACAGGTTCAACAGAATCTCACCGGATTCGCTTAAATCTTACTATTCAAGTTGGTCGTGTCGATTTTTCTTCTTCGAAAACGCCTAGCGCAAGTATTGCACCTCAGGACCAAGAAGGCACATCGTCTTCTGCAGCGGCTGCAACAGCCACCCTCCACATCTCAGGTCGTGTTACTTCAGAAAATCCGCATGTGAAATTAGGAGCATTTCATACCCTTGATGTGGAGCCGAATCGTGATGTACGAATCGAAAAATTGGATGGCTGGGACAGTGTTGCGATCGCTCGAGTAGAAGAAGCTATTATCCCAGGAAGAGGGGCAGAAGTTGGCGCCGTGGTCTGTGGGGAAGGAGTGGCTGCTTTTTGTTTGCTCTCCCAGCATATGACTCTGACAACCCATCGGATTTCTTTGGCCATTCCTCGAAAATCCGCCTCATCAGGTGCTTCACAACATGATAAAGCCTTGGTCAAATTTTACGGGATCCTATATGACTCATTCGTACGGCATATTCCATACGCAACTGTTGGTTTACGAGCCATTGTCATCGCCAGTCCAGGTTGGGTTCGAGATGCTGTTTTTGATTATATCATGGCAGAAGCTGTGAAACGAGGAGACAAGACCTTGCAGAAAGCATTGAAAGAAAAGGCCGTCCGAGTACATATTAGCAGTCCACATGTACACAGTTTAGTGGAGGTTTTGAAAAGTCCAGAGGTAAGCATGGCTATGATCATTTCTATAGTCGGCTTATGCTCATGTATTTAGGTGTCTAGTCAACTAAAGGAGACCAAGTTTGCAAGGGAGGGCATAACACTTGACAAGTATAATTTATCTCAGCCATGTCAACAATTCCACTCATTTTTCGTCCGAGGTTTTTTAAAATGCTCGGTTCCGATGAAATGCGTGCCTGGTATGGCCCCGACCACGTCTGTTTGGCTGCCGACCGAGGAGCAATTGGCACATTGCTGATTTCCGACGACTTATTCAGGTAGAACTGTAATCCATCATTCTCTTCATTCACGGACTACATTTATTTCATCTAGGGCAAGCGAGCCAATTACGAGGAAAAAATATGTCGCTTTAGTAGAAGCTGTACAACAAAAAGGTGGTGAAGTAGTGATCTTTTCAAGCATGCATGAATCAGGACAACGTGAGATTTTAAAATACTCAAGCTGCTATTGGGATACTTATGGCACAACAGAACTCAATCAATTAACTGGTATCGCTGCTATTCTAACATTTCCACTTGATATCGAAGTGGTCGAGGCAGAAGAAAGAGAAGAGGCAGAACTATGATGTCATTCTTTAATCATGTGATCAAATACATGAGTCTTATATAAAGCGGACTCGGATGCTCCTCATTCTCCCTTTAGGTCGCTGTGCACCATGTTTAAACGCAACATTTCACTCAACGCGGATACTCAAACGACTGGTTCTCATGCTCCGAAACGTGCTCGTCTCACTAAAGTATTCCATCCCATAAAAGTTGCATCCCAAGAAGCTTCTGCTGCTGCCGACGCCAATACACCTTTTTATCAACTGAAAATGGCCTTGGAGAGAAGGCTTCAATCGCCCCAGAAAGGCGATTGCGTTGTTTACTGGATGCGAATGTCCGATCTCAGAAGTAATCAACTTAATTACATTTTTTTTTCAAAGTCATCTTCTGACTGCCTTCTCCTAGCCGTAGACAACAAAGCCCTTAATCGTGCTTCTAAACAGGCTAGACAGGATGGCATTCCGCTCCTCGTTCTATTCGTGATCAGCCCGCAAGACTACATAGCCCATGACAGAAGTGCGCGCAAAATTGACTTCACACTTCGTAATCTTGCAGTCTTGAAGGTTGGTACGATCTTCCTTTTTCTATATATAAGTTTTAATGAAATCAACGTAGCAATCTCTTTCTAAGTTGGACATACCACTTTTTACTAGCATTGAAGCATCCAGGAAGATGGTACCATCTTCCGTATTATCCTTCTGTGAAACATATGGCGCCACAAGTCTTTTTGGAAATATCGAATATGAGGTTGATGAACTCCGACGCGATGCTGAGATATGTAGGCTTGCAGTTTCGAAAGGTGTCCAAACCAATCTTTTCCATAATAAATGTGTGGTCGAGCCTGGTGTGATCGTCACAAAACAGAAGAAACCCTACGCCGTAAGTGATATTGTTGCTTGGATTTCTTCCTGCGCTGCGCAGAATCTCATAGATAACAGGTTTATTCACCTTACCAAAGGCAATGGATCGCCACCATTAATACAGACATTCCCTACTACCTGGAGGACTGTCCGCCCCCCCTACGCAACAACGAATCTATCAGGACTTCTGATTTGTTTGGTCCCCTTTTTGATGCCCCAGTTCCAAATGTGATTGAGGGGTTTGAACTCGATGGTGCGGATCGTGCCATTATGGAAACGGTCTGGCCAGAGGGAGAAAATGTTGCTGCACAGGTTAGACGGCCTCCTTATTCATCATCATGTCTCATTCTAAAAAACGCTCAATCGTAGATCCTCCAAAGATTCATGGCAACCAAAGCGCGTTCCTCACAACTTGGAGCCGTCGACCCCTTATCTTCTGGCCCGGAAGGTGACAAGGACAGCCGCATTACAAAATATGCCCAAGATAGGGATTGTGCTGACCGCGACACTACAAGCCGCCTCAGGTCAGTAATGTCTATTAATCAGTGTCTTGAGTAACAACGTTTTCAGTGCATACTTATCATCTGGGGTGATCTCTGTACGTGCATGCTTGAGAGAGGCGATGCTCAAGTCCAACCTGGTAAAGGTTGAGGGGAGTGGAGTGTCGGGGGTAGGACGTTGGACCCAAGAAATTGCTTGGCGTGATTTTTATATCGGTATACTTGCCTCATTTCCCCGCGTGTCCATGGGGCGACCCTATTTAGAGAAGTTCTCCACAGTCGTATGGGAGAATCATCAAGCCCCGGAAGACCCTGGCGTTGGTCGAGCTAGCAATGACAACCAAGATGGTGAAAGCCTTCAAAGATGGAAAGCTGGGCAGACAGGGGTCCCGATTGTTGACGCTACCATGCGATGTATCAATGAAATGGGATGGGTCCATAACCGTACAAGGATGATCACAGCAATGTATCTTACCAAAGATCTCATGATTGATTGGAGAGTAGGGGAGAGGGTGATTTATCTTCTTTCGCTCATTAAAACTGTCGTGATTGACGCATTATGATAGTACTTCATGGAAAAGCTAATAGACGGTGATCTTGCTTCGAACAATGGTGGATGGCAATGGTGTGCAAGCACTGGAGTTGACCCCTGTCCATATTTCAGAATTTTTAATCCATATACTCAAAGTTTGAAGGTATGTTTTCACTATTTAGCCACAGTTCAAATGGAACATTTATTTTGCTATGAAAGACAGACCCGAGCGGTGACTTTATTCGTCACTGGGTCCCAGAACTTCGACATCTAAGAGGTCCCGGTATGGGTACATTGTCCATCAGTCTTCGTCACCTTAGTAACGACTTTGTTCATGTAGATCTTCACAATCCTTCTGCTACTGTTGCGAATAGGTTGGGCTATTCCCTGCCCATTATTCCACACAATGAGGCGAGGGAGAGGGCATTAAGGAGGTTCAAAAGTCCTGGCGTAGAATGAGTGGTGGATTGGTACAACATAATGACTTATTTGTTAAATGGCTTGACACAAATAATACATGGACAATGGGATTGGTTGACGATACTTTGTAGATTGTGGCAACCGTATAACAACGATATTTGGTCACAAAATCGTTGCCAAACAGTTACCAAAAGTAGTATAATGGAACTTTGATTTGGTATTGATTGGTGTCTCCACCCCGCGCCTATAAAGCGTCTACCCAAGCGCACTATGGTTCTGCAGCAATCCGCCACCAGCCAGCGCTCACCACATCGTTCAACATTTATTACACCGATTCCTGAAAGCACTTTGATTAGTTGCTCTTTTAGTTGTCATTCTACATCCAGCATGCCTTATTCCACCGTGACAAGCTCCGAGTCAGCCTCGTACTCCTCAGGCTGGTATCCTACTACCGCATCCTCTTCACCGTCGATCAACATCCTCATACCTCGCTCGTCCACGTACTCTCGCGAAACTCACGAGATGTATAGCGAATTAGGTTTTATCCTTCGTCCGTCAAAGACCATCTCTTCTCCGACCTCCACTTGCAAATCCAAGTCTTGGGCTCCAAGTCAAGGTTTTCTGTGATGAAATGGTTAGGCGCTTAATAAGGCCTTCTAATTCACTATCTGAGAAGCAAGGCAGCGCTTCCAAATGGGCATATGAGCAGGGATCGAACCGCGCGGTGGGAGTTGATGAACCGGCGGATTCCTTTGTATGCTTTGCCTCCGAATCACCAAAGCGTCCCCATCGCGACTTTCCTCCCCAGCTTGCGATGCTCTGATCAACCCTCCTTCACTTCGAGTTAGTGCCCCATGTACTTCCCTGGAGCGCACAACTCAACACTAGCAGTCCAGTGAAGAGGCACTACATTCAGTGTTTTTGGGACTTGAACTTTCCATGGACATTGCATTCGCAATTGGACAATTACATACATAGTCACATTCTGTATCTATTTAACGTAGATCATGGCGCTTGTCTTCACACCTGTACTTTATGGATAGATCTCAAAATCATATCACATTCAAATTTTTGATCGTACAACAGGTAAAACGTTTCGAAATACACAAGAGACGTGGATTGTTGAAATCCAAATACAATTATTACAACACACGCGAAGCTCCTGCCTCCCACTGAAGCACTCCGCGGGCCGTAACGCGAGATTCTAGAGATAACGGGACGCTCTCATCCTATGATTATTAACGCCACAAGCATGGAACGGTCAAAACAATCACCCTTGGGTGATTGTTATTAAATTAACCAGATCGCGAACGCTGTTGAAGCGAAAGGTGAAAGACATTTAAGCGTAGTTTTTACGAGCCCATTTGGCACCCTCAACAAGGTTGATAAGCGAGGCTATCATTGTACAGGCCGTGAGATTTGTGTTCGCTTAAAGATAATTACTAACCTTCTGTCTCTTTCCAACCACGAGTCTTGAGACCGCAGTCCTATTCAAAGGCATGATCAATAAACATATTGTTCCACTGTAAAATTTCCACTTACGGGGTTGACGAAAAGAAGGGAGTCGGGGAGGATATTAAGCATGGACCTGAGACGGTCCCTGATTTCCTGTTCGCCTGGAACACGAGGAGAATGGATGTCATAAACACCAGGGCCGATCTGGTTGGAGTAGCCATAATGCTTGAAGGTGTTGAGAAGTTTCATGTCGCTCTTGGAGGCCTCGATAGAGATGACGTCAGCATCAAGACGCTGGATAGAAGGGAAGATGTCGTCGAAATCAGAGTAACAGAAGTGTGAGTGAGTCTGGAGTTGATCGGTGACACCCGCAGTGGAAAGCTTGAACGAATCAACAGCCCACTTAAGATAAGCATCCCAGTCAGAGCGGCGAAGGGGTAACTAGGGAAACATAAGCTATTTTTCTTCAATAGAGTTTGCCGTTCAACTTACTCCTTCACGGATAGCAGGCTCATCGACTTGGATGGCACTAATGCCAGCCTTTTCAAGGTCAACAACCTCGTCACGGAGAGCAAGAGCAAGCTGCTTGGATTGCAACTCTCTGGAAACATCAGCACGAGGGAATGACCAATTGAGAATGGTGACAGGGCCAGTAAGCATGCCCTTCATGGGCTTGGAGGTCAAGCTTTGAGCGTAGCTACTCCATTTGACAGTCATCGGGTGGGGACGGCTGACGTCGGAGACGATGATGGGAGGGCGAACATAGCTAAGGTAACATCATTTAGAAGTGGGCGGGTCTGCAAATGATCCATAACACGTACCGAGAACCGTAGCTCTGGACCCAAGCGTTTTGGGTGAAAACGAAACCTTGAAGTTGCTCGCCGAAGTATTGCACCATGTCATTTCTCTCAGGCTCTCCGTGGACCAAAAGATCCAAAGAAATCTTCTCTTGAAAACGAACTACATGCTCAATCTCCTTCTTGATGAAATTTTCATATGCTTCATCTGTGAGCTCGCCTTTGCCTAATTTGGCACGAGCTTGACGAATCTCTTTGGTTTGCTGTAGACAATGATATCAGTCGTTACTGGGGAAACTTAGATTAAAGATGCGACATACGGGGAAAGAACCAATAGTAGTCGTAGGGAACTTAGGGAGGTTCAGATGCTTGGCTTGTATCTCCTTCCGAACAGTGAATGGACTCTTGCGTTCAAGCTGGTCTGGGGTGATGGCAGCAACACGCTTGCGGACAGTGTCATCGGAGGTGCTTTCAAATTCGCGGCGTTTAGCAATGGAGACCTTGTTCGCTTCCAAAGCCGAAGCGATGGCGGGGTCTTGGGAACCAGAGAGGACAGCAGCGATGGTTGCAACCTCAGAGGCCTTCTCCAAGGCAAAAGAAAACCAGTCCTTCTGTTGTTCAGTGAGCTTCTTCTCAGAAGCAAGAGTGACCGGTGTGTGAAGGAGGGATGAAGATGTCGCGACGATGACACGATCTTGTCCAAGAGCATCAATGGCCTTTTGTCCAAGTTTGATGGCTGCGTCAAAATCGGTCTTCCAGATGTTACGGCCGGATACAAGACCAAGAGAAAGAACGATATTGGTAGGCTTCAAAGCGGCAAGTACTTCATCGAGTTGTCCAGGAGCACGGTCAAGATCAATATGAAGACCTGCAACCGGCAGCTTGGCAACGTAAGTTAGGTTAGAATCGAGGCGGGCAAAGTAGGCGGTGAGGAGAATCTTGGGTGCGATCTTGGAGAGAGAAGCGTAAGTAGTGGAGAACTGTGATTCCAATGTCGCTGCGCTGTCAAGAACAAGGACGGGCTCGTCGACCTGAACCCACTCAGCACCAGCGGCCTTGAGGTCAGCGAGGAGAGTCTCATAGACCGGAATGAGTTTAGGGAGGAGGGTGATAGGCTGGAATCCGGGCTTGGCATCCTTACTAGCTTTGCCGAGGACAAGGAAAGAAATTGGGCCAAGAACAACGGGACGGGTTGCAATACCAGCGGCCTGCGCTTCCTTAAATTCCTCGACAGCCTTATTGAAATTCAATTTGAAATCAGTCTCGTCGGAGAACTCAGGAACAACGAAATGATAATTAGAGTCGAACCTGAAAAAATAAAAACAAAAAAAGATCAGCTTGATGAGTTCATGATGGACATCGTGACTGATTAACCATTTCTTCATTTCGGAAGCAGGCACGTCGACATCATCTGATTGACGGCCACGGCCCATGGCGAAGTAAACATCAAGAGGTGAGAGTCCAAGCCCAACATATCTTTTGGGGATTACATTAAAAGCGGCGGAGTGATCAAGGACATGATCGTAAAGAGAGAACTCGCCACTGATGACAACCGATTTTAGTTAAGCTTGTTTCATCCGATTAGAATCTAAATCTAACCTTGGGACGAAGTCTACACCTTTGGACTTTACGCTAGTCCAGCTGGTATTCTTAACCTCAGCAGCAGCCTTGGTCAATTCATCAGCAGAAATCTTTCCAGCCCAGTAGGCTTCAACGGCTTTTTTGACTTCACGATTGGCCCCTAATGAAAAGAGTGTCAGAAAGACCTTTTATACGAACAGTTTGAGATAATTGATAGGCTGCAACATACCGATGCGAGGAAAACCAAGGACGCTAGAGGAAACCATTTTGAATTATTGCTAGGGATATGATGGTACGATGGAAATTTTTAAATTTGTGGAGGACGACCTTATATAACGTCGAAACACGTCCACGTGCTCGATAATCAAATCGATGAGTTCTGAGACTCCCATTCAATTGAACATACATAATAATTGCAAATATTTTATCATTTCGCAATTGCGAGCCCAAACCAAACTCTTTCTTACTTATATTTAAATAAATGTTACATACCTTTGTTCACACCTTTAGTAAAATTACAAGATTTATTCAATAAGAATTGACGCATGACACTTTGACAGGCAAGAAAACGAGATGTGAAAATGTCACAGGCCAGTCACAACCAAATATTGCCCTCTCCAGACGATATTCTGCTCTGGATATCAGTCTTTCACCTTTTTATTTTAAATGTTGTGTCAAGTCAATCCCGGATTGAAAGATTGAAATATAAAATGCAAAATACTTATGCCGTTTTTGCATATATATAAATATTGATGGCACTCAGGAACAAAGGTTTGCGACTACCAAAAACCCTCGTTGTTTTCGCTCCAGCTCAGAACAATTGATATAACCCCAAAGATATGTTCATTCTATATGTAGATATGTGCTCATTTTTCTTGAGTCCTGGAAGTGGCCGGATGGGGGGGAAATACTTGATCTCATACCTTTGCACATGGCAACCACATATAGTAGTAGTAGATCTAGTAGCGATTTTTTTTCCTCCGCGAGACAATGTTTTGAAGAAGACGATTCAAGGATATTTTTTCATGCACGGATGTTTTGATTCAAAAGTCAATGGCTTATATTTTCATCCACAAAGATTGAGGGGCGCATACCAAGCGATCCGATGGACTGGAGCCAAATAGCAAAGATACGAGAGGTCAAAAGAAAGAACATATAGCGTCCCGATATAAAATAATGCAGGGCAGGGAGGTCCCGGTGGGAAAAAAAATTGACGATGCTGGCAAAGTCTTCATGTCGTGTTTGTAGTAGAAAGGCCTTTGATCCGTTGGACAGCTGAGCGGAAAAGATGCGCTGGAGTTTTCTTCTCCTTCGACCCAGGTGATATAGCTCTCAACTTGTTGGCGACAGAAATTCCGGACAGTTCAGCTGGTTGACCAAGCCCATCTTGTTCTGGAATATCGGGAACATCGATAGCTGGATCGGCCGGGTAGGTAGCGGGCGTAATAGGACCTTTGCTTTCTGGACACGAAGACCCCGATGAGCCGGATGATGGCGGGCACAGCGAAGTACATGATTCTTCGATGATAAAATCACTAAAATGCGTAGATACCCCACTCTCCGAGATCTTAGGAAGGGTTGACATAGTGAGCGGTGGACGATCGTCAACAGGACTGGCAAAGACGTAATGTTCCTCAGAAGTAAGTGAGTCTGTCGAGGAATCGCCAGAAGATGTAAGTGTATCTTTGGACGAAGTCGGGTCCTGGGGTTTGGCCTCAGAAGGCAATTGTGTTATAGTCCGTGAGACCCCATTTTTGAGAATAACTGGTCGTCTTTCACCCATGAAGAAAGTTGTCAGTTCCAAAACGTCCCTCCGAAGTTCAGGCAGTGTTATGCGACGCAGAGGATTAATTGTGAATATTCGCTTCAGGATAGTGTTAACGCCTTCAGAGATGGGTAATACTTGAAGGAGGAAGTTGTTGTCGTGCAAATATGCAGAGAAACAATCATCGTCTGCAGTCGCATATCTCCAGGGATTTCTTCCAGTAATCATATTAGTGAGGATGACACCCAGAGCCCAGACGTCGTTATGCCGAGTTGAGTATTTTCCCGAAGTAATTTCTCTGCCGATACATTCTGTAAATATACGAAGGACATGATCTGTAAATGTGGGACTTAAAAATTGGGAGAAGCCGTACCTGGGCTCATGTAATATGAACTTCCGCATCCAAAATCCTGGCAGACCGGGCTCTTGATTGATAATCCAAAATCAGCTAGGCGTACGTCGGCACCGTCGGCTGAGCATAGGACATTTTCAGGCTTGATGTCTCTATGAAAGACGCCCAAATCGTGACAGTACTGGACGGCGTCAACGAGCTGTATGAAAGCTCTCTTAATTAGGCGACCGTTATTGTGGAATAGATGTTTCTCGGTAATAGCAGCAAACAGGTCACCGCCCAGACAAAGATCCAGAACAACGTAAACATAAAGCCCGTCCGAAAAGAACTCGTGGAAAGTGACAATATTGGGATGCCCAGATACGAGTTTGTGGAGAGCAAACTCGCGCTGTTGAAGAACATCAGTATGAGACCCAGGTTCCGGTTTGTTGAGGCATTTTACAGCATAGAAGGTTTGGCTGGAAGCTGAAGCAATGTCCAAAGCACGATGGACCTTGCCATAGGCGCCAGCGCCAAGACTTTCCAGAAGTCGGAAGCGACCGCGATCGAGAACATGTCCCGTGAAGTCAGGCATAAGTTCAGTAGCAGCAACACGGACCATGATAGCGAAAAGAGCGTTAAAGAATGTATAAGAGTTTCAAACCAGTTGAAAGACGTTTGGAGAATAGAGGAAGAAGAAGAAAAGTAGAATCGAAAGAATTTTATCGCGAATTTCGGCCTAGACGTTAGCCGCCTCCGGGTCCATTCGGCGATTCCGGATAGCCGGACCGTCAAGCTGAGGATCATTCCTACTACTACTACTACTACTACTACTACTAGTAAGTATGGCCACTGAGACTGACAATATTTCTTTCATCCTTCGTGGTATTGGTGATGTCGTATATGAGCAGCGGCCAATTCCAAAAGGTTTGTTATTGATATTGATGACCATGAAAACTGATCGCATTGATCACTCCGCTCCCTAACTACTGACTAGTCCATGATGATGAAGTTCTGATTCAAGTCAAGAAAACTGGTGTGTTACCTTTCATGTATCCAAATAAATCTGTTAACATCTTTTTAGGCATATGTGGCTCAGATGTGCTTAGTTACAGAGACCCCTCATCGTTTCCTCATCAATTATTAGGTTCATTACTTCGTTGAAGGGCGCATTGGAGACTTTGTTGTCGAGAAACCAATGGTACTGCGTCACACCTATTTCATCTTTAGATTTGAACTGACCCTTGTAGGTTCTTGGACATGAATCTGCTGGGATAGTCTTCAAAGGTATGTCATTCTGATGCCGTAATATGATCTATCCTCGAATTTATCTTTTTAGTTGGGTCTAATGTCAAGCATCTTCAAGTTGGAGATAGAGTTGCAATGGAACCCGGCGCAACCTGCAGTCAGTGACCAAAATCCATTTCTAAATTTCTAATCAAGTCGACTCTGCAGAAAGATGTGAATTATGCAAGGCGGGCCGCTATGAGGTAACCAAATTTTATTTATCGCACATGCATGTATATAAATATTTTAATTCACTAGTTATGTCCTGACATTGTTTTCGCCGCAACGCCTCCCTATGATGGGACATTGGGCCGTTACTATCGCTTACCTGCCGACTTAGCTTATCTTCTTCCTGAAAATGTCTCTCTTGAAGACGGAGCCCTGGTAAGAATGTTGTTTCTGCATTTTTCTGTAAATTAATATGGTCTTAAGATAGAGCCGCTAGCTGTTGGTGTCCATTCAGTCGCAAATTTGGGTGGCTTACGAGCCAATCAAGCTATTGCGGTCTTTGGATGTGGACCAGTGGGATTGCTTTGCATGGCGGTCGCCAAAGCGCTTGGCGCATCTCGCATTATTGGAGTTGACATCATCCCATCTCGCCTCGATTTTGCCAAAAAATACGCAGCAACGCATACTTATTTACCTCTCGCACCTGAAGAGGGAGAAGGAAAAACCGAATACAGCAGGAGAAATGCAGCGGATATGAAAAAGCAACTTGGTATAACAGACAGAGGGAGCGGGGGCATCGATTTAGTGATAGATGCCAGCGGAGCAGAGGCGTCCATACAAACTGGACTCTACATAGCGAAATCAGGAGGAACCTTCGTTCAGGTGGGAGGCGGGTTTCTTTTTTTTATGTTTCTATCGTCTAATCCTTTATATACGCAGGTTGGGATGGGTAACCACAACGTCACTATGAACATCAGTCTCATCATTACAAAAGAACTCAATTACAAAGGTTCTTTTCGTTATGGCGTAAGTCTTCAAGGGTAAGACATTATGGTGTAAACTCAGTCATAACTACTCAGCCTGGCGATTACCCTCTTGCTATTTCCCTGGTAGCCCAGGGGAAGATAGATTTGAGATCTCTGATTACTCATCGGTAAGATGCCTCCCTCCATACTGTATATATCGAGCTGAAATTTTTTAGGTTCAACTTTGACGAGGCTATTGTTGCCTTCGAAGCTACTCGTACTGGGAAGAGTGATGATGGTAAAGGAGTGATCAAAGCTATTATTTCTGGACCGGCCTGAGTCCTGAAAAAAATTCGTGGTTTGTATCAAGTTTCCTGTAAATGTACCAATTGTACTCTTTTGATTGAATTTTCGTTACAACCAGTCGTGGGTTGCCTTATTTGGAGTCAATAACCACAGCAATAATATCATTTGAGCCACGATGTACTCGACTCGTAATTCGTTCTATCTTCGTATATCCAAAACAACTGTGCTGCCTATCTATGTGAGTTTCTCACAGATTCTAATGTTAGGATTTAATAATTTAAACTTAGATTTATCTTGACGAGCGGCATGTCAAGTGGATGACTGATCGAGTTCTTCAGCACGTCCTTTCCGATTTGCGTCCCCAGTCAGACCTCTCTTAACTTTCTTACTCAGATGCTGACGACCATGGTTGTAGCATCTTGTCCAAGTTGAAGGCAGAGGCCGATCAGTTGACGGGAGGAGCTTTCAACGGAAAGAAAGCCACGGTTGACACTCATAGAGGAGGTAAGTGACCTATTGGCTTTTCAGAGAAAACTTCTATCTCTGAGCTTGTCTGAAATGCAGATACTTATCAGTTTTGCTACTTTATTCGCAAAACCGAGCAGCATTCGGTGGCCATAAAGGTATGGAGAAAGAATAATGCAACCATCTCGTTCGACACTATTCATTTACTTGTTTCATAGTCAAGAAACTTTCGTGCTATTCCACAACAAGAACAGAGGCGACATATACCAACATCCAGAGTGCCTTCATCAAAAAGCCGAGGTAAAAGGAAAGAAGTGACCGTAGACGATGCTCTACTTCCTACGGCGGTTCTGAGGAGAAAGAAACGTAAAACTCACAATGAAGCAGCGACTCAGTCAGAGTCAACAAATGCTGATGTTATTGATCTTGATATGGATGATTTCTCAACAAACGATGCTGAAGAGCAGTTGAAAACAAGTTCGAAGAGCGGAGTTGGCAGTGCTGAGATGGGTGCTGCACAACTGGATGCCACGACTGTGATACATCTTGAGGTGGATTCTGACGAAGAGAAGCCTAAACCTGTCTTGAATCTCACTTACCAAGGATTTAACATCTATGGTCAGTGCCTTTGTGTCGTGGTTGAGCCTTGGCCTGTGATCCGGTCGATGACAACAAGCCTTTCGAATTCGAAGAAGAAAACTCCAGTAGCTGGACCCGCACTGGGCCTGTTTCAGCAACGGACGTCTAGACATAAAGATGAACGAACGCCCCTTTTCCTTCCTGAAGACTTGGAGGAAGACGAAGAGCGTGTTGAGATATCTGTGCCCCAAGAATGGACAAGCCCCATTGACATTTCAGATGGGGATTCTGATTCTGATGGAATTGGTGGCATGATGGAGTTCAGTCAAGTTCTTCGTAGCATTGGCGATTCACGAGCTGGTGCTGCTAACGACGACGAGGATGTGGATGGATCAGTCTTATTCGGCGACGCAGATGAATTTAAAGAATTATGACAATAATGATATGTATCACTCTGAATATTAATTATGCCCGGCCTATTTCCCTCAGAATCTCCATTTTACGTTCTTGGGACACTTGTCTGAAACCAGCATTGGACATCTCAAAGTTGCCATGTCCTTCAGATATAGCCCTTAGCCGATTAGAATAATCTAGAAATTGACTGAGAGGAGCAATGCCTTGAAGAGAACGCTTCATTCGTGTCCCATAGGAAATGGCGTGTGAAGTGTGAGATCCAGAAGGGGACAACCATTCCGGAGGAATATAAACACCTTCGTCGGAAAACCCTCCAATGTCTTCTTGCCCGCTTGGACCTACGCTGATGCCCTCACTCAGCTCTACTACTTCCCCGCTATGCTCCGTCAAATCTTTTACAACTCTCCCTAGACTGCTTTCATTGATAGATATCTTGAGTGATACGAACGGCTCAAGAATAGGGCCCATGCCAGCCTCGCGAATGCGTCTGCGCAAAACAGTGGCGGTGGCTCCAGTGATGATGGAAGGCACCCTAGTCGTCAGCTCTTTCAATCGCCCAACTTGAACATGAGCCTGGGTCATGGGTAAAGATGAGTGGGGTGAGTTCGAAAGCGCATTTGAAATCCCTTCTGCAACGTATGCTAGAAGGGAGCCAGGCATCGATCGAGGAATGGGTACAGGTGTCCCTTTTTCGTCGACCACAATGTTACCATCCCAAACAGGGTCTCCTTCTTCGCTGGGCTCCATTAAACGAATTTGGATGGGAATTTTGGTGGATATATGTTTTCCTCCAACATCACTTGCCCAGAGATTCCAGTCAACACTCGGTTCTTTGAATCCTAATCCTTCTCGATAGCTCACTCGCCGTCGTCCAAATTCGAAATTGACTTTCCATTCATCTCTTAGCCTGCCTTCCACTATTTCAAGGTGCAAAGCGCCTAACCCGTGAACTAGTATTTGCCCGTCCTGGACATCTACCTGGAGGGAAGGATCTGTGCGTGACAACGAAGTTAAAGCATCCTGAACTGGTTGCAAATCAGAGTGGGACTGTGGAATCACGGAAGCTGAGATAAGAGCAGGAGGTGGGGTAATATCACGTAGGAGGGATCGTGCCGATTCAGACGCGCCTGCAGATATAAGGGTGTCGCCAGTACGGGTGTATTTTAGCCCCAAAATTACGCCAACCGAACCAAAGGGAAGTTCATCAACCTCTTCAGCTTCAGATGCATATAGGAGAAGAATTTTGGATAATTTTTCTTTCTGGTTCCGATTAGTATTCAGTAAGTTGATTTGTCGAGTGAGCTTTCCTGCAACAAGAAAATCAGCGAGGAAACATGAAGGAGGACGTAAAGTAGTGATACCAGAGTACACCCGCACGAAAGTCATCCATCCCTTTTTATCGTCCCAATTAACCTTCCATGCAAGAAGTCTAACAGGGGAATTTTGTCCTTGTACTTCGTGCGTCACGTCGAGGGGACTTGGTAAAAGTTCTCCAATGTAGTCCATTACAAGGTCGGTTCCAATGTTCTTCATTGCAGATCCACACAGAACAGGCAGAACTTGATTGCGTAACGAAGCCTTTCGCAGATATTGCATGATGGATTCATTATCCAGCTTGAGGTATGCTGAAGGCTCAGAGGGCATGGCAAGCAAGGTTTCCATCAGGTCCTCGGAAACCATAGATAGATTCTCAAGAAGTTCTGTGCGTGCAAAAACTAAGTGGGGAATGACGGGATGACTTGAAGGCAATGGACCATCTTGTTGCAAATCTTCGATGCTCCGAGGTAATGGTTGACATGAAGCTTGGCCTCGGTCGTCCCATTTCCACAAATTCCATCTGACAAGGTCCACTAATCCCTGTATTCCAGGTTCGCCTTCGGCGTAATGTCGAGGATCAAAAGACGCGATTGGAATGGTTAGTGCGACCGGATTGGGATGGAGTCGGTTTGTTAGCAAAGATACTAGAGATGCCTTGAATGATGCCCCAGGTCTATCTAGTTTGTTGAGGAAAATTAATCTGGATCCAACACCATATCTATTTAGGAATCAGCGACCAATTAAAGGATGTATTCAAAATCTTACCTCCGGAACGCACCTGTCTAATTGTCTCCAAACGCCTTTTGTCTGAGATTCTACACCTTCCACAGAGTCGATCAAAACGACGGCGCCGTCTACCACGCGACTGGCACTTTCCACCTCCATGCCAAAGTCTGCATGTCCGGGGGTATCGATGAGGTTGAAAGTCCACTGTTTCCATTGAACCGGAATGCTTGCTGATTGAACAGTGATGCCCCGTTCGCGTTCAACAGGAAGAAAGTCAGTAATTGTGCTTCCTGTATCAACAGTGCCCGATGATGAGATATATGAGGATTTTAGAAGTATAGATTCCGTGAGTGTGGTTTTCCCCGAGTCTTGTAAGAATAATTAAGCAATGCATGTGCCAAACTGCATTGGCAGTAAACACCTATGTGAGCCACGAGGGCCATATTTCTTGTTTTTGATGGGTCATGCCCAGACCTTGTAGCGTAACGACGCCAACTGTAGCCGTTTCGAACGTTGAAAAGACCTCGAAAATGGTATTTTGACAAGACCATGAGCTGGGAGGAGAAGTAGCTGATGTGTAAAACAATAGTAAACCGCTTCATTGTCACATGTACAATCATCTTTACTGTAAAATATGCTCATATCTTTGTTAACTTCCTTCCAACTCCATTACCGTGAAAATGCCGGTCGTCACACCTGGCGACTTTGACCCTATGGAAGAAAAGTTCAGGCAGCGCGGAAGCGGAAAAAATCCTCTTGAAACCAATCCCGTAACTCATCTTGCCCATGGCAAGATCCCAAATACTCCTCTTGCCTCGTCAACAATAGCTTTCTTACTTGGCGGTCTTTTCGCTCTTGGAACGTACACTTTCCTGTTCGAGTTACCTTTTGCACGTTGGTGGATGACCTATCAATTGGGATATTTCATTGCTGCATGGGCTTTCTTCCACTGGGCAGAATTCGCTGTCACCGCGGGGTGGAATTACGAGAAATGTAGCGTTGACTGTGCGCAAATTCAAAAATTCGTTGCGGAGCTTTTATCTAACCTTCGATAGCATATCTTCTTGAAAACGGCGCACTTTACCACATTGCTAATGGCACAGCGCTATTGGAGTACCTCGTCAGCCTATACTGTATGCCGACAAGTAAATCTTACCACTATGTATCGCAAATGGGTGAGATAAAATTTCAACAAATTTAAGATAGAGTATCTTACATTTTCGCAGGAATTTTGATGGTGCTGGTTGGTCAATGGTTGCGTTCGGCCGCCATGATCCATGCATCCACCAACTTTTCCCATACCGTTGCATTTCAAAAACGCGATACTCACCGACTTGTCACCGATGGAGTTTACGCGTCAGAAGTCTTTCCTTTTATCCAGTACGTGTATATTTACCCTGCAATTGCTTTATAGATGGTTTCGTCATCCATCATATGCCGGTTTTTATTACTGGGCGCTTGGTACCCAATTGGTGCTTCAAAACCCTCTAACTTTCGTGTTATTTACAATATTGCTGTGGCGATTCTTCTATTACCGCACCAGAGGTCAGCACTTTGCTTCATTCTCAAATTTCACATCACTAAATCATCCCAATAACCAGCGGAAGAGAAGGCCTTGGTAAAGTTTTTTGGTGATGATTATGTTAACTACAGGCGCTGTGTAGGCACAAAAATTCCGTTTGTACCTTGAGGGCAATCTGTGCCCTGACATACTTAGTTACCTACCTGTTCCCCCGAAGTCGCAAGGTGTGATTGACAGATGTAGACCAACATGCAATGAATCAGATAGATGGTATGCGAAGAAATTTTTAGGCGTCGTCTGTGACAATTGTACCTTTGTCCGATACGTAAATACCATCCAAGAACTTCCGGATATCTTTATTACGGACACGGCAGACACCTTGGATAGATGCAGCTGGAGAAGATGGTTGGATAAGTTGAATTAGATTCGAAGCAGTATGAGATGAGTTACCTGATTGAGAGACGTTGTCGATGTCATTTCCCTCCAAAATAAGCTCGTCCTTCTGCGCTTTTGATTCCGCGACCTCTACACCATCCAACATATGGACGTTTCGGACAATCTGCGGGGAGGATATTGGAACAAGTTTGACATGATGAATGGTATGCAGCGCACCTTTTCGCCCAAGAAGTTACGGATTTCAACAGCATGCCCATCCTCCTGGATGATGCAATTGATTGGGAAATGGGCATATACGGCACGCATTTTGTATCGGAATCCCTATTATATCCTCAGATCGTGCAACTATGGTATGCCTACGTTTTTCCTCACCTTGGTCACTCCAATGACCATGTTGTTGATCAAACTGCGAATTGTTCGAAGGCAAGCGACGTGCTTCCTGCCGCCTTGCCAAACAGCCAAAGTGACCTTCGTTGTCTTCCCTTTCAGGACTCTGATATCCATGTCGACATGTCGGACGTTCTTGGTCAGGGTACCACGAGGACCAGTAACAGTGATGAGACGGGATTTTACTGCAATTTCAACGCCGGAAGGAATGTCGAGTTCTTCTGTTTTGATAACGTCCCGCATCTGAAAAAGTAGGCTGGTCAATCATCCATCCTGCACGAAGACATTGCATCCATCCAATTCCAAAGCTTTCCATAACACAAAATTGAACCCATATCATCAGGGATACCGTTAGAAAGTATGGGTACAGTCTTTGGAGGGGATATTCAAGCTACACACCTTGGACGAAAGTTTTGTTGATGTCTGGTGTGTGGGGGAACTGGATGTTTCAATCTCTTGCTGACATAATCGACTAAGTACTTAAGATTGCCGTCGGACTCGTTCACCGACATTAAAATTTGATTTTATGCCTTGAATTATGCCTAAGCTATCTCAAAGGTTTCTCTTATATTTTTTAGAATATAAAAATTGTTTCGAAAGCGAGGGCGTCAAGTCAACCACTGTGACGGTCATCAAGCTTAGTCAGCCCAAACAAGGTGGGCGGAGTTGGAAAAAGGGCATTGTTTGGGCTGACCAAATTCAAAAACAATCTTCCTTGTAACCACCATTGTTGTACTCGTTCATCGTCCGTATTCAGTTCCACGTTGTGTGAGACTTTGAAAGTATATTCAACACTACATCCTTCAGTCTTTGACGTTCTTGGTAACTTCTGGCTGTCAATTCACTACGTCTGATATATCTTTGGTGAGAGAGACCAAATCATCGTCAGCATCTCGCGTCGAGGTTCGGAGTATCGATCGATGTCTTTATATTCTCAAAACCTGTATGGTCAACCACCTTATGGTGGCCCTAGCTACTCTTCACCACCCCCAGCGCCTTATACGCAGTTTTATCATCAACCGGCCCCACCAGCTCCACCCACTTACCACGTTGATGCTACTAGTTTTCGCAGAGAGTATATGACTCGGCTTTCCGAGTTGACGTTCAACTCTCGTCCCATGATTCAGCATTTGTCAATGCTCGCTCAGGATTCCTCACGATTTGCAGATATTGTGGCACAATGTATTGAGGGACATATTCGAAGGGTGAGTCGCAGTTATATCTTGTATATCCTGATCTCGTCTTGTGAAAGACAAGTAGTATAAATCAGCATTAGTCGATTTACAACTATGCTCCGAACTTTTTGCTGTACTAGTTACATAGTCACTTTGAGCTTACTAAAGAGACGCCCTTGCGACGAGGACTTGTTCCTCTTGAACATGATGAAAATCTCGTCATCCCTCTCACCTTTGCATATATTCCCACACGTTCCGCGGATTGCTGACTCATACATTTCCACTTCTGGCTATTTCATAGGTTCCTCCCTGGATGAAACTACCTGCGTTCTATCTACTTGATGCCATTTCAAAAAATGTCTATGAACCGTATACCCGTCGTTTCTCCTCATTCGTTGTTCCTCTGTATCTCGAAACATACTCCCAAGTTGATGAGGGTACCCGTGGAAAAATGGAAGAAATGCTCTTAACTTGGCGCACAGGATCTCCGACAGGCAAAGAGCTTTTTGGCGTTCCTCAACAGATTGCCATCGAGCGCGGTGTTTGGGGTGATGGGGGAACAAACAATTCGGTTAGTCTCCCGTCCTTTTTATTTCTATCTTCCTCATCTTTTCTACAGTCTGGCTTCCATTCTGGCACTGGCCAAATCACGAAATCTCAAGTCCTAAGTGAGCTTCAGTTCACATTGGGGCAGAAGGAGCGTGCGGTCCAGTCAAATTCTTACGATACGGCATCACAGAATCACATCGTCGTCCTACACCAGGTATATTTAATTTCCCCAAAATCTTGCAAATTTCCTGATTTCTATCTAACCCAGCTTCGGAAGTTGGTTGAGGCTGGTGTTTCTCAGGATGAGCTGAGGCAGATCCTGACTCAGCTGCGTAACATGGTGAAAAGCTCTGCTCCGGCACCTGTACCCCTACCTACCCTTCCGCCAGCCCATAGTTGGCCAACTCAACCGCCGTTCCCCCCACAATTTCCTCAAGGAGTCTCTCTCCCACAGGCTTATCCTCAACTGGACAGCGCAGTGTCTACTGCAGCGAACGTCATTAAGGCAGATCCTGTCAATCTAACACCCTCTGTTCCAAACCCTCTTCGTAGTACACTGATGCCTAGTCCACCGGCCAATATCGCCAACATACTCTCGTCTCTACTCAAGGCCGGCGTTCTATCCACAAGCGGAGTATCAGCCAGCTCAAACCTTTTTGCTAAAGAGGACGAAGCATCGACAGAACCTAAAGAGACCAAGAATGAGGCGTTTGACGAATACAGAAGTGCTATTTTATCGGAGAACGTCGGCCTCAGCACCTTAGATTTGGCGAAGTAAGCCCACATTGTGTTTTACTTATATATATTGAATTTACTCCCATCAGAACGAAGCCCCGGATTATAGAATTTTTGTACGACCGCCTAAACTCTCAATGTAAACAATGCGGGATTCGCTTCCCTGATACGAAACCGGGAAAGAAGACCATGGACGATCACCTAGATATGCACTTTAGACAGAATCGTAAGGCTAATCAGAACATTGGACGAGGGCATAGTCGGAGTTGGTTCATTGGGATTGAGGTGAGTACAAGACTTGTCCTGTCTATCATTTTGTCGATCTAAACGAATATCTTAGGACTGGATACAAGATATTTCAGGTGACCGGAAGGGAAAAGGGCGTGCTGATGGATCTGGTCCCTTGAATGCAAAGGCTTCTGCTGCCGCCGAGAATGCTAAGCGTGAGGCAGACTTACAAGCCCAATATGTTATTGTCCCTCCGGGTGATGAGGCTCAAGTCGTATCGTGCCCAATTTGTAAGGAGACGCTTAAGTCTGAGTTTCTAGAAGACGACGAAGACTGGGTTTGGAAGAATGCTATCAAGAAGGATGATAGGGTACGTTCCAGTTCCATTTGTCTCTTCCTTTGTGTCCAGATCTTGATAGAGGAATAGATATTTCACGCGACTTGTCATGCCCAGGCTCTCGCACTAACGAGCAGCTTGGCGGCGAAGCTACGGACTGAGAAATTAAACGGCAGTCGATCTGGTACCCCTGAAGTGCAATCAATATCAATTACTCTTTCAGGATTGCGGTCCACTCCACCGCCGACATTGCTGAGGGTATCGAAATCTCCGTCGCGGTCACCATCGCTCGACTCTAAGGGTACCAAACGTAAGGCAGATGATCATGGTGATTTGAACTCGACAGATCAAACAGACTCGCCCCCACTGAAAAAAATTGCATTGTCTTCAACAATATCAAGCTGATGATCCCTTCTTCTTCAGAGGACATTCTGGAATCACGTTGCATTAACTATACGTATATTACTATACCTGCCATATCTGCATTTGTATCGCTCTTGAGTACAATTCATCCGTCAGTAGACTAAAAATTCAATATCATTATTTTTCTCCAGAGTGCGCATAACGATAGTATAATATAATTCAGGGTCCCCCGAATGAAATTGCCTCTTTCACCATTGATCGATGTTCCCCTCCTCCCATCACTTGTACCCACAAGTGCGTAGGTCATGTTTTCTCCCACTAACTATCACGCGTACGGTAGATATCCACAGGAGCACATCGTTTCACCTCCAAATGCTGTGACAATGGCACTTCCACCTAGTGAGCCCAGCTTTCGGATCCGGATTCTTTATTTCGAAAGGTCTCCTAGTAGCTGGCTGACGTTGTTCTGAACATTCAGATCCAAACCTACAAAATGACCATCTGCGTGGGATACTTGAGCAAATTGATCAACTTGCCAATGAAGATATTGAGATGCAGGTCAGTTCTTGGGGCGAGATCCTTATCCATTCAAACCTACTCAATAATTCATAATTTTAGGCGCCCTTGTCTGAGTTTGCCATATTTCTTATTGTGGATACCAACATATTTTTGCACCATTTCGAGGTGCTCACGCAGTTTGTCGAAGATGTTGAAAGGTTATCCTTACCTGTGATTGTTATAGTTCCAGGTGCCGTAATCTATGAACTTGACGGGTGCGTGTTGCACACGTTTGACGACTACTATCAAAACTGATACCATCCTATTGGCACGCAACCTGGTTTTTCGTCATAAACTAGTCAAAAAAACCGCGATGGCATGGCATGGTTTGCGCGTCGAGCCTCTGCTTGGCTTTTGAAGAAGGTCAAGGAAAGGAAATCTATACGGGGACAAGCGAATGAAGAAACCTGTAAATCCACTCGGAATTGGAAAGTAAAGGAACCCGGAGAGGTCAGTCTTGTCCTTGTAATCTTCCCTTTGAAAATGTGATTCGAGTTTACAGACAGAGCTCAAACACTGAAATGTTTAACGATAGTCTAATTCTGGATTGTTGTATGTATTTTATCCGAGGACGCCAAAGCTTTTTATGTAGCGCGGATCATAACCTATGCATTGCTAGTCATGCTCAAGGTGAGGGAAGGGGTTGACCTTGTTTTGGGGCTTTTTATTGACTTTATGGACAAAATACAGGGATTCCAACGATTTCCCCAACCCGACACTGGAGTAGCAAAGAAATTTCTCGTCTCATCTACGGAGACCGAGTGGACTTGAGCCAGTTTCGTCAATATACGGCCAGTTATAAAAATCCACCAAACGTAACAAATTCTGGGCTTTCTGATGACGAGAGCATGAACATAGACGATGACGGCCTGATGACCTCCGAGGTGCTGCAACCAAGTCATGCACTCGATCTACTTCACCTTCAGGTCATCGATCACTGTTCACGGTTACTTGTCGAGCTTGTAGGAAGGGTAGGCGGTGAGGAAGTTCGTCAGATTACCAAGGCCGAGGACGAAGCCAATACGTCTCAACACGCGCCGCGGAGGCGCCACTACACGGAATGGAGCTTGGCTGATTGTTTGGAATACCTGAATAAGCACCGGACTGTGAAGGTGACAAGTCCACGAGCGGAAGTGTTTCTGAGTAAGCCCTACTGTCATCTGGGTGCTCGGCGTGGACAGGATTGGTCACGGAAAGACTGGGAAGTAGGATTAGGAAGTTTGAAGGAAACGGGTATGGCCTGGGGAGATATGTCGATTGGAGAGTCGTTGACTGTGCTTGAACCGCATTTCCATAGTATTTTTAGCATGAAGCTGCGGCCCACGTGATGATGATTATGTTATATATTGTTTACGTACATATCTTGTTCCCAACCACTGCCCATGAACAGACGTCGCGCCCTCTATGTTTCCCTCTCCATCCTGGCCCTCTTCCTCCTAGGCACAGTACTCGTCCTCTCATCCGTCACCTATTACCTCGCTATAGACCCTGCAGCTTATCTCTCAGAATTAGAGGTACCCGCACTCGACAATGTCACACGCTGGAATGCTGCAGCTCACGGCAAGGTAGAACGTATCCAGAGGATCATACACCAGACTTGGAAATCGGAAACATTACCCCCCAGCTGGCGTGGTATCTCACAAGCATGCCGAGACATGATGCCCGACTAGTACGCGTTTCTCTTATTCCAAACCCTATCCTTCCTAAGCTTTCGGCCAGCGAATACAAACTTTGGACAGACGCTGGTTCCAGGGAGTTTATCGCGGAAAATTATCCATGGTTTCTCGATACCTTTGATAATTACACATATCCCATACAGCGTGCAGACGCCATCCGTTACTTCGTTCTCTACCATTACGGAGGTGTTTATATCGATTTGGATATTGGATGCCTTCGCCCAATGGACCCTCTTCTCGTATACCCCGTCATCCTTCCAAAAACCAACCCCGTTGGCGTTTCGAACGATCTTATGTTTGCAGAAAAACGCCACCCACTGCTTGAACAGACTATCCATAATCTCATCAATTTCGACCATTCCTGGGTGCTGAACTATCCTACCGTAATGTTCTCTACCGGTCCTATGTTCCTTTCTGCGCAATACGGCCTTTACACAACAGCTCACCCTAGCACAGCCTTGCAAGACATCCGCATTCTCCCCAAATCACTGTATGGAAAAAATGTGGGGAATGATGAAGCGCCCCGTTCCTTCTTTTCCCACTTCTATGGTAGCAGTTGGCATGCGGATGATGCTGCTTTTATTGGATTTTTGGGAACCTGGGGCAAGACACTCATGTGGATTGGACTGGCAATCCTTCTCATTGGTCTTATACGTTTACCATCGAAGCAGAGGAGGGGCTTCAGAAGAATAGGAGGATACGATATACTCCTTCCACGCCTGTCTCGTTCTGGACGCTTTCATTTCCATCTTGGCACCCCTTCATTTTCGTCAGCACAACTACCTTCGCTCAGTAGTAGTAGCGAAACTGAATCCCCTATCGATGGTGATGTTCCTGTACTTCATCTGCCGTTCGATGACCAATCTACGTCGTCACCGATGTCTGATTCATTGAGCGATTCTGATCCTTATGCCGGCCGAACACAGAGTCCTCTGGTTGAAGCGTTTCAAAGAGTACGTAATCGCGTGAGGTCGTTGGCAAGCTCTCGGGAGATAGAACCGGACACTCCTATTAGGACCAGCAGGCGACCACCTAACAGAAGTATACTATTCTTCCTACCTGCCATCTTCACACAATCGCAAGATATGGAACTACAACCCTCACCTCCAGGGCCTCGTTCAACATCCCCTTCCCGTCCTCTTCTGCCTCGATATACCCCTAGAATACCCCAACACCCGCTGGAAAAAGGTCAAAATGGACAAGACGTTCACCTCGAGCAAGATTCGGGCTCCAACCGATATTGCTTGGGTGATGCAGATACACCACTTGTGATCCTCGAGGATGCTCCACGGACTCGCAGCAGAACTCCTGGGATACCACGGCCAAAGCCTTAAATATACTTTCTATGGGACGCACCTGTCTTGTCTGATACTCTCTTGTTATTACGATTGTGCTTTTGATGGTTTTAAAATCCACAACTCTTCGTTTTCACGGCCGGTCGTTCTTCAGTTCTCGTGGACTCCTAACGATATACCTTTATTTAACTCATTCAATATCATACTACCAAATTTTTCCCAGAGTTCAAGTTCATAGACATATTGGAACAGACTCATAAGCGAAGAATTAGCTTGTTTATGATAGGTTTTCCAATATAGAAACAATAATTTTCTTGATTCTAAAAGTTATGAAGACTTCGTAGCTGCTATTGCCTTCATACTTAAGGATAGAGTGATCATCGCAATGGCTGAGACGCCATATGTAATCGACGGGCCAAAGGTCCAATAGGAGGCGCAAGCTGGAAAGATCATGAGATTTTTGTTGGTCATTCAAAGATCTCGCCACTCACCAAGTAAGGGACCCAGTGCACGCCCAAGTTGTCCCGAGGATCTAAATTTTCCAAGGGCAGTGCCTTTTGCAAGCTGTGGATGTTCCTCAACAATCTTGCCCGTGACTTCGTCGATGTGACCTTCATCACATTGCAGGGACGCAAACGCAGTCAAGGAGTTGACGACGGTGGCACTAGTGAACGCCATGCATACTGCGGCCATTTGTAAAAGTTTAAATGCGAAAGATGGCTGTGTCTGGACATATTTGGGTAGAAGCGCAAGAAGGACAAGCGCGACTGCGCAGCTGGATACGCCTCTTCGTGCCATGTTTCCTTCGCCAAGTCTAGACATTGAACGTCGAACATAGCCGCCTTGAAACAGAGCGCTGACAATGCCAATGGATCCAATCAACTTGCCATTCTGGGTGTTAGACCAATCTAGTACTGTAATGAGAGATGTATTAGCATACATATGTAAAATATATAATGAAAACTTACAATCGAATGTAAGGAAAGTTAAAGTGAACTCTACACCAGAGAAAATGATCAAGAAGAAAAAGTGTAGACGGCGAAGTGCCTTTAGAACACCAATGCGACTCTCGACAGTCCGCTTGAAAGCAGGCTTAGGAGGAGCAGAGGAATGCTTCCCGTTGCCATTTGCTTGTAGTGGAGCTTTAGGTTTTTCTTGAGAAGCGGAAATCCCCTTTCCCCTTGTTTCTGGCAAAGCAACCACAAGGAAGGCCGTCTCCGCGACAAGTAAGACCAAAGTCAGAAAGGCTGGAACTGCATACACGTTGAGATCCTGGCCTAAACTGTTCACCGACTTGGGGAGAGGTCGAGAAGCGAAATAGGCGCCGATGGGTGGGCCAATGCAAAAGCATACGGCAAATGCGATACCGACATGAGCGAGTGCTCTGGATCGGGTTGCAGGTGAAGAAACATCTGAAAGAATGGCACTTTAAGTGTTGAAATTTTATGATTAGCGATAGCACTGAATATGAAGGCGACGGCAACGTACATGGCAAGCTGCACGTTTCCTTCACTGAGTCCACCAACAATACGAGAAAGCATATAGGAAGCAAAAGTCGTTGACTGGACCCATCTGTATAAAGCTTAGGAATGAACACACTCCCTCGATCGAGATAGCACAAACATAACAGCAGATAATATGTTGCCAATCATAGTCAAAAGGAGGATACGTTTGCGACCATACTTGTCAGACAACGAGCCAATCCATGGCGATACTATGAATTGAAGAGTCCTGTAGAAGCATCTGAGTGCGCGTTGGAGTTATAGACTACGAACAACGCCCTTACGAGAAAGCGGAACCCATGAACCCTCCCAACAGTACAATATCCCATCGTCGGGACTGAACACCTGGTTTGTACAGGAGAGATCTCACTGCAGTTACGAATCGCAGAATTGTAGATAAGAAACCATTAGGATCCGAACTCTCTCGCTATAATACGAGTTTAGAATGTTTGGTATACTGTTGATAGTTTGAATTGACCTACCAGGGAATACCATTCTATGAGGCGAGGGAAGAGGGGCAGGGGTATGGTGAAAGCAAAGAGGTCAAGGATGAGAGATAAAAAGACGATGGTTTCAACTTTAGCCATCGTTTCTCAGCGAAAAAAGTTGAGGAGACATGTATATTATAAGTTTCGTTTTAACTGTACACGTTGACAATATTATTCCACCTGGGGTTCGGCTTTGAGAGGATCACCGAAGTCAATTACATGCGGCTACTTTAACAACCGAACCCAACTAATTCAAATAGTCACCGTCCTTTCCACCTCGGTACTTCTGGTCCTCTGCAGCCTGAGTGAGGCTTGTCTGCACGTGTGAACTGGTATCAGTCTTCGTTATCTCACGCAAGGCCATCGTTGCGTAGGCAGCTGTTCCGAGAGTAAGGTTCATTTGCAACGCCATGAATTTCCCGTCAGCCACAATTGCAGGGGGGTCAAAACCAAGTAGCTTATCCTCATCCGACTGGGCAAGAGAAACATCTGGATCGGTGTACCGCAAGACTGACCACGACAACTCTTTAGGGAGGTGAATCATTGCGCGGTATGAGCCATTCAACGTGTATTCCCTGTCGAAATTCAGCTCAGCCAGGACTATAGGAGGAAAAAATTAATATGCCAACCCACCTTTGCTTTCTCACAAAATTATCTGGATCTAAACCATCCAGCCCGAGGAACTCTCTGTAACGCCCGCCCAACTTGCCTCCTGGATATGCTACATCTGTGCCAGGCAGAGGCATTATCACGTCAAATATAGTATAATCGTCAAGATCATCTTCGGTCAATGTTCGGACGCTAGGGGCAACATATGGTTTACGAGCTTTTTTATCGTTAGTTGAAGGTTGTGCTAAACACATATCGTTAGTTATACCAGAAGCAATATAAAAAAAAAAAAATCATCAAGACCATCGTCTATGGCCGATGGTTCGTTTTCAACGTCAACGTCCATACTTGCTGTAGCGTTTGTAGTCTCAAATACGAGATCCCCGACAATTGGACGATCGCAACCATATGTGCGTATTCGTTCAGAAACAATGGCATTCCAAACATATGATTGATATGCGTGAATGTACATGAGACGCAGATTTCGTGGGATCTGCGAAGAACAGTCAATCATCCGCTGAGTGCCTTCCGAAATACAAATGGCACTTGCTGTTGATAAAGCTCCCATCACATTACGTGTGTCTCCTTTTTGTTTCTTAAAGCTTTCAAGAATGCACCGCTCCGCGATTATGCGTCTTGGAAAAAGATTTAAAGCTTTTTCTAGATCGCCTTCTACCAACCAGGCATCTCGAGCTGCTTCAACTTCTGGATGTTCACCATGCCGTTTTTGAAGAATCATGTCTGCAGCTTTTTGCCACTCGGACTTGAGAAGAGCTAAGCCTATGGAATGAGTGGGAACAGACGCAGTTCCAAAGCGTTGCATCCCTGTAATCAATATCCACTGAGACTAGCATTAGATGAGGGAACAAGGTACAAGTACCATAGTAATTAATGAAACCTTTTTGTTTCATGGTGTTCATGGCCTCGTCCAAGAGCTCCAGAGTGTCCACTTTTACATTCCTATGATTTTCACACGTTAAACGGGGGTTAAGAGGGAAAAACTGGGGGAAAATTTTACCTCAGAGTTATAAAAAATGCATTTCCTTTCAGCATGCCTAACTCCAAGCTACTTTTACGATAGTTGAAGTCTGCTGCACGAACCCCTCGTTCGCCCCGCTGCGACATCACTTCGTCAATCGATCTCCTAGGACCAAGGCCATTGAAAGCCCTCCACACGTCCTCTACAGTCTTATTATGACGGTTCAATGAGACTCGTTGTACAGTAACACCACGTTTGTCTTTTGTGCCAGCAACAGACAGATCTTTGATATTGACGTGAAGAAGACGCGACAAGTGACCAAGAGCATCTTGCGTGTCACGATTGGTTTTTTGAAGAGTAAAGTGAATGTATGGCGGATATGTCCCCCGAGGAGTGCGCGCAGACGCTGTATATATATGTTAAAATTGGCTCCATTGAATCGGGGTGCGCTTACTTGAATCACCCCCTCGACCTGCCCGGCCGCCCCCTTGCCTTCCCCACTTGATAACGATCCGTGAGCCTTCATCAGACGCGGGAGTAGATGTATCAGTTTCAGTGTCAAGCTTTCCGCCAAACAAATCACGGATGACTTTATGGAACGCCGTACGAGTTTCCTTGGAAGAGATAGGCTAAAAAGCTCCAAAATTGAGAAAGACAGATCAAGATTCCTACCACACTGAGACTCACATTTGACAAAATTTTTCTATGATCTACTCGCGAGATTCCTCCGCGACCTCCTCTTCCTCCACGACCACCACGTTTCCCGCGGCTACCACCGCGACTATGTCCCTCCCTTTCATTTGGTACAGGAACACTCACAGCCGCCTCTGAAACGACCCCCTCATCGCGATCGCCTAAAGAAGGCGTGGAACGTCCAGCCCAACCAGCATCGCTCACTCTTGGTGGTTCGCGACCTTCTAAATACATATTTTTCATCTGGATAATGGCTTCCTCAGAAAGAAAAGGTGACAATGCGACGTTGAAATGTTCATGCCAGGATCCATCGCTCGATGGAGCTTTGAACGACTTGGCTTCATGGCCGGGCGCAGAAGTCGTTGAGTCGTCTTTCTCTTGTACTGGGTGTTCGGTTTCATTTCCCGTACCATCCATTTCAATGTCCTCATCCGGCACCGTTGATGAAGAAACGGCTGGGGTCGTCGTTTCCGATATATTTTTTTTAGCCGACTCAGGTTTCTCCAAAGATTTTAAATGGATTACCCTTCCATCTAAGTCAACTTCATAAACCAAGAAATCAGTGAACCTGAGTAACAGTTAATGCGTGTTTTTCTTGACTATGAGATCATACTAACCTTTGCTTGATGATCCCTTCAACCCTGGCCTCTCCTCGCCCTATATACTCTGAAATTCCAACGTCCCTCTCAAGGATATTCAGGGCTGAGCCCTCTTTGGCTACCGGCAACGGGATTCCAAGAAGTGCATGACTGGGTGGAAGGATATGTTCAGCTGGCTCATTGTGGCTATCTTGTGTAACAGTTGCCTGATCTTCTTGTGTGTCGATTTTTGAGCGCTTTGTGTACCTCTCTAAGTCAGCGTCGTCCTGTTCGCGTTCGCGAATTACTACAGACGACATATAGGTTCGGTCCAAAGGGACTATGTTATCTAATCTAAAATATTATGAAATCATCCTGTACTATGAAAACTCAATCTTGCCAACTGATATATACAACAGCATGTCGCCTACCCAAAGCTACGGTCAAAGAGCCACAAAATTTACGAATCCCACCGCGAAATTGATTCTCGAGACCATGGAACGGAAAAAAACTAATCTCGCGGTCAGTGTTGATGTCACAAAAACAAACGATCTTTTGGCAATCATAAATGTTGTTTCGCCATACGTCTGTCTGATCAAGGCAAATTAACTCCTTGATGAATGTCTCCTTGGCATCCTCATTTTTTGTTTGTTGTTTAAGACTCATATCGATATCCTGGACGACTTTGACCACTCCTTGGTTGAAACGCTACAAAGTCTTAGCCAACGGAGGGATTTCGTTATTTTTGAGGACAGAAAATTTGCTGATATCGGTCAGTCGCAATTTGGCGTGACTGCTCTAGAGAACTTCATTTTTCACTGTAGGAAATACTGTTGCCTTACAATATTCAAGCGGCGTGCACAAAATCGCAAGCTGGGCACATCTCACTAATGCCCATCCTGTGCCTGGCCCCTCTGTGGTCACAGGGTTATCTTCTGTGGGGCTCCCTTTGGGCCGTGGTCTCCTGTTACTTGCAGAGATGAGCACCAAAGGCTCCCTTGCAGTGGGAGAATACACAGAACAAGCAGTCCGAATGGCTCGCCAGCATCGCGATTTCGTCATTGGATTTATCGCCCAACGGAGAATGGATGGTGTGGGTGCTTCACCAAACGAGGATATTAGCAACGAAGACTTCCTCATCCTCACACCAGGAATCGGGTTAGAATCTAAAGGTGACGGCATGGGTCAGCAGTACAGGACACCCCGTGAAGCTGTATTGACTTCAGGATCCGACGTGATAATTGTCGGACGAGGCATATACGGGGGCGATCTCAAGGCGGTAGATGCCATATCTGCGAGAGCCGAACGATACATGTCAGAGGGATGGGCGGCATACAAAGAGCGCCTAGCGAAGGACGCCGATATGTAACAAGAAAGGAAGCCCAGGTGCTTTAAAAACTCTTATTTATTAAATAAAATAATCTGCGCAAAAATTAGAACTCGCACGCATACAGAAAGCGAGCACCTTGTCATCAACGTATCACTTATCCTACAGAAGGCACGGCCTCCTGATCATCGACAAACGTTGCGGGGTGATTGATATCAATTTCTCTGGTCTTGGTGAGCATGGGTGTTTGAGAATCCGCCTCGGGCCTTGAAATGCGAGTAAAGTTTTGAGGCAGATTGCTATCGAGTGGGTGTTTTTCAGCAAGTGTTGCTCGCAGTCTCGACCTGACTTCTTCGACTCGTTTTGTTTTTTCTCCTCCTCTCCAAATGAGTACTGCTGCCGCAATCCCACATAAGAAACTGGCGGGTATGAGAATGCCTGTGCTCCAAGGAGGACGTTGGAACCTACAGGTCAGCAAAGTTGATTATAATAGCATAACAAAGCAGGATCAGCAGATACTTGCCGATTTAATCCCCACATTGTACCGCAAAGAAAGATCTATAGGTCAAAATCACCTCAACGTCGATTTTGTTTCATTACCATATTTCGAACCTGGAATATGGAGTTCCCATCGTTCATGAAACAAATCCACAAAGCCGTACTAATAGGATTGAATGCAGGTACAAGGAGCCAGACGAAGAACCTACTTGATTGGAAAAGCCTGGAGACCATGTCAGAAATGCAGCAGAAATAATTCATTTAATTTACCCTATGCGTCTCTGTTCCATGGGCCCGATACCAGGTCTGGGAATGTTGAAACTTCCTTTGTTCTAGAAGGATGGATTTAAATAATAGATTAAGACAAGGGGTCATAATACTTACGCCTATGTAAATCCTTTTGTTCCATCTCAGTCAACACGTGGACGTAGTTTGGGTCATAGAAAGGGTCCGGAAGATCGTCTACATCGAATAGTTGTGGAAGGCCGGCTTTTTCCCGAAGTTGTATGGTCTTTCGTTTATACCGCCAAATTTTCCATATTCCTAGAAATAGGGTAATTGCTTGAAGCTGCTTCAAAGATGCGGGGACGCTTACTGTATGTATCCAATACTCGCCAAGGGATGAGGCCAATGCTAGTGACGGTGAAAAGCCCTATAAATGCTAAAATTAGACGATCTATGCTTCAACCTGATATTCAACCTACCCGTCTCAACCTGTGATGAGACTTCGACCCAAAATCCTTGGGTGTTAGCGTTGTGAAAATTGATGATTTTAGCCAAGAATATGATAATTGCAGCACCCCAAAACACTAGATATCTGGATTGAATCGTTACTAGTCAGATATCTGAAGTGGATGTACTCACCAACTAAAAATCCATAGATTCCCGTCATTATCTGGAGCCTCTACTAAGTTAAATGCGTTTTGGGCACTAGCCAAAAGACGTACTCCCATAGCTGATCCTGTTGTCAGTATTTAAACATTACAGACAACAAAGGTCTTACGGGTTTTTAAGAAAGACCATACTCCCATCATCGTTCGTCGTAGTTTGGAAGGGCTTTCCAAAACATCGTTCACGTGGCGATCCAGAGAATCCTCAAACTGGTCCATTCCGTCGTTTAAGCGAGGTATTGGAGACAACCTGACCACTGGCTTCCGAGAATACCATGATGATGGGGGACTGTTTTTTATTACATCTGTAAATATTTAAGCAATATGATTAAGGTAGACTTACATCATGATAGCATTTGCGGCATTAGTGAGACTTGAAACGGTACCAACTTGTGAATCTGTGATATGATGTTATTTGAGGTTTCAAGGTAAGAAAAAAAAAAGGGGGAGATACCTATAACATCCAAGTGCTCGACTACGTCATCATGGTGATGATCAGAAAATCCAGGACGTCGATAATCTTCGTCAGCTGTAAAAATCGAACTTTCTACAATTCCTGGTTCAACATGGGATGTCACTCTGACATCAGTCTGTACACCTTCTATTGTCATCACCCCTTGAGAGGTCGTCTCGTTATCTACGTTTGAAGTAGACGTAGACTTCATTTTATTTGGGGGATTGGGTAAGGGCTCCGGAGGCTGGTAGTGTCTCGATGTATTAATGCAATGTGCATGGATCCGGCTAGACGTCGTAGCAGAACGAGGCCGACTGGGCGACGGCGGAGAAGTCACGTCTGATACCCCGCGTGGTAGTAGAGGAAGGGAGAGCTTAGGTTGAACGCTTGGATATGTGTTAGGACTACCAGCCAGTTCGGCTCGTAAGCACAAAGTGTCGTCATTGGTCGATATGGCAGCTTCTAAGCTAGAATATACCTGACCTTTGACCCTGATGGATGGCATTATTCTTCCCCTCTGTTGTCAAAATCTCAGAGAGAGTAATCATCACGACTAAATCCTTCAAGTGTGACAGAAAGCCTGACTTACGACAACCCAAATCGTAGTGTTCCTCGAGTTCGGCTACGATATGCCACCTCAAGCCAGGGAAGACTGTCACGGTGAACTTCGAAGTTTTTTTGAAGTGAATGACTCCAAGCCTAAAGGCTATTGAGAAATTGAAATGTTTGACCGCCAAAGTATTTTACGCGGTGACATCGACTCGCAGTGGGTGCCGTCGAGCTCCAAACCGCTTGAGGCAACTAGTCTCTGTAGAGGTAGGTTTCCCACGATTTATTGATGAGCGGCTGAGACTAAGTTGAACGACGGATAGATATTAAAAGTGTGTAAGTACAATCATACAACATATTCAAGGGTGAGTAAAATATGTACTTAAAATAAATTATGCATAAGAATACAATGTCGAATAATATGATATATCAAATACTACGAAGTATTACCTTCTTGGACATCTTCTGATTGTCGCTACATCCAACCTTGAGCCTCAAACTAGACAAGACAGTTAATTAACTCACTTTGACAGTTGTCCCACCTTTGGATGAATGCCTCGAAGACTTGCTGAAAAGACTCTTTACTCGTTTTCGACTAGTGGGACGAGAGTCGGGACTCTGAGGTTCGAGAGCCATGGGTTCTGGCTCAGCAGTCAACAGCGCCTCTGTGAATACCGGGGAGTCCTTTTTGGTCTTGAGTGGATTACGCCATGCATGCTTCGATGAACCCTCAATGGTCTTTAACGCTCCACCGTGTATCCAATCGAGCCTAGAATCGTCGTCCGTTGCCAGAATGCTTGGATGAAGCAATCTGAGGGGATGATCGTGTGGTTGGTTCCCTAATTTAGATGCTGTCCATTTCGTTTTTGACAACAGCTCTCGAGCTACTGGTAGAACAGGCACCAAGGGTTGATTCAAAGCCATTTTGACCCAACCTCGCCAACTCATATTTGATGGTATGAACTGATTTACGAGTTCTTCGAACTAAAGAATGGATTGAATCTAAGTAGCTAGACCAGATATGCAAATTTACGTACACTCCATGTTTGATTGTGGTATTCGAGTTCCCGTGTTTTGATTCTTGCGTCGTGACATTCGAATGAGCCTTCTTTCGCAACACTCAAAAGGAGATGCAGACTAAAATATGATAAGCCAAAATATTATAAGGTAAGGAAAATCACCCAACCTAGAAATGTGCACAAGGACGAAGGTTTTCTGAGATGAACGAGTTTTCATAACTTGAGCATCGCCAGCATCCTTTAACTTTTTGCATTTGGGATCCGAGACATCTGAGTCAACGCCAACAATCGGTCTCTGCGTTTCTTCATCTAGCATACTTGCAAGATTTATTGAATCTGAGGAATGAGTCCTTTGAAAGGAGCTAGGTGGGTTTAAGAGAGCTGGGGGGCTCAGAGGGCTCACGAATCCAGTATCCTTCACCAATCGAAGATCCGTGAATGATCGTGAACTTCTGAGTTTGCGCAATGGAGGAACAAGAAGCCTCTCATCTGAGTCTGCTGGTCTATGCAGTGCTCGAGGCGAATCAATAGACGATCGGCCTGACGATGGACTCTTGATTTCAATCTCCGGAGGGGGTTTCACTGCTTTCTCTTTCGAAGGGGCATCATCGAGGGCTACTTGTCGATCTTTGCGATCGGGCCACACATATTCCATTATACGTCGACCAACCTTGGAGTCCACCTGAAGACGTAATGGATGGAGGGCGAGTTCAAAAGCCTCATATATGGTGATACCCCCAACTGGAGCCAGCACTGTCCAATTCGCCAACAAGAATAAGCCTCTCTGGATAGCAAAATAAATAAATTGAGATACGAAATCAGGAGGGTGGGTGGCACGCGGCGTACTTTAAGGAGTGGATGATTGGCTGGTTCGTCATACTTAGACAATATTTCGGCCCACAAGGCATAGCGGGAACCATCAAAGGCAGTTAGGTTGCCAATTGTTAGATGATTGACGGTCGAACTGTCTTGTCGACTAAGCCAGTGGAAATTGATGTTCGCCACAACAAGTTTAGATAATAAATTGCGTCGCTCGTCCAACATTCTCCATGAAATCTCGGACGATGAAGCGTGGAGAAGAAGTGCAGAATTTTGGTCCGTTTGATGGGCAGATCGGTCCTGTGCCATTTTTATGGCGTCGAAAAAGAGGTTGAGTTCTTCAGCTAAAAGGAACATATGGGCCCTCAGGTGTAAAAGGCTAAGGCGTGCATCCTCATCTTCCAGTCGACGGGGATTTTTCATACTCAGGCGTTCTGTCTCCAAAGCGTCTCTTAAACGACTTTGGAGATTGGACACAACTGTGGCCGCAGAACCTAGATCTGTGAAGTCATAGGCAAAAACAAGGGTCTCGAGTTTGTCCAGGCGAGTCTTGTGGGCCGGATCGGAAAAGAGAAGGAGCTTCGTGACGATATTCGAGATAGCCTGGAAATGTTCGGCGTTTGCGGACACCGTAAATTGTGGGATGTGGACACGGATGACGTCCTAGATGATTGTTAGTGACTGGGATAACAACTTAAGCATCTTGGTCTCACAGTTTGATCTTGAAGATGGTTGCTATTTTTTGTAGTTGAATTTTGGTTACTGGATTTCGTAGTAATGGAAGTTATGTTATTCCGTAATCGAAGACGATTGAATTTGTCGTAATGGAAGGTGGCATCCGTCTGAGGAACGAGACGTTCAAAAGCTTGGCTCTCACATCGAAGATCAATCAAAACTTCTAGCGGAACAGGGCCATCACTGGCGGCTGAGAGATTGGTGGGTGCGAAGGTTTGCAGACCAGAGAGTGAAGTGTAGTTCCTATTGTAAACGCTTCCATCAGATGGCATTCCAATACTTGAAAAACAGTTGACTAGCCTGGACATGACTTTTCCACTAACCGGATCGTCCAAATTGAAGTCATCCATAATAGCAAAAGATTGTAACTTTGCTTGTGCAGCTGCTACGATGCAAGAATCAGCAGGACTTTCGCCACGCAAGACAATCTGAGGTTTCAAAAGGAGACAGCAATCAGTCTTTCGGAGAGATACTCCTTCAGCCCATCCATCTAAAGGGTCGATTTTCTCCGGAACCTGAGAGCTTCTTTCGGGCACAAGATCGACGGAAATTTTGGTGTTGTCCCCTTTGAGAATCGCGTAAGTCTTACGCAAGGCTGTTGCAGCTATCTGAGCTGTGTGTCCGGGGCCACGTTCTTTCACGCGCTCTTCCTCTTTTTGGACGGCAAGGGCGGCGTTGGCTTGGTCCCGGATAAATTTCACTGCACTGTGGGCCGGTTAGAATTATGAAACTTTAAAAAGTAGAGACGTACCGATTGGCCATGTGGTATTCGAATCCCCTTCGTTCGCGGGAGCAATAATAGTATTGCACCATTATCTGCATCAGCTTTAATTATGCTAGTCACTGTAAAGAGGGGAACAATAAACACACGTCGCGGACAGCACTATCCATGAATACACTCGGACAATGAATTTGATAAACATTGTCGAATTCAGCCCACTCATCAGGAGAAACAATATCGGTGGGCATATGATAAACTTGCGGTTCTTTCGTTTGTGGATCGTCCAGTCTGACTTCTGTTTCTCTAAGGACTGCTATATATTCTTCCAAAAGCGCAAGCATTTTCTTCACGGACAAGCGGCTTGAAGGCTTGAATTGGATGAGACAAAGGTCCAAGAAATGTTTGCCTAGCATACTTACTGTTAAGCCTTTTTGACCCCTAGGTGTCGCTTCACTTTGCAGGCTTTTTTTAAGTTCTGTCGCTCTTGCAGATGCCAAGGATATCTGTGTCTGTGGAACAGCTACGAGGATATCTAGCAGCGGCAACACTGACATACGGGACAACTTACATGGCTCCTTCCCAAGTAGGCATATGTGAGAGTCCTCAGACCCAAACTTACTTGTTTGCGGAAAGACGCCGGGTAGCGATGAATTCCGCTTGAAGTAGGTAAAATGAGGAAGGGTTGCCAAAGGAAGCAAATGTAAGACAGGCGGGCCAGATGATAACCAATCAAGTTCCACGAAGTCCTCAAGATCGTACCAGGTAGAAGTAGATGTTGTTATAGGAAGATCAGCATGTTTCCTATAGTTGTTCCTCTGGGTAGATGCTGTTATTTGTACATCTTGTTTAAGAGGTTCAGAGAAGGTTGCGAGCATGGCTTGCAACTCAATTCCCTTCATGACAACCTCTGCAGCGTAAAACGGCTTTCTCCGTACGACTCTCGTTGTATTCGGGATCGGCCCCGCTGTGGTGGACTCTTCTTCACGCTGGTGCATATCTGCTTGAAATTCTTCAACTCTTCCTTTGACCCCTACCCAAGGAGTAACGCCATCGACCCACGCTAAAAAAGTCATAAGCTGGTTTGTAGGGAATGTTGATGTGTTAGATCTCACTTTCCCTTGAATTATCCATATAGCCATGCATCAGATATAGGTTCGGAAGACTTAGTCGATACTTCAAGGTAGCAAGATGACGACCCAACTTAGGGGAGATTGGCCGTGAAGGGTGATGGCTTCCTTGACGAACTGGAAGAGTCAGAGCACCATTGAATAAGGACCACCAGGACCAGAAATGCGCAAAAAGCATTGGTGTTACGTGAAGACTACTAGGCTTTGCACTCCCTCTGAGTTCTTTTATCTTTGTTGAAGATGTCAAGGACGCAGAGAGATGAATAAAATCAGATCGAAAACCGTTGTAAGAGTCATGTGGCCCCTGAAAAATAGGTTCTGAATGACCTCAGCAGGGTAAGGCAGAGAATTTACCTTGATATCGGGGATTGATGACTTCTTCTCCAGTTTGACGTTGTAATGAGGGAGGAATGAAAAATGTCTGCATTTGCGATGAAATGCTGTACCATCGCAATGAAGACATTCGGGGCCGCAGGATCTTTCCACAACAAACCCTACTCCGAAGCGAACGCCTGAGCTCAAACGTGCCCAAACTTTTTGAAATGGTTTCTTTTGCCGTGAAACGATGGGTCCAGAGGTCGAGTAGCCTTTGGAGGCGAAGTGTTCCAGACTGAAGGGAAGTTAGAATGTACAACTCTCAGACTGCCTCAGCCTTACTCGGGAACGGCGATCAACATGCCCTCACTTATCGCTTGGATAAGTTCCTTTTGAGGATTCTCATATCCGACACGTATTTCAGGACTTCCTTGCCAACACGCGACAAAGCCGGCACCAGAATCCAACGTATTGTAAGGATCACGAGTGCCTAAGATTATGAGTCGTTGTATATAGAGCAAATTTCAGACATTACCTTTCATATACAAACGAACATCACCGATGAATGATATCTTCACGGTCCAATGGAATATCAGACGCATCTATGAGGCTTAGTCATGAACGCAGGAAAAAATGGAATGGGATTGGCTTACCTTATCCCAAAATCCCAGGGCAGGAGAGGAATCCCGGGGCGAACTAGAAAGCGTCTCCACCACGCGCATCATGTCTTGTATTGCTGGCCCATAGCTTACTGCCCAAGACAGTATTGTTGGTCCTGCAGTGGTGATTTCAATAGTTGGGGCAGCGTAAGTCTTAACGGGCATGATAGTCTTGGGCACAGCGATTGAGAAAGGCGCTTCTCCGTGAAGAGCCTGCCGAGGCCGAATGATAGGACAATCAATCCAGTTAACAGACAATTGAGAGCCCATTTCTTCACCAACAATGAGATCTGTACTGAATGTCCATGACACCTGACGGGATTTTCCACGAGGAGGAACGTTGAACAGGGGGAGGGGATAGTCACGAAGACTGACTTGCAAAGATGATAAGGTGAAGTGGATATGAAGAGGAATTAACAGAGAAAATTTCGTGTCCCTTGGAAGTCCGCCGCCAAAATCATGCATCACATCAGGCAAGTGATCAATGCTAAAGGAAGGGGGAGATATTGTAAGGGATAAGTCATGGAATGTAGCCCTCAAAAGCGGCGGAGCTTGAGGCAGGGATGGTATTGGGGTCAAGTCTGGTGACCTTGATGATATAGGAGGAGGAGTATGCGTCTTATGCATAATAGCATCTTCTTCTTTTGAACGTTGTTCCTTCAACCTCTCCAGACGAAGTGTCCAGTCGAGGGCGTGCACGTCATCTAATCTTTTTCGCGCGTCTTCTATTGAAACCGTATGTTTTGCACTAAATTGATATTCGTGTTCGCCTTCTACTTTTTGTACGGTAGTTTGGAGATCAGGCGTTGCTGCCAGAACTGTTGCCACCTTTGCCTTGAAAGCATCCTCACGATCTAAACGTTGTTTGACAGCCTCCGCGCCAGCTTGCCAAATCAATGCTAATTTGCTCTCGAAGGGGTCATCCTGAGCCTCCAGGCAAAGGCATGCCAATCGTAGTGTTATATGTGGCACTGATTTCGGACCCTCTGGTTCGGGAGAAGGCATGGTCGAGTAACATCCTGCACTAGCCATGCGTGAGATATGGCGGACAGCTTTCAGTGAGACGATTATGTCTTGAACCAGGTCGGCTATAACAAATCCATAAGGGATACGCAGACGAGCACTGTCGCCATTGGTTGAGATAGAGAGCGATCCAGCATGAGGCGCAAGGCAAATTTCCCAGGCTTGCAAAGTTACAAACTCATCCCAACGACTCTCTGTTGGTTCTTCCCATCGGTTAATTTGCGGCGGAAGGGAAATGAAAACCGCTGTTTTGGCCATCCTGATTCTAGGAGGCCCGCTTGAGTCCAGGTACGGGCTTAATCCGTCAATGCGTGCGAGCAACTTTTGATTTGGTAGCGCTAGGTGAACCCGAACGGTCGTGACATTTCCTTGCAATACAAAAACGATACCACTCTTGGATTCAGCAACCCGAGACGCTGGTTGAGGAGGAGACAATATACGGAAAGTCTGAAGGCCTAAAAGAACGCTGTAAGCGTGGGAGAGCTCGAGATCGGCACGAATTGAAGGAATTTGAAAAGAAATATCGCATATATCGGTGAGCTTCCTATGTGGAGACGACAATTTACAAGACAGGCAGAGATCAAACTGCATACGGTCGATACGTAGAAATTCCTGATGGCCATCTATCAGGTCATCCCGACCGACGATTGCAGGTTCATCTGGTTCATACAGAGTTGCAACAGCGGTCCTAAAAACGAGGTTGACGACTAGAACTTTGACGAAAGAAGATTTTTCATTAGGAGGTACAATCATTTTGGCAGCAGCAAGTGCATCCACTGAGAGTTCCGCCGGAAGTAGCAGTTTGGCTCTTGACCGGGTCTGTTTCGGATCGTCGAACCAGTGGTCGTGAGAAGCATGAAGAGAACAGTATTCCAAGGAGATTGTTGTTCGCATAGCAAACCCTCGTGATAGATCCAGATTCTCCCCAGGGCTGATGATAGGTGAGGTTATGAATACAACAAAGTGCGCAATTGCGATTTTAGCCGACAACCCTGTGGGTAGCCGGGTGAATCGAGGTTGATCTTCAAAGGTAGCCTCGGGCATTTTCGTTTTGTGTGGAATGAGCGATAATAATCGAAGAGTAGCGTCAACGGAGATAGGATGCCAAAGCTCGGTACAGATGGTGTCAAATGCTGCCGAAAGTTCGTAAACAAGGGTGAATTTGTCGATGACTGCAAGGGATTCAGCAGCACCATCTTTTCGGGCAACTGCATTTGCTGCGACATTGACTTCGATTGTGCCCACCGAAAGGACAGGGGGGTCGTCCAAAAAGTCTTTATCGGATGTAAGGAGTGCTTCACCTTCGACGGCTATATCCTCCTGTTTTAACCGCACTCGTACTAAGACTGGCTCCAGCACGATGGATAAAGTGCAATTCCAATGTAGTGACCGAACGGAACTGGCCCATGGATAAGTTCGTGCAATCGCCAGAGAAGGATGCTTATATTCGGAATCAAGAGATACAGAAAAGCCATTGTTTCTCAGCTCTAGTGCACGATGCTTCTCACCCTTGCCAGCGTCGTAGATGATTCTAGCACCTATAGGTCCAGATTCAAGGCCTATAATCAGACGGGGAATAGAAAGCGACATTGATGGTGTATGATGTTTATCGTGTGCTTTTTGGGTTGCTCCTATGGTAGCTATCAACCGCTGGAGGTCCTGGATTCCTTCCGTGATCTGAACTCCAGCAACGCGAATGTGCATAGCCAGGATCGGGGAGTTGGCATCACACATGAAAGGACCAGGAACGAGGAAAGGGCTTGGCCATTGGGACGCCAGGGCTATTAAGTTGAAAGAACCTAGTCTTGCTAATCGCATAGTGTGGCGTTGCGTTTCTCTCTCCACAGTTATCTGATGCAGGGTGAGCTTAAGAGAGTAAGCATCAGGGTCATGCGTGTCGCTCTTAGCTCGACAACCAAGATGTGTCCTATGCAACCAATTCCGATTAGGATCGCTCAGCGAGAAATCGACCGCGACACCCTTAATGAGCGTTTTATATGTTCCCGTCTCGGCTTCAGTGAGTACAGAAAGGCCTACAGATGCCACATTCACGTGAATACTATGAAGAATCGACAATTGCGACTATGCGAGGTATCAAATATTTCAGTAACGATGATTTGATGTAGGCCACGAACCACGTTTTTGACGTCTTTCAACTTTACGCATGGCTCTACAAGATACCGACGTCGGGGGCGGATGGAGGCCTGAAGGTGGATGATGTTAGATTAAAAGATAACGGGTCAAAGAAGAAACTGACTGAAATGGCTCTGAAAAACGGTGATGTGGGAGAAAAGGGTTGAGGTGAATTGGTCGATAGAAGAGAGGGAGAATTTAAGTTCGACGGAGATAGTATTGATGAAGGAGAAAACAACAGTGATGAAGGCGAGAATATCGCAGATGTAAATGACTGGACTGGGGAGGGAAAGGCTGCCGAAGGTTGCGAACCTGGACTGAAGGATGAGGCTACAGGAGAGTCAGCTTGGATGGACGCGGGAGACAAGAGTTCGGGAGGGTTGATTGTTGGTGATGTCCTTGGCCTTTTCGGTATCTTCTCGAGTAATAGCTTGAGAAGGTCGGCCTTCACCGAGCAGTCACCAATTTTGAGAGAAACTTCCAGTCCATGTGGATCGACCACGCCTTCCTTTGGATTGAATTTCGCAGATACTCGAAGGTTTATTGATCCAGGCAACAGAAGAAAGGGCACATTCTGCGACTCTGTCATCTTGTCATTAACAATCCGGGACAGAGACACGAGGAAAACCATACCCTGCAGTGACAAAGTGGGCATCGTTCCGGTGATATTGCCTATGTTGAGTGATAAGGTGGCTGTACCTCGCGTCTCGCCCCATGCTTTGTCTAATGATCGATGGAAACTCTCTGCCAAACGCTTTTTCCATAACGCCATGCTAAGCGACTTCCGATTATGGGAACGGTTGGGTGTGGGCTTTACGTCCTCTGGGCCCACTGTCTGCTCCAGCTGTGTAAGGGCTAGAGCAGTATGCAAGCTTATCTCGTGAGCTACTATCTTTGTTCCAGGCATGTCGGCCAATGTGATGACCGTGGACTGCAAGTCGAATGAAAGTGCTTGGGTGATTCTGGGCAACCATTGGATGCCAATTCGAAGACAAGCAACAACAGAGGTACGTATGATAGGTCGAAAATACGGTTCTAGAAAGGTTGCTAAGGCCGATATAAATTTCCAAAGGTACCGCGCTAAAGGGGAAGGATTGAGGTCGGCTAGTGTGAGGTTACGCTTGCGGAGGCGTTTTGTCTTTGCAAAAGCTTGTCCTTCCCCTTCTTTAGCAATGTGTATATTTAATCCATCAATTTTGAGGGCCAAGCGACGAGAACCTTGCACCGACGACCAGACATAGCTGACGCGTTCCGCACGCCATGTGCGACGACCCCTGCGAATATACAGACCACGAATGGACCATAGACTGATACTTCGCACACGAATGTGATCAGACATTTGGGCAAGTAGCCATGGCCCAAGATATGTCCGGAGAAGAAGAGAGAAGGCGATTATCCTGACGAACCATAACAAAATAGATGTCCAAAATGCATTATCAGGAGTGCCGATGAGAAGAAGGCGTACAGCGCTTGATAGGGTACCAATAAGGCGATATGCTGTAGAAAATGGCACTAATCAATAGAACTTGAGTCAGTACTTGGGGTCGGCGATATTATGATAGATACTCGCTTGTTGACAAGTCTAAATGGTCTATTTCCGTGTGTTTTGATGCTCAGGAGTATGTGCACCACAGTTCAATCAAAGGAGACAATCAGGGAGTAGTATGGCACAAGGTGAGAGTCAACTGACAACCTGCGTACTTAGCGCTGGTTTTTGTTGAATTAGAATTAGAATTACGTTTTAGCTAGCTACGTTACATAAGCAAGTGGGGATAGAGCCAAATCAACGGCATGCGTTACAATAAAACCTGAGGAACATCCAACACATATGTAAGTAACCTGTTTCAAGCTACAACCACTCTTTTTCAAACCATCTCCGACCTTTTTGACCCACCACCGTAGACCTGTGACCGTTCCCTCTATTAGTATGAGGTGACATGACAAGGGACCCTTTTCAAACTCAGCTGTACAAGGTGCACCAGTTATGATCAGCAGCTGTCGAAAAGAAGCACCTAATAAGGCAGGATACTGGGTCAATAACATTTGGTGATTTTGGGACAGATATAGCTGTGGTAGAGACAACTGAAGTCTTGGGAGGCATATTGAGCAAACAGATTGGTTTGGATCTTTGTAGATGAGGAAAAAAACATACTCTATTAGGAAGGTAGGGGTAGGTGTCAGGCAGGACTCTGAAAAAAAAAGAAGGGCAGGTATATGTCTATTTTCCATGTGCTGCCACCCCCTTGAATCTGCTGAGTCTCACTGTTTAATGAAAATTCGAAATAATTCTATAAATCAGCTCAATAATACCTAAGTCACCTAACCAACCTTTAGGCTGCAACCCACTCACAGTACTCACTCAACAGTGAGGGCACTGTGCAAAATGAGGTCCTAGATTATGTCGCACAAGGATGACATATTAGATACAACTTGAATGTCATGTTCAAGTCAAGTTCAAGCAAGGCCCAAGCCAAGGTCCAAACTTGTATGAGAATAAGGGGTACAAAGCCTGAATTATAGACTCATGACCAGCCCCAGCAACAAGGATTTTATATGATGAGACCAGATATAACTTTATTTAGAATCACCTATCTCGAAGGAAGTTAATAAAAAAACACTACTAGTACTGGGTAAACACGATAAACTTAATAAAGTTTCTTTCTTAAAACCTCACTCTTCTTCATCCATGAGTAATATGCTGTTAAAGATAGAATGAGTTACATTTATTTGCAGTTAGTTAACCAACCAACCACTCTTCAGAATTAACTTCCGCGGGCGTGTACGTAGAAAACACCAGAGATTTTCCAATGAAGCTTCCAGGATTTAAAACATGACATCCTGTATATGTAACTTTGTAACTGTCATATTTATCCGCCAGCACAAGCTATGAAGAAGGTAAGTAAAGCCGAGATCAACAATAACATGTTTGTTTTTCACCGTTGTTGGCAATGGATAGAGTCGAAGACTATGATCATAATCTGAAAGGACAGGTTGTATGTTGATGGTAAGGGGACTTAGATGACTTTGATCAAGAATCGATTGCACCAACTAAACCTAGCTCAGTTACGGACAACAAGATGTTTCCGGTAGAAACTCACAAATCGTTTCAAGTCTTCGCTTTTAACGTCTGGTTTAACACCTACGACGTTTCGCAACATTCGTGCCATCAAATCCTCACGAAATATGACAATTTCTTGGTCAAAAAACTTGATACGACAAGGGTTCGTTCCTAAGTGTAATTTGGGTACTTTCGTCTTTAGCCTGCCGATCAGACTGGATAGCAAAGCTCTTCGAGGTAAAGTAGTGTTCATGGTGATATCTAAGGGTCCAGGAACAAATAAGAAGTGGGTTGATCGAGAGATAAGTGGGTATGCAGCGATCAGATCTGCCAGAGCATCGAAGTTCTCTGGAAATATGGTTGAGCAGTTGAAATTGTTGCTCAACAAACGTAGGCCTGACCTGTGTATCTTTGGACGTCCCTTCCATTTCCATGTGCAATTGATTTGCTGGTGAAATTGCCACACATGACGATGACTCTTGGAATAAAATCATTTTCGATGCAATTATCGAACATCTTCTGTATTCCAGGCAATGTGTGGGGGTGGTCCAACCACACGTCAGACAGAAAAAAGAAATGGAGTTCTGGTAGCTCTTCTCGCATCCGAACTTTAAACTGTGACTGAGAAATAGGTCAGTAAAAAAGAGATAAATTTCAGGACGAGTGCAACCTACGTCTTCTAGCAGTGAGGTTGCACCTTTGCCAAGAAAATCAATATGGCCATAAATTGACCTTCAGTCTCTGGTATGTCTTTTTGGTATTGACATATATTGCTGGGCGCACCTTGCAATATCCCGAGGTTCACAAGGAGGTTGACCAATTGCGATTATCTCAAGAGTAGCTTCCTCCGTGTATTCACCTTCAACCAAGCAGAAACACCCTTCACTGAACAGGCCGTCACCCGGTTCATCCTAATTCAACTGTAAAATGTCTGGAAATGTGCAGCATCAATAATGGCGTACCAGTGTGGAAAAATCAAGTTCAACGGATCCATCCGCATCTTCTAAACATAGTTTGCCTTCCTTGTTGTATGCCAACATTCCCAGCAACAAGAACCGCTCTCCAAAACGCCCTAGTAGTTGTTTGGTAGATTTCAACTACAGCCAAAACTATCACGAATATATTGTGTTGTTGTAAGCACAATAACTCACCGTAACAAGTTTTTCGCGATCTCGTGAAGGTAGTGTTGATGGTGCAAAGTGTTCATTTCTCAAGACACATTGTTTGATGATATTGAGTCTATCCCGTATGGAACCTACTCTTGATTCTGGCGTGCCTGATGAGGTGAGCACTGCCCTTGGTCTTGAGGAAATTAAAGACTGCGGACAGAAAGCCTCACAAGATAACATACATCTCGAATGTTCCCCTCTCTTGGGACCAAGTCCATCGCGGCATCTCGAACGCATCGATAAAAAATAAATGATTTTCGGGATCGATGATCTCCTTTTCGATCTCGGATCGTTCACCTTGATTTTGAAGTGATTCGTAAACTCTCTTCAATACGCTTACTGAAACTTTCATAGTGGCATCTAGATAATTATATTGTCAGCAAAGAATGGCAGAAGAATAGAACTTGAAACGCACCATCTTGTTTGTTATATTCTTTGGCTAATGTTTCTAGACTTGACTCGACATCATCGTCCTCTATTTCATGGTGATTCAATATCTCCTCTACAAGTACTAATGCATCAGGTCCTAGCGAGTTGCTAAATTTACGAAACACCTATGTTAGAAGAAAGTCAACAGCTGAGGAGTATTATGGATGATTACGACGCGCTTTAATGATAGTTCTTTGACGAGCATCCGCCATCGCAGGACGTGTAATATCAATAAGTCGCGGTCGGAGCAAGGTCGGAGTATTAGACGCGTCAAAAACGTATTACATAAACCAACGGCTAGAATTAGCTACTACTGGCCCCGCACCTGCCGCTATCATCAATGGTGTAGCTTTGATTCGCAATGTATTCTTCTTCACTAGATATTGATATTCGACCCGGCCATGGGTTCGGTATATTTGAACTGGGTACCTTGTTCAATGTTCATATCTGACTCGGGCTTGAAAGCTCATTCATCGATCGTGTTAGGAACATCCCTTTGGAACCTGCTTGAAACTCTTCGTCTCAACCCACACACATACCCCCAGATAGACATCAAATACGATCCGGACACTTCGGCGACAACCCCAATCATTGTTCACATCCGTCCTCATATTGATCTTTTATTTTCTGGCAGGCAGCAGCGGCTGCATACCATATGCATCCGTAAACTTCGAGACCCTCATCCGCCAGTCGTAATTCAATACAACAATACAGTGCTTTCTTCAGCAGACGAAGTGCTACGTCGCATTGGAGTAAGTAGAGCATTTGGTCCGACATATCCTGGCGACGAACTGCGATACCCAGGGTTATGGTTCAGCTTTGAAGAAGACGGAATTGCGGAGGGTTTAGGCGTGCTCCATTCCGGGGATCGTATGCAGGAAGTGAAACGGATCCTTATTTCCCAGATTGAACCAGACGGAAAAGCTCAAGATGCCCTGGACGAAATTAACGAAAATGCTATTATGGCTGGAGATCTTGCGCGAGCTGTTGTCAAAGTAGATCTCTTGCCTGCATGTTTCATGGCACCTCTTATACGTGATATAGGTTCACGACGGCCTGACCCTTTACTTTTATCCTACAGCAGCTTCACGCCCTTTGAATATCAAAATAGGACAAACAACTGCTCAAGATTTGAATCTGGATTTGGGTCCTCCACTCCGCATTCACTATAAAGAGGATGAACGGATGAGAATACATGCTGCAGCCAGAGGTGTTGAGCGAGACGACGAAACAGGCTGCAAGTCAACTACGCCCCCTTGTCTGAACTTCCAATTGACTTGACCCTCTCTTAGATTTCTATAATTACTTTCAATATGGTTTAGACTTCCTTATATCGGAAACGACACACCTTGTAAAGAAAATTGTACTTCATACTAATGTGGTGAGCTCCCTTTCCCGGGCATCCTCGAGGGTTTTACGTGACTGAAAAGTCTCATCCGAAAGCCAGGAACTCCCTTATTCCAACGCTACAAGCGATGTAATTGGGAGATCGAAGGAAAACCGGAAGACGATGAAGATGGTAGCTTTATACTCCCCATTGCCAACTCATTTCCAATTGACATACATGTTAGACACCCCTCCTCGGAAGCGCTTCTTTGACAGGGTATTTATTCAACTAACGACATTATTTCATGCTGTTGACGTACTTTGATCTCACAGTTTGAAACAATCAGTCATTTCCTTAGCCCTCGTGAACCGCCACCGTCTATGTCGTTGGACAGAACGGATGAGGAGGATAATATAAATTTGCAGAATTCAACGACTCATCGTATGTTATGCTCTAATGCCTCAATAACTGTACTCATTTATTTCCAAGTTCATGGCTACAACGGGATAATTCTCGAAGTTACGGATATGTCACAAGTTGTATCAGTGATGCTATTTTGAGTGGTAATATGAATATTTTTCAAAAAATTCTCCTTCCACGAAGGAGAATAAGTCACGAGCAAACTCATTCAAGCATACTAGAGTACAGTCACCAAATGATTCAGAAGAGCTTGAATGCTTGAAAATTTCACTACGATTGCACGCCAGAATGCACAGCCGACTTTTGTCTATTGAGTATATACCATCGTACCAGGTCCAAAGCCGCACTGGCATCCTCAACTGACGAGTGACCCTCGTTCACATCACCTGCCTGAATCGTCTTCCCCAATTTCTCGCGCACGCTGGAAACAAATCAATGAACGTCAACATATTCAACTGAAGCTATAAGGCCCTTACAGGTCTTTGAGTGATCTTCGGTAAGGTGCTCCTGCTCTGTGAGGGAAGAGAAGGGCTGTATCGATGCACTTGTGGTGCAGGATTCTCAGCGTTTTCAAGTCGTTGTCAAGGGCGTGTCCAATAAGGATGGTATTTGAATCTAGAAATGTATCCAGCGTCTCCCGGATAGAGATCAACGGAAGTAGGGCAGTAGCATGGTTCTCTTCGCTGATCCCTGAAAATCGGGTGTTGAAATCTCTGAGACTTTGTTTCAATGTGTACAGAAAGGAGTAGAAAAGGTAGCAAAACTGACATGACATGAACACCGTCGTCCATGCGAACAAGTTGGTCAAACACTTCTTTTCCAGAACCATCAACAATAGAAACCCGCGCCACGCGAAATCCTCCAGTTGTGTATATCATCTCACAGTCAAGTGCAGCTACGTCGAGTATGGCAGCGCTTGAACTGACGGATGCCAAAAAAGAGAAAGGATGTCTAGAATGAAGATCTTCCACCTTGGATTCATAAAAAACATGTGGGCCATGTGAACACCCTTCGCCATCACTATAGGGCCTCGAGCAACATGAATAAATGCGAACTTTTTCGCCTTGGTTGAATCAATGGATTTAGCTTTGACCAAATGGCATTGTTGTATGAGTCTCATTACTCACCGTTGACGCGGGTGGAGTATGGTTTGCCCCAATGGTATATGCAGTTTTCGGCGGCCTCCATACGCTTGACGAGGAAGTACTGAGCGCAACGGTCACATCTTGCAATCTTTTCTTCAAGAGAGGGTTGATCGCCTCCAGGACCTGGGGGTATATCAAGAAAATAACCCCAGGTCTTCAGTTGATCAACTGAATGAACCAGAGGTTCAAGGAGTTCACGGGACAAGTGAAGTGATTCAAAAGATTTTTGGGCTTCCGCACGAGCGATGATCTCGGCTTCCGTGCCAACTGAAGGATGAGAGACTGAATTGGGTATTGAACGTTTTTTTAACGCTGCTACACATTGTATCACGGCCTGTGGAGATGTAAGTCAAAGACAGAGCAAGAATAGTGAGACTTGCATTACGGTATGTAAATTTAGTTGATATTTTGTATACGTCTTCCTCCTGCTTAAGCGCATGCTCTGATGCAAGTGAAGGGTTATCTGGAAGAATCGAATTATACAGAACAACAAAATGATTGTAGAGTGTTTTCAACATTGCCTAGTCGAATAAATTGATCAGGTGACTCCTGCATAAAAGGCTATGGGGAAAAGACAAGCCTGTCGAACAGGAACAGCGACCTGAGATTGAGCGGCATTGACCCTCAAGATGGGTACGCCAGACTTAGTCACAATAATTAATTAACGCGCAGGAATGACATACTAGATGGATCTTACCTCTGAGTGAGATGCAGACGGCACCGCCAACGGTCTCTGGGATGCTCCAACTTTCTGAAATTTACGAGGAGGCTCAGGTGTTGTGAGGGCTTTAGCGGGCGAAGCAGACACTGAACGCTTGGCCGGGACAGTGGACCGAGTGATTGGAGGGGGGGCTGGAATGAGAAACTGGGGTAACCTGGTGGAAGGAATATTATTAGGAGCATGGGAGTAAAGACAATGTGGGCGATTGCAGTTGTCCCTGTCCGGACAGGCAAGGGATTTGAAGAGACCCTGATGCGTGAACATGGCCCTCGAAAGGGGGAGAGAAGGCAAGACGACAGTGTCACGTTTTCATGTCACTCTAACCAATAATGCCAACTCATACAAAGTCAGGTCTTGTTGACTTTCTCATTTACTTTCTAATTTACCCATAAATCAACAGAGACGACCGGAACCATTATCCTACTGCTCCGTTTCTTCCTCAGGCGTATATATTCCTCCTTTCAAGCATTTTTTTATTAATTAACCTCACACAAATATGCAGGCCTTTAGATTCATCTACTCTGGAAAGGACGACAGCTACGCCTATCGCCAACGGTGTTACTTCCCGCCATTTCAAAGGGCCAATATGGATACGTTGGGCAGTTGACCCTGGTATGTTCCCATTCTACGCCCATATACTCAGCTATAACTTCTGGCCTATATAAAAGGTACCTCCATCAAAGTCCTTCTCCTCCCAGTTTTGTTGTACGCCAATTGGGAATTTTTGTCTCCTTATGTTGAACAAAATTTATCAAACCCTTTTGCCCATATCTTCCTCATATCAGGATATATTTCAGACTCCAAATCGGATGACCCTCACTATCAGAAATCATATTGGGACTTGCTTTTTCTCTTATACTACGTTGTTTTCTTCTCATTCGTTCGGGAAACGCTCGCCATCTACGTTTCCAAACCGGCTGCTAGATATTTTGGGCTCAAACGCGCAAGCAAGATTGATCGGTTTGGTGAACAAACCTACGCGCTCTTCTACTTCATGATTTTTGGCGCTTGGGGATATGTTCGTCTTTCCGTTCTCGTTCTTTCTTGTCTGTTCAAATATTTTCAAGCGCATAATGGTTCAGTTACCAACCTACTGGTACAGGACTGAAGCCTTTTGGCTTGGTAAGTGCATAAATATTTAGTGTCTCAATACCTTTCTCAAAAATTTCCTCTCAGATTATCCTGCATGGCAAATGAAACCGGAACTCAAGTCTTATTACTTAATGCAATTCGCATACTGGTGCCAACAGATGTTGATACTTGTTTTGGGACTTGAGAAACCTCGCAAAGATCATTGGGAGCTGGTCGCCCACCACTTCATCACCCTGTGGCTTGTTGGGTGAGTTCAGTCAACCGAATTTTGTATTCCAACTTCATCCGACGGTTCATAGATGGAGCTATCTTATGAACTTTACCTGGATTGGGAACGCTGTCTACATGAGCATGGATATCCCCGATACCTTCTTAGCTGTATGTTGCACCTTCTCTCCCTGCTCCCATCGATGCGCCCTTGACTTCTCTCTCCCAGCTTTCAAAATTGTTAAATTATATTCACTGGGACACCGCAAAGGTTTACGCTTTTGTGGTATTTTTTGGAGTATGGACGTACGTTCTCTGCGCTCATCGTCTTCTTCAAAATATGAAAACATTGCAGGTACTTCCGCCACTTTCTCAACATCAAAATCCTTTGGTCCGTGATATATGAACAACCCCACGTTCCGTGCGTACTAAATTAGTATCCTTTCTCATTTTATCTAACGACTCCTTCAGTGAATGGACCAAGCACTGGAGCTTTTCGGAAGGAGTCTACATGCCCGGTTGGATGCAATTCCAGATTTTTCTGGCTTTGTTCCTCTTGCAAATCTTGAACTTGTTCTGGTACTATCTCATGATAAGGATACTCATCAGGTTAGATATTTTCCTTCGTACTTATTCGTCGCTCACAAGCATTTTAGGGCCGTGCGCAAGACTAATATTGATGACGATAGATCAGATGACGAAGACGAAGGTGATAATGATAAGCAAGACTGAACTTCATTGCAACCTTGATTCTAGAATTTTATATACCACTCACGGGTTGACGGACATATTACAATTTGCTTTAGATGCCTGTGTTATTGAACCTTTTCCGTTCGGTATCAAAAGTAGGAATACATGGTTTTTAACTTGTCTGAGTGTCTCAAAAAACTTCGATAGAACTATCATACCAAGAAATACATTGCTCTGTGAGAGCCACTAGGTGTCATTCATGCTGCCAAGGGCGTCTCGGCAGCTGCATTCGACTCCACTTTTGGTTCATTATGTGGTATGGGCGGTATGAGACCTTCCTCATCTGAATAGTCACTGTCTTCCTCCCAAGGCTTGAGCTCAACTTTCACTCCGGCCGCAGTTTGGTTGGGCCACCTTTTCTCTCGTTGAATATCAATAGGATCTCCTTCGGCCATATTACGCAGAGCCAAAAGAGTGTACTAGATGTAGAATCAGCCGAGATAACAAGCAAAATGAGAAGTTTACTAACTTGAGCATCGTTGCCCGCATTGTGCAAGAAATCTGTTCTAATTTGAAGTAGATTGCACATCTTCTGCAGCTTCCGCCGCGTTCCAGATCCTTCCCCCAACAACGCGCCAACCAGATCCGAGGTATCAACGACAAAGGTCTGACTGTCGGGCATCGCATCGGGTAAAACATAGGAAAGACCGGCGAGGTCTACCTCAAGGCTTTTCAGATCCCTATATATAATGAGGTTAGTTAGCGAAGCTAGAGCACTCAGGAAAACACCGACTTTATATCCTGACTGTTATCGTGAAAAACGAGGAAAACAGGGCCATATTCTGTGAGACCAGCAATGAGGTTATGGATTCGAGTTTTGAAAACCGCCTTTTTGACTGTTTCGCTTGTCCCAAAATTGTAGTTCTGACCAATCCGATGTCAATTAGCCACCTGCCAAGTTGCCGTGCGCACTCACATAACGATAGTCCGGCACATATTGTGAGTTGGTGAATTTTTTGGCTTCTTCGACGATCAGATGTCCACATTCCTCTACAATCGTGCCATCTTTCCAGCCGAGCAGACTCCATCCAAACTCCGTGAGCACCGTATGGTCCCTTTCCCAGGATTCAAAATCGAGTGCACACCAGACACCTTTTTTCTCTGCCCAGAAAGTTCTGACTCGTTCAAATAGATGACGTCGGTGGGTGAGCAATGGGTTTGATCCTTTGAGACGTTTGTTATTTTTATCTATGATCTAAAAGAAGTTGACGAGCCGCTTGGTAGTATGTAGGCAAGCGCTTACTTTGATCGCTTGTCTCAGGGAGCCACCATCAGCGTAAACGACAGGAGACACTGTGCGAAGATTAGATTCCGTCAAGAGACAGTCAGAGTATGGCAGAGGGATGATAGTCTTTGTGAGTTTCATTGCATGAAGCCAGTAACGAAGATAGTCGACTTGGGCTGAGGAAAAGAGGAGCCTAGCTTCTCCAGTCGGAAATGTGCCTAGGCTATGGTTCAGCGCTAGATGTCAATAGTTTCATGTGTGATCCCACCGATGAATAACTGGACGCCTTTGATGCCTTCGATGTGAAGTGGATGGTCATCGTGAACTATCGCGTCGTGTGCTAGGTATCAAAGGAAGTGAGGCAAATTTTATACAAAAGATAGATAATTCATCATACCTAGAATCGCTTTGAGTGGTGCTCTGTCCTCAGGTTCAGGTAAAGATTGGTGCCTAGCCAGGGTTAATCAGTCCACCACTGGTCGAGATTCAATCCATTTAAGAGCAAGGTACCATTCAAACCAAACGTCGGTGTATCGATAATACCCTGTGACAACTGCAGCTTCCCCTGGCATATCTTTCAAGTCAGATCGTTGATAATAAGAGACCAACTCAGGTCATTGTGCGCGTCTAAATATTGCGATGATCGGTGTTTACGCTTGTGTATACGCTGACACAATCACGATCTCTTTTGGTTTCCTTTTCTGGAAGCAGGTTGAAGTCCTCGCGTCGGACTGCCCTGCTCAGTCTTTTTCCCTGCTGCCATTAGACCTCAGTTCAGTCATTCATCTGCGTTGAACATTTTAAAGCTAAAGGCATGGCGCAAACTGTACAGAGAGGCTCTACTTCTGGAAAGCGGAAAGCACCGCCAGACTCAGATCCACCCACCCCTGTACCTAAGAAAGCGAAGACTGCCACAGCTAGAAAGAGTACAGGAGGCCACGCGCCTGCCCCAAGGCGCAACTCTGGGAGACAGTCAGCAGGTTGTCAACGCATCTCCCTCTTATGTTATACCACATGGTTGTTAACAGGCATTACATAGGAGAGGCAGCTCCGAAGAAACGACGATTCCGCCCCGGTACAGTGGCGCTGCGAGAAATCCGAAAATACCAAAAGAGTACAGACCTCTTAATTCAAAAGTTGCCATTTTCACGCATCGTGAGCTTAAACCTACTTAAAAGTTATCTCGTAAGACTAATTCTCAGCAGGTGCGAGAAATTACGGTCGAAATGACAACAGACACTAATTTTAAGGAAAGCGCAGATCTTCGATGGCAAAGCTCAGCACTTCTTGCCTTGCAGGAAGCTACGGAGGCATATCTCGTTCATCTCTTTGAAGACGCGTGAGGTCAAACAACTTTTGTGCTGCCACTCACCTGACATTTTTTCTCCAGAAACTTGTGTGCTATTCACGCAAAGCGAGTAACGATCATGACGAAGGACATTCAACTTGCGCGGAGAATTCGTGGACCATGGGGTGGCTTCGTATAACCAACTACCTCGATTTCTGCTCTGGACTACGTGCCTATTTTGTATAATATCTGTATCCACACCGTTGCTTTTTGACCTTTTGTCATTTATTTAATAATTCCGTGAGGTCTTCATATATCCTTTCTGATGTATTTACTGTGTGTAGGTATGTAGACAGGGAATCTAATTGTAATGCAATACAATGCGATATACCATGCAGGTGGGACAGGCCATATGACGCGACTTGAATACCTGGATGGCGAAGCCGTCAAGCAGGTGGAAACGCCGCATGAGATGATGCAATGACAGTCGTCGATCTTTGACAGATAGAAGCAACTATCAAATCAAATTCAGGCCTATAGTTGAGATGATCAGTAAGTAAGTAGGAGAAAGAGGGATGAGGGAAGAACGGTCATATTAGATCAAGACAGATTCACTGGGCGCCCACTATTCCCTTGGGAAAATATTCAGGGGTCCCTCCAACCACTTTGTGTTATCATTCCATTGAAAACATTTCGATGAGACTCACAAGACGATAGAGTCTATGGGCGATTTTCTTTGGTGACGGGTCGACCTTTATTGCGTGGCAAACGACCTGACCTCGAAGCTATAAGACGTCTCCGCCGACGAGAATCCATCCATTCCATTGTCCAGGTTTGTACTAAACCAAAAGCGGCTGACGACACCCAGTAAAGTGTTACACTCTATTAAGTCCCATCAACATTGAGCCATGAATAAAAACAGGAAGAAAATCTTACTCCAGGTGTCATCGCTGCAATGATGATGCGGACAACGGAAAGTCCTCGCAGGAAAGTTTTGAGAACCTTGCCAGGATGTAACTGTGGTTTTCCACCTTCAAGAATGCGTTTTTTCTCTTCTTGATCTGCTTTTCGTACTTGATCTCGCTCGGCGGCGTTCAGAACCCAATTACCGGACTCTACGTTCGCCATGGTCAGGAATCCCAAGATCACCGGAAGCGTCATGGTTGGATCTGGATGGGCTAGGGTTGAAAGTGTGAAGAAACTTTCAGAATCGAACGGCGTTGGGTCTACTGAGAGCCTTGATAAAACAATTGTGAAGCCAACGAAGACAGGGAGCTGAGATAATGGTGGGATAATGATAGAGGGTAGTAAACTGCATTTGTGCTGCTTGAAAAGTTCTTTCCGTCGCGTAGTCAGCTGCAGTACTTGATGGTAAACTCATATTCCTTCGAATTTAATAAAGACACACCAGCTGAATACATTTATCGGCATGATATTTTTGCAAATATTTTTTGTCTCCACGAATGTTGGATGTTTTCATCTCTTCAAAAACACGTTTCGACACAAGAGGTTTGAGGTTCTCAATTTCGGGCATTACAATTTCCTCCGCCCTTCTTATCCGTTCCTTTCCCTGGTTACGAAGAATAATATAAGAATGAGTGGTAGAATTTGATTGGAAAAGCGAACCCATATTGATATTGGGAGGAGAGCTAAGCGAGTAACTATGGTCAGAAGGATTATTGTCGAAGAGTATGGTGGAAGTGAGGATGGTATTGGAAGGGCGAGGGCCAAGTCCACGAAGCCATCGCAGAGACCCTGGACAAAATACCGACGGTTTGCTAGGATTGAATGAGGAGCGGCTTTCAGGGTGCGTTGCCTCAGACATGCCCTTTGCAAAGCGAGCATGCCAGTCAAGAGAAACCCGTATGATCACATGTCAGATTGACCATCATTCAGATTGACCTGACATTCTTTACTCTAATCGCATTTATGCTGATAGTCATGATTTGAAAGAAAGCAATCGTATGTACATATCAGAGCATAATCCTAATGGCCGGCAACCCTCTCTTTAAATCCAACATTAAAATACCAACTGATGAGGGAATTGGCCTTTCGAAAGACCCCAGCTGGCCTTGAGATATTTGGAGAGGTTGTCTGTTTTCTTGATGGCTGAGAGAAGAGCGTTGTCGACCGCTTTTTGATCAGCAGCTCTTGATTCGGGAAGGGGTTCCTTGGCCTTGGGTTTGCCATCTTCAAAGAATTCTTCTTCCGCTGAGCGTGCGCCTTTGGGAGCAGTCTTGGTGAAGTAGGCATCGTTCAACTTGTCAATCTAAACAATGTAGTTTAGCCAGATGAAGCACGTTGAATCTGGCGACAAACATACTTTGACGTCCGTGACATCAACTTTTGTTGAAGTAGCAATAACATATGCTTGGTTCACTCGTCGCAGAGGAACACCATTGACCTTGAAAGGTCCAGTCACTAACAACAATCCACTCTCCAACTGCTTCAAAAATACAACTCGTTTCCCTCTGTAGCGTCCGGCCAACAGAATCAAGATGGTACCAGGGGTGATGGACGAGCGGAGAGAGGGAGCATGGGGGGATTTACGACTTTTCTTTGGTTGACGAACATCCTCAGCTGGGTAGAAGCGGGGCGCTTTTGTAGTGGGGACCAGACGCTTTCCACCGTTCTTGTCACCGCCGATTGATTTCTCTACGTATGGAACTGGTGTTTCGGTGGCAGGCTTGTCTGATTTTTTGAGGCCCTTATAGAGACCACGAGCAGCGAAAACTTGTGAGCGGGACAGACGTCCAACACCGGGGACGAGTTCTTTTCTGGCCATTCTAAAGAGACTTTAATGATGTACTCTTGGGATAAATCCAAATTATGAGGACATACCTTGTATTCTTGAGGTCTTCGAGGCCGATGCCCTATAATCTTGTACAAGTCTGGAAATTGGGACCAAACGGTGGCTTCAGAGCTACACAGTACCTCGGGGATTGCCGATTCGACTCGTGACCATGATAAGATTAGATCTCCCATGATCATTGATCATACCATCATGTCAGAGGCGATACCCTCAGGTGGGAGCATTGTTGCAACCAGCCAGAGTTATCGTCTGATTATATCCACAAGATGACCGTGCCATTGTCTGGTTCGATATTGACAACACCCTGTATTCTGCTAGCACCAGGATATCCCAAGCGATGGGTACTCGCATCCATGGTAGGTCATTGTCGAATGCTCCAGCCTTTGAATGTTCTCATTAAAGCCGTAGATTACTTTGTGGGCCTTGGGATCAGTCACGAAGAAGCATCAGATCTTCACCATAGATATTATGTTCAATACGGTCTCGCTCTTAGAGGCCTAACTCGGCATCACGACGTAGGTAGCGAAATTCGAAATGTTGGACTGATATCGAGATTCTAAAAAAATTATTTCAAGACCCGTTAGACTTTGATTCTAAATGTGACGGTTCGCTGCCGTTGGAGGATATGATAGAGTATGATCCTAGCGTTCGAAAGCTTTTGGAGGACATAGACCGCAGCAAAGCCCGCGTGTGGGCATTGACAAATGCATACCGTAACGTCTGTTCCTCCCTTTGTCTCATTATTTATTACTTTGCTCATAGTATCTGAATTAGCACGCTGAAAGAGTCTTGCGTATTCTCAAACTCGATGATCTCATCGAAGGTTTGGTTTATTGTGATTATCTTGTCGAGGATTTTGTATGTAAGCCTGAACCAGAGTTCTACCAGATGGTAGGTAAATTTCGGATTCCTTCTATGTTAAATTTTTATTTTAAATTTTGTTGCAGGCTATGAAGCAAGCCAGCGTCTCCGATCCATCCAAATGCTACTTCATCGATGACAACAGAAAGAATGTAGATGCTGCTCGAGAGCAAGGATGGTCCCACTGTGCACACTTTTGCGAGAAAGGGTTGGAAACTATGGAGGGTGGGTGGGTCAAGGAGATAGATGATGCGAGAGAACCCGATGCGGCAGACAACGACGTCATCGATGTCACTACCCTTGAGGGGTTGAGGAAGGTGTGGCCTGAGATATTTGTGTGAAACGAGAACTGGGAATGAGAGGTTTACTTAATTTCCATCACACACACACACACATACATACTGTGTTCTTGTGTTGTACTACTACCTATAAGTCTGAATCACCAACTTTGTCAGAAAGAATTGGGGTTGTCATGGACTACAAACCACGATATCCGCAACCCTTTACTCTGGCTGAAGCCACAGCTCTAGATGTCTCTGTTATTTCCGAAGGTCGAGTAGTAATCGTCAAGGCCAACTTGCGCGATGGCTCATATCGTTTCAGAGATCTCAAGGCTACAAAATTCTCTCAAGTATCTCAGGGAAACTCAAAATGTACTTGAAGCAACACTGGCAGAGACTACAGAGCCTCCAGATGCTGAAATCGCAGATGCCTTCGAAGAAAATCAGGTCGTCATGTATGTCCAAGCTGATCTTGATTACCGTTATCACACAGCACGCGTACTCATTTACTATCTCAACAGAGGTTCACAGGAAGAGCGGATTACCATCTTGAAAATGGCTATCACTGAAAAAGGCATTGTTCCTGGGAGTCACTACGACCCTCAGGCTATGTCTGTTTCGCAATCCTCGATTACACAACACAACCCTTCACATACAACCGCACCCTCCCCATTAATTGACACAGCTCTGAGCAATGTCGAAGAGGACGGTGTTTATCTTTAGTTCCAAATGTGTTGTAAAATGCGGTTTGGCTCTCTTGATCTCAAAAGTTGAAGCGCTTCATTGCGCAATATGCCCGGTCCAGTTGTCTCCGTTAACCTTTATTCAATAGTACTAGACAAATTTCACCGAGTTACCGAGTCATGCATGGCAAAATTGCCGATTAACGTCATGCTAAATATTGACCCTGCACAGGATCCTCAAACTCTAAGCTTCAAACCTCCATTCGTGATGTGGTTCTCTCGCCACAATGGAAGTTTATATCCATAAACTCGGTTAACAAATCCTTTGGTTTCTCCTCTTTTTTTCTTTTCATTATAACATTGTTTACTTCAATGTCTCTCCCAGAGCATGTCAAATTTCACCTAGTTTTAGCAGAGTAAGTGTTTGTGATTATTGTGTGTATTATAAGGACTGATAATCATACTTTTTGAATTTGTTCAGAATTCTTGCTGATGCGGCTGCCTTGCACATTCGCAAAAGAGAATGTGAAACGGATCAACAAACGCACAAACCTTTAGCAGAGTATCCAATTCCAGATGGTCTAAACGTTGACTATGCGGAGAAGCAACAGCATTTGGAGGTGTGCAGATTCCTTTGAACCTCAGCCTGTGCTCAAAAAATTTAAATCTGTTTTTCAAAGGAAGAATTGCAGTCGATTCTAGACCATCTTGTTTGCCAATATCAAGAAACCTCCCTCTCCGCCCTTGAGGGTTTCTACTTCCCGGGCGATGCAGAAGATGTTGCAAACTACGGACAGGAATTAATCGACTGGGTATCGGATATCCGCAAACACTTGATACAGTTGAAAGCAGAAACTACGAAGATGCTGCGGGACACAGAAAATGATTCCGAAATATTGAAGGAATCGCTACTCCCTGATTTTCTATCCTATGAGCAACGACTCAAGAGCATCTATCACTCCGTAGTCAAGTTTGAGCAATGGCTAAAAATAAAACCCAAGTCAGTACTATTACCTTTATCCAATCCTCGACAAGCTTTGGTACCACCACCATCGCACTTGAAAATTTTACCTGACAGTGGAAGGAATTCTCATCCTGAAGTTAACGACAGCACTGCTCTGACCAAACGTTTGGATAATGTGAGTCTCAATCATCGAAAGCCTCAACTCTTCTACCTGCTTTCCTAAATTCCTTCATCCCGTTACCTCAGATCCGCAACACCCTCACCACCTTCCAAACCTCCCGTCCCGAATTCTCAACCAGTCTCTTCCAAATCCACCAAAAATACCACCTTGAATCATTCCGACCTCCATTATCATCCCAAATTCTCAATGCCATCTATCAAGCTGTCAACAAAATAACATCTGAATCACTGCCGCTCTTTTTATCCACAGCAAAAGCTGGATGTCAAGATGCTCTAACCCACAATGAACAAGCGTTCCATGCTCATTTGGGGCAGCGACTTCTTCCTAGTTTTGGGCTTATTCAGGTTGTCCTTGGTGTTACGAGTGCCGCATTGAAGTCAGTATCTGAAGATGGTGAAATTCTTGAAATGATATGATACTTGGCATCTGTGCAACGGTAACCTGTGTCACGCTTGGGAATCGTTGGTTCAAGTTTGGAATGCTTTTTCTTGTTGTTTGTCAGTGTGCTAAAGATCTCGTCGGATGGCCCTTCCCTCTTTTCTTTTCTTTTCTTTTTTTTTTTTTTGCCAAGTAAGTCTTTATCGATGCTTGATTTTTCCTATGCTGATCACTCGTAATGTGGTGCTCAGCTTTATGCATACGCCACATTTCACGGGAAAGTCAACGTTCAGAAAAGGGTTACATATGCATAATTGCTAAAATAATGTACCAAAAAAAAACCGCTTCGTCCAAGCTGAATCGGTTCAGCATTCATTTCATAAACTCTAACGCACATATTTCACGAAGAACTACTACGTGTGACTGGATTTGGAATCGACAAAAACTGGACATTGATTTATTTTACATATACAC
>Ga0193742_1000063_pt1 | contig 70787 bp, 58 predicted proteins | sample L2c1metaG_FD_165511 | JGI IMG/M metagenome (GOLD analysis project Ga0193742, IMG submission 165511) | Soil microbial communities from a riparian zone of the East river system, Colorado, United States - L2c1 | ecosystem: Environmental > Terrestrial > Soil > Riparian zone | place: USA: East River... | reverse complement strand
GAGCCGGATGCGGTGAAAGTCGCACGTCCGGTTCGGAAGAGCGGCATGGGGAAACGACCCGGCGAAAGCCGGGAACCGCGCCCCATGTCGACTCTTACACAGTCCGGATCAACAATATCGGGCACCCGGAATTCATCCCACCCCAATGGATCGACCCTCACCGAATTCCCCAACGCAATCTGCTCCACCAACGCGAATAAACCGACTCGCTGGTGCCAATAAGCCTTTCCGCGTAAGCGTCTGTGACTCTGGGTGACGGTCTCGGATGTGATTGGTGCGGACGGTGGTGACACGCCGAAGTTGTTGTGGTGCAACATAAAGACGCGCCTGCGCTGGAGTCGGCGTTGTTGGCGGCGAAGATGGCCGGGCACAGCCACATTTCCATCGACGGCACCCTGATCGAGACCGATCGGTGTCGCACCCCAGAGCCCACCGACGGCGTGAACGTGCAGGTCATCACCGCACCCGACGGCTGGCCCCTGTGGACCTCACCGGTGCGGCCAGGCCGTGAGCACGACACCACCGCGCTGCGCGCACATCTCGACATCCTGCCCGCCCTGGGCGATCTCGCCGCACAACATGATCACCCACAGCCACGAACCGTTACCCGGAAGGCTCAATGTGAATAGCGCTCTACTTCTCGGCGGCCTGCTTCAGTTTTCGCCAGCCGCCGGCTCTGTTGTTCGCGATGATCTGTCGCAGCATGGCGGTGAGGGCGGGCGCGTTGATGGGCTCGCCCGCACGGAAGGACACCGTCCGCGCGGTCTTGTTGTCGTGGCCCGCGGTGATGATGCCTTCCGGGTCGGGGACGATGGCGCCGTCGTAGAGGAAGACGTTCACGTGGGTCTTCGCCGCCAGCAGGGCGCACACGTTGCCCTCCAGCACGAAGTACGGCTGGACGGTGCGTTTGATCGTCTCCACGACCTCGGGGTCCGCCGCGTGGACGAGGTCCCGGACCGCGTGGCAGATGTCCTGCTGCCACTGCGGCAACCGGTCGATGTAGTCGTCGACCCTGGGGTCCACCTGGTAGGTCATGTCAACGAGCGTACGTCCAGAAGTCACGCATCCACCTCGGCGGCACGGGATCCTCCGCGGGCACCTGCGCCAGCACGATGGCCACCGTGTCCTCCGACGGAACGAGGTGCGCCGACGTGCCGGTGCCGCCGACCCAGCCGTAGCGGCCCGGCACGTGCCACGGCTCCCGAGGGGCGATGTCGACCGAGCCGCCGAAGCCCCAGCCCTGCCCCTCCAGGAACAGCTCGCCGATCTCGCGGTGGGCGGCCGTCGTGTGATCGGTCGTCATCAGACGCACCGAGTCCTCCGACAGGACAGCACCGCCGCCGGCCAACAGCATGCGGCCGAAGGACAACCAGTCGTCGGCGGTCCCGGCGAGGCCGCCGGAGCCGAGGGGGAACGCCGGGGGCGTGCTCCACTGGCCGTCCGGGCCGTCGGCCAGCTCCCAGCCGTCCGCGCCGGGACGGTAGTAGCTGGCGAAGCGGTCCCGCTTGCCGGCCGGCACGACGAACCCGGTGTCGGTCATGCCCAACGGCTCGAACACGCGCTCGGACAGGAACTCCGGCAGCGGGCGGCCCGTGACCCGCGCGACCAGCACCCCCTGCAGCGCGGAACAGGTGTCGTACAGCCACGACTCGCCCGGCTGGTACAGCAGCGGCACGCGCGCCAGCTCGGCCATCCACTCGTCGACCGGCGGGAAGGTCTGCGGCTCGCGGCCGTCGCGCTGCACGCCGAACAGCGCCTGGACCGCCGGCAGCGTGAAGTCGGACGCGAAGCCGTACCCCGCCTGGGAGCTGAGCAGGTCGAACACCGTGATCGGGCGGGCGGCGGGGACCACGTCGTCGACCGGGCTCGCCGGGGTGCGGACGACGGACGGCGCGGCCAGCTCCGGCAGCCACTTCCGCACCGGGTCGGTCAGCGCGAGGACACCGTCGTCGACCAGCATCATGACCGCCGCGGCCGTGACGGGCTTGGTGAGCGACGCGATGCGGAAGATCGTGTCGCGGGTCATCGGGGCGCCGCCGACCGTCGCCGACCCGACGGCCGCCACCTCGACCTCGCCGCCCCGCGCCACCAGGCCGACGGCCCCCGGTATCGCGCCGTCGTTCACCTGGGTCGCCAGCAGGTCGCGCAAGCCGGTCATGGATCCACCTTCCGTCGGGACGTCGACAAGGTAGACCAGCGGCGCGACCGGAACTCATCGGAACAGGCCGGCCATGCCCGCGTCTTTCGGGTGCGGGCGTTTCACGCTGATTTTCCGACCACCGCCTCGCGCCAGAGGAGTCCGAGCATGCTCGGGCGGACCTCGGTCGTGATCACGGCCATCGCCTTGCGCACGAAGCGGTCGTCGGTGACCTGCGCGAGCACGGCGGCCGCCAGGTCGGCCCGCGCCGTGAACAGGCCGTCGGCCACGTCCTCGGCCACCTCGTACTCCGTCGGCGCCGGATGGTCGAACAGGCCGGACGGGCGCACGATCGTCCAGTCGACGTCGCTGGCGCGCACGAGTGCCTCCATCCGCCGCATGTCCTCGTGCGAGGTCCGGCCGAGACGCCGGTTCACGAGCGGGTCGAGCACGGTGTTGAAGAACCGCTCCCCGGTGGGCCGCCACCGGGGGTCCATGACGCTGGAGCTGACGACGACGAGGCGTTTCGGCCGGGCGGCGAGGAGGTTGGCGACGCCACGCGAGTAGAGCGTGACCGGCTCCCGGCTCAGCGGCCGGCCGAGCACCGAGAGCACGGCGTCCGCGCCCGCGACGGCGTCGGCGACCGCCGCCGTGTCGGTGACGTCGGCGGTGACGTCGCCGACTCCCGGCCGGCGCGTCGCCGCGACGACCTCGTGCCCGGCCGCGCGGGCTTGTGTGACCAGTAGGCGCCCGGTCTTGCCGGCGGCGCCGAAAACGACGATGTGCATGCGTTGACAGTGCGGGACCGGACGCGAAGTATTCAACCGTGCTGAATAAATCGCGCGGCCGGCCGCGCGGCAACCCGCCGACCAAGGCGCGGATCGCGGACGCCGCGAAGGAACTGTTCCTCGAGCAGGGCTACCGGGGCACGACCGTGCGTGCGGTCGCGGCGCGGGCCGGTGTCGACCAGGCGCTGATCAGCTACCACTTCGGATCCAAGCAGGGCCTGTTCGGCGCGACCGTCCAGCTGCCGTGCTCCGGGTCGCTCGCCCTGTCCGACGCGGTGGCCGGCGACCGCGCAGGGCTCGCGGACCGGCTGCTCACGGTGGTCGTCGACCAGTGGGACGCCGACCCGCCGGGGGCACTCGCGCTGCAGGACGAACGCCTGATGCGAGTGTTCCGCGAGTACCTCGAAAGGGAGCTGCTCGGCGGTATCGCTGAATTTCTCGGCGGCCAGCACGCCACCGACCGCGCGGCGGCGGCAGTCGCCGTGCTCGCCGGGTTGATCTTCACGAGACACCTCAACCCGCTTGGCCCGACCGCGGCGCTGTCGGCGACCGCCGTGCGCGGGCTGCTCGGGCCCGCGCTGCGGGCGGCGCTGTACGGACCGCCCCGCGTCCGGCAGGATCGCGCCAGATGAACGACCCGCTCACGGCCGCGCGCCGCGCCTGTTCGCGTTGCTTCTGCCGCACCCCAACCGTTCGCGGTGACGGAGCGCACGTCGGGGCGGGAACGTATTCGGGGGTGCGCCCGTTGTACCCATTGGTCGCTGCCTGAGCCAGGAACGAGCAGGGCCTTTCCGGCGGTGTCACCCCCCAGGGCATCGCTGACGTGGACCGGTTCGCTGCGCCGGCGACCAGAACGCCGGCCGGACAAGCACCCCCAGCCTCCGGCCGGCGCCTAAACTTCCGCGAGTCCCCCGTTCAAGCACAGCGAGTCCCCCGTTCCAGCACACCGAGTTGGCGGTTGGAGACCGCACGAACCGCCAACTCGATGTGCGCGAAACGGGGACTCGCTGTGTCCGAACGGGGGACTCGCGGTTTACGCCGGGTCGTAGGCCAGGTTCGGCCGCAGCCAGCGCTCCACCTCGGCCAGGTCGAGGCCGCGCCGCGTGGCGTAGTCCACGACCTGGTCGCGGCCGATGCGCCCGACCGTGAAGTACTTCGCCCCCGGGTGCTGGAAGATCAGCCCGCTGACGGCGGCCGCAGGCGTCATCGCGTAGCTCTCGGTCAGGCCGATGCCAAGTAACCGCGCGTCGAGCAGCTCGAACAGCAGCTCCTTCTCGCTGTGGTCGGGGCTCGCCGGGTAGCCGAGCGCGGGCCGGATGCCGCGGAACCGCTCCGCGTGCAGGTCGGCCAGCTCCGGCTGGGAGTCGGGCTCGAACCACGCGCGCCGCGCGGCCAGGTGGATGTACTCGGCGAACGCCTCGGCCAGCCGGTCGGCCAGCGCCTTCACCATGATCGCGCGGTAGTCGTCGTTGTCCGCCTCGTACTTGGCGGCCAGCGTCTGGGCGCCGTGGATGCCCACCGCGAACCCGCCGAGGTAGTCACCGGCCGGCGCGACATAGTCCGCGAGCGACCGGTTCGGCCGGCCCGTCGGCTTCTGCGTCTGCTGCCGCAGCATCGGGAACCGCTCCCCCGACCCCAGCACGATGTCGTCGCCGTCGGAGTGCGCGGGCCAGAACCCGTACGCGCCCTTCGCGGTCAGGAGCCCCTTCTCGACGATCTCGTCGAGCAGCGTGTTGGCGTCGTCGAACAGCTCGCGCGCGACCGGCTGGTCCAGGATCGCCGGGTACTTGCCCTTCAGCTCCCACGCGAGGAACAGGAACTGCCAGTCGATCATCTCGCGCAGCTCGACCAGCGTCGGCTCGATGACCCGGAGACCGGTGAACTCCGGCGTCGGCACGTCGTCGAACGACACGACCTCGTGGTTGGCCCGCGCCGCCTCGACGGTCAGCAGCGGCTGGCGCCGCTTGTTCTCGTGCTGCTCGCGCAGGACCGCCTGCTCCTCGCTGTTGCGCTTGGCCAACACCTCGGCCCGCACGTCGTCCAGCAGGTCCGACACCACGCCGACGACCCGGGACGCGTCGAGCACGTGCACCGTCGGGTTCTCATACGCCGGCGCGATCCGCACCGCGGTGTGCTGGCGGGACGTGGTCGCGCCGCCGATCAGCAGCGGCAGCTTCAGCCCGCGCCGCTCCATCTCCGCGGCGACCGACACCATCTCGTCGAGCGAGGGCGTGATCAGACCGGACAGGCCGACCGCGTCGGCGCTCTCCGCGACCGCGGTGTCGAGGATCTTCGCGGCCGGCACCATCACGCCGAGGTCGATCACCTCGTAGTTGTTGCAGCCGAGCACGACGCCGACGATGTTCTTGCCGATGTCGTGCACGTCGCCCTTGACCGTCGCGAGGACGACCTTGCCCTGGCCGCGGCCGGTGTCGACCTTGCCCTCGAGGCGCAGCCGCTCCTTCTCGGCCTCCATGTACGGCTCGAGGTAGGCGACCGAGCGCTTCATCACCCGCGCGCTCTTGACGACCTGCGGCAGGAACATCTTCCCGGCGCCGAACAGGTCGCCGACGATCTTCATGCCGTCCATCAGCGGGCCCTCGATGACCTCCAGCGGCCTCGGGAACTGCTGCCGGGCCTCCTCGGTGTCCTCGATGATGAAGTCCACGATGCCGTGCACGAGCGCGTGGGAGAGCCGCTCGGCGACCGGCGCCTCGCGCCACGACAGGTCGACGACCCGCTTGGTGCCGGACCCCTTCACGTTCTCGGCGAACGTGACGAGCCGGTCGGTGGCGTCCTCGCGGCGGTCGAACAGGACGTCCTCGACCAGTTCGAGCAGGTCCTTGGGGATGTCCTCGTACACCGCGAGCTGGCCAGCGTTGACGATGCCCATGTCGAGGCCGAGCTGCACCGCGTGGAACAGGAACGAGGAGTGCATGGCCTCGCGGACGATGTCGTTGCCGCGGAAGGAGAACGAGAGGTTCGAGATGCCGCCGGAGATGTGCACGCCGGGACAGCGTTCCTTGATCCGCGGCAGCGCGTCGAGGAACGCCTTCGCGTACCCGTTGTGCTCGCTGATGCCGGTGGCGACCGCGAGCACGTTCGGGTCGAAGATGATGTCGTCGGCCGGGAAGCCGGCCTGCTGCGTCAACAGGTCGTACGCGCGGCCGCAGATCGCGACCTTGCGGTCGGTGGAGTCGGCCTGGCCCTGCTCGTCGAACGCCATGACCACGACGCCCGCGCCGTAGTCACGAATCGTGCGCGCCTGCTTCAGGAAGGGCTCCTCGCCCTCCTTGAGGGAGATCGAGTTGACGACCCCCTTGCCCTGCACGCACTTCAGCCCGGCCTCCAGCACCGTCCACTTGGAACTGTCGACCATGATCGGGATGCGCGCGACCTCCGGCTCGGTCGCGACCAGGTTCAGGAACGTGGTCATCGCCTGCTCGCTGTCGAGCAGGTCGGCGTCCATGTTGACGTCCAACAGGTTCGCGCCGCCGCGGACCTGGTCCAGCGCGACGGCGACCGCCGCCTGGTGGTCGTCGCCCTCGATGAGCCTGCGGAACCTGGCGGAGCCGGTGACGTTGGTGCGCTCGCCGATCATGACGAAGCCGGTGTCGGCGCCGATCGCGAACGGTTCGAGGCCGGCGAACCTGGTGACCTGGTCGACGGACGGCACCTCGCGCGGCGCGAGGCCCTTGGCGGCCTCGGCGATCTTCGCGATGTGTGCCGGGGTCGTGCCGCAACAGCCACCGACGACGTTGACCATGCCGGCGCCCGCGAAGTCGCCGAGCAGCGCGCTGGTCTGGGCCGGCGTCTCGTCGTAGCCACCGAAGGCGTTCGGCAGGCCGGCGTTGGGGTGGCACGCGGTGTAGGTGTCGGCGATCTTGGCGAGCTCCGCGATGTGCGGGCGCATCTCCTTGGCACCCAGCGCGCAGTTCACGCCGACCACGAGCGGCCGCGCGTGCGCGACCGAACGCCAGAACGCCTCGACGGTCTGGCCGGACAGCGTGCGGCCGGACAGGTCGACGATCGTCACCGAGATCCACAGCGGCAGGTCGGGCGCGACCTCGCGGGCCGCGGCGATCGCGGCCTTGCAGTTGAGGGTGTCGAAGATGGTCTCGATGAGCAGGATGTCGACGCCACCCTCGGCCAGCGCCGAGATCTGCTCCGCGTAGGTGTCCTTGACCTGGTCGAACGTCACCGCGCGGTAGGCCGGGTCCTCGACGCGGGGCGAGAGCGAGAGCGTGACGTTGAGCGGGCCGATGGAGCCGGCGACGAACCGGCCGCCGAACTCGTCCGCGGCCTTGCGGGCCAGGCGCGCGCCCTCGACGTTCATCTCGCGGACGAGACCCTGCAGCCCGTAGTCGGCCTGGCCGATGGACGTCGCGGTGAACGTGTTGGTGGTGGTGATGTCCGCGCCGGCCTCGAGATACTGGCGGTGGACGTCGAGGATGACGTCCGGGCGCGTCAGGTTCAGCAGGTCCGGGTCGCCGGTGACGTCGTGCGTGTGGTCGCCGAACCGGTCGCCGCGATAGTCCTCCGGCGTGAGGGAGGCGTTCTGGAGCATGGTCCCCCACGCGCCGTCCAGCACGGCGATGCGCTGGTCGAACAGCTCGCGTAGGGCCTTGTCCTTACTCATGAGACCTCCCGGGCTAGTGGGAGGCGCCCTTCCAAGAGATCTGCCGGGCCGAGCGTGGCGGACCCCCGTCCGTTGCAGCGCCTCTCGGCCCAGGGTGACTTTACCGAGTCAGCTCCGCTAGCGCGAGGTTGCTCAGATTGCGGGAAGGTGACCCGTTCTTCTAGTCACGCCCGAGCCGGCGCGCGACCGCTCAGTCAGCGCGCCACAGTGATTGGTTGTCGGTGGTGGGTCCCGCCAGCACGTACGTGGTGTCGCCGACCCGTGCGACCGCCGTGACCACGCCGGTGGGGCCACTGGTGTCGCGAACGTCAGCACCAAGAGTAGCAATCCGGACAATTCCTCGATCGGAGTACACGAGGGTGTCGCCGAGCGGCGCGACCCGCCGGTCCGCGTCGCCGACGCGCACGTCCGGCAGCCCGCCGGCCCGCGTCCACGTGTCGCCGCGCTGCCGCCAGACGGCGAGCCGGCCGTCGACCCGGCCGGTGACCGCGCACCCGTCATCCACGTCGTCCGCGCAGCTCACCGCGATGGCCGTCGCGGCCTTGCCCGCGTCGGGCAGCGTCGTGGCGGTCGTCGCGGTCGCCGTGCCGGCCCGCAGCGTCCACACGATCGGCCGCTGGTGGGTGCCGGCCAGCTCCCAGCCGGCGACCAGCACGTCGGCGCCGTGCGCGGTGGCGGCCATCGGGAACCGAAGCCTCCCGCGCGTGCTCTCCAGCGCGGTGCCCGCCGAGCTCTGCCGGGTCCAGGTCGTGCCGTCGAAGGTCCACACGGCCGCGTCCGAGCCCGCGCTCGCGCTCTGCCAGGTGCCGACGACCAGTGGGCCGGTCGCCGGCAGCACGCCGTCGACGAGGTCGCCCGCGCCGAGCCCGCCGAAGGTCGAGAACGCCTGCGGCCGCTCGGTGATGCCGGTCCGGTCGCCGTCCCACAAGCTCCAGCGGACGTTGCCGTGCGCGCCGCCGCGCTTGCCGCCGACCGCGAGGATCCGCCCGCCCGCCGAGGTGAGCGAGTACCAGAGCGCCTCGGCGCCGTACTCGGTCGCCGGCGTGAGCGGGATATCGATGTTCGTGCCGTCCGCCGCGTGCCGCACCAGCCCAGGGCGCCCATCCCGGCGGACCGCGACCAGCAGGTCGCCGTCCGGTCCGGCCGCGAGCCGCACGGGCGCGCCGGGCACGTCGACCCTGGTGAACCCGACCGGCGGCGGCTCACCCGCCGGTGCCGCGCAGCCGGCGAGCAGGAGGACGACGACCAGCCAGCGGGATGCGCGCACACCGGTAAGTGTGCACCAACCGGTTAGCCGGGTGTCCCGCCCATGGCAAACTAGTCACCAATGCGGCACAGAGAGTTGAACATCACGCGATTGGGCCGCCGGTTTTGGGGAATCCTCTGGTCGGTGTCCCCCCGGCCGGTAAAGAGGTGAGCACGGTGTCAGCAACAGACGCGGGCCCGATCCGCGGATCGATGGTGACGTTTCTTCTACGGGACCAGCACGGTGAGCGCTTCAGAGTCGGCGAGGTGGTCGGCCCGCTGGAGCCGGATCCCGTGACCGGCGAGACCTGGGTGGGCGTGCGCATGTCCGAGAGCAGACTCCGGCACACGATGAGCCTCATCCCGCTCGCGACGATCCTGAACGTGACCCCGCCCGGCGGCGTGCAGCGCGGCGCGGCCTGACCCGCCGCCGGCTCACCGGAGGGGCGATGCGGCGAGGAAACGCAGGCCCCGCTTGAGGTACGTCCTCGGGTTGGTGTCCAGGTGCGCCGCCCACGCGGGCTCGCGCTCGCCGCGCAGCGACGCGTGGCACGCGAGGCCGTAGCCGAACATGGGCTCGGGGAGGTAGCCGAGGCGGTTGGTGGCGCGCCGCTCGCGGGTCTGGGTGTACTCGAACGCCGCGTTGGCCGTGAAGATGCCGAGCCCGAGGTAGACGGTCAGGAGATCGGTGAGCGGCTCGTGGTCGCGGCGGTCCGGCGAGACGCGTTCCTCGTCGAGGAGCCGGACGTGGCCGAGCTCGTGCGCGACCGTCGCGACCAGCCGGACCGGGGTGGTCCCGAGGGTGCGGTCGATGGCGATGACCGCCCGGCCGTTCTCGCGGCGGAAGTGGCCGGCGGCCGCCTCGGACCGGTACGTCAGGCCGGTCGCGGCGGCCAGCTCGCGTTCGCCGTGGTCGCCGTAGAGCTCGACGGTGACGCGGCCGGGGTCGACGTCGGCGTAGGAGCACACGAGGTCCACGACCGCGCGCATCTCGTCGTCGCCGATGAACGGGCCGGGGAAGAACTCGCGGGTCGGGGTGATCACCGGACGGCGCAGCGGCTCGTCGCCGAACTCGGCGCGGAACCAGGTCATCGACTCCTCGGTCCAGGTCCGCGAACGCTCGTCGACCGGACACCTGCCCGAGAAGAACCCCATGTCCCGATGGTAACCGCGGGCCCTCAGTCCTGTGTGGACGCGAGGCCGTGACGGAAGGCGTACGTCACCGCCTGCGCGCGGTCCCGCACCCCGGTCTTCGCGAACAGGTTGTTGATGTGCGACTTCACGGTCGCCTGCGTGATGTAGAGCCGTTGGGCTATCTCCACGTTGGACCGGCCGGCGGCGATCAGCCGCAGGACGTCGCGCTCCCTCGGGGTGAGCGTGGTCGCGGGGTCCGGCGGGCGCACCGTCTCCACCAGCCTGCGCTGGACGCCCGGGTCGAAGTGGGCGTCGCCGCGCCGGACGGTCGCGATCGCCTCCGCCAGCTCCGCGCTCGGCGCGTCCTTCGTCAGGTAGCCGCGCGCGCCGGCACGCAGCGCCGCGAACACCGACTCGTCGTCGGAGTACGTCGAGAGCACCACCACCTGCGTGTCCGGGAAGTCGGCGCGGATCCGGCGCGTCGCGGCGACCCCGTCCATGCGCGGCATGCGCAGGTCCATCAGCACCACGTCGGGCCGCTGCGCCGCAACGACCCGCAGCGCCTGCTCACCGTCCACAGCGGACCCGACGACCTCGACGTCCGGCAGCATCCCGAGGATCAGCACGAGCCCCTCGCGCACCACCGTCTGGTCGTCGACGACCACCACTCGCACGGTCGGCTCACTCGCGAGCTCGTTCACGCCGGCACCCGCAGCAGCACCCGGAAACCGGTCTCGCACGGGCCGGCGGTCAGGTCGCCGCCGATCAGCTCCGCCCGTTCCCGCATGCCCACCAGCCCGTAGCCGTTGCCGGCGCCGGCCAGCTCACCCGGCCGGCCGCCGGTGTCCAGCACGTCCAGCTCGCAGCGGTCCCCGGTGCAGCGCAACGTCACCGTGACCGACGCGCGCGGCGCGTGCTTGTTGACGTTGGTGAGCGCCTCCTGCGCGGTGCGCACGACCGCGAGCCGCGCCTCGGGCGCCAGCCCGTCCGGGTCGCCGAGAACCTCGACGACACAAGGGTTCCCGGTGGTGTCGCGGAACTCGTCGGCCAGGCGGGACAGCTCCTCGGTCAGCGGCGCGGACTCGCCGCGCAGCGCGGCGACCGCCCGTTTGGTCTCCTCCAGCCCGGCCCGCGCCATCGCGCCGGCCTGCACGACCCGCTCGAGCGCCTGCGCCCGGTCGCCGTCCCGCTCCAGCAGCATCCGCGTCCCCTCGAGGTGCACGACCTGCGCGGACAGCGCGTGCGCCAGGATGTCGTGGATCTCCCTGGCCATGCGTTGCCGCTCGGCGAGCACCCGCCCCGCCGCCACCTCGGCCGACTGCCGCCTGGTGACGGCGAGCTGGTTCACCACCGCGGCGATGAACACCGACCAGCCGAGCCCAGCCGCGACGCCGCCGGTCGCGCTGCCCGGCACGTCGGTCGCCACCGAGATCCCGACGAACCCGCAGGTCGTGAGGACCGCGAACGTCACGGCCTGCCGCAGTGGCATCCGGAACGGCGCGATCCACACGGCGACGAACAACGCCGTCAGACCGGAGTAGGGCACCCACAGGTTCGCGGCCAGCCCGACGACGACGGCGCCGCCGAGCAGCACCCAGCCGGGTCCGCGGCGCAGCGCCAGCCACGCGCACCCGAGCCCGAGGAAGTACAAGGCGACCGTGCCGGCGACGCCGAACCAGCCGTCCTGGCCCGCGGCCGCGTACACGCTCGCGCCGAGACCCCACACGAGGTACAGCCCGACCGCGACGCCTACGACGTACCGCCACCGACCCATGACCGCATTGTCGCCCCCGGCCGGCCTGCGCGCCTCCACCCACGGGTTGGCGTTCTCCACCCGCGGCTGGACGGCGCGGACCCAACCCGGAGGCCCATGCCACCGGGCCGCGCGGCGGGCACCGTTTCCCAGCATGACCACGATCTCCGTGAACCACCTCGGCAAGTCGTTCGGACGGGTGCGTGCCGTCGACGACCTGTCGTTCACCGTGCCGCCGGGCCAGGTAACCGGCTTCCTCGGCCCGAACGGCGCCGGCAAGACCACCACGCTGCGGATGCTGCTCGGCCTGGTGCGGCCGGACGCGGGCGAGGCGCTGGTCGACGGCCGCCGCTACGCCGACCTGCCGGCGCCCGTGTCGGTCGTCGGCGCGGTGCTGGAGGCGACCGCGTTCCATCCCGGCCGCACGGCACGCGTGCACCTGCGCGCGCTGTGCCTCGCCGCCCAGCTGCCCGGCGCCCGTGTCGACGAGGTGCTCGACACCGTCGACCTGGCATCGGCCGCGGACCGGCGGGTCGGCGGCTTCTCCCTCGGCATGCGCCAGCGGCTCGCGCTCGCGTCCGCGCTGCTCGGCGACCCCGCGGCGCTGGTGCTCGACGAGCCGGCGAACGGCCTCGACCCGGAGGGCGTGCACTGGCTGCGCGGGTTCCTGCGGGCGTTCGCGACCGACGGCCGGACCGTGCTGGTGTCGAGCCACGGGCTCGCGGAGCTGGCCAGGACCGCGGACCGGGTGGTGGTCGTCAACCACGGCAGGCTCGTCGCGGAGGGCTCGGTGGCCGAGCTGGGCGGCGACGACCTCGAGGACACCTACCTCGACCTGGTGCGGGGGACCCGATGATCTACGCGGAGCTGGTGAAGGCGCGCGCGACGCGGTCGGTGTGGTGGCTCGGCGCGATCGCCGCGCTGTCGTGCGTGGCGTGGGCGGTCGTCGACGTGCAGCTGTGGCTGGGCGACCGGCCGGACGACCACGCGATCGAGAGCGCGTACAGCATGGCCCAGCAGGGCTACCTGTTCACGATGATCGTCGGCGTCCTGCTGGTGGCCGGCGAGTACCGGCACCAGACGATCACCTGGGCGTTCCTGGTCAGTCCCCGGCGGTCGCGGGTGGTCGTCGCGAAGCTGGCGATCTGCGGCATCGTGGGTCTCATTGTTGGACTCGCCGCCGCGGTCGTGACCGCGGGGACAACGGCCGTCCTGCTGGCGGCCGGCGGGCATCCGGTGTTCACGGCGGGCGTGCCGCTCGCGCTGCTCGGGTCGGTCGCGAGCACCGCCCTGTGGACGGTGTTCGGCGGCGCGCTCGGCGCGTTGGTGCGCAACCAGACCGCGGCGGTCGTGGTCGCGTTCGTGTGGTTCTTCTACGCGGAGTGGTTCCTGGTCATGCTGGTGCCGGCGGTCGGGCGCTGGACCCCGACCGGCGCGGCGAAGGCGGTGTCGGGCTGGACCCGCGACGCGACGCCCGTGGCCGGGAACCTGCTGCCGATGTGGGCCGGTGGCCTGGTGTTCCTCACCTACGCCGCGGTCGCGGCCGTGCTCGCGGGCATGACAAGCACCCGCCGCGACGTGACCTAGCGGCACCGAACGGCCCGTCAGGCCGCCGACCGGCCACAATCGGCGCATGCGGATCGGGATTCTCGGGTCGCTCGAGGTGTTCGCGGCCGACGGGACGCCGGTCGTGGTCGGCGGGCCGCGGCCGCGTGCGCTGCTGGTGCTGCTCGCGCTCAACGCGAACCGGGTCGTCGGCGTCGACGCGCTCATCAGCGGGCAGTACGGCGACGACCCGCCGGCCGGCGCGGCGGGCGCGGTGCAGGCGCACGTGTCCCGGCTGCGCCGAGGGCTCGCGGCGGACGTCGTCGCGCACGTCGGCGCCGGCTACCGGCTCGACGTCGACAGCGACGACGTCGACGCGCTCCGGTTCGAACGGCTCGCCCGTGAGGGCAGGCGGCTGCTCACCGCCGGCGACCACGTCCGGGCGGCACAGGTGCTCCGCGAGGCGACGGCGTTGTGGCGCGGGCCCGCGCTCGTCGACCTGCCGCACGGCGGCGCGCAGGCCGCGCGGCTCGAGGAGCTGCGGCTGGCCGCGCTCGAGGACCTCGTCGACGCCGAGCTGACGCTCCCGGAGGGCACGTCGGTCGCCGAGCTGCGCACGCTGGTCGCCGCGCACCCGCTGCGGGAACGCCTGCGCGGCCAGCTCATGCGCGCACTGCACGCGACCGGCCGGCAGGCGGAGGCACTCGCCGAGTTCGAGGACACCCGCCGCCTGCTGGCCGACGAGCTCGGCGCGGACCCCTCCCCCGAGCTGTCGGCCACCCACCTGGCGATCCTGCGCGCGGACGGGTCACCCGCGCGGGTCGGCCTGCCGGCACAGCTCACGAGCTTCGTCGGCCGGCAGGCCGAGCTGGCGCGGCTGGCGGCTCTGCGCGACACACGGCTGGTGACGGTCCTCGGGCCGGGCGGCACCGGCAAGACCCGCCTCGCGATCGAGGCGGCGCGCGGCCGCGACGCGTGCTTCGTCGACCTGTCCCCGGTAACCGACGGCGACCTCGTGCCGCACGCGGTGCTCGGCGCGCTCGGGCTGCGCGACTCCGGCTTCGTGCCGTCGGCGGGTGACCCGGTCCGCAGGCTGGTCGCGGCGCTGGACCGGCCGCTGCTGCTCGTGCTCGACAACTGCGAGCAGGTCGTGGCGTCGGTCGCCGCGCTGGCGAGGACGCTGCTCGCCGAGTGCCCCGACCTGTCGATCCTCGCGACCAGCCGCGAGCCGCTCGGCCGCACGGGCGAGACGCTGCTGCCGCTCGCGCCGCTCGACGACCCGGCGGACGCGGTTCGGCTGTTCGCGGACCGGGCCGCGGCCGTGCGGCCCGGGTTCGAGGTGACGGAGGCGAACGTCGACACGGTGACGTCGGTCTGCGCGGCGCTCGACGGGCTGCCGCTGGCGATCGAGCTGGCCGCGGCGCGGCTGCGGCAGTTCCCCGTCGACGAGCTGGCCGACCGGCTCGCCGCGCACGGCCCGTTCCGGCTGCTGTCGCGGGGCGACCGGACGGCCGCGGCACGGCACCAGACGCTGCGTGCCGTCGTGGCGTGGAGCTGGGACCTGCTCAGCGCCGAGGAACGCGCGGTGGCCGCGCGGTTCTCGGTGTTCTCCGGCGGCGCGTCGCTCGCCGCGGTCGAGTCGGTGTGCGACACGACCGACGACGTGCTCGCCGACCTCGTCGACCGGTCGCTCGTCGAGACCGACGGCAGGCGGTACCGGATGCTCGACACGATCCGGCTGTTCTGCGCGGAACAAGTCGAGTCGGCGGACGAGGCACGAGCCGCGCACGCCCGCTACTTCCTCGCGCTCGCGCGGCGTGCCGACCCGCACCTGCGCCGCGCCGAGCAGCTCGAGTGGCTCGCGGAGCTGTCTGCCGACCACGACAACCTGATGGCCGCGCTGCGCTGGGCCGTGCGCGGCGACCCGGCGACCGGGTTCCGGCTGGTCGCGGCGCTCACCGCGTACTGGTGGCTGTCCGGGCGGCGCAGCCAGGCCGGCGATGCGGCCGCCCGGCTGATCGAGCAGGAGGTGCCGGCAGGGCTCGAGGAGGAGTACGTGAGCTGCGTCGTGCACGCGGTCCCCCGGCCGGACGCGACGCACTGGGCCCGCGCGCGGACGATCATGCGCACGCACAGCCAGACGCTGCGGTACCCGTTCGGCGCCGCGGCGTGGGGCATGACCGCCGGCCCGTGGGGTCCGCCGGCCGAGACCGAGGCGGCGCTGGGCGCGGACCCGTGGAACAGGGCGCTCGGGCGGCTGAGCAACGGGCTGATGGCGGTGCTCGCCGGCCGTCCGGCCGACGGCGAGGCCGAGCTGCGCGACGTGCTCGCGACCTTCCGCGGGCTCGGCGAACGCTGGGGCATGGCGCAGGCGCTGGACTGGCTCGGCGAGGTGGCCGGCTGGCGGGGCGAGTGGGCGCGGGCGGCGGCGCTGTGGGCGGAGTCGCTCGCGCACTACGAGCGGTTCGGCGCGCTGGAGGAGTGCGTCGACGTGCTGTGCCGGCGGGCGGAATGCCTGCTGCGGCAGGGTTTCGTCGACGCGGCCGCACGCGACCTCCGGCTGGCCGGCGAGCTGAGCGCGCGGGCCGGGCAGGCCGAGTCGCCGGTCGTACTGCTTGGCCAGGCGCAGGTCGCGCGAGCCCGCGGCACGGCCGCGGACGACCTGCGCGACCTGCTGACCAGAGCGCTCACCGCGGTCCGGGGCGACTTCAGCGGCGAGACCACCCGCGCGCGGATCCTGACCGCGCTCGGCCGGCACACCGACGCGGTGGCGGTGGCCCGCGCGTCCCCGCTGACCGCCGAGCTGGCAGCAGCCGTCGATGGCCTGGCGGCCACGGCGTCCGCGGCGCGGGCCGCGACGCTGCTCGGCACGGCCGTCGCGTTGCGCGGCGCGGCGATCACCGGCGACCCGGACGTGGCGACGACCGCGGCACGGGCGACGGCCGAGCTGGGCCCGGAGTCGTTCGCCGCCGCCTACGCCCTCGGCGCGAAACAGTCGCCGGAACAGGCGCTGGCCACGGTCGACGAGGCGACCTGACAGCACGCCGGCGCACTGTCAACCGATCATCGACCGACTGTCAGCGGGACCGGAGAACGTTCCGGCCATGAAGAACACCACGGTCCTCATCTCCGGCGCCAGCATCGCCGGCCCGGCACTCGCCTACTGGCTCGACCACTACGGCGCCACGGTCACGGTCGTCGAGCGCGCGTCCGCACTGCGCGGCGGCGGGCAGGCCGTCGACTTCAAGGGCGCCACCCACCAGACCGTCCTCGAACGCATGGGCATCCGCGACGAGGTGTACCGCCGCCAGACCGGCGGCCACGACCAGCGGATGATCGACGAGCACGGCCGGCAGCTCGCGCTCCTGCCCGGCGAGTTCACCGGCGGCGACGTCGAGATCCGCCGCGGCGACCTCGCCGAGCTGCTGTACGAGCGCACGGCCGGCACCTGCGAGTACCTCTTCGGCGACACCATCACCTCGCTGACCGACACCGCGAGCGGCGTGCACGTCACGTTCGCGAGCAGCCCGCCGCGCACGTTCGACCTGGTCGTCGGCGCGGACGGGATCCACTCGAACGTCCGCCGCCTCGCGTTCGGCCCCGAGGAGGACTTCGTGCACTTCCTCGGCCACTACTACGCGCTCGCCGACGTCGGCGGCTGGGGCGATGCCGCGAGCGACGGCGTCATGTACAACGAGCCAGGCCGCATGGTCGCGGTCGGCGGCCCGAAGGCGCAGGCGTTCTTCGTGTTCGCCTCCGACGAGCTGACCTACGACCGCTACGACACCGAGCAGCAGAAGAAGCTCCTGCTCGACGCGTACCGGGGCGGCGGCTGGCGGATCCCCGAGCTGATGCGCCAGGTGCCCGCCTCGACCGGCTTCTACCTCGACTCGCTCAGCCGCGTCCACATGGACCACTACTCGAAGGGCCGGGTCGTGCTGATCGGCGACTCCGCGTACGGCAACACGCTCGGCGGCTTCGGCTCCGGCCTCGCGATCGTCGCCGCATACGTCCTCGCGGGCGAGCTGCACCGCGCGGGCGGCGACCACGTCGCCGCGTTCGGAGCGTACGAGGAGCGGTTCCGCGGCTACGCGAAGGTCGCGAAGCGCGGCAACGCGGGCCCGTTCCTGGCGCCGGGCAGCAAACTGAAGATCCGCATGCGCAACTGGACCTTCAAGCTCGGCTTCCTGTTCAAGGCCATGATGAAGCTGACCGACAAGCTCGCGACCGACATCGAGCTGCCCGACTACTCGGCAGCCGTCACGGGCCGATGAAGCGCGCCACCACGCCAGGGTCGGCGAACACGGCGATCCTGGCGAGGCGCGGTCCCGAGGGTGTCAGCACCGCGACCGCGTACGGCTCGCCACGCAGGTACGCGACCGCGGCGGGCTGCCCATTCGCGGCCGCCGGCGTCATCCGCCAGTCCCCCGGCGACTCCAGGGCCTGCGCGACCAGGTGCGGCATGCACGTCGCCCGGCCGGAGAACCAGGTCCGCACGCCCGGCATCTCCAGCACCGCGTCCTCGGTGAGCAGCCGCTCGAGGGCGGCGGCGTCGGAGTTCTCGAACGCCTTGACGTACCGCTCCAGCACGGCGCGGGCCTGCGCGGGCGGCGTGGTCACCTGTTCCGGCGTGACCCGCGCGAGCGTGGCCCGCGCCCGCTGCAGCGCGCTCTTGACCGCCGCGACGCTCATGTCGAGCGCCGCCGCGACCTCGGCGGCCCGCCACGCGAGCACGTCCCGCAACAGGAGCACGGCCCGCTGCCGGGGCGGCAGGAACTGGAGGCTCGCGATCAGCGCGAGCCGCGTGCTGTCCCGCCGGACGGCGACCGCGGCCGGGTCGTCCGAGAAGACCAGCGCGTCCGGGATCGGTTGCAGCCACTCGACTTCCGGGCCCGCCACCGCGACCGGGGCGAGCGGGTCGTCGCCCGGCGCGCCGAGCCCCGACGGCAGCACCCGCCGGCCGCGCTTCGCCACGGCGGTGAGGCACACGTTCGTGGCGATCCGGTACAGCCACGACCGCAGCGAGGACCGGCCCTCGAAGCCGTCCTGCGCGCGCCAGGCACGCAGGTAGGTCTCCTGGACCAGGTCCTCCGCGTCGTCGACCGACCCCACCATGCGGTAGCAGTGCGCGATCAGCTCGCGCCGGTAGGTCTCCAGGTCGCGTTCGAACTCACCCATCACGTCGCCTCCCTCTCCCCAGGTAGACCGGCGGGGCGGGGAAAAGGAATCGGCTCAGCGCAGGACGGCCCTGCCGAGGGCGCCGACCAGCTCGGCGAACTCGGCCCGCTCCTCTGGGGTCAGCGCCTTCTCGTACACGTCCGCGACCAGGCGGTCCGTCGTCTCCTGCGCCACGACGTGCCGGTCGGAAAGACCGGCGCAGTCGGGCAGGTCGCCCCGCCAACCGAAGAAGTGCGCCTGCTGCGGGCCCTCGTTGGTGAGGATCGCCTCGAGCGGCCCGAGGCCCGCCGCGGTCGTCGCGACGACGTGCACGCTGCCGCGCCACTCCCGCAGGATGTGCACGAGCTGTAGCAGCCGCGCGGGCCCGGAGTCGGCGCGCGGCTCGGCGCGCCAGCCCGCGAACAGCGGCAGCCCCGCCTCCTCGGCGCGGGTGACCACGCGTTCGGCCAGCTCGGCGAGCCGGTCGGCGTGCGTGAAGTCCGCGAGGTGGTCGTTCGCCCACGCCGCGCACGCCTGCCCGTAGCGGCGGGCGCCCTCGCGGGCGCTGGCGACCGCGAGCCCTCGGCCCCACATGAGCCGGACAAGGCCCGGCTCCCAGTAGCCGAACGCCGCGACGACCACGCCGGCGTCCACGTTCCCGAGCACCCCGCCCCGGCCCGCGAAGTAGAACGGCAGGTGCTTGCCGTAGCCGTACTCCACGGCCCGCGCATGGGTGTCCTCGTGGATCATCCACGCGGTCCCGACGTCGTGGATGACACGGTCAGCGGCCTGGATGGTCTCTTCGGCGCTCAACTGGGCCATGGGCTCCCTCGTCTCAGCAGCTGCGGATCACCGCAACGCTACCTGGGGTGTTCGGCCGCCCACTGCTCCTGTTGGTCACGCAAGCCGCTCCACACCTCGGCCGGGACCAGCTCCTCGACCGCGGCGACGACATTCTTGAGCACGTCCTGCCCCGCGCGGCTGGTGCCGAGCGTGCCGGAGTCGTGGGTCCGGCCGCCGGCGACCAGCTCGAACGAGCCCGTCGCGCCGCCGGTCATGCCTTCGTCGGCGTCCGGTCCCCGTCCGAACACCCCCGCGTCGCGGAGCAGGTCGTAGCAGCGGGCCCGCTGGTCCGCGGTGATCTCGACGGTCTCGCGCCACGGCTCGACCTCGTCGTAGCCGGGTCGCCACTCGACCTCGGCGGTCGTCTCGGCGATGGTCACGCGCCACTCGTAGTGGTAGGGCGGCGGGACCGAGCCGTTGCGGTAGTCGACGGTGCCGCCGAAGTCGTCCGGCATGACCGCCGCGACGGAGTCGTCCGCCACCGGCTCGCCGGGGTTCTGCCGGACGCAGCCGGCGAGCAGGAGCACCAATGCGAGCACAGCGATCGTTCTTGCGGACATGCCGCGTTGGACCGTCTCGTGGCGCGCGCGGTTCCCACCACGGGTCAGACCGGATCCAGTTGTTTCGGAACCACACGCCGGTGGCAGGTAGACGAATTCCACCCGATGCGCGAAATGACTGACATTGTCCGGAACGCGCACCAGCACCGGCTGACCGGTCAGCTCGCCACCGCCGCGATCCGCAACCCCCACGGCAGCCGGCCGGACGGCAATGAGACGCTCGCGTTGCCCATTCTGGGACATTTTCTGAGAGTTCCCTGAAATCCGGACACACCGGTAGCGGCCGCCTATTTCCGGGCGTATCAAAGAGGCAGCGAAGGGGCATGCCATGCGGAGATCGTGGGGTCTCTACAACGGACGCGTGGTGCGGGTCGTGGCGACCGCCACCCGCGTCGCCGGGCTGCTCGCGATCCTCGCGGTGGTGCTGCCGGTCGGCAGGCGGCTGTTCCGGACGTCGCTCGCGGGCTGGCTCGGACTGCCCTACCAGGCCCACGTCGGGGCGCAGGTGCTGACGGCGGTGGCGGGCGTCGGCCTGGTGATGCTCGCGACCGGGCTGCGTAGGCGCAAGCGGCGGGCGTGGCAGCTGGCCGTGACGCTGACCGGGCTGATCACCGTGCTACAGCTGGTGTTCCGGCACTCGCACGTGGCCGCGCTGGGTGCGGCGGCGCTGTTCGTCGCGCTGGTCGCCTACCGCGGCGAGTTCACCGCGCGGCCCGACCCGGTGACCGGTCGCTGGCTCGGCCTCCGGGTGTTCCTGCAGATCGCATTGGCGGGGGTGCTGGTCAACTTCCTCATCCTGCTGTTCGGGCACCACCGGCTGCTCGGCAGCCCCACGGTCGGGCAGCGGCTCGAGCACGCGGCGCTGTCGCTCGTCGGGGTGTCCGGGCCGGTGGGTTTCCGCGCGCCGCCGCTGGACGACCTGACCGCCGCGGTCGGCCTGGTCAGCGGCATCGCGGCGGCGGTGCTCGGCGGGTACTTCCTGCTGCGGTCCGCGGAGCCGGTGCCGTACGCCGACGAGAAGCTGCGTGCGCTGCTCGGCGCGCACGACTCGCTGGCGTACTTCGCGCTGCGGCCGGACAAGTCGGCGGTGTTCTCGCCGACCGACAAGGCGGCGGTCACCTATCGGGTGCTGGCCGGGGTGGCGCTGTCCTCCGGCGACCCGCTCGGCGACCCGGAGGCGTGGCCGGGCGCGATCGAGGAGTTCCTGTCGACGTGCGAGCGGTACGGCTGGGTGCCGGCGGTGCTCGGGTGCTCCGAGCGCGGCGCGACCGTGTGGTGCCGACACGGCCTGCGGGCGCTGGAGCTCGGCGACGAGGCGGTCGTCGACGCGACGACGTTCACCGTCGAGGGCCGCGCGATGCGCGACGTCCGGCAGCTCGCGTCCCGGGCGCGGCGGGCCGGCTACGAGGTGCGCGTCCGCCGGGCGGCTGACGTGTCCACTGTGGAGCGTGCGCGGCTGTCGGCGTTGGCGGAGCTGTGGCGCGGCACCGAGCCGGAACGCGGCTTCTCGATGGCCCTGTGCCGCGTGGCCGACGACAGGGACCCGTCCTGTGTGCTGGTGACGGCGGAGCTGGCGGGAGAACCACGGGGGCTGCTGCAGTTCGTCCCGTGGGGCGACGCGGGGTTGTCGTTGGATGTCATGCGCCGCGACCGTGCCGCGCAGGGCGGTCTGAACGAGCTGATGATCACGTCGCTGCTTGCGGAGTGCCCGGCGCTCGGCGTTCGCCAGGTGTCGCTGAACTTCGCGGTGTTCCGGGCCGCGCTCGAACGCGGCGAGCGGATCGGCGCGGGCCCGGTGGCGCGCGGTTGGGCGACCCTGCTGCGGTGGGGCTCGCGCTGGTGGCAGATCGAGAGCCTGTACCGCTTCAACGCGAAGTTCCGCCCGACCTGGGTGCCGAGGTTCGTCGTGTTCCCGGCGGCGCGCGAGCTTCCGCGGATCGCACTGGCGGCCATGGAGGCGGAGGGCTTCGGCGGCCGCCCCCACGTGCTGCTGAAAGCGCTCCAACGCACCCCGGCCTACCCCATCACCATGGACCTCCCCCCGACGACCGCGACGAACGCGGCGCTCGCGCCGAAACCAACGAGCACGGGCGCCTAGATCGCCGGCCGAAACCGCACGAGAAGGTAAGCCGCCCCGGATGCCGCAAAAACATTCGCTGCCATGTCGTCTCCCAGATGGACGCGGGGTCGATGCTCCCCATCGTCACACCGGACCCCCGCGACCGACCATTACCAATTGCTTACCCGCTCGCCTGATCGGCGGCGCGGCCCCACCTCACCCCCAGTGAGGTGGCGCCGCGCCGAGTCGTCAGGCCGGGCCCGATAACGACGTGGTCGGTCTGCCGAGGAGGTACAGCACCGCCGCGCCGAGGATCGCGCCGAGCAGCGCGCCGCTGAAGCCGAAGGCGACGCCCACCAGCACGACTGCCCCGGCAAACGCTGTCACCACAAGGAAAGCCGTGCGCAGCGTGTGGCCCCAGTCGCCGATGGCGCGTTCCGCCAGCCTCAGCCAGCGGTCCCTGCCGACGGCCGGCTGGTCGCATGTCGTGCGGGCGACGGTCGTGGCCGCGGGCTGCTCGACGGTGACGTCGAGGCGCACGGCGCGGCGCTTGTTGATCTTGTCTGGCCCGGATGCCCCAGCAGGTCCTAGACTGTCCACGTTCTCTGCTCTCTCGTTCGCGCGGCTGAGCACGGGAACACTCGCGCGACTCCCTGTTCCCGCAGGGAGTCGCGCAGATACCTCAGAGAGTGCCCCCAGTGACATTTGTCATCATGGCAACGGAGACGTAAGCCAATGCGGTTACTCCGGAGTACTGCGCTCAACGGTGCGTTGTGCACGACGAGCGGCAAGTGAACTTCAGGGTGACTTGTCATCCGTTTGCGCTGAGCGTTCCGCGCACTGTGTGAGTATTTACTGCTCCATCCGAGTCATGACCTCTCGATGGGGTGACCTGCGACAATGGGTCGAGTAAATAATTCCGCGTGTCGCGTAGGCAAATTCCCCGATCGTCGTGTATTAGCGCGGCGCGGTCACCGTGACGTCGTCGAACTCGTGTTGCATGTTGGTCGCCTCGACGCTCCACGAGCTGAACGTCACGCCCGCGTACCCGGTGGTCGCCTGCCACCTGCTGCGCGTCGCCGGGAACTTCACGCCGTCGACCGACACCCTGGCCTCCGTCGGCGTCGTCTCGATGACGATCGGCAGCCAGGTGTCGTTCGGCGGCTGGTTCGGCAGCGCGCCGACCTCCACCCAGCCCGCGTCGGTGCGCGCCCGCAGCTTCAGCACCCCGCCCGACGGCCGGAGGTGGAACTGCCAGCCGGTCGCCGTGCCACCGGCCGCGGTCGGCCCCGGGACCGAGAGCAGGACGCCCGACCCGTACATGGCGCCCGCGTAGGAGAAGGACAGCCGCTGCGTCGGCGCGGGCGGCGCCGGCAGCGTCGCGGTCGCCGTGTCCTGCGGGTCGAGGTCCACAAGGGACAGTCGGCGCCTGCTGTCCGCGCCCGGCATGATCGTGTCGACGACCGTGGCGTGCCGGGTGTCGACGAACCCGCGCGGCGGCTGGTCGAGCGGGTCGTTCTCGAACGTGTGCACGTCCGCCGCGTACAGCTCCAGCTCCGTCACCGTCGGCGCGGTGACCCGGACGTACTTCGCCCGCGTCGGCTCGATCTCCGTGTACCGCAAGGCATAGTCGACCGTGCCGCGCGGCGCGACGACCGGCTTCGTCCACGTGCGGCCGTCGACCGACAGTTGGACGTCGGCGTCCTGCGCGACGCCGTAGCCGAGCATCAGGCCGATCCGGTCCAGCGTGTACTCCCGGTCGAGGGTGACGGTCAGCGGTCCGGTGAGCCGCGCCGCGGCGTACCGCTCCGAGCTGCCGTCGGCCGCGCCTTCCAGGCGGGTCTCGGCGAACCGGGGGTCCGGCGCCGCGACCGTGCCGGTCAGCCGCACGCTGCCGGACCGGATCTTCGTCGGCAGGTCGAGCTTGCCGGCGCCGGGCGTGACCGTGTCGACGCGCCGCGCCCACACCCGGTGCTTCTGGCCGTACTCGCGGCAGCCCCAGATGTTCGCGCACGCGTCGCCGAACACCACCGACTGGTTGGGCGACACCGACACGATCGCCGTGTTGCCGCTCGAACCGTGGTACCGCGCGGGTCGCGTCGCGCGCGGCGGGTTCGCGAACACCTGCCGGTAGTCCTCCCATGTGCGCCCGGTGCCGTCCCGGCTGACCAGCAGCGTGTTGTCCGGCCTGCCGTAGGTGAGCACGAGCATTCCGTTGGGCTGCAACGTGATCGCCGGGTCGACCCAGCCGCGCGGCGCGCCGGCCGGCGCCACGATGCCGGCGGCGGGCGACCACGTGCGGCCGTCGTCGGCGGAGAACGTCTGGAACAGGTCCTCCGAGCCGTCGCCGCGCAGGAGCGCGATCAGCCGGCCGTCCGACGTGCGCGACACGATCGCCTCGTTGGTGCCGACGGTGGCGGTCGGCGGCTTGAGCGCGGGGTTGCGGATGGTCCACGTCTGCCCGCGGTCGGTGCTCTGGAGGAGAGTGCTGCGGTTGCGGGTGTCGCCCGTGGCGAGGCCGTAGATCGGCATCAGCAGCGTGCCGTCGACGAGCTGCAGGATGCCGCGGTGCACCCGGATCCACTGGTACCGCACGGAGTCCTGCACGAACGTCGCCGTCCCGTGCGTCCACGTCCGCCCGAGGTCCGCCGACCGCGCGGTGTCCAGTGAGATCACGCCGGTGGCCGGGTCCACGATCGGCAGGAACTCGACGGCCAGCAGCGACCCGTCGTCGAGCCGGGCGGCGTTGAGCACGTTGACCGGCCCCTCGCCGCCGGTGGCGAACGTCTCCGCGCCGTTCTCCGACACCGCGTACCCGATGATCGCGGCCGCGCTCGCGCTGTCCGCGTTGGCGGCCCAGGAGACGAAGACCTTCTTCTTCGTGACGCCGTCGACGACGTGGTCGGTGGCGAACGCCTGCGCGAACGCGGCGAGGTGCCCCGGCGCCGGCGAGTAGACGTCCCACTCCGGCCCGACCGACACGACGTGCGCGTCGGGTGCCGCACCCGGCTCGGTCGGCGCGGCGCCGGTGGTCTGCGCGGACCCGCCGACGACGACGGCGGCCGCACACAGGACGGCCGCGCCGCCCAGCCGAAATGCCCGCGAACGTGTGGCACCCATCGCACGACCTCCATGCCCTCGGTGGCGAAGGCATGTTTTCCGGAACAGCGTTTCATGTCAACAACCGGCCGACCCGGGACCGCTCCCCGCGCGGTCGTGGTCCCCTCAACCCATGAGTCGACACGGCAGGTCGCCCGAAGGCGCGGCGCTGCTCAACCTCACCGGACTCGCCATCGGGTACCTCTATCTCGGCCGCCGGCGCCGGGCCGCCGCGCACCTGGCCGGGACCGCGGCATTGGTGGCCGCCGCGTTCGCGAGCGGGGCCGCCGCCGACCCGTGGCAGTGGCGGATCGTCGGCGGGTACTGGCTCGCCTGGCAGGCCGTCGACGCGTGGTGGCTCGCCGCCGCGGCGCCGAGACGGAACGCACGGCCGGTGCTGACCGGGCTCATGCTCGTCGCCGCGGTCGTGGCCGGGTTGGCGGGCTACGGCGCGGCCGGCCGGGCCGCCTACGCCGAGGGCCGGGCGGCGCAGGCCGACGGCGACTGCGCGACCGCCATGGATCGGTACGACCAGGTCACCGGCCCGTTCGAGCTGACGCTGAGCACCACGGTCGCCAAGGCCGCGGCCGCCCGCGACCTCTGCCGCGAGTTCGTCACGGCCACGGTGTTCGCGCGGCTCGGCGACCCGGCCGAGGCCGTCGACCGGTTCCACGCCCTGCTGGACGAGCACCCGTTCGAACCGCTGGCGCCGACCGTCGCGACGCGGCTGACCGGCACCTACCTCGCGTGGGCGCGGAAACACCGCGACGCCATGGAGTTCGTGCCCGCCATCGACGTGTACCGCACGCTGCTCGCCGACCGCGCGGCGCGGCCGGACCGTCCGCTGGTGCGCGCGGAGCTGGCCGGGACGTACTTCGCCGAGGCGCAGAGTCGGGCCGACATCGAAACGGTGCTCGGCAACCTCTCGCTGATCGTGAGCGAGTTCGGCGACACGCCGGTGGCGGCGAAGGTGCCGGCCGCGGTCGCCGAGGCGTTCACGGCCGCCGACCAGGCTGCCAGCTCGTGCGCGGCGCTGCCGTCGCTGGACCGGTTCGCCGCGCTCGACCAGAAGCTGACCGCCACCATCGCGAACCCGCTGAACGCGAGCCGCGCGCGGGCGACGATGCAGTGCGCCGTCGACGAGTTCAACGCCGGCCGCTACACCGAGGCGGTCCCGCTGTTCGAGGCGTTCCTGGCCGCGTACCCGGGCGACGGCGCCGCCGCGCAGGCCCACTCGGCGCTGATCTCGGCCCGCATCGCGGCCGAGTCATTGTTCCCGCTGCCCATGCCGCCGCCCTACAGCGGCAACACGCCGGGCGACATCAACGTCACGTTCTTCAACGACAGCACCAAGGAGACGCACGTGCTGCTCGCTGGCCCGACCGCGCACGAGTTCGTGCTCCCCGCGTGCGGCGGCTGCCCGACGGAGTACGGGCCGGGCGAGGAGACCTGCCCGACCACCGCGGGCCGCCCCGCGGTGAACCTGCGCCTGTCCGCCGGCATGTACTACTTCATCACCCTGACCGACCCCGCGTCGGACGTCGCCGCCCTGTCCGACACCCTCGCGGTGACCCCGTTCTTCGACCACACGATGTGCTTGTTCGTGCAGCGGCGCTAGTGTCGCGTCAGGGCAGGGGCCAATGGTGCTTGCTCGTGGGGTGGTCGAGCCAAACCGTGTGGTCGGCGCCAGCGACGGTGAGCCCGAACCGGTCCCAGCTCGGCTCACCCAGCGTGTGCCAGACGTCGTGAGCGTTCTCGACGTGTTGCCAGAGGTCCGCCGCGCTGCCGATGACCGCGCGGTGGCCGTCAGGGCCGGGCTCGAGCGCTGTCTCGACCCATTCACCATTCGTCGAGTGCATACGTGACATCGTCGGCGTGCCGGTCCGGGGGTCCAGCCGCATGCCCGTGGTGACGCCCGCTGGGAGGTGCAACGCGGCGAGGAACCACATGACCGGGTTGTCCCACCAGGGCGTTGCCGAGGGAACGGTGGTCCGACGCTCGATCGCGGCCGGCGCGGCGGCGGCGGGATGCTCTTCCGTCTGACGTAGCGGCATGAAGCCGGCCCACTTCGGAAGGAACCGTCCCACAAGGCCGTCGGGCTCGTCGCGACGGAGGTCCACGAGGTTGCCGGCCGCACCCGTGAGCTTGAGGTCGGTCAGTATCCGGCCGCGTGGGGCTAACTGGTCGATCCAGTCGGCCGGCACGCGGGACACCGAGCAGGTCGCGATGATCCGATCGAAGGGTTTGGCGTCGGGCAGGCCGTTCGCGCCGTCCCCCGCCGCCAGGGTGGGGTGGAAGCCGATCATGGCCAGCCGCTTGGCGGCCAGCTCGACCAACTGGGCCTCGATGTCGACGCTGGCTACCTGGCGGTCACCGAGGCGGTGGCAGAGCAGGCCGGCGTTGTAGCCGGTGCCGGTGCCGATCTCCAGCACCCGATCGGTGTTGGTCACCTCCAGCGTCTCCAGCATCCGGATCATCAAGCCGGGCTTGGACGAGGAGGAGATCGCCACGGCCGGCCCGTCGGGATCGGTGCGCAACGCGGTGGTCAGGGGGCGGTCGGAGTACACCGCGGCCAGCCACTCGACCTTACTGTCCGGATCGCCGGCGCCGATGGTGCGCCAGCTTCCGTCGGAGTTCTGTTCGACATAGCTGGGCACGAACACATGGCGAGGCACCGCACGCACTCCTGCGTCCCACGATGAGCTGCGCAGCACGCCGGACTCGACGAGCTGGTCAGCCAGATGTCCAGCCAAGCGCCGCCAGTCTGTCGTCACGACACCTTTCCCATGGTCGTGCCGGCGTCCAGAATCACGCGACGCCAGCCGCTACAGCTCCGGGAGTCGGCGGCGCAGCAGGCAGAACTCGTTGCCCTCCGGGTCCTGCAGGACGTGCCACGTCTCGGTGCCGTCCTGGCCGACCGACGCGGGCCGGGCGCCGAGTGCGAGCAGCCGGGCCAACTCGGCGTCCTGGTCGCGGTCCACCGCGTTCACGTCAATGTGCAGCCGCAGCTTGTCCCTTTTGGACTCCGCGACCCGGCCGAACACGAGCGTCGGCGCGGCGCCGCCGAAACCGGACTCCGGCCCGATCTCGATGCCGTTGTCCGGCTCCTCGCGGCTGAGCTCGACGTAGCCGAGCACCTCACACCAGAAACGGGACAGCGCGACCGGGTCCGCGCAGTCGACGACCAGTTCGGACAGTCGGCAGCTCATGTCGTGCAACCCTACAAGAGCCGCCGCAGCAACCGGTCCCGCGCGGTCTCCAGATGGTCGGTCATCGCCGCGCTCGCTCGGCGGCGCGGCCGGCCGTGAGCGCAGCCTAACGTCGCAAGATCCATGACCGAGCCGGAACGAATGGCCGCACCCAGCGTGAGCGAGCGGGCGCGCGGGGTGACTCGCACACCCGGGCTTGTAGGTAAGGCAAGCCTTTCTTTACTGTGGGGTCGTGCCAGCAAACCCGCCGCCCGCCGCCACCGGCGTGTCCGCCAACGAGATCGACGTCGCCTACGGGCGCGACGTCGTCGTGCACGCCGCGTCGATCTCGCTCGACGCGGGCACCGTGACGGCGCTGATCGGGCCCAACGGCAGCGGGAAGTCCACGCTGCTGCGCGCTCTCGCCCGCCTGCACCCGCCAGTCGCGGGCGACGTGACGTTCGCGGACGGCGCCGATCTGCGCGCGTTGTCCGGCCGCGACCTCGCCCGGCGGATCACGTTGCTGTCCCAGCAGCGGACCGCGCCGGGCGGGCTCTGTGTTCGTGAGCTGGTCGAGTTCGGCCGGCACCCGCACCGCTCCCGGTGGGGCGGCCGCGACCCGGACGGCCCGGCCGCGATCGAACGCGCCATGGCGCTCACCGGTCTCACCCCGATCGCCGACCGTCCGGTGCAGGCGCTGTCCGGCGGGCAGGCGCAACGCGTCTGGCTCGCAAGCTGCCTCGCGCAGGACACCGCGCTGCTGTTGCTCGACGAGCCGACGACCTTCCTCGACCTGCGCTACCAGGTCGAGATCCTCGACGTGATCCGCGACCTCGCCGACGAGCACGGCGTCGGCGTCGGTGTCGTCCTGCACGACCTCGACCAGGCCGCCGCGATCGCCGACCGGCTGCTCCTGTTGGAGGACGGCCGGATCACCGCGTCCGGCACGCCGGCGGACGTGCTGACGCCGACGAACCTCACGCGGGCGTACGGCATCCGCGTCGAGGTCGACACCGACCCGATCGACGGCCACCTCCACACCCGCGCGGTCGGTCGTTACAACGACGCCGGCCTCCGCGCGACTTCCGCCTGAACAAACCTAGGAGAGCAATGCCTACCACCCGTGTGATCATCGGCCTGTCCGTGGCCGCCGCGCTGTTCGCGGCCGGCTGCGGCACCACTGAGGAGGCGGCCGCCGGCAACGACACACCGTCCGGCGACCCGATCACCGTCACCGACTCCCGTGGCAAGGAGGTCAAGCTCGACGGGCCGGCCAAGCGGGTCGCGGCGACGGAGTGGAACGGCGTCGAGCACCTGGTGTCGCTCGGCGTCATGCCGGTCGCGGTGTCCGACATCAAGGGCTACGGCCAGTGGGTGAGCGCGGCGCCGCTCGACGACACGCCCAAGGACATCGGCACCCGGGGCGAGCCGAGCATGGACACGCTCGGCTCGCTGAACCTCGACCTGGTGATCGTCACCGACACCCTCGTCGAGGGCGCGCTCGAGCAGATCGAGCCGAAGATCCCGGTGCTCGTCATCAAGGGCAGCGACGCGAAGGACAGCATCGGGTCGATGTTCGAGAGCCTCGACATGATCGCGAAGGCGACCGGCACCGAGGACAAGGCCGCGCAGCTGAAGGCCGACTTCGACGACAAGATCGCCGAGGGCAAGGCGGCCGTGGCGAAGGCGGGCGCCGACGGCGAGCAGGTCGCGTTCTCCGACGCCTATGTGGACTCCGGCTCGGTCAGCATCCGCCCGTTCGCCAAGGGTTCGCTGGTGTCCGACGTGTTCGCGCGGATCGGGCTGACCAACCCGTGGCCGATGGCCGGCGACCCGGTCTACGGACTCGCGGACGCGGACGTCGAGGGGCTGACGGTGCTCGGCGACGTGCGGTTCTGGTACATGGCCAACGACGCGTTCGGCGACCCGTACACCAAGGAGCTGGCCGACAACGCGATCTGGAAGAACCTGCCGTTCGTCAAGAGCGGCAAGGTGTACCGCCTGCCGGACTCGCTGTGGATGTTCGGTGGCCCGAAGTCGATGGCGCAGTACGTCGACGCGGCCGTCGACGCGCTGGACCAGTAGCTCCACAGTGGACACGACGACGATCGCCCGGCCGGCGGCCCCGGCGCCGGAGCCACCGAGGGTGCGGCGGGCCGGCCGGCTGACGCTGCTGGTCCTCGGGCTCGGCGTCCTGATCGCGCTCGGCGCGGCCGTGCACCTCACGCAGGGCACGGCCGGCACCGACGCGATGGACGTGCTGCGCCTGGTCTTCGGTGGCGGCACCGACGACACCGCGGCGGTCGTCATCGAGTCCCGGCTCCCCCGGCTGCTCGCGGCCGTGCTCGTCGGCGTCGCACTCGGCGTCGCGGGCGCGGTCCTGCAGTCGGTGGCACGCAACATCATGGCGTCGCCGGACACCCTCGCGGTCGACGCGGGCGCGCACCTCGCGATCGTCACGGTCGCCGCGTTCGGGGTGTCGGTGCCGCTGCTCGGCGCGGCCGGCATCGCGTTCGTCGGCGGCCTCGCCGCGGCGGTGCTGGTGCTCGCGCTGTCCGGCACCGGCGGCGCCGGCATCGTCCGGCTCGTGCTCGCCGGCACGGCGATCAGCCTCGCGCTGATCGCGCTCACCCACATCCTGCTCCTGCTGTTCTCCCAGGAGACCAGGGGGCTGTTCGCGTGGGGCGCGGGTTCGCTGGGGCAGAACGGACTCGACGGGGTGCGGACGCTCGCGCCGGTCGTCGGGGTCGCGCTCGTGCTGCTGCTGGTGCTCGCGCGCCGGCTCGACCTCGTGTACCTGGGCGACGACCACGCGCGGACGCTCGGTGTCCACGTCGGACGGATCCGGGCGGCGGCGATCGTGCTGGCCGTGGTGCTGTCGGCGGCGGCGGTGACGCTCGCCGGCCCGATCGGGTTCGTCGGGCTCGCGGCGCCCGCGCTGGTCCGGTTGCTGGCCAACGGAATCCCGGGGCTGCACCGGCACGCGGCGCTCATCCCGGTGTCGGCCGCGACCGGCGTCGCACTGCTGATCGGCTCGGATGTGTTGCTGCGCGCGGCGATCGGGTCGCAGGGCGCGCTCGAGGTGCCGACCGGTGTGGTGACGACGATCCTCGGCGCGATCTTCCTCGTCGTGCTTGCACGCAACATCCGCGTGACGAGCGCGACGACCGAGCCGCCCGCGGCCGGCGCGCGCGGCGGGGTGCGGGTCGCCCGCTACCGGCTGATCCTGTTCGTGCTGCTGGCGATCGCGGTCGGCACGGTCGTCGGCTCGGTCCTGCTCGGTGACACGAAGCTGCTGCTCGGCGACGTCGTCAACTGGGTCAGCGGCCAGGCGGGCCCCATCGTCACGAACGTCATGGACAACCGCGCGCCCCGCGTCGTCGCGGCACTACTGGCCGGCGCGTCGCTCGCGCTGGCCGGCGCGCTGATCCAGGCCGTCGCGCGGAATCCCTTGGCAGAGCCCGGCATCATCGGTGTCGCGGGCGGCGCCGGCCTCGGCGCGGTCACTGTGATCACCCTCGTGCCGGGTGTCGGTTTCTGGACACAGGCCGGTTCCGCCGGCATCGGCGCGGCCGTCGCGATCACGCTGGTGTTCGCACTCGCCGCCCGCGGCGGCTTCGCGAGCGAACGACTGGTGCTGATCGGCTTCGGCGTCAACGCGGGCTCGATGGCGTTGATCACGCTGCTGATCACCCTGTCCGACCCGTGGAACGAGACGAAGGCGCTGACGTGGCTCGGCGGCTCGACCTACGGCCGGTCGTTCGAGCACCTGGTGCCGATGATGCTCGCGGTCCTCGTCGTCATCCCGGTGCTGATCCGTGCGAGGGGCGAGCTGGACCTGCTGTCCGTCGACGACGAGACGCCGAGGGTGCTCGGCGTGCACGTGCCCCGGTCGCGGTTGGTGCTGCTGACGTGCGCGGTGCTACTGACCGGCGCCGCGGTGGCCGGCGTCGGCGTGATCGCGTTCGTGGGACTCGTGGCGCCCCACGCCGCCCGCGCGATCGTGGGCCGCCGCCACGCCCGCGCGCTGCCGGTGGCGGCGCTGCTCGGCGGGGTGCTGGTGTGCGCCGCGGACACCGTCGGCCGCACCGTGATCGCACCGGGGCAACTGCCGGCCGGGCTGATGACCGCGATCATCGGGGCGCCGTACTTCGTGTGGCTGCTGTACCGCAGCCGCGTGCGCTGACTCCCGTCGAGGAAGGCCCGCTGCCATGAAGGACCCCTTCATGGCGTTGAGTGACATGAAGGGGTCCTTCATGGCGCTGGCTACCGCAGCGGGAACTCCGCGCCGTGCTCGGTTTCCGGGCGTGGGCCGAAGATGCGGCGCTCCGACTCGTCGATGCGCAGGTCGTTGATGCTCGCCTCGCGGCGGGCCATCAGGCCGTTCTCGGCGAACTCCCACAGCTCGTTGCCGTAGCTGCGGTACCACTGGCCGGCCGCGTCGTGACATTCGTACTGGAACCGGACGCCGATGCGGTTGCCGTCGAACGCCCAGAGGTTCTTGCGCAGCGCGTAGTCCAGCTCGCGCTCCCACTTCCCCGACAGGAACGCGACGACCTCGTCACGGCCGTTGACGAACGTGTCCCGGTTGCGCCACACGGTGTCCACTGTGTACGCCCCGGCGACACGGTGCGGGTCGCGGGAGTTCCACGCGTCCTCCGCGGCCTGGACCTTCTTCAGCGCGGTCTCCCTGGTGAACGGCGGAAAGGGCGGGCGATTATCGGCCATCTCGGTTCCTCCTTGGAGAACGTTCGTTCTCCGTACGGTACGGTAGAGAACAACGGTTCTCGCAGTCAAGGAGGTGCGGATGGATCCCGGGACGGCCGAGACCCGTGCCCTCGACGCGGCAGAGGACCTCTTCTACCGCCGCGGCGTGCACGCGGTCGGCATGGACGACATCCGCGACGCCTCCGGCGTGTCGCTCAAGCGCCTCTACCAACTGTTCCCGAACAAGGAACGCCTGGTCACCGCGTTCCTGCGGCGTCGGGACGTTCGCTGGCGCGACCGCCTCACGACCTTCGTGGCGAAGACGGCCGACCCCCGCGCCCGTCCGCTCGCGGTGTTCGACTGGCTCCACACGTGGTTCCGCGAGCCGGACTTCCGCGGCTGCGCGTGGATCAACTGCTTCGGCGAGCTCGGCGCCACCTCCCCCGCGGTCGCCGAGGAGGTGCGGGGCCACAAGGCGGCGTTCCGCCGCTACCTGCGCGAGCTGGTCGCGGACGCCGAGCTGCCGCCGCCGCTCGCCGACCACCTCCTGCTGCTGGCGGAAGGCGCGATGGTCACGGCCGCGATCACCGGCGCCGCCAAGCCGGCGCACCAAGCCCGGGCGGCGGCCACTCAGCTGCTGGCGGCCGCGGCGCCGACCACCTAGCCGGCCTGGCCTCCGGCCCCCTCGAACCACGCTACGGCAAGGTACCGACAAGAACGGCCGGCCGGTGGACAGGTCAACCGACCGCGGGCTCGAGCGCGCCGAACCACCGCCGTGCCGCCGCGCGCAGCTCCGCGAGGTCCGGGCGAGCCGCCTCGGCGGCCCACGCGACATAGGAGTCCGGCCGCAGCAGCAACGCGGTCGGCGCGAACCCCTCGACCCGCCCGACCACGATGTCGACCCCTGCCACTGCACCTGCCAGCGAGCCGTCCTCGGTGAGGTCCAGCAGCAGCGGCCGGGCGGTCCTCGTGAGCTCGGCGAGCCGAACCGTCCCGTTCGCCGTGTGCAGCACCAGTTCCGGCGCGAACGTGCCGACCAGCGGGTGCGCGTCCGGCACCCCCATGTCGTAGCGCACGTCCGAGCCCGCCGTGAGGTCGGCCAGGAGCTGGACGGTCTCCCGGTGGTCGAGCAGCTCGGCGAACAGCTCGCGCAGCGCGGTGACGTCGCCGCCCGGCGCGAGCAGCGCCGACTGCGCCTGAGCGGACGTGACGACGCGTAGTGCCGCGGCCCGCCGTTCGGTCTCGTAGCTGTCGAGCAGCCCGGCCGGAGCATCGCCACGCAGGTCGGCGGCCAGTTTCCACGCCAGGTTGATCGCATCCTGCAGTCCGAGGTTGAGCCCGGACCCACCGCCGGAGAACACGTGCGCGGCATCGCCGACGAGGAACGCCCTGCGGTCGCGGTAGCGCGACGCGACCCTCGTGTTGCCGCCGACCAACCGTCGCAGCAGGTGTGGCCCCGCGCCCGCGGGCGGCTCGAGCGGAACGTCCACGCCGAGCACCCGGCGGACGCTCGCCCGCAGCTCGTCGAGCGTCATCGGCTCGTCGGTCGCGGGCTGGTCCCACTCGGACGTCGCCACGATCGGCGGCAGGCCGGGGAGCGGCGAGTACGAGAACCCGCCGCGGTCGGTGCGCTGCGGCAGGAACGGCAGCACGGCGCCATGTCCGGGCACGGTCAGCGCGCCGGTCGTCGGGTCGGCCCACTCCGCCGGCACGGTCGCGTGCGCCATTCGGGCGGTCGCGCGGTCGTAGGTCACGCCGGGGAAGTCGATGCCGGACAGCTTGCGGGTGACGCTGTGCGCGCCCTCGACGCCCGCGAGGTAGCCGGCGCGCTCCTCGTACGGCCCGTCCGGCCCTGCGACGTGCACGGTCACCGCGTCGTCGTCCTGCGTCAGGCCGACGACCTCGTGCCCGCGTCGGATCTCCACGCCCAGCTCGATCGCGCGTTCCGTCAGCACCCGCACGATGTGGGGCTGCGTCGCCGCGAGACCGTAGATCGGGCTGTCGTCGAGCAGGCCCAGGTTCATGGGCATCGCGGCGAACATGAAGTACGCCGAGTTCGGTCGGGGCGGACCGTCGCCGCCGCTCAGCCGCTCGTACAGCCCGCGCCGGTCGACCATCCGCACGACCTGGCCGAGCAGCCCGTTCGCCTTCGGCTCGTCGGTCGGCTCCGCGAGACGTTCCAACACGACCGGCCGGACCCCCGCCAGTGCGAGCTCGCACGCCAGCATCAACCCGTTGGGGCCACCGCCCGCGATGACGACGTCGATCATCGCTGCCCCTTCCCCGGTTCCGGAAGCCCGGCTCTGACCTGGTCGAACACCGCACGCAGCGCCGGCACGACCGACTCGGTCGGGTCCGACCGCAGCCAGCGCCCGACCACGACCGCGCTGGCCGCGGCGACCACAGCGGCGACTAGCTGCGGATACACGTCGGCGACGTCCGTGCCGGTCCGCTCGGCGATCGCGGCGGCGAGCTCGTCCTTGGCGATCGCGTCCGCCTTGAGCACCTCGCCGTGCACCGCGGGCTCGGCGAGGACGAGCCGGATCCCGGCCATCCACGCCGAGCCCGCGACGGCGTCCGGCTCGGCGACGTACTGGACCGACACCGCGTGCACGAGCGCTTCCCACAGCGGCTCACCCGGCGGCCGCGCGCGCAGCTCGTCGGCCGTGCTGAGTGCCCGCTCCAGATGGCTGGCGGCGATGGCCTCCGCCTTGCTGGTGAAGTAGTTCCGGAAGGTCCGGGGCGACACGGTGGCCGCCTCGGCGATGTCGTCCACCGTGACGTCGTCCCACCCGCGTTCGACGCAGAGCCGGATGGCGGCGCGGCTCAACGCGAGGCGAGTCTCCCGCTTCTTGCGTTCCCGAAGGCCCAGATCGTTCATGACACGACCGTAGCAAAACTTGCCAAATTGGAAAAGATGCAAATTTGGCAAGATCAGCGCAGGAAGCTCTCCGCGTTCGCCGCCGCCCACTCGGCGAAGGTGCGCGGCGCGCGGCCCACAACCTCCCGCACCGTGGGGAACACCGGCGACTCGTCCAGCTTGCCCTCGGAGAAGAAGGCGAAGAAGGCGTTCACGTACTCGGCCGGAATCTGCGCGCTCATCTCCGCACGCGCCTCCTCGTCCGACTGCGCCTCGTACCGCAGCGGGCGCCCCAGCGCCGACGCCAGCACCGCCACCCGCTCCTCGGGGCGCAGGGCCGCCGGCCCGGTCACCGGGTACTCGCGGCCCTCGTGCCCCGGGCCCGTCAACGCCCGCGCCGCCACCGCCGCGATGTCCGCCGGGTCCACGGTCGCCACCGCCACGGACGGCCACGGCGCTCGCACCACGTCGCCCGCGGCGAGTTGCGGGGCCCACTGCAGCGTGTTCGACATGAACGTCCGAGGCCGCAGGATCGTCCACGCGACACCGGACTCCCGCACCGCCCGCTCCGACGCGATCATGTACCGCGCCACCGCGTTGTCCAGGTCGCCGGTCTCCGCCGAGCTGCCCGACATCAGCACCACCCGGCCGACCCCGGCGCGCCGGGCCTCCGCGAACACCCCCGGCATGTCGGCGTACCCGCTGAGCACGAACAGCGCCGTGGCGCCGTCCAACGCGGGCCGCAGCGACGCGGGGTCGTTGAGGTCGCCCGCGACGCCGTGCGGGCCGACCGGGGTGCGGCTCAGCGCCCGCACCGGTGTGCCGGCCAGCGCACGCACCAGCTCCCGACCGACATTGCCGGTCGCTCCAGCCACCACGATCATGAGCCCACCTCCGAATGTTAGGGATCGTTCCCTAACATGTAGGATAGCGAAGATGCGACGCACGGCCGCGGAGACCCGCGAGCACATCCTCGAGGTGGCGCACGACCTGTTCTACTGGCACAGCATCAAGGGCACCGGCGTCGACACCATCGCCGCGGCGGCCGGCGTCGCGCCCACCACGCTCTACCGCCTGTTCGCCTCGAAGGACGACCTCGTCGCCGCCTACGTCGAGCGCGCGAGCCGGCACTACCAGGCCTGGTTCACCGCCGCGGTCAAGAAAGGCGGGCTGCTCGGCGTTTTCGACGCGCTGATCGAGCAGGTCCAGCCGGACCGCTGCCGCGGCTGCCCCTTCCTGATGGCGATGGCCGAGCTGCCGGACGCGTCGGCGGCCGCGCACCAACACGCCGTCGCGACGAAGAAATGGGTCCGCGAGCAGATCGGCGTGCTGGCCGGGGACGACACGCTCGCCGACCATCTCACGCTCGTGATGGAGGGCGTCTACGCGTCGGTGCAGTCACTCGGCGTCGACGGGCCCGCGAGACAGGCTCGCGGGCTCGCCGAGGCCATGATCACGGCAGCCCGTTGAGGAACGGCTCGTGACTGTTCTGGAACTCCCAGTTGTAGTAGCGATCCCAGTTGATCGACCACGTCATCAGCCCGCGGAACGCGGGTGACGCGCCGCCGCGCAACGTGTAGCCGCCACAACTCTGGTTGCGCGCCAGGCAGTTCACGGCCTGTTGCACAACGGCGGGCGCGGTGTACCCGTTGCCGGCGCTGACCGCGGCCGGCAGCCCGAACGCGATCTGGTCCTCCCGCAACCCGGGGAACGTCTGACCGGTGTTGGCGACCGGGAAGCCCGCCTTCACCATGTCGGTCATCGCGATGTGGAAGTCCGCGCCACCCATGTTGTGGTACTGGTTGTCCAGCCCCATCACGGGTCCCGAGTTGTAGTCCTGCACGTGCAGGACGGTCAGCGCGTCCCGCAGCGCGTGGATCACCGGCAGGTACGACCCGGTGCGGTTGTCGCCGCCGCCCGCGCCGCCGTAGAACTGGTAGCCCACCTGGACGAAGAACGTCTCCGGCGCCATCGTCAGCACGAAGTCGCTGCCGTAGCGGGACTTCAGCGACCGCAGCGCCGAGATCAGGTTGACGATCACCGGGGTGGTCGGGTTGCGGAAGTCGGTGTCACCGGCGTTGAGGTACAGCGAGTGGCCCTCGAAGTCGATGTCCAGACCGTCCAGACCGTACCTGTCGATGATCGCCGACACGGACTGCACGAACGAGTCCCGCGCGGCGGTCGTGGTGAGCTGCACCTGGCCGTTCGCGCCGCCGATCGAGATCAGGACCTTCTTGCCCTGAGCCTGTTTCGCGCGGATGGCGGCGATGAAGTCCGCCGCCGACTCCACGTTCGGGCACTCGGCGGCCGGGCACAGCGTGAACCGGATGTCCCCGGACGTCACCGAGGTCGGCTCACCGAACGCCAGGTTGATCACATCCCACGCGGCCGGCACGTCGGCCATCCGCACGTACCCGGACCCGTTGGCGAAGCTCGCGTGCAGGTACCCGATCAACGCGTGCCTCGGCAGGTCGGCCTGTTGACAGCCGGCCGTCGTCGCGGACACCGGCGCGCTGCGCGCCGACTCCCCCGCCGCGTTGTACGCGGCCACCGCGTAGGTGTGCGTCGAGCACGCGGTCAGCCCGGAGATGATCGCCGACGTGCCGGACACCGTGGCACGCAAGGAGGTTCCCTCGTACACGCGGTAGCCGGTCGCGCCGCTGACCGCCGGCCACGACAGCGCGACCGACGACACAGTGATCGCGCCGACCGACGGGCTTCCCGGCGTGGCAGGGGTTCCCGGTGTGCCACCGCCGGGACCGTCGAGGACGACGTCGTCGGCGTTGTACGTCCCGGCGCCGTACCAGCCGTGCAGGTACAGCTGCGCGGAGGTCTGCCCGGCCGCGCTGGTGAACGAGAGCGTCAGCTGACTGTAGGAGGTGGCGGCCGTCCACGTCGACGGGCCACCGGTCACCCCGAGGTACACGGGATTTCCGCGCACCCAGGCCGAGATCGTGTACGTCGTGTTCGGCACGACCGACACCGTCTGTGTGCACTTCGCGATGTCCGACGCGGTCGCCGTGGCGGCCAGCGCGAAGCTGCCCGACCGCACCGGCGACGACACCACCGACCCGCCCGTGCAGGACCAGCCGGACAGCGATCCGGACTCGAAACCCGGGTTGGTCAACAGGTTCGCGGCCGACGCGGGTTGTGCGCCGACCGCGAGGAGCACTAGCGCGGCGAAAACCGCAATCAGGCGCCTCATGGCAGCGTGTCCAGGTGCGGCGCAACCGTGCGGGCGAAGTTGTTGCCGTTGCTGACATCCCAGTTGATCGACCACGTCATCGCGCCGCGGATCTCGGGATACGTGCGCGGCGGGCGGAACGAGCCGCAGTTCGTGGCGCGCGCGAGGCAGTCGAGCGCGTTGTTCACCACCGACGGCGCGACCACACCGCCGCCGGCCGCGCCGGGCCCGGCCGGCAGTCCGACCGCCACCTGGTCCGGCCGCAGCCCGTTCTCCAGCTGGATGCACGCGAGCGCGGTGATGAAGTTGACCGTGCCCTGGGAGTAGGCGGCCGACTGGTCGCAGCCGAGCATCGACCCGGAGTTGTAGAACTGCGTGTGGACGACCGTGAGGATGTCCTTGATGTTCAGCGCCAGCGCGAAGTACGAGCCGCCGGTGGACTGCATGTCGATGGTCTGCGGGGCCATCGTGATGATCAGGCTCGACCCGACCTGGGTGCGCAGGTTCCGCAGCGCCTGCCCCATGTAGGTCGGGTTGAGGCCGTTCTCCAGGTCGATGTCGACGCCGTCGAAGCCGTACTCGGTCATGATCGACCGCACGCTGTTGGCGAAGTTCGTCGCGGACGTCGCGTCGCCGACCGACACCCGGCCCGCCTCGCCGCCGACCGAAAGGATCACCTTCTTGCCGCGTGACTTCAGCGTCGCCACGTCCGCCTTGAACTGGTCGTTCGTGTAGCCGCCGAGCGCGGTCGAGAGGCCGGCGTCGACACCGAACGTCACCGCGCCCGGGGTCGGCGACGCCTCCGCGAACGCCACCGCGACGAGGTCGTACTCGTTCGGCACGGCGGAGAGCCGCAGTTCGGTCGCCGGGTTGACGAAGTTGTGCCAGTAGCCGGTGAGGAAGTGCCGGGGCAGGTCCGCCTGCTGGCAGCCGGCAGTCGTGCCGGTGACCGGCGCGCTGCGCGCGGACTCGCCGACCGTGTTGTACGCGGCGACTGTGTAGGTGCGCGACGTGCAGGCGGGGAGACCGCTGAACGTGGTCGAGGTGCCGGTGACGGTCGTGCGCAGCGCCGTGCCCTCGTACACGCGGTAGCCGGTGACCGTGCCGGACGCGGCGTTCCAGCCGAGCGTGATGCTCGACGCGGTCGTGCCGGTGACCCGCGCGTTGGCTGGCGCGCCCGGCACCCCGGGCTGCGGGTCGCCGCCACCGCCGCAGTCGGCGCCGTTGACCCGGCAGTTCAGCGGGCTGCCGGACCCGTTGCCGAGGAAGCCGAAGCTCGCCGACGCGCCGGGCGCGAGCGCGCCGTTGTACTCGCGGTTGGCGAACGTGTGGTGGTTGCCGCTCGACGTGAGCAGCGCGTCCCAGTAGCTCCCGACGGTCGTCCCGGCGGGCAGGTCGAACTCGACGCGCCAGCTGGTGATCGGCGCGGAGCCGGCGTTGGTGATCGTGAACTTGCCCTCCCAACCGGAACCCCAGTCGGAGGTCTTGACGAAGGTGGCGGTCTCGCCGGCGGCGAGCGCGGGGGTCGCGGGAATCAGTGCCCCGAGGACGCCGACGGCGAGCGCGGTGACAGCGAGGGACAGGCGGCGTCTCATGACAACCTCCGGAACACGCGGCGAGCAGGGGGTTGCCGCGAAGTATCTATTTGTCTAGACCAATACGGGTCGATTTGTCCAGACCTGTCACCGTTGGTAGTCGGCACCCGGGCGGGCAGAATGGCCAGCATGGACCCACTGTTCGAGCCGGACCAGGCGGCCCGGGTGCTGGCCGACGTGGCGGCCGCGGCGCCGAAGTACCTCGCCGACCTGACCACGCGGCTCGTGCGGGACCCAGCGAGCCACGCCCTGCTCGACGAGCTCGACGGGCCGCTCCCCGACCGCGGGGTCGGCGCGCACGACTCGGTCGCGGAGCTGCTGCGGATCGGCACCGGCGCGGCCACCCACTCGTCCGGCCCGCGCTTCTTCCACTTCGTCGTCGGCGGGTCGACGCCGGCCGCGATGGCGGGCGACTGGGTGACGTCGCTGCTCGACCAGCTGGCCGGCATGGGGACCGCGTCGGCGCTCGCGACCACCGCCGAGACCGTCGCGCTGCGGTGGCTCAAGGACCTGTTCGGGCTGCCGGCGGGTTGGGGCGGCGTGCTGACGCCGAGCGCCACGTTCGCGAACCTGACCGGGCTCGCGTGCGCGCGGCAGTGGTGGGCCGCGAAGCACGGCGTGGACGTGACCGCCGACGGGCTCGCCGGACTGCCGCCGATGCCCGTGTTCGCGAGCGGGTACGTGCACCCCAGCGTGCGAAAGTCGTTGCAGATACTGGGTTGTGGCCGCGACACGGTCCGCGTGCACGCCCGCGACGACGCCGGCCGGGTCGACCTCGACGGCCTCGACCGCGCGCTGTCCGAACTGGACGGTCCGGCGATCGTCGTGGCCTGCGCCGGCGAGGTGAACGCCGGCGACTTCGACCCGATCGACGCGATGGCCGACGTCGCGGAGCGGCACGGCGCCTGGCTGCACGTCGACGGCGCGTTCGGCCTGTTCGCCGCGCTGTCACCGCGAACCGCGCACCTTGTCGATGGCGTGGCGCGGGCCGACTCGGTCGCCGCGGACGGGCACAAGTGGCTGAACGTGCCGTACGAGAGCGGGTTCGCGTTCGTGCGGGAGCCGCACCGGCTCGGCGAGACGTTCGGGTCCTGGCACGCGGCCTACCTCGCGCCGGAGAACGACACCGCGATCGACTACAACAGCCTCGGCCCGGAGTCGTCGCGGCGGGCGCGGGCGCTGCCGATCTGGGCGACCCTGCGCGCGTACGGCCGCGACGGCCACCGCGCGATGGTCGAGCGGCACCTCGACCTGGCCGAACGGCTGGAGTTCCTCGTCGAGGAGGCGCCGGACCTCGAGCTGCTCGCACCGGCCCAGCTGTGCGTCGTGTGCTTCCGCTACACCGCGCCGGGTGCCGACCTCGACGCGCTGAACACCGTGCTGGGCAAGGCGATCCTCGACGACGGCCGCGTGTTCGTCGGCACCACCGTCTACAAGGGAATGACCGCGCTGCGCCCCGCGATCGTCAACTGGCGCACCACCGAGACCGACATCGACCTGCTCGTCTCCGTCGTGCGCGAGCTGGGCGCGCGCCTCGCCTAGCTGGGCCGGATCCGCCGGGACACCGCGACGGCGAGGTCGGCGACCAGCCGGTGGAGGCGGTCCGCGGTCGCGTCGCACGACACCGGGCCGCGCACCCGCAGCGTGAGGCCGGCCAGCGGCGACCCGTCGTGGCTCACGATCGGCGCGGAGAACTGCGCGCCGCTCGGGACGCCACCGCCGAGCCGCTGCCACGCGGCACTGAGGTGGTAGCGCGCGCCGGTGTCGTCCCGGCACACGATCTCCAGTTCCTCGAGCGTGCACAGCAGCCGGTGCACGGTCGTCTTCGGCAGCCCGGTGATCTCGGACAACCGGGTCAACCGCACGCCGTCCGGACTGCCGGCCAGCAGCTCGAGCAACTGGAACGCGTTGCGGACCGAGCGGTTCGGGGTCACGGTGGTCATGCGCTGCACCCACTTTCGTTCCAGATCCGAAACGTAGTATTGCAGGATTGTTGAACGAAAATCTACCCTCAGGGAGCACACCGGCACCGGCAGACGGGATCTGCACCATGACCACGCACCAGGATGTCGACAAGAAGGCGTTACGGCGGGCCTACACGGCGAGCCTGTCCGGCACCGCCCTGGAGTACTACGACTTCGCGGCCTACTCGGTCGCCGCGGCGACCGTGTTCGGCGACCTGTTCTTCCCCTCCGGCGACGACCTCACCGGCACGATGGCCGCGTTCTCCACCTACGCCGTCGGCTACCTCGCCCGCCCGCTCGGCGGGATCGTGTTCGGCCGGCTCGGCGACGTCATCGGCCGCAAGAAGGTGCTGGTCTACACGCTGCTGCTCGCGGGCGTCGCGACGTTCCTGATCGGCGTGCTGCCCACGTACGCCAGCATCGGCGGCACGGCCGCGATTCTGTTGGTGCTGCTGCGTTTCGCGCAGGGTGTCGCGGTCGGCGGCGAGTGGGGCGGCGCGGTGCTGCTGTCCAGCGAGTACGGCGACCCGAAACGGCGCGGGCTGTGGGCCTCAGCCGCGCAGATCGGCCCACCGGCCGGCAACCTGCTCGCGAACGGCGTGATCGCGCTGCTCGGTCTGCTGCTCACCGAGGCCGCGTACACGTCATGGGGTTGGCGCGTCGCGTTCCTGCTGTCCGCCGTGCTGGTCGCGTTCGGGCTGTGGATCCGGCTGCGGCTGGAGGAGACGCCGGTGTTCAAGGTGATCGCCGAGCGCGAGGACCGGCCGAAGGCGCCGGTGTCGGAGGTGACGCGCGACGAGCGGCGCGCGCTCGTCGCGGGCATCCTGGTGCGGGTCTGCCCGGACGTCCTGTACTCGCTGTTCACCGTGTTCGTGCTGACCTACATCGTCAAGGAGCTCGGCATGACGCGCGGCGAGGGCTCGGCCGCGATCATGATCGGCTCCGCGGTGCAGCTCGGGCTCATGCCGGCGTTCGGCGCGCTGTCGGACCGGATGAACCGCAGGAAGCTGTACCTGTACGGCACGATCGCCGCCGCGATCTGGCCGTTCGTGTTCTTCCCGCTGATCGACGGCGGCTCGTTCCTCGCGCTCGCGGTCGGCATGGTCGGCGCGCTGATCATCCACGCGGCGCTGTACGGCCCGCAGGCGGCGCTGATCACCGAGCAGTTCACGCCGCGGCTGCGGTACACGGGCAGCTCGCTCGCGTACACGCTCGCCGGCGTGATCGGCGGCGCGCCGGCCCCGCTGGTGCTCACCGCGCTGCTCGCGTGGCTCGACTCGTGGCTGATCGTCGCCGCGTACCTGGTGCTCACGGCCGTGCTGACCATGATTGGCTTGTGGCTGGCCAGGGACCCGGTCGACGACGAGCTGCCGGCGCCCACTTCCGAGGAGGTGTTGTCGTGACCGTCATCGACCTGAACGTGGACATCGCGGAGGGTTTCGGCGCCTGGCGGATCGCGGACGACGACGCGCTGCTGGCCGTCGTGTCGAGCGCGAACATCGCGTGCGGCTTCCACGCGGGCGACCCGGGGACGATGCGGCGCGCGTGCGCCACCGCGGTCGAGCACGGGGTCACGATCGGCGCGCACGTCGGCTACCGCGACCTCGCCGGGTTCGGCCGCCGGTACGTCGACGTGCCGCCTGCCGAGCTGGTCGACGACGTGCTGTACCAGTTGGGCGCGTTGTCCGGGATCGCCGCGGTGGCGGGTGGCCGGGTGCGGTACGTGAAGCCGCACGGCGCGCTGTACAACGCGATCGGCCACGACGAGGCGCAGGCGGCCGCGGTGGTCGAGGCGGTCCGGCTGTTCGACCCGGCGCTCGCGGTGCTCGGCATGCCCGGGTCGCGGTGGCTCGCGCTCGCGGCGGACGCGGGCCTGACGACGGTGCCGGAGGCGTTCGCCGACCGGGCGTACACGCCGGCGGGCACGCTGGTGTCGCGGCGTGAGCCGGGCGCGGTGGTGAGCGATCCGGCCGCGGTGGCCGCGCGGGCCGTGCGGTTCGCGGTCGAGGGCACGGTCGAGGCGGTCGACGGGACCGTGCTGGACATGCGGGCGCGGTCGGTGTGTGTCCACAGTGACACGCCGGGCTCGCTGGAGCTGGCGCGTGCCGCACGGGCCGGGCTGGTCGCGGCCGGGGTGCGGTTGGCGAGCTTTCTGTGAGGGTGCGCCGGTGTGGCGAGGCGGCCGTGCTGATCGAGACCGACGAGGTGCTCGGCTGGTACGCCGCGCTCGCCGACCGGCGACCGCCCGGGGTGGTCGACCTGGTGCCGGCCGCGCGCACCCTGCTGGTGCGCATGGAGTCCTTTGTGGACCTACGGGAGCTCGCGGCGCTGCTGGCGACCCTGTCCCCCGCGTCGCCCACCGAGCGCTCCGGCGACCCGGTGACGATCCCGGTCCGCTACGACGGAGCGGATCTCGCGGCGGTGGCGCGGCTGACGTCGCTGTCCGAGGACGAGGTGGTGTCCGTCCACACCGGACCGGAGTACGTGGTGGGGTTCACGGGTTTCGCGCCTGGCTTCGGTTATCTCACCGGACTGGACGAGCGGCTGCGGCTGCCGCGTAGGGAGACACCGCGCACGCGGGTGCCGGCGGGCGCGGTCGCGGTGGCCGGCGAGTACACGGGGGTGTACCCGCGGCCGTCGCCCGGCGGGTGGCACCTGCTCGGCAGCACGACCGTGACGCTGTGGGACCCGGACCGGGAGACGCCCGCGCTGCTGCGGCCGGGGTCGCGCGTGCGGTTCGAGGCAGTGTCGGAGCTGGCGGCGGCCACCTCGTCCGACCGCGCGGCGGGCGCCGTCGCCGGGGGCATCGAGGTGGTCGCGTGCGGACCGATGACGACGGTCCAGGACACCGGCCGGCCGGGGTACGCGGCGCAGGGCGTCAGCCCGTCCGGCGCGGCCGACCGGCCGTCGGCCGCGCTCGCGAACCGCTTGGTGGGCAACGGTTCCACCGCCGCCGTGCTGGAGCTGTCGTTCGGCGCGACGCTGGCGTTTCGAGAGCCGACCCGGGTGGCGGTGACGGGTGCGCGGAGTGCCCTGTCGCGGGCCGATCGCGGCGAGGGCATGAACGCGCCGTTCGACGTGGCGGCCAGCCAGACGCTCGTGCTCGGCGCGGCCGAGGTCGGCCTGCGGACCTACGTCGCGGTCCGGGGCGGGCTCGCGGTGCCGCCGACGCTGGGTTCCCGCTCGACGGACCTGCTGTCCGGCCTCGGCCCGCCGCCGGTCGAGCCGGGCACCGTGCTGCCGCTCGGGTCCTGTGTGGCCGGACCGCCGCCCGCCATCGAGGTCGCGCCGGTGGCGGCGCCCGCCGAGGGCGACCTCGAGGTGCGGGTGCAGGTCGGCCCGCGGGCCGACTGGTTCACCGACGAGGCGGTCGAGACGCTGTTCGGCGAGCCGTACGTGGTGACGGCGCAGAGCAACCGGATCGGGGTGCGGCTGTCCGGGCCGGCGCTGACGCGGGCGCGGTCGGGTGAGCTGCCGAGCGAGGGCATGGTGGCCGGGTCGGTGCAGGTCCCGCCCGGTGGCGAGCCGATCGTGTTCCTCGCGGACCACCCCGTGACCGGCGGCTACCCGGTGATCGCCGTGGTCCGTGCGGCGGATCTCGCCGTCGTGGCGCAGGCCCGGCCGGGACAGACCGTGCGGTTCAGGCGTTCCGGTACGCCTCGACGATCTGCTGCTCCGAGTCGTCCAGGTACTTGATCAGCAGCCGCTCGGCGCGGTGCCCGTCCCCGGCCTCGATGGCCGCGAGGATCTCCTTGTTGCGTTCGAGGTAGGGCTCGTGGAACCGGCGGGGGTCGGCCATGGTGTGGAAGACGAGGCGCAGCTCGGCGAGGATGCCGCGCATCAGCTCGTCGACCCTCGGGCTCGTCGAGAGAGCGCCGACGGCTTGGTGGAACATCATGTTCGCGGTGCCGAGCGCACGCCAGTCCTTCTTCTTCATGGCGAGGTCGCCCGCCGCGACGGCCGCCACCATGTCGTCGGCCTGCGGCGGCCGCCCGTCGAGGTTGCGCACCGCCGTGCACTCGACGAGCTTCCGCACGCGGTACACGTCGATCACGTCGTCGACGGTCAGCTTGCGGACGAAGACCCCTCGGTTCAGCTCGTGGATCAGCAGCCGCTCGTGGGTCAACAGGCGAAACGCCTCCCGGAGCGTGTTCCGCGAAACCTTGAGCGACTTGACGATCGTCTCCTCCGCCAGCCGTTCCCCCGGCTGGTAGACGCCCTTGATGATCCGCTCCCGGAGGATGTCGGCGAGCAGCTCCACCGTGGAGGTCCGATCCAGCAGCCGTCGATCGGCGGCCACCTCCGCGTCCGGACCCACAACCGCCTCCAACCACTCTGACCTGCGACATCAAGAGTGTATCTGTTACGACCAGAAGAACTCCGCGAGTGATCGAGAACGGAACACCGGCAGCCATCCGGAATTTTCTTTCCGGCCATCTTCAGGTCTGGTAAATCTCCGACAGCGACGGCACACTCAGCCTGTGTCGAAGACGCCGTTACGCCTGCTCGCCGTCCTTGCCGCCGCCGCGTCGGTCCTTGCCGTCGCGCCCGCCGCGAGCGCCACGCCGCCACCGGACCCCAACGCCTCGACCAGTGACTCCGCACTCTGGCCCGGCGACGACTTCCTGTCCGCGAAGCAGACCAGGGCCGCGGCCGCCGAGCCGAGGATCGAGACGGACACCCGCACCCGGCCGGTCGCCCCGGGGGTCACCCTGCGCTCGTTCGACCGGTACGGCCCGGACGCGTTCACCGGCACCCCGACGTGGCTGCAGGGCGACAGCCTCACGGTCGACCTGTCCAAGGGCACCACCGTCGACTACCTGTTCCCCGGGCAGGTGGCCAAGGGCGAGCCGCTGACGACGCAGGCCGACCGGGCCGGCGCGGTGGCCGCCGTGAACGGGGACTTCTTCGACATCAACAACTCCACCGCCCCGCTCGGTGTCGGCATCCAGGACGGGCAGGTCATCCAGTCGCCGGACTCGGAGGTCACCTGGCGGCAGTCGTCGGCGATCCTCGACGAGCGCGGCATCGGGGACATCGGCGAGGTGTTCTTCCAGGGCACCATCAAGACGCCGGCGCGGGACCTCGCACTCGACGGCGTCAACAAGCCGACCGTCAAGGCCGACGGCATCGAGGCCTTCACCCCGCTCTGGGGCACCTACTGCCGCTGCCGCGCCACCCAGGGCGCGGCGGCCGTCACCGAGGTCGAGATCACGAACAACACGGTCACGGCCGTGCGCGACACCGCGGGCGAGGGCGCCATCCCCGCCGGCACGATGATGCTCGTCGGCCGGGACGCCGGGGCCGCCGCGTTGAAGGCGCTCGTGCCGGGCGACCCCGTCAGCATCGACTACCAGGCCCGCACCGCGGAGGGGCAGCAGATCCACGCCGCCATCAACGGCCGCCAGCTGCTCGTCGTCGACGGCGTCGCCCAGAAAGCCAGCCAGGGCAACAACGTGCCGGCCGCGCCGCGCACCGCGCTCGGCTTCTCCCGCGACGGCAAGCGGATGTTCGTGCTCTCCGCCGACGGCCGCCAGCCCGCGTTCGCCGAGGGACTCGGTCTCGACGAGCTGGCGAACATGATGGTCGAGCTCGGCGCGTACAGCGCGGTCAACCTCGACGGCGGCGGCTCCACCACGATCGTCGCCCGCGAGCCCGGCGCCGCGACCGCCCAGCTGGAGAACCGGCCGTCCGACGGCGCGCAGCGGCCCGTGCCCAACGGGCTCGGGCTCTTCGCACCGCGCGGCTCCGGCCACCTCAAGGCGTTCTGGGTCGAGACCGCCGTCGACCCGACCCGCGCGTCCGGCGCGTCGACCGTCGCGCAGAGCCACCCCGAACGGGTCCTGAGTGGACTCACCAGGACCCTCACGGCCGCCGGCTACGACGAGACGTACGGGCCGGCCGAGGGAAACCCCCGCTGGCGTACCGACAGCCGGCACGGCACCGTCCACAACGGCGTGTTCACGGCACGGAAACCCGGTGACACCACGGTGATCGCCGAGGACCGGAACGCGCGCGGCGAGGTCGACCTGACCGTGCTCGGCCCGGTCGCCCGCACGGCGCCCAGCCGCGAGCAGCTCGCGCTCACCGGGCAGAACGAGTCGACCACGTTCGGCGTCCTCGGCTACGACGAGGACGGCGACAGTGCGCCCGTCGAGCCCGCCGACGTCCGGCTCACCTACGACCGGAACCTCCTCGACATCACACCGAACACCGACGGCCAGTACACCGTCAAGGCCAAGCAGGCCACCGGTTCCGCGCTCGTCACCATCGACGTCAAGGGCGTCACCTCGACACTGCCGGTGACCGTCGGGCTCACCGAGGTCTCGGTCGCGAACTTCGACGACCCCACCGGCTGGCAGTTCTTCGGCGAGCGCGCCACCGGTGCGATCGCCCCCGCTGCCGGCCACGACGGCCAGGGACTGCGCCTGACCTACGACTTCACGCAGAGCACCGGCACCCGCACCGGCGGCGCGGTCGCACCGGCCGGGCTCACGATTCCCGGGCAGCCCAAGGCACTGCGGCTGTGGGTGAACTCGACCGGCAAGGGCGAATGGGCCAGTCTCCAGGTGTGGGACGGGAACGGCGTGCTCCTGCCCGCGTTCCGCGCCGGCTACCTCACCTACACGGGCTGGCGGCAGCTGGAGTTCGCGGTGCCCGCCGGCACCGTGTATCCGTTGACACTGCGTCGTTTCTACGCGGCCGAGACCGTGGCCACCGCGAGCTACCAGGGCGACATCGTGATCGACGGGATCACCGCGATGGTGCCGCCGCCGCTCGACGTGCCGCCGGCGCCCGTGGTCGCGGACCCGATCATCGAGTCGACCGCGGACGGCGACTGGCGGTTCGCGGTGATGTCCGACGCGCAGTTCGTCGCCCGCGACCCGGACAGCGACATCGTCCGCAACGCACGTCGCACGCTGCAGGAGATCCGGGCCGCGAAACCCGACTTCCTGATCATCAACGGCGACCTCGTCGACGAGGCGTCCGCCGCCGACTTCGCGCTGGCCAAACGGGTTCTCGACGAAGAGCTGGCCGGCACCCTGCCCTACTACTACGTGCCGGGCAACCACGAGCGCGGGAACAACAGTCTCGACAACTTCCGTGCCGTGTTCGGTGACACGCAACAGGTCATCGATCACCGGGGCACCCGGTTCATCACCATGGACACGTCCGGGATCAACCTCCGGGCGAGTGACTGGACCCAGCTCGGGCGGCTGCGCACGGAGCTGGACCGCGCGGCGAAGGACCGTGGCGTCAAGAGTGTCGTGCTGGTGGAGCACGTGCCGCCGCGCGACCCGACCCCGGCGCGCGCCAGCGAGCTGTCCGACCGCAAGGAGGCCGCGACCATCGAGTCCTGGCTGTCCGACTTCCAGGACCGCACCGGCAAGGGCACCGCGTTCCTCGGCGCGCACGTCGGCACGTTCCACGCGAGCCATGTGGACGGCGTGCCGTACTTCATCAACGGCAACTCCGGCAAGAACCCCTCGACCCGGCCGGAGGAAGGCGGGTTCACCGGGTGGTCGCTGTGGGGCGTCGACCCGCGCGGCGAACCCGGCGACTGGCTGGCCGTGCAGGTGCGCCCGCACGTCGACACGCTCACGATGACCGCACTCGCGACCCTCCCCATTGGACAGTCCACAGTGGTCACCGCAGAGGTGAAGCAGGGCACGCGCGCCGTGCCGGTCGCCTACCCGGTGAGCGCGCGGTGGTCCGCGTCGCCGAACGTCCACATCGGCCAGAAACGGGACGCGAAGCGTTACCACACCGCGGTTTTCGACCCGGCGACCGGCACGCTGACCGCACTGCGGCCGTCGACGGTGACGATCGCGGTGACCGTCAACGGGGTCACGACCAGGCACACGCTCGACCTGGTCGCCGCACCGGCGGCCGCGGCGGGTGGCCGCTAGCCGACCGTCCGCATGGGCAGCTCGAACCGGCCGAACACCCGCGAGTCGCAGGTTCAGAACCCGCGAGTCGCAGGTTCAGAACCGCTGAGCTGTCGGTTCACGACACCCGCGAGCACCGCGACGCCCTCGGTGATCTCGCGTTCGCTCAACATCGCGTAACCGAAGATCAGCCCCGGCCGCCCCGGTGCCATGCGGTACGGCGTCACCCCGTTGATCCGCACCCCGACCGCCGCGGCCCCGGCCACCAGCCGCTCCTCCCCCAGCCCCGGCGGCAGCCACGTCACGAGGTGCAGCCCGGCCGCGATGCCGACCGGCTCGAAGTCGGGCAGCCGCTCAGTGAGCGCCGCGAGCAACGTGTCCCGCCGCCGCCGGTACAGCGGCCGCATCCGGCGCAGGTGCCGGTCGAACTCGCCGTGTGACAAGAAGTCCGCGAACGTCAGCTGGTCCAGCGCGGGCGACCCGCGGTCGGCCGCCTTCTTCGCCGCCGCCACCGCGTCGACGAGGTGCGCCGGCAGCGCGAGCCACCCCAGCCGCATGCCCGGCGCGAGCGTCTTGCTCGCCGATCCCGCGTACACCACCAGGTCCGGCGCGAGGCCCTGCATCGCCCCGATCGGCGCCCGGTCGTAGCGGTACTCCGCGTCGTAGTCGTCCTCGACCACCACCGCGCCGCGCGCCCGCGCCCACCGCAGCACCGCGGCACGCGACTCGGCCGACAGCACCGCGCCGGTCGGCCACTGGTGCGACGGCGTCAGCACCAGCGCGTCCGCGTCGAGGCCGGTCAGCGCGGACACCCGCACGCCGTCCGCGTCGACCGGCACCCCGACCACCTCGAGCCCGGCCTCCCGCGCGGCGACCGCGGCGTCGTCGCCGGAGGACGGGTCCTCGACCGCGAGCCGCTTCGCGCCGGCCGCCGCCAGCGTGCGCACGACGAGCGCGACGCCCTGCGCGTACCCGTTGCAGATCACCAGGTGCTCCGGCCGCGCGGCGGTGCCACGAACCCGGTTCAGGTACGCGGCGAGCGCCTCCCGCAGCTCCGGCACCCCGCGCCCGCTCGGGTAGCCGAACCGGTCGTTCGGCGCCTCGGTCAGCACCCGGCGCACCGACCGCAGCCACGCCGCGCGCGGGAAGTAGGCGACGTCCGCGTAGCCGTACCCGAAGTCGACCCTCGGCGCGGGCGCGGCGGGCGACTCGGACCGCGGCGCGGGCTCCGGACCGATCGCGACCTGCGTGTACCCGCCGGACCGGCTCGTGAGGTAGCCCTCGGCGACGAGCTGCTCGTACGCCTCGACCACTACGCCGCGCGACACCCCGAGGTCGGCCGCGACCGTCCTGGTCGGCGGCAGCGACGCGCCGAGCGGCAGCCGGCCGGACCTGATGCCGTCCCGGATCGCGCCCTCGATCTGGCGGTGCAGCGGCACCCCGTCCGCACGTCGGAGCGCGATCAGCAGATCCTCGGCGCTTCGCGAATTGGTCCCTTTTATGGCCATAGGATTGGAGCTTATTCGGGGTACCGATTCCTGTCAGTGTCTCTGTCATGACTACTGCACTGAACCTCGACGGCCACCTGGTCCGCCCCGGCGACACCGGCTACGACGACGCCCGCACGGTGTGGAACGCGATGGTCGACCGGCGCCCGGCGCTGATCGCCCGCTGCGCGAGCGTCGCCGACGTCGTCGCCGCCGTGCGCACCGCCCGCGAGCAGGACCTGGAGCTCGGCGTGCGCTGCGGCGGCCACAGCTCGCAGGGCCTCGCGGTGCCCGACGGCGGCCTCATGATCGACCTGACCCCCATGGGCGGCGTCCGCGTCGACCCGGTCGCGAGACGGGCCTGGGTCCAGGGCGGCGCGCTGCTCGGCGCGCTGGACCGGGCCGCACAGCGCCACGGGCTCGCCACGACCGCCGGCAACGTCTCGCACACCGGCGTCGGCGGCCTCACGCTCGGCGGCGGCATGGGCTGGCTCGCAAGGCGGTACGGCCTCGCGTGCGACAACGTCCTGTCCTTCGAGGTGGTGACCGCGGCGGGCGAGGTGGTCCGCGCGAGCCGCGACGAGCACCCCGACCTGTTCTGGGGCCTGCGCGGCGGTGGCGGCAACTTCGGCGTCGTCACCGAGTTCGAGTTCCAGCTGCACGACATCGGCACGCGCGCGCTGTCCGTCGAGCTGACGTTCGACCTGGCCGCGGCCGCACCGGTGCTGCGTGGCTGGGCCGACCTCGCCGCGCACGCGCCACGCGCCGCGACGTTCACCGCGTCGGTCGACGGCACCGGGTTCGCGAGCGTCGGGTACGTGTGGGTCGGGGACCGCGGCCGGACCCTGCTGCCCGCGCTGCGCGCGCTCGGCAAACCGTTGACCGAGCAGGTGTCCGAGCTGTCCTACCTGGCGCTGCAGAGCCGCGACGACACCGTGGGCCGGCACGCGCTGCGCCGGTACATGAAGGGCCACTACCTGCCCGAGCTCCGCGACGACGCGATCGAGGCGTTCCTGCGCCGCGGCACCGTGGACGGGGTCGGGCGGCACCTGCCGAACGTGGGGCTGCAGGCGTACGGCGGCGCGATCGCCGACGTCGCGGACGAGGACACGGCGTTCAGCCACCGGCGCACGATGTTCGAGTACGGCGCGTCGACGAGCTGGCGCGACCCGCGCGAGGACGAGGCGCGGATGGCGGCCGCGCGGGCGGCCGGCGCGGCGATGCTGCCGTTCGCGAGCGGCGTGTACGTGAACGCGCTGACCGACGACGGCGCCGACGGCGTGCGCCGCGCGTACCCGCCCGCGAAGCTCGCGCGGCTCACCGAGGTCAAGGACGCCTACGACCCGGAGAACGTGTTCCACCTGAACCAGAACATCCGACCCAGCAGGTGACGAGGCAGAATGCGACGGTGACTTCCTGGCGGGACACCACCTCAGAGCACGTCCAGTCCGACCTGGACCGCCTGCTGAACACCGTGCTGCCGTTCGCGGACGAGATGCTGCGGCGGCACGGCGAGTTCTACCCGTACGGCGCGGCGATCACCCGCGACGGCGAGGAGCAGGTCTTCGCGGCCGATCCCGGCGAGGAGACCCCGAACCCGTCCGAGGTGCTGACGAGCCTGGTCAGCGGCATGTCCGCCGAGGCGGCCGAGCTGCGTGCCGCCGCGCTCGTGAGCGACGTGACCAGCGGCAAGTCGGACGCGATCATGGTGCACCTCGAGCACGCCGACAGCATGGCCATCACGGTCCTGCTCCCCTACCGCATGGCCGACGGCGAGCCGGAGGAGGCGGACGTCGACTACGACACCATGTCCGCGACCCCCGCCGAGGCCCTCATCTGGCGCCGCTCACTCTGTTGACGCGGACCGCGTTCCGACGGGAAAGCGCACGTCGGAGCACGTTAGCGGTTTGTTAGAACCAACGGCTTAGCTTGCACCGCACAGCCACGGGCCGGGCCGTGGCGATCGCCGCCCGGATCCCTCGTTAGGCCGGCCCCAGCTGTGCGAGCCGGACCGGCTGGAGCGGGTCTAGCCGGTCCGGCCCACCACGTACACACCCGCGCCGGCCGCCGTCGCGGCCGCGACCGCCGCGCGTTCCGCCGCGTCGTCGTCGAGTGGCGCCACGCCGGTCAGCAGGCGGTAGTACAGCGGGGCGGACACCGCCAGGACGACCTCCGCCGCGTCGGTGCCCGCAGGCGCCTCGCCACGGTCGACCGCCTGCTCGACGCACGGCGCCCATTCCGCGACCCGGGTCGCGTAGAACTGCCGCAGCGCGGCCGCGGTGTCGTCGTCGCAGGTCGCGGCCGCGATGACGGCCTTGAACAGCGGACCCTGACGCGGGTCGGTCAGCGTGCGCAGCACCAGCTGGGCGTTGGCCCGCAGGTCGCCGAGCAGCGACCCGGTCTCGGTGCGCGACACCGACTCGGCCGCCATGTCCTCGAGCAGGTCCGTGACCACGTTGGTGACCGTGCCCCAGCGGCGGTACACGGTCGTCCTGCCCACGACCGCGCGCCGGGCCAGGTCGGCGAGGTCGAGGTGCGCGAAGCCCTGCTCCGCCAACACGTCACCGGCCGCGCGCAGGACCGCGGCACGCACTCGCGCGGTGCGCCCACCCGGTCGCTGGACTCCGTCTGCCATGCGAGTAACGGTACAGCAGTCCCGTTAGTGCTACTCTAATGGAACCATAGTCCCGTTAAGGAGTGATCATGGAGTACAGACGGCTGGGCGCGTCCGGCCTGATGGTGCCCGCGCTCGCGTTCGGCGCCGGCACCTTCGGCGGCCGGGGCGAGCTGTTCGGCGCGTGGGGCACCACCGACGTCGCCGAGGCACGCAGGCTGGTCGACATCTGCCTGGACGCCGGCGTGACCATGTTCGACACGGCCGACGTCTACTCCGACGGCGCGTCGGAGGAGGTGCTCGGCGCGGCATTGCGGGGTCGCCGCGACCGGGTGCTCGTGTCCACGAAGACCAGCCTGCCGATGGGCGACGGCGACCCGGGCGGCTCGTCCCGGTCCCGGCTGATCGCCGCGTGCGAGGCGGCGCTGCGCAGGCTCGGCACCGACCACCTCGACCTGTTCCAGCTGCACGCGTTCGACGCCGGCACCCCGGTCGAGGAGGTGGTGTCCGCACTGGACGACCTGGTGCGCGCGGGGAAGGTCCGGTACGTCGGCGTGTCCAACTTCGCCGGCTGGCAGCTGATGAAGTCGCTCGCGGTGTCGGAGCGGCACGGGCTGGCCAGGTATGTCGCGCACCAGGTGTACTACTCGCTCGTCGGCCGGGACTACGAGTGGGAGCTGATGCCGCTCGGCCTCGACCAGGGCGTTGGCGCCGTGGTGTGGAGCCCGCTCGGCTGGGGCCGGCTCACGGGTCGCATCCGCAGGGGCCAGCCGCTGCCGGCCGCGAGCCGCCTGCACCGCACGGCGTCGTTCGGGCCGCCGGTGGCCGACGACCTGCTGTACGACGTGGTCGACGTGTTGGCGGACATCGCGGCGGAGACCGGTCGGGCGGTGCCGCAGGTCGCGCTGAACTGGTTGCTGCGCAGGCCGAGCGTGTCGTCGGTGCTCATCGGCGCGCGGAACGAGGAGCAGCTGCGCCAGAACCTCGGCGCGGTCGGCTGGGAGCTGACGCCGGATCAGGTGGCCCGGCTGGACAAGGCGAGCGCGACGACCGCGCCGTACCCGTATTTCCCTTACCAGCGCCAGGAAGGGTTCGCGCGGCTCAACCCCAGCCCGGTGGGCGCGGGAGTCGGCTGAGGTCTGCCTCAGGTGTGCCCGCGTCCCGGGGTTGGCATGATCGGGGTATGGACATCCGTGTCGTGGCGTGTGACATCTTCGGGACCACCGTCGACTGGTACACCGGGGTCGCCGACCAGGTCGCCGGGCTCCTACCGGACGTCGACGCTGGCGACTTCGCGTCGCGGTGGCGGGACCGGTACCTCCCGTCGATGAACCGGGTCCGCGAGGGCGCGCGTGACTGGGCGTACCTGGACACGCTGCACCGCGAGTCGTTGGACGACCTGTTGCGGGAGCTGGACATTTCCGCCGACGACGCCACCCGCGACCAGCTCGTCCGCGCGTGGCACCGGCTGCCGGCGTGGCCGGACTCGGTCGAGGGCCTCACCCGCCTCGGCGCCCGTTTCACCACCGCGGCGCTGTCGAACGGCGGCTTCGCGCTGCTGACCGCGCTGGCGAAGCACGCGCGGCTGCCGTTCGACTGCATCCTGTCCGCGGAGCTGGCGCGAACGTACAAGCCGGACGCCGCCGTCTACCTCACCGCGGCCGGGCTGCTGGACGTCGCGCCGGAGCAGGTGCTGATGGTGGCCGCGCACAAGTGGGACCTCGACGGCGCCCGCGCGGCCGGCCTGCGCACGGCGTTCCTGAACCGGCCTGCGGAGAAGGGGCCGAACGAACGGGCCGACGAAGCGTCGGAGGTGGAGTTCGACCTGGTGGCGGACAGCTTTACGCAGCTCGCCGAGCAGTTGGGGTAGCCGCAAGGGGTGCGGCCCCCGGACTCCTCAATACGAACGTGCGCAACGGAAACTGGCCGCCGCATCGGGGTCGCCGCCCACGTACCGGGACACCAACGGATACCGGCACAGCTCCCGGGTCGACGTGGCGTTCGCGGCGGGCAGCGTCTCGGGTGCCTTGCCTTCCTCCACCCACGCGACCACTGCTGCCATCGGGTTGGTGGGAGCCGGACCCACGCCGCCTCTGCAGTGGCCCACGCCCGATGCCATGAACACTCGGTAGAAGTCGTCCACCTGGCCGTGCACCGCTCGGGACACGCGCGCACGGTAGTCCAGCGTGCCGGTCGGGAAGATCAGCTCGTCCGCCTCGCCGTGCCACGTGACCATCTTTCCGCCGGCGGCCCGGAAGGCCGACAGGTCGGGGTCGTCCGTGCCGATGGTCTCGCCGTACTCCGAGTTCGACTGGGCGTACAGCCGGTACCAGTCGCGGTAGGTGATGGTCGACGTGTCGAAGGCGGGGTCGCGCTTGAGGAAGTACCTGATCCAGTCGTCCGAGATCGGGAACGGGGCCGGACCCGCCACACCCCAGAACGAGGTTCCCCGCGGCAGACCGGACCACACACCGGGGCCGGCCCAGATCCTCGCCACCACCGCCGCGTCCGCGCGGGTGATCGTCACCTGTTGACCGTCGCACAGGATTTGCTTGCCCACCAAGCGGTACGGGTCGTAGTGGCACCGCCTCGGGTCGCCGATCACCCCGTCCGCCACCTTGTCCACGCGGTCGCACGCCGCGACCGCCGCGTCGGCGAACGCCTGCAGCTCGCAGTCACTCGGGCGGTTGCCCTCCTGCGCCATCACCACCTGCGGCCACTGTTCGGCCATGACGAACTTCGTCCAGTTGATCGCGGGCGCCGCCGCCAGGATGCCGTCGTAGTCCGTCGGGTACCGCTGCGCCGACATCAGTCCCTGCCGGCCACCCGTCGAGCAGCCGTTCCAGTACGTGTACGCCGCCGGCCGGCCGTAGAACGACGCCGTCAGCGCCTTGCCCGCGACCGCGAGGTCATGCAGCGAGCGAGACGCGAAGTTCGTCAGCAGCTCCTGGTTCACCGTGCCGTCGTCGCGCAGCGCCCACGTGCCCGGGCCGTTCGGGCCGCTGTCGACACCGGCGTCCGTCGACGCCGCCGCGTAGCCCGACTTCACCTCGGGCGCCAGGCTCGAGTCGAAGAAGCCCGCCGCGAAGCCGCCGCCCCCGACACCCTGGAAGCGGCCGTTCCACGTCTCGAGCGGTAACCACACCTCAATCGTCACGACGTCGTCCGCACCAGGGTGCGTCAACGTCACCACGACCTCGCAGAACGCCGGGATGTCGGTGATCGGCCCCGGGTCGAACGGGCCGGGCGGCACAACGAAACCGTGCCGTTCGACACCGGACACCGTCAGCACCCGCGCGCCGGGCACCGCGGGCGCCGCGACCGACTCGCACGCGCCTCCCGACGCCGACGCGGGTCCCGCGAAGACCACCAGCGCCGCGATCGGTAGGACCGCGAGCAGCACTCGAGCAAGTCTTGTCATTGGTGAGACCCCCCTCGCCACTATGTTCGAAATACACCGTAGCGGAGGGGTCACGGGCTGTCGATACCGGCAGGAGATCCCGACGGCTCAGGAACTGTCGGTGCTGCCCGATAGGCTTGCCACCAGTGCTGACATGGGAAGGGAACACGGCTTGGGGTCGCGGTGGACGGTTGCTCAGGTGCTCGCCCAGGCGCCCGACCCTGGGTCCGCCAAGGCCGCTCGCGGGCTCGCCAACTCCCGGACCTGGTCTGATCTCGGCAGCAACGACTCGCTCGTCTGGGGCAAGTGCCAGGGCAGCGCCCGCGCGCCTTATCAGGTCACCGTCGACCTCAACGAGCCCGCGTTCCGGTGCACGTGTCCCAGCCGGAAGTTCCCCTGCAAGCACGGGCTCGCCCTGCTGCTCATGTGGGCCGCCAACGACGGGGTGGTCGCGGACCTCGAAACGGCCGCGTTCGCCGCTGACTGGGCCGACCAGCGGTCCGCGAGGAAAGACCAGAAGAAGGAGCACAAGCCCGACCCGGAGGCCCAGGCCAAGCGGCTCGCCGAGCGCGAGTCGCTCATGTCGGCCGGGATCGACGACTTCGAGCGGTGGCTGCACGACGTCGTCCGGCAGGGGTTGGCCGGTGCGCGGCGCCAGCCGCCGTCCTTCTGGGACGTCGCGGGCGCGCGGCTGGTCGACGCGCAGCTGCCGGGGCTCGGGGACCGGGTCCGGGCGATGGGCGGCGACGTCCACGCCCGCGCCGACTGGGCGCCGCACCTCCTCAGCGCGCTGGGCCGGTGGTACCTCGCCGTGCGGACGTGGCGGCGTCGTCAACACCTCGACGCCGCCGCGATGGGGGACCTGCGGGCGCTTGTCGGGTGGGCTCGGCGCAGCGACGAGGTCCTCGCCGGCGAGCGGGTGGCCGACCGGTGGTGGGTGGTGGGGCTGAGCCAGGAGGAGGACGAACGCCTGCTGTCCCAACGAACGTGGCTGCACGGCGAGAAGACCGGCGAGACGGTCGTCCTCCTCGACTTCGCCGCCGCGGGCGCCGCGCTCAAGGTCGCACAGGTGCTGGGGTCCGTTGTGGACGGTGAGGTCGCGCTGTACCCGGGGTCGGCGCCGCGGCGGGCGTTGCTCACCGGCGACGAGCACGCCGTGACCCCCGGCGACGGCTTACCCGGCGCCACCACCGTGCGCGGCGCCCTCGACCGGGCCGCCAGCTGGCTGGCCGGCAACCCCTGGCTGAGCCGCATCCCGATGTCCCTCGCCGGGATGACCGTCGTGCCCGGCGACGCCCCGCTGCTCGTCGACGCGGACGGGGCCGCGCTCACGCTCACCGCCGACACCGACGTCTGGCAGCTCCTCGCCATGTCGGGCGGCCACCCGACCAACGTGTTCGGCGAGTGGGTCGGCGAACGCCTCCACCCGCTCAGCATCGAGGTCGACAACCGGCTGGTGGGCCTGTGACCAACTGGGACGACCTCCTCGGCGCCGCACTCGTCGGCACCAGCCGCCGGTCCTTCGGCCTCGACCGGCTCGACCTCACCGACCGCACCGACCGCACCCCCGACGTCGACGGCGCCGAGGCCACCGTCCTCGCGGCGGCCGCGCTGCTCGCCGGCTACCGCCGCGCCGGCTGGACCCCGCCGACCTGGCGCGGCGAAACCCGCGCCCCCGCCGACCCCGATGACCGGCCGGAGTGCTCCCCCACCGCGACCCAGCTGCTCGAGCTCCTCCTCAACCACACGATCCGCGTCGAAGGCGGCACCGAGCTCCTCACCCTCCACTGGCTCACCGCCGCCCGCGCCGCGGGCCAACGCCCGCCCCACCGGCTTCTCGTCCACCTCCTCCGGTTCGGCACCGCCAACACCGCCACCCGCGACCTCGTGAAGGCCGTCATCGGACCGCGCGGCGCCTGGCTCGCCCAGCACAACCAGCCATGGCGCTGGGCCGCGACCGTCGCGCCGGCGGACGTCGTCGAGCGGTTCGCCACCGCCGCCCGCGCCGACCGGCTCGCGCTCCTCGCCGACATCCGCGCCACCGAGCCCGACTTCGCCCGCACGCTCGTCGAGGACACCTGGGCCGACGAGCAGGCCGCCACCCGCGCCGCGCTCCTCGACACGCTCCACAAGGGACTGTCCATGTCGGACGAGCCGCTGCTCGAACAGGCGCTCGACGACCGGGCCGCCACGGTGCGCGCGGCCGCCGTCGCGCTGCTCGACCGGCTGCCCGGCTCGCGCCGCGCGGCACGCATGGCCGAACGCGCGAAACCCTTGATAACACTGCGGAAGCGCAAGGTCGAGGTCGACCTGCCCGACGAGCAGGACCCGGCCGCGCGCCGCGACGGCGTCACCGACCACAGCGAGCCCGGCCACGGGCTGAAGGCGTCCTGGCTGATCCAGATCCTCGCCGCCACCCCGCTGTCCACCTGGGACACCGACGCCATCCCCAAGGCGCCGCAGGAAGTGCTCACCGGCTGGACGAAAGCCGCGCTGCGCCAACGGAACCAGGAGTGGCTCGCGGCGCTGGCCCGGCACCAGCCGTCGCCGGAGCTGCTCGGCGCGCTCGCCCCGGACACCGCCACCGACATCCTGTCCGGCCAGAAGAAGCTCGACGCGCGCTTCGGCGGGCTGCTCGCCGCCACCCCGGGCCCCTGGCCGGCGGTGTTCTCCGCCGACCTGGTCAAACGCCTGCGCGCCGCCAAGGCCGAACCCGTCCTGCAGCTCGCCGCGCCGGCGCTCGCCGAGCACCTGCACCCCGCCGCCCTCAGCGGCGTCGAGGCATGGCTGCTCGCACTCGACCAGGACCGCAAACCCGCCCGCCGCGTACTGCGCGGCCTCGCCCACGCGCTGACCGTCCGAGCCACGATCCTCCAGGAGTTCACATGACGGATGTGCTGAGAGCACACGCGGAACAGCAGCACGCCGGCGAGCTGGCGGCCCTGCAGAAGGCCGACGACCGGCCACGGCCGCCGAACTGGAAGATGTCGCCGTGGGCCGTGGCCACCTACGTCCTCGGTGGCGAGGCCCCCGACGGCACCGTGATCTCCCCGAAGTACCTCGGCTCGCGGCGGCTCATCGAGGTCGCCATCGCCACCCTCGCGACCGACCGCGCGCTGCTGCTGCTCGGCGTCCCCGGCACCGCGAAGACCTGGCTGTCCGAACACCTCACCGCCGCGATCTCCGGCGACTCCACCCAGCTCGTCCAGGGCACGTCCGGCACCGCGGAGGAGTCCATCCGGTACGGCTGGAACTACGCGCGCCTGCTGTCCGAGGGCCCGTCGCAGAACGCGCTCGTCGCGAGCCCGGTGCTGCGTGCCATGGAAACCGGTGGCATCGCACGCATCGAGGAGCTCACCCGCATCCCGTCGGACGTGCAGGACGCGCTGATCACGATCCTCAGCGAGAAGACGCTGCCGATCCCGGAGCTCGACAGCGAGGTCCAGGCCCGCGGCGGTTTCAACATCATCGCCACCGCCAACGACCGGGACCGCGGCGTCAACGACCTGTCCGCCGCGCTCAAGCGCCGTTTCAACGTGGTCGTCCTGCCGCTGCCCGACGACGCCGAGTCCGAGGTGGAGATCGTGCGGCTGCGGGTCGCGCAGCTCGGCCGGTCGCTGCAGCTGCCGACCGAGCTGGAGACCATTGACGAGATCCGCCGCGTGGTCACGGTGTTCCGCGAGCTGCGCGACGGCGTCTCGGAGGACGGCCGCACGAAGATCAAGTCGCCGTCCGGCACGCTGTCCACCGCCGAGGCGATCTCCGTGGTCACCAACGGCATCGCGCTCGCCGCGCACTTCGGCGACGGCGTGGTCCGTGCCGGCGACGTGGCGGCCGGACTGCACGGCGCGGTCGTCAAGGATCCCGTGCAGGACCGGATCATCTGGCAGGAGTACCTCGAGGCAGTGGTCCGCGAGCGCAAGCCGTGGGGCGACCTGTACCGCGCTTGCCGCGAGTTGGTGTGAGTAACGACCGGGTCCATGTGCTCGGGATTCGGCACCACGGCCCGGGTTCCGCGCGCGCGGTCGCGACCGCGCTCGCCGAGCTGACGCCCGACCTCGTCCTCATCGAGGGGCCGCCGGAGCTGGACGCGGTCGCGCCGCTGGCCGCCGCTCGCGGCATGCGCCCGCCCGTCGCCGGGCTGGTGTACGCCGTAGACGCGCCGGCGACCGCGTCGTTCTACCCGATGGCGGTGTTCTCGCCGGAGTGGGTCGCGCTGCGGTGGGCCGTCGAGCACGACCGCGAGGTGCGGTTCCTCGACCTGCCGGCGAACGTCGCGCTGGTGCTGGAGGACGAGGACGAGCCCGACGCCGAGCCGCCCATGGACCCGATCAAGACGCTCGCCGACACGGCCGGGTTCGACGACCCGGAGCGCTGGTGGGAGGACGCGGTCGAGCTGCGCTACCACGGCCTCGACGTGTTCGACGCGGTCCTCGACGCGATGCGCACGCTGCGCGAGGGGCACGTCGCCGACCTGCGGACCCGCCGGCGCGAGGCGGCGATGCGGCGCGTGCTGCGGGCCGCACTGCGTGGCGACGCGGCACGGATCGCGGTGGTGTGCGGGGCGTGGCACGCGCCGGTACTGGTGCCGTCCGAGTTCCCGACGCAGACGTCGGATAACGCGCTGCTCAAGGGTTTGCGCACCACGAAGGTCGCCGCGACGTGGGTGCCGTGGACGTCGACCCGGCTCGCCAGGATGAGCGGCTACGGCGCCGGCATCGAGTCGCCGGGCTGGTACCACCACCTGTTCACGGCCTCGGACGAGGTCGTCAACCGGTGGCTGGTGCGGGTGGCGCACCTGCTGCGCAGGGAACAGCACGACGTGTCGTCCGCCGCGGTCATCGAGGCCGTCCGGCTGGCGCACGCGCTCGCCGGCCTGCGTGGCCGGCCGCAGCCGGGGCTGCCGGAGGTGCTCGAGTCGTGCCAGGCGGTCCTCTGTGGCGGGTCGGACGTCCCCATGCGACTCGTCGCGAGGAAGCTTCTGGTCGGCGACATTCTCGGCCGGGTGCCGGCCGACACGCCGATGGTGCCGCTCGCCATGGACCTCGTCGCCACGCGCAAGCGCTTGCGCCTCAAGCAGAGCGCGGCCGAGCAGCAGGTGGACCTCGACCTCCGCAGTGAGCTGCACCGCGCGAAGAGCACGTTCCTGCACCGGTTGCTGCTGATCGACGTGCGGTGGGGCGAGCCTGCGGAGGTGGCCCGCACCACGGGCACCTTCCGCGAGGCGTGGACGCTGGAGTGGAAGCCGGAGCTGGAGGTCGCGCTGATCGAGGCGAGCGGGTACGGCACGACGATCCCCTCCGCCGCGTCCGCCGTCGTCATGCAGCGCACCGCTGAGGCCGACATCGCCGAGCTGAGCACGCTGGTCGAGACCACGCTCACCGCCGACCTGCCCGACGCGCTCGGCGGTGTGCTCGCGGCGCTCGACGAACGCGCGGCGCGCCAGCACGACATCACGCGGCTGATGGCCGCCGTCGAGCCGATGGCGCGGGTGCGCCGGTACGGCAACGTCCGGCGCGCGGACACCGACGTGGTCCAGCGGGTGCTCGCCGGGATCGTCACGCGGATCGCGATCGGCCTGCCCGCCGCGTGCACCGCGCTCGACGAGGACGCCGCGATGGACCTGCGGGAGCTGGTCGACGGCGTGCAGCGCGGCATCGGGCTGCTCGACCAGCCGGAGCTGCGGCAGGTGTGGCTCGACGCGCTGGCGTCGGTCGCCGACCGGCTCGGCGTGCCGGGGCTGGTGGCCGGCCGTGCGGTCCGGCTGCTGCTCGACGCGGAGCGGCTCGATGTCACCGACGCGGGCGGGCGCCTGTCGCGGCAGCTGTCCCTCGCGTCGGACGCGACGCAGGCGGCCGGCTGGCTCGACGGGTTCCTGTCCGGCGAGGCGGCCCTTCTCGTGCACGAGCCGGAGCTGCTGGCGGTGGTCGACCGGTGGGCCACCGGCGTCGAAACCGAGCTGTTCGACCACCTGCTTCCATTGCTGCGCAGGACGTTCTCGGCGTTCACGCCGACAGAGCGCCGCGACATCGGCGTGCAGGTGCGCCGCATCGACAGCGGCGCCGGCACGTCCGGCGTGCGTGCGTCGGACACCACTCTCGACCACGAGCGCGCCGCGCGGGTGCTGCCCCGACTCCTCGACCTGTTGGGAACGCGATGAGCGAGCTTGCGAGCGAATCAATGTCACAGGGCGACCGCGAGCGGCGTCACCGAGCCTGCGAGGGGGCGTCGTGAGTGAGCGATTGCGGCGGTGGCGGATGATGCTCGGTGGCGACGAGGCCGACGGCACCGGCGCGTCGCTGTCCGGAATGGACACCAAGCGCGACGCGACGCTGGAGGCGTTGTACGACAAGGACAACCGGCGCGGCGGCCTGGGTGGCTCGTCGCCGAGGGTGGCCCGCTGGCTCGGCGACATCCGGGGTTACTTCCCCAGCTCGGTCGTGCAGGTGATGCAGCGTGACGCGATGGAGCGCCTCGGGCTGCGGGAGCTGCTGCTCGAACCGGAGCTGCTGGAGTCGGTGCAGCCGGACGTCCATCTGGTCGGCACGCTGTTGTCGCTCAACCGCGCCATTCCCGAGCGGTCGCGGGACACCGCGCGGGCCGTGGTCCGCCGGGTGGTCGACGACCTCGAGAAGCAGCTCGCTCAGCCGACGAGGCAGGCGGTGAGCGGCGCGCTGAACCGGGCCAACCGCACGCACCGGCCGAGGCAGTCGGACATCGACTGGAACCGCACGATCCTCAAGAACCTCAAGCACTACCAACCGGAACAGCGCACGATCGTGCCGGAACGGCTGGTCGGCTACGGGCGGCGGCTACCGAACGTCAGCAAGCAGATCGTGCTGTGCCTTGACCAGAGCGGGTCGATGGCGAGCTCCGTGGTGTACGCCAGCGTGTTCGGCGCGGTGCTCGCGACGATCCGGTCGCTGCGCACGCAGATCATCGCGTTCGACACGGCCGTCGTCGACCTGACCGACTCGCTGTCCGATCCGGTCGAGCTGCTGTTCGGCGTGCAGCTCGGCGGCGGCACGGACATCAACGCGGCGCTCGCGTTCTGCCAGGGCCGGATCGAGGCGCCGCGCGACACCGTGCTGGTGCTGATCAGCGACCTGTACGAGGGCGGCAACGAGGAGGAGATGCTGCAGCGCGCCCAAGCCCTCGTCGCGGACGGCGTGCAGGTGGTGTGCCTGCTGGCGCTCAACGACGAGGGCGCGCCGGCGTACGACCACGACAACGCGGCCGCGCTGGCGACGCTCGGCATCCCCACGTTCGCGTGCACCCCGGACAAGTTCCCCGACCTGATGGCGTCGGCGATCCAGCACCGCGACATCGCGGAATGGGCGGCCGCCAACGACATCCCGGTCGCCGCGCCGACGGACGAGTGACGCGTGGCGGCGCCATGAAGGGGTCCTTCATGTCTCTCAACGACATGAAGGGGTCCTTCATGGCATGCCGGATGCTGGGGCGAACTGTTCGCCTGCCAGTACGTCCGCCTGTGTGGGGAAGTGGCATGCTGCCACGTGGTTGTTGCCGGCCTGTGGCAGTAGTGGCGGTTCTTCCGTGGCGCAGATGTCCTGCGCCTTCCAGCAGCGGGTGCGGAAACGACAGCCGCTCGGCGGCTCGGCCGCGCTCGGCACGTCGCCGGTGAGCACGACCCGCTCCCGCTTCCCCGTCTGCTCGGGGTCGGGGATGGGGATGGCCGACAGCAGCGCCTGGGTGTAGGGGTGCGCGGGCCGCTCGAACAGGTCCTTCGTAGCCGCCAGCTCCACGATCTTCCCGAGGTACATCACGGCGACGCGGTCGCACACGTGCCGCACCACGGACAGGTCGTGCGACACGAACAGGTACGCGAGCCCCAGCTCGTCCTGCAGCGTCGACAGCTGGTTGATCACCTGGGCGCGGATGGACACGTCCAGCGCGGACACCGGCTCGTCCAGCACGAGGATCGACGGCCCGAGTGCCAGTGCGCGGGCGATGCCGATGCGTTGGCGCTGTCCGCCGGAGAACTCGTGCGCGTACCGGTTCGCGTGCTCCGGCTGCAACCCGACCATCTCGAGCAGCTCACCGACCCGGTCGCGGCCGCCGTCGGAGTACAGGCCCTGGATGCGCAGCGGCTCGGCGACCAGGTCGTGCACGGACATCCGGGGGCTGAGCGACGAGTACGGGTCCTGGAACACGATCTGCAGGTCGCGGCGGATCTCGCGCAGCCGGGACTTCCCGACGGACGAGATGTCCTCGCCGCGCAGGACCACGCGCCCCGCTGTCGGCTCCAGCAGCCGCACCACCAGCCGGCTGGTGGTCGTCTTGCCGCAGCCCGACTCGCCGACCAGCCCGAGTGTCTCCCCTTCGTGGAGCGCGAACGACACGTCGTCGACGGCCTGGACCGCCCCGCGCTGCCGCCGCAACACCCCGCCCCTGATCGGGAAGTGCTTCGTCAGCCCCTCGACCCGCAGCACCTCAGACATGCACCAGCTCCTCGGAGAAGTGGCACGCGGTCGCCCGACCGTCGCCAACGGACACCAGCGCGGGCCGTTCCTCGACACACCGCGACCGCCCCTTCCGCAACGCGCAGCGCGGTGCGAACGGGCAGCCCGGCGGCGGCGCGAGCAGGCTCGGCGGGCTGCCGGGGATGGGGGTGAGCGCCTGCACCTCGATGTCGAGCCTCGGGATGGACTCCAGCAACCCCACCGTGTACGGGTGCCGGGGCGAGCGGAACAGCGACCGCACGTCGGCACGCTCCACGATCCGGCCCGCGTACATCACCAGCACCCGCTCGGCCATCTCCGCGACGACCCCGAGGTCGTGCGTGATCAGCACGGTCGCGGCGCCGGTCTCCTGCTGCGCGGTCCGCAGCAGCGTCAGCACCTGCGCCTGGATGGTCACGTCGAGCGCGGTGGTCGGCTCGTCGGCGATCAGCAGCGACGGGTTGTTGGCGATGGCCATCGCGATCATCGCGCGCTGCCGCATGCCGCCGGAGAACTCGTGCGGGTACTGCCGGGCCCGCGACGCCGGCTGCGCCATCCCGACCAGTGTGAGCAGCTCGACGGCCCGCGCCATCGCCTCCTTCTTGCCGAGGTCGGAGTGCAGCCGGACGGTCTCCGCGATCTGCTTCCCGATGCGGTGCACCGGGTTCAGCGCGGTCATCGGGTCCTGGAACACCATCGCGACGTCCTTGCCGCGGATCTCGCCCAGCTTGCGCCGCGACATGCCGAGCAGCTCCGTGCCGCGCAACCGCACCGACCCGCGCACGATCCGCGCGGGTGGCTGCCGCAGCAGCCCGAGCACGGTCAGCGCGGTCACGCTCTTGCCGGACCCGGACTCGCCCACGATCGCGACGGTCTCGCCGGCGTCGATCTCGAAGCTGACCCCGTCGAGCGCCTTCGCGATGCCGTCCTCGGTCTTGAACTCGACCGCGAGATCGTCGACCACCAACAAAGGTTCAGCTGTATCCATGGTTCGCTGCGCTCCTCCGCTACCCGCCGTCTTCCCTCCTCCGTGCTCGGCGCTGGCGCGCCTGCGCGCGAGCGTCAGTCCAGACGGCGGACGCTCCGTCGCTCCGCTCACGAGGCCTCCCGAGGGTCGAGTGCGTCCCGGAGGCCGTCGCCGACGAAGTTCACCGAGAGCGCCGTGAGCGCGACCGCGATGCCCGGCGGCAGCCACAGCCACGGCATCTGGCTGATCACCGTGAGCCGCTGCGCGTCGGTCAGCATGTTCCCCCAGCTCGGCTGCGGTGGCTGCACGCCGAGCCCGAGGAACGACAGCGACGCCTCCAGCAGGATGCCGGTGGCCACGGCGAGCGTCGCGACCACCACGACCTGGTTGAGCACGGCGGGCAGCACGTGATGCACGATGAGCCATCTGGTGCGGGCGCCGAACGCCTGCGACGCCTGTACGAACTCGCGTTCGCGCAGCGACAGGGTCACGCCGCGCACCACCCGCCCGGCCTCCGGCCAGGTGAACACCCCGATGGCGATGACCATGGTGGTGACGCTGGGGCCGAGGATCCCGGCGATGACGATCATGACGACGAGCACGGGGAACGACAGGAAGATGTCCGCGACCCGCATGATCACCGAGTCGACCCAGCCGCCGAGGATGCCGGCGAACGCGCCGAGGAGCGTGCCGATGCCGACCGCGAGCAGCGCGGAGAACACCCCGACCAGCAGCGACACGCGACCGGCGTAGAGCAGGCGGGCGAACACGTCGCGGCCGGAGGCGTCGGTGCCGAGCACGTGGTCCGCGCTCGGCGGCTTCCGCACCTGCGACAGGTCGACCTTCGTCGGGTCGTAGGCGGTCAGCAGCGGCGCGAACACGGTCACGAGCACCACGAGCAGCAGCACGACCACCCCGGCGATGGCCAGCTTGTGCCGCAGGAAGCGGCGCAGCGCCATCCGGCCGGGCGAGCGGAGCACCGGGCGGGCCTCTGCGGAGAGCGTGGCCGCGGCGGCGGGCATGGACTCTGTCATCGCAGGCTCACCCGTGGGTCCACCAGTGTGTAGAGGAGGTCGGCGATCAGGTTCGAGAGGAGCACCATGATCGAGAAGAACAACGCGAAGCCGATGATCACCGGGTAGTCGCGGCCGTTGAACGCGGCGATCGCGAGCTGGCCCATCCCGGGCCACGCGAACACGGTCTCGATCACGACCGCGCCCGCGAGCAGGCCGGGCAGCGACAGCGCGATGATCGTGATCACCGGGATCAGGGCGTTGCGCAGGACGTGCCTGGTCACGACGCCAACCGCGCTGACGCCCTTGGCCTCGGCGGTGCGCACGTAGTCGGAGTGCAGCTCGGCGATGACACTGCTCCTGACGTACCTGGTGACCTTGCCGGAGCCGACGAAACCGAGGATGACCAGCGGCATGATGAGGTGCAGCAGCGAGTCGCCGACGCCCGGGGCGCCCGGCGTCGACATGCCGGCCGACGGCAGCAGACCAAGCTTCAGCGAGAAGATGTAGATGCCGAGGATGCCGAGGAAGAACGGCGGCGCGCAGACGGCGCCGAGGCTGACCACGCTCGCGACGTAGTCGGCGACGCGGCCCTTGCGGACCGCGGCGAGCAGGCCGAGCGGCACGGCGATGAGAATCGAGAGCACCAGCGAGAGGCCCATCAGGTAGACGGTGGGGCCGACCCGCTCACCGAGCAGGTCGCCGACCGACCGGCCGGTGTCCATGGAGAACCCCAGGTCACCGCTGACCGCGTTGCCGAGCCAGGTGAAGTACTGGACCCAGATCGGCTTGTCGAGGCCGAGCTCGGCGCGCTTGGCCGCGATGAAGACCTCACTGCCCGGGCCGCGGTTCTGAGGCGGCAGCATCATCTCGACCGGGTCGCCCGGCGCGAGCCGGAACAGCCAGAAGATGCCGATCGAGATCAGCACGAGCACCAGCACGCTGATCAACGTGCGGCGCAGCAGGTACGCGCCCAATACCTATCCTCCCTCGTCTGCCGGATGACCGGCCCGGGGCGTGGCGCCCCGGACCGGTCGGGTCAGCCTGCCGTCACTTGGCGAGCCGCCAGTCCTCCGCGTGGTAGAACCCGCCACCGCCCGGGCTGAGCGGCTTGTAGTTCTGCAGCTTGTTGTTCACCGCCCACAGCCCGCCAGGGCTGTAGAGCCAGAGGTAGGGCACCTGCTCGTTGTCGATCTGCGCGGCCTCCGCGTACAGCTTCTTGCGCTGGTCCGGGTCGGAGGTCCCGTTGGCTTCCTTCATCTTGGCGTCCAGCTCCGGGAAGCAGAAGCGCACGGTGTTGCCGCCGTTCGGGAAGTGGGTCTCGCAGGACTCGACCATGTAGACGTTCCACGGGTCGACCGAGTAGTTGCCGCCGCCGAACAGGAACATGTCGAAGCTCGGGCCCTTGAGCGCCTCGGTGGTCCAGCCTGAGTCGACCTGCTGCAGCTCGACCTTGACGCCGATCTCCTTGAGCTGGCTCTCGATGGCGATGGCCGCGGCGTCCCGGTCCGGGTTGCTGGCGGGGATCCAGGCCAGCTTGACCGTCTGGTTGAAGTCCCAGCCACCCTCGGTGAGCAGCTGCTTGGCCTTGTCCGGGTCGTAGGCGTACTTTTCGATGTCGTCCCCGCTGGTGGTGGGGTCGAACGACGAGTTCCGCTCGGCGCCGACGCCGGGCAGCGCGCTGTCGATGATCGCCTTGCGGTCGATGCCGGTCAGCAGGCCCTGCCGCACCTTGACGTTCTTGAACCGGTCCTGGGTGAGGTTCAGGCCGACCCGGACGAAGCCGCCCTCCTTCGACTCGATGAAGTTGAGCGTGCCGAAGCTCTCCAGCGTGTCCTTGTCGCTCGGGGCGATCGGGGCGATGTCCATCTCACCGGTGCCGAGCTGGGCGGTGGCCACGTCGGCGGTGATCGGCTTGAGGAACACCCTGTCGAGGCCGACCGGCTTCTCGAAGTTGGGGTTGCGCTTCAGCTCGACGTACTGGTCGACCTCGTACTTGACGAACTGGAACGGGCCGAGACCGACCGTCGGGTTCGAGAAGAACGGGTCCTTCGCGATGGTCTCGAGCGGCTTGTCACCCAGGATGTGCTTCGGCAGGATCATGTTGATGCTGATCTGGGCCAGCACGCCGTAGTTGGGGGAGGTGGTCTTGACGACGAAGGTGTTCTCGTCCGGCGCGGTCATCCCGGACACGGTGTCCGCGGTGCCGGCGGCGACCTCCTTGGCGCCCACCACGTCCTTGTACGAGCCGGACGAGGGCGAGGTGCTCTTCGGGTTGGCGAGGGCCTGATGGGTGAACAGGACGTCCGCGGAGGTGAACGGCTTCCCGTCACTCCACTTGAGACCCTTCTTCAGGTGGAACGTGAACTCGGTGGCGTCGTCGTTCACGTCGACCTTCTCGGCCAGCACCGGCTCGAGCTTCAGGTCGGGGTTGGGGTACATCAGGCTCTGGTAGATCAGCGTCATCACCTGCTGATCGGGACCGTGAGCCGCTTCGA
>Ga0193742_1000062_pt1 | contig 72087 bp, 64 predicted proteins | sample L2c1metaG_FD_165511 | JGI IMG/M metagenome (GOLD analysis project Ga0193742, IMG submission 165511) | Soil microbial communities from a riparian zone of the East river system, Colorado, United States - L2c1 | ecosystem: Environmental > Terrestrial > Soil > Riparian zone | place: USA: East River... | reverse complement strand
GCCAGCTTGGCTTGGACGGTTCGGGTCAACGGCAGTCGCGCTTCGCTGTCGCGGTCGAGTAGTTGGTGCCAGCATCGACGCGCCTCGTCGGCCGACCCGGCCGACAGGTGCGCGGTCGCGAGGCCGTCCAGTGCGCGAAGTTCCTCGTGCAGGCTCTCGGCGAACCTGGCCAGCTCGTACGCCGCACGGTGTTCTGCGATGGCGTCGTCGGTCAGTCCCTGAACGAGCCGGCACTCCCCCAGCCCGTTGAGCGCGTCGGCCTGAAGGGTGCGATGGCCCAGCTCAACCGCTTGCGAAAGGGACTGCTGGTGGCAGGCAATCGCCCGCTCGAAGTCACCCGATCTCTGGTAGGCCAGCCCCAGGTTGGTCAGGACCCCGGCCTCGCCCTCCCGCGCGTCACCCGCGCGGAAGCTGTCGAGTGCCTGCTCGTAGTACCCGACGGCCTCTTCCCACCGGTCGAGCTCTGCCAGGCTGGCCCCGATGTTGTTCAGCTGGAACCCGGTGCCCTCGTGGTCGCCGAGAGACCGAAGGATCGCCAGCGCACGTCGATACTGCTCGATGGCATCCTCATGCCGCCCGGCGAAGTGGTGGACCGTGCCGCCGTTGCCCAACGCGTACGCCTCGCTGGAGGTGTGGCCAACCGCACGGAACTCGACGAGCGCCTCCTCGATGTGCGCCAGCGCCTCATCGTGGCGGCCCTGGCGGGTGAGCAAGATCGCCAGCTGGTTCAGGCTGCGGCCGCGCCCGAACCGGTCACCGAGTTCGTCGCGGATGACGAACGCCTGCTGGAGAAGGTCCTGCGCCTGCTGTGTGTCGCCTTCCCTGCGGGCCACAATGCCGAGTGCGTGGATGGCTTCGCTTTCGGACCAGCGGTCGTTGAGCTGGTGTGCGGCATGCAGCGCAGGCTCGAGCATCTGGCGCGTGTCCCGGTAGAAGCCGGTGGTCTCGAACATCCGCCACACCGTCAGAGCCAGGTCGCACGCTTGGCGCAGCAGCCCGATATCGATGGCCTGTGCCACGACGGCCACCATGTTGGCCCGCTCCGCTGTGAGCCACTGCCGCGCCTCCCGCGCTCCAGTGTTGATGATCCCCGATGCCCGGACCGCTCCGTCGAGAGTCGGCCGGGAGGCCTTGTCATGGGGAAAGATCAGGTCCATGGCCTGACCCGCGGACGACAGACAGTGGTCGATCAGCCGGGCCAGCGCCGCCTTGCGGTGGCTGGCGGGGTCCTCGTCGAGGGCACGCGTGGTGGCGAAGGCTCGCACCAGGTCGTGCAGCTCATAACGCCCGGATCCGGCGGGCCGGAGCAGGTTGTCCGCCACCAGCCGCCCCAGATCCGCCCCGGTGACCGGAAGGTCGGCGCCACGTAGCGCGGCCACGGAATGGTCCGTCATCGCGTGGCCGGGATGGATGGCGAGCAGCCGCAACAACTCCCTGCTGGACGAGTCGAGGCTCTGGTAGGACAGCCGCAGCGCGGCCTGTACGCCGTCGGGGACACCGACCGCCGCCAGCCGGTCGGCATGATCGCGCAACGACCAGCCCGGCGTCTTGGCGAGTTGCCGTCCAACCAGACGCAGCGCCAGCGGGAGTCGCCCACACAGCTCGCCGATCCGCGCCGCCGGCTCGGGTTCGACGTCGAACTGGTCGTCACCACTGGTCCCCCGCAGCAGGTCCCGCGCCTCAGTCATGTCGAGAACGTCCAGCTGGATCCGTCGCACTCCGCCGCCGACACCGGCCAGCGACCGCCTGCTGGTGATCAGCACCACGCAGGCCCCAGTCCGTGGGATCAGTGGTCGCACCTGGTCCGCGTTCGCGGCGTTGTCCAGGATGAGCAGGCATCGAGCGTCACCTATGCGCCAACCGAGGGCATGTGATCGTGCGTCGATGTCTCGAGGTATCGAGCTTCCCGCCATACCCATGCCAAGTAGCAGCCCCTCCAGCACCTCCTCCGGCCGCGCCGGCTCCTGACCTTGGTCGAAACCGCGGAGATTGACGAACAAGGTCCGATCGAACCGACCGGACCCGCACAGTGCGCGCCCGCCATTCACCGCGAGCTGGGTCTTGCCCACCCCCGCCATGCCCTCGATCGCGATCACCGTCGTACCCGCGTCGACCGAACCGGCCGCCACCAACCAGGCCAGCTCTCGCGCGCGACCAACAAATCCCGGCAGTCCTGGAGGCAGCTCGGTGACGACGGTGACCGAGCCCGGCGGCCGAGGCGACATGGCACCGCTCCACGCCTGCCGCCACCAGTCGCGATGCTCCTCGGCCACGCCGAACACCTGGAGGAGATCGAAGACCAGATCATGGTTCAGCCTGCGGCGATCCGGCTTGAAGCAGTAATGCACAGTGCTCGCGGTCACCGGATCAGGCACACCCGAACCGCTCGCCGACCGGCTTCGCCGCACGGCGTTGACCCGCTTGGCCAACTCCCGCACCGGCAGATCACCCGACCACACCTTCGTACGCACCAGACAAGACACCAAATCGGCCACCGACATCGCGCCCCGCGGGTCGGGTGGGAGATTCGGCGTCACGGTCATGTCGGTTCCATCGGCGATAGGGAGCAGAGAAGGCCCGTGCTGGCCCAGGCATCGGCGGCAATCCCACGATTGTAGAGACGGCGTCGACGCGCGTTGCTCGTCGGTCAGCTCCGGACATCATCTGCCAGGGGATTCTCGGTGGTTGGTTCTGCTTGCGGCGGTTAGGTTCTTCGCGTGGAGTTCTTGCGGGTTCGTGCTGATGAGGTCGACTTGCTTGTCGGGTTCCTCGTTGGGGAGACCTGGCCCTTTCACGTCGCCGTCGTGCTCGATGAGGATGCTGTGCTGCGGCGGGTTGCCGCTGGGGACTACTCCGACGCCTTCTGGGTGCTCGACGGGCGTGCTCGGGTTGGGTTGGTGCGGTTGATGGATCTTGATGACGGGACGCCGTTGTTCGATCTCCGGGTGTCTGCCGCGCATCGGGGGCGCGGGGTCGGGACCGCCGCCGTCGAGTGGCTCACCCGGTACGTCTTCACCCACTACTCGACCAACCGGATCGAGGGGAACACCCGCCAGGACAACGCCGCCATGCGGCGGACGTTCGTCAAGGCCGGGTACGTGAAGGAGGCCCACCACCGGGAGGCGTGGCCTTCCCCGGATGGCCCCATCAACTCGATCGGCTATGCGATCCTCCGCCGGGACTGGGAAACCGGCACCACCACGACAGTGGACTGGGGCTCGTAAACCTGCCAAGCCCCGACCGAGCATAAAGACCATCAAGCACGAGGTTCACGAGTCGAGATCAGGTCACGATACGAACCTCTCGCCCACGAAGTATCCGGACGCGCTGGCCAAGCGCTCCGACCTGGATTTACAGTGGACGCACCGGCCATCTGCGCCGGTGTCCACACTGATGTTGCTCGCGCCGCATTGTTGAGAAGGGGCGAGAACCATGTTCAAGAGCTTTGTCACATGGCTCGACTCCTACATCTCCCGGGAAGAACCGGCCACCATCTTGAAGTCCCTCGTCGGCTTGATGGCCTTCGCCGGACTACTGGGGACGATATTCGGCAACCAAGCTATCCGGGTCGGCGCTTTTGTCGTCGTCATTGTCTTCGTCGTGTCCGTAATACTGCTCCTACTCGCCGACCGTCGAAGACTACAACGAGAATGCGCCACGCATCGGGATCTGGTTGCGCGCTACGACAACTTGGTCATGGAGAGCAGTCCAGAACCACTGATCTCTGTCGAAGACTGGTCTCAGCGCGTGTACGTCCGCTCCAACGGTGATGTCCGCGAGGTCTTGACCATAAAGGCGGTTGCCCTTCGTGAGGAGGTGCACTTTCTACGGTTTCATATGGGAAGCGCATGGAACCAACCAGAAAGATACCGCAGCAAGGTGGAGGTGTACGCCCGCAGCATCGGGATCGACGGTACCGTCGGCCCACATTGGAATGTGACCGGCTCGTGGCTATCCGCCAGCAAGATGAGGTCCATTGTCCATCTTCGTTCCCCGCTGGCACGCGGAGAGGAAATCCGCCTCGAGATGATTCGGATCTGGCCAGCGAAATGCCTGCCTCTGATGCGAGACGGCGCAGCGGACACATTCACCTTCCGCAGGACCGATCGAATGCCTATTCTGCGCATCGAGTACCAGGTAATACTCCCGACCGGCTTCAATGCGACCTATGAGCCAGTCGGCTTCACCGAGCCACACAGCAAGATAACTGTCGATGCGTTCACCGACACCGAAAGCAGAAGAGTCATCGCGTGCCGCGTAAACGACTTACCGGAGCGAATAACGATAGGCATGCGGCTCGAATTGGCTTAGCTCAGCGTTGTCTCGCGAAGAAGTCGTTCATCAGTGCTGCGCAGTCGTCGGCCAGTACGCCGCCCACTACCTCCGGGCGATGGCTGAGTCGGCGGTCGCGCACGACGTCCCACAGGGAGCCGACCGCGCCTGTCTTCGGTTCCCACGCGCCGAAGACCACGCGGGCGACTCTGGCCAGTACCAGCGCGCCCGCGCACATCGTGCACGGTTCGACGGTCACCACCAGCGTGCAGCCCGTCAGGCGCCAGCCGTCGCCGTGGTGTTTGGCCGCTTCTCTCAGCGCGAGGATCTCCGCGTGGGCCGTGGGGTCGCTCATCTGCTCTCGGGCGTTGCAGGCGTTCGCCAGCTCGGTGCCGTCCGGTGCGAACACCACCGCGCCGATCGGCACGTCCCCGGTGGCGGGTGCCCGCCGCGCCACCGCCAGGGCGGCCCTGACGAGGTCCTCGTCGGTCACTGAGCGATGCTGTCCATCGTGTCGAGGAGGCCCGCGAACTCGTCCGCGAAGCCGCAGCGTTGGGCGATGATCTGCAGCTGCTCGTCCGGGTACAGGTCCACCTCGCCGACGATCACCTGCAGCTCCGCGGCCGGCAGGCCGATGTCCGCGAGGATGTCGAGCGCGCCTTCGGGCCACACCTCGTCGTCATCGTCGGCCGGCGGGTCCACCCGCAGCAGGTCCAGTGCGTCGGCCGCGATGTCGTAGTCCAGCGCGGCCGCCGCGTCGGACAGCAGCAGCTGCACGCCGCGCGGGCCGGGGCGCAGCACCAGGAAGAACTGGTCGTCGACGTCCAGCAGCCCGAACACCGCCCCGGTGGAGCGGATCTTGCGCAGCTCTGTGATCGCGTCGTCGAGCCCGGTCAGCGCCGAGCCCTCCATCGCGGTGCACCGCCACTTGCCGTCCTCGCGAACAACGGCGATCGCGAAGCCCGTTACCGGGTCCTGCTCGGACATGGGGACACGGTATTCCTCCTGGTCCCCCGCAGGAAGAAGTAGGTGCGGAGTGTTGCTCACCGGTGCTACTCGCGGTGAGAAACCTTCACGGAGGGTCCGCGAGTGCGATCATCGAGAGATGACACCCGCCGATACCACCCAGCTCGCCGCCGATCCGAGGTTCACCGGGCTGCTCGAGGCCGCCCGAGCGCTGCAACCGAGGACGGTCGCGCTGCGCCGGGCGCTGCACAAGCACCCGGAACGGGGCCTCGACCTGCCGAAGTCGCAGGCGGCGGTGCTGCACGCGCTGGAGGGTCTCGGCCTGCACGTCAGCACGGGCGACTCGTGCAGTTCGGTGACCGCGGTGCTGAACGGCGACAAGTCCGGCCCGACCGTCCTGCTGCGCGGCGACATGGACGCGCTGCCGCTGCAGGAGGAGAGCGGGCTCGCGTTCGCCTCGCAGATCGACGGGTCGATGCACGCCTGCGGCCACGACACGCACACCGCGATGCTCGTGTCCGCCGCCCGGCTGCTGCAGTCCCGCCGGGACGCGCTGGTCGGCAAGGTCGTCTTCATGTTCCAGCCCGGCGAGGAGGGCCAGCACGGCGCCCGCCACATGCTCGAGGAAGGCGTGCTCGAAGCGGGCGGGCGGCCGGTCGAACAGGCGTTCGCACTGCACATCACGTCGACCGCGCCGTCCGGCGTCCTCATGTGCCGGCCGGGGCCGATGATGGCGAGCGCCGACGCGTTCACCGTGACCGTCACCGGCAAGGGCGGCCACGGCGCCATGCCCGACCGGGCGATCGACCCCGTGCCGGCGGCGGCCGCGATGGTCGGCGCGCTGCAGACGATGGTGACGCGGCGGTTCAGCGTGTTCGATCCCGCGGTGCTGACCGTCGGGCGGATCAGCGCGGGCACCACGTCCAACATCATCCCGGAGACCGCTCAGCTCGAGGGCACCGTGCGGACGCTGTCCGACGCGACCCGCAAGCTCGTCCAGACCGAGATTCCCAAGGTGTGCGAGCACATCGCGGCGGCGCACGGCTGCACGACCAGCTTCACGATCAACACCGGCTACCCGCCGACGAACAACGACGGCGCCGTCGCGACACGGGTGCTCGAGCTGGCCGGCGCGGTGCTGAGCCCCAAGAACAGCACGCTGATGCCGGAGCCGCTGATGGCGTCGGAAGATTTCTCGTACGTGCTGCAGCAGGTGCCCGGCGCGCTCGCGTTCCTCGGCGCGTGCCCGCCGGGGGTCGTGCCGGACGAGGCGCCGCCGAACCACTCGAACCGGGTGCACTTCGACGAGTCGGCGTTCGCGCACGGCGTCGCCCTGTACGCGGCGTTCGCCTTGGACGCCCTGCGGTGAAGGATGGATCTGTGCGACCAGTGTGCGTGATCGGGTTGGGACTCATCGGCGGCTCGGTGCTGCGGGCCACGGCGCGGGCGGGCCGGAAGGTCTTCGGCGCGGCCGACACCCCCGTCGACGACCCCAGGGTCGAACCGACCGTGGTGGCGGCGCTGACGAGAGCCGCGGCGGAGGACGCCCTGGTCGTGCTGGCCGTCCCGCTCCCCGCCGTCGACGAGGTGTTGCGGCTGGTCGCCGAGCACGCGCCGGACTGCCTGCTGACCGACGTCGTCAGCGTGAAGGAGCCGGTCGCGGCGGCGGTCGCCTCGCGGGTGCCGGCCGCGCGCTACGCCGGCGGGCACCCGATGGCCGGCAAGTCGAAGTCGGGTTGGGCGGCGGGCGAGGAGACGCTGTTCGACGGCGCCGCGTGGGTGGTCGCGACCGAAGAGGACACCGACCCGGCCGCGTGGCGGGCCGTGGCGGAGCTGGCGCTGGACTGTGGTGCGCACGTCGTCCCGACGACCGCCAGCGAGCACGACGCGGCGGTCGCGCGGATCTCGCACCTGTCGCACCTGCTGGCCGCGGTGCTGGCGTCGACCGGCGCCGACGGCGGCTCGCTCGCGCTGTCGCTGGCGGCGGGCTCCTTCACCGACGGAACGCGCGTGATGGGCACGCGGCCCGAGCTGGTGCTCGCGATGTGCGAGGGCAACCGGGGGCCACTGCTGACCGCGGTCGACGATGCGCTCGGCCGGCTCGGCGCGGCGCGCGGGGCGCTGGCGTCGACGGGTGGGCTGGCGGCCACCGTCCGGGCGGGGCACGAGGGCCGGCGCGCGCTGGAAGACCTGCGCGCGGCCGCGTTCGAGGAGGTGCCGATCGACCTGACGGACCCGGACGCTTTCGAGACGCTGCGCGATCTGGGGACCGCGGGCGGTCGGGTGCTGCGGCTGGAGGGTGACGTGGCTGTCGGGGCGTTGCCGGGCTGAGGTCTCCCGGCCAGATCGCCACGCTGAGGTTGCCGAACCGAGCCCCCGCGCGCGATGCAACCCCCACCCGATCCCGGGGGCGTCCCGCCTTGCCAGTCTACCGGGGTGTACCGACAGTTGGGGCATGTGGATCTTGGTTGTGGATAAGTCCGGGGGTTGTGGACAACTCGCTCAGAGGCGGGTCGCGACGCCGGGGTACTCGAGTGGCAGACCGTCTCGGTCCACGACTATGTCCGCGGTGATCGACACCGTGCGGTAGGTCTGGCGGACGAGGGTGACCGTGAGGTCCGGCGTGGAGATGTACAGCACCGGCAGCTCCGCGGTGGCCATCTCGCGGTGGAGGCCCAGCCGGCGGATGGGCAGCGCGGTGAAGGTCACCGAGCCGGCCACGTCGACGTCGGCGGCGCCGTCGAACTCGTTGCGTTCCGTCGCGCCCTTGCCGTGGTCGACGAGCCAGATGCCGTCCTCCGTGCGGCCGACGGAGATCTGGCGTTCGGTGTCCGAGGCGGTGGTGCGGAGCAGGCCCCGACCCACGTCACCGGCACGGGACGCCGTGAACTCGAAGGACGCGCTGAACGGCGTGTCCGCCGCGACGACCAGCCGCCCGGACGCGCGCAGCCGACCATCGGACACGAACAGGCGAACCGACTCCAGGCTCGTTCTGTTCGTCCCCTGCCATGTGACGATGATCGGCTTTCGGGTACCGGGCGGCGTGGTGGTCACTTGTCGCGGGACTCCCCGGTCGCGGGCCGGTCCGGGATCGCGCCCTGGATCTTGTCGACGACCTTGTCCACCTGGTCGTCGTGGCCGAACTTCTTCTTCGCGAAGTCGCCGGCCTTCTCCACGCCGTCCTCGATCTTGTCACCGTGCTTCTCGACGAGGTCCTGCGCCTTGTTCTTGAGGCCATCGAAGTCGATGCCCATGACGAAGGCTCCTTCCCACGCACTCGATCAACGGTGGCCGTAGTCAAACGTACTACGACCAATGGTGGTCTCCCCCAGGTGAATCCTGGCGGAGACCACCATCTGTGGACCTTACGTCGAGGGTGTCAGACGCGCCTGCGGTGCCGCTGGAAGAACAGTGCGCCGATGCCGGCGCCGACGAGCACGACACCGATCAGGATCGGCGTGAAGATCGACGCGCCCGTCTCGGCGAGCTCGCCGGTGTTCTTCGGCTGCGGGACCGGTGCGGCCGACGAGCTGGTCGGCGGCGCGGTGGTGGTCTCCGTGGTCTCGGTCGGCGGCGTGGTCTCCGTCGTCGGCGTGGTGGTCGCGGTCCACTTGCCACCGGCCGACGCGACGATCTCGCTGGTCTCGGCCGTCGCCACGATCAGGGACTGGGTCTTCTTCTTCTTGCCGTAGTTCTCGCCGACGAAGAGCCGGCCGGTGTCGACGCTGGCGGACGCCGTCAGCTCGAAGGTGCCGGCGCCCTCCGCCGCGCCCGCGGGCACGTCCAGGTACAGCTGCGCGCCGTTCTTGATCTTGTCGGCGGTGAGCTCGACGCCGTCGACGTCGGTGATCTTGACGCCCTCGGGCAGCTTGGTGGTCAGCTCCTTGACCTCACCGGTGGTGTTCACGGTGAACGGGCCGATCCGCTTGCCCGCCTCGCCGGCCAGCTCGGCCGGGGCCACCGCGAGCGCCGGGGTCGGCTGGTCGGCGATGCCGGTGTTGGCCGGGCCGGTCAGGTAGTCATACAGCGCGACGACGTCGGCCTTGGCGCTCTCCGGGCCCTTCGGCAGCGGGTTCGCCTCATCCAGGTTCGTGCCGTCGCTGTAGTGCCACACGGCCGCCTGGGTCGCCGAGATGGCTTCCTTCTGGTCGATGCCGTTCTTCAGCGGGACGCCCTGCTGGGTGAGCAGCGTGGTGAGCGCCTCCGCGCCGACCACCGGGAAACCCTTGTGCAGCACCCAGTTGATCTTGTCGCGGTTCTCGTGGAACGGCGACTCCGCGTTCGGGTACTGGTCCCACGCCTTCTCGACCATGGCGTGCTTCTTGTCGATGCTCGTGTTGATCTCGACGCAGTACATCTGGAGCTTGCTGCCGTCGGCGAGCGTGAAGCCGATCAGGCTCGCGCTCATGTCCTCGTGGTCCGCGCCGACGTTGACGTGGTAGCCGTTCGTGTACCCGTTCTGGTCCACCGTGCCGGTGGCCGGGTCCGCGCCGGCGGGAATCGCCGCCGCCGTCATCAGTGTCACCGAGGCGGCCGCCACCGCGGCCCCCGCACGAGCGAGCTTCAACCGACTGGCCATGTCTCTCCAATGTCTGTCCGAACGAGTTCGCCCCAGCCCTCACCCATCTGAGTGACAGGGAAGTCGATCAGGCGAGCGCACTTTACTCAGAGCAGTAACGCCTCCACTACGGGGGGTGGCATCATCCGGCCACGGTCACTCGATCGCGGTTACCTATAGCGCACCGTTATCGACGAAAGGTGCCCTGCCGCAACTGGTTCGGGATATCGTCCTGCGTGTGACCGGATGGCAGGGCAACGACGGTGGACAGGGCGGATGGAACCAGCCCTACGGCCCTGACTCGCACGGGAACGACCCGAACGCCAACCAGTACGGCGCCGACCCGTACGGCCCGTCCGGCTACGGCCAGCCGGACCCGTACGCGCAGACCGACCCGTACCAGCAGTACGGCTACCAGACCGGCGGGTTCCCCGCGCAGGGCTACGGTCCGCCACCACCGCCGCCGAAGCGCTCGAAGACGCCGATGATCCTGAGCCTCGTGGCGATCGTGATCATCCTGGGCGCGGTCGTGGCGATCGTGCTGGTCAACCGCGACGGCTCGCAGCCGGTCGCGGACGACCAGCAGGACAAGACCACGAGCGAGTCGACGGTGCGGACGTCGCCGTCGGAGCGCAAGCCGTCCGAGCGGACCCCGTCGACGGGGTCCGGCGACCACGACGGCTGGGTCAGCATCGACAACACCGCCGACGCGGGCCTGACCTACCAGGTGCCGCCGCAGTGGGAGAAGTCGGCGGACCCGCGCACCAGCGGACTGGACGTCGACTTCACCGGCACCGCCAACTACGGCTCGTACGACTGCGAGGGCGCCAGCTACGTCCGCACGTTCGCCGCGAGCGGTGACGTGCAGGGCAAGGGCGGCACCGACCTCGACCTGAAATCGACGGTCGAGGACTTCGCGAAGTCGTTCGCCGCCACCTACTACGGCCCGGACGCCGCGGTCGACGTGCCGGCGCCGACCGACACGGACGTCGACGGCAAGACCGCCGTGACGCTGACCGCCAAGGTGACGCCGACCGTGACGAAGCCGGCCTGCCAGGCCACCGAGGGCGAGATCGCGATCGTCGGCGTCCTGCTCGAGGCGGCGGGCGAGCCGACCGGCGTCGCCATGCTCGTGGTGGTCAACGACCTCGCGGGCGGTCCCGCGACACCGGAGCCGGTCGCGGCCTCGGTGTCGCAGGACGTCCTGTCGACCGTGAAGGCGGGTTAGACCGAACCGACCCAGCCCGACACCACGTCGTCCAGCACCCGCAGCGGCAGGGAACCGTTGCCCAGCACCACATCGTGGAACTCGCGGATGTCGAAGCGCGCGCCGAGCGCCTCCTCGGCGGCCCGGCGGATCCGCTGGATCTCCAGCCTGCCGACCATGTACGACAGGGCCTGGCCCGGGTAGGCGATGTACCTGTCGATCTCGTTGCCGATCTCCAGGTCGGACAGCGGGGTGTTCTCGCGCAGGTAGTCGACGGCCTGCTGGCGGCTCCAGCCCTTGGCGTGCATGCCGGTGTCGACGACGAGCCGGCCGGCGCGCATCGAGTCCATGGCGAGCATGCCGAGGCGGTAGACGTCGCTCGAGTACAGGCCCATCTCCTCGGCCAGCCGCTCGGTGTAGAGGCCCCAGCCCTCCGCGTACGCGTTCGGGTTGGTCACGCGGCGGAACAGCGGCAGGTGGGTCAGCTCCTGCGCGATGGCGATCTGGAAGTGGTGCCCCGGCACGGCCTCGTGGAACGCCATCACCTCGGACACGAACTTGTCGCGCTCCTCGGCGCGGTCGGTGTTCGCGAAGTAGATGCCCGGCCGCTGCCCGTCCATCGACGGCCACAGGTAGAACGCGGCGGGCGCGCCCGGCGCGTCCGCGGCGGGCACCGGCTCGATCTTGCACTGCGACGACGCGAGCCTGCCGAACCAGTCCGGCACGGCCGCCTCCGCGCGGGCGACGGCCTCGCGGGCGGAGTCGAGCAGCTCGTCCCCGTCGCGCCAGCGCATGGCCGGGTCGGTGGTCATCCGCGCGAAGATCTCCGCGCGGTCGGCGGTGCCGAACACCCGCGAGCCGATCTCCGCGTACTCGTCGGTCAGCCGCGCGATGACGTCGAGGCCGGTCTGGTGCAGGTCGTCGGGACCGCGGTCGGTCGTGGTGTGCGCCTTCGCGAGCTTGCGGTAGATCTCCACGCCGTCGGGCAACCAGCACACGCCGACCTTGTCCGCCGGCCGGCCGTGCTGGCGGATCTCGTCGGCGAGCACCTGCCGGTACGCGGCGAACGCCGGCCGCACGACCTCGGCGAGCACCTGCTCGCGCTCGGCCGCGAACTCCGGCGTGAACTCCTGGCGGGCGAGCGGGTCGCCCGCCGGGTCGGCGAGGTAGCGGTCCAGGTGCGCGATCGCGTTGCCGACGAGGCGCTCGACCGGGACCCGGCCCGCCGCGACGCCGTCGCGGTGCCGCTGGGCGACGGCCGCCAGGGCGGCGGGCACGGCACGCAGCCGGGCGAGGTAGTCCCGCGCCTGCTCGTCGTTCGAGATCGGGATCATCGGCAGGGTCATGATCAGCTCGGCGGCCGGGGCGACGAACAGGTCGCTGACCGTGAACTCGACCTGGCACGTGTCCAGCTCGTCGATCATCTGGTTGGCGTGGTGGATGACCATGGCCCTGGTGACCACGTCGTCCGCGGCGAGGCCGTCCGGCTCGACGGCGGTCATCCGGTCGGCCACGGCACGCACCCGCGCGCGCAGGTCCCGCTCGGCCGGCTCGGCGCGGTCGGCGAGGTCGCGGCCGTAACCGGGCACGCCGAGGATCGTCGCGTACAGCGGGTCGGCGCGGAAGGACAGCTGGAGCAGCTCGTCGGCGAGCTGGAGCACGGGGTTCTCGTCGGTCACGCCGACACGTTACCCACCGTGCGTCTTCTCGTACGCACGCCATTTGTTCAGCAGCTCGGGTATCTCCACGCGCAGGAACTCGAAGAACTGGCGGCTCTTGTCCAGTCGCCAGCCCGCCTTCGTGTCCGAGCCGACGGCGGCGACGCCCTCCGCCATGAGCGCCGACCACTGCTTGAACTGGTCGTCCCGGTTGGCGTACACCTCGTACCAGAGGTCGTCGGTCACCTCGTAGTGGTCTCTTCGCTCGCCGGGATCCCGCCGCCGCACGGCCAGGCCCACCTGCACCAGGTAGCGGACCGCGCCGGAGATCGCGGCCGGGCTGACCTGAAGCCTGTCGGCCAGTTCGCCCGCGGTCAGCTTGCCGTCGTCGGTCACGAGCAGTGCGCCGAACACCCGCGCCGGCATGCGAGCCAGCCCGGCGTCGGCCAGGAACATGGCGAACCGCTCGATGAACCGGTCGACGTCACGTGGCTGGCCTTCTGGAGTGCTCGTCACGTTCTGCATCATCTACTCCGGCCGTGTGATCACCATCAGGTTTATACGTTTTCTTAACTTCACAACTTTATGAAACCACAGTACGGTCCGAACCATGACAACCGCAATTTCCGTGTCCGGCCTGGTCAAGACGTTCGGACAGACACGTGCACTCGACGGGTTGGACCTGACGGTGCGAACGGGGGAAGTACACGGCTTCCTGGGCCCCAACGGCTCCGGCAAGTCGACCACCATCCGCGTGCTGCTCGGGCTGCTGCGCGCCGACGCGGGCGAGACCCGCCTGCTCGGCGGCGACCCCTGGGCGGACGCGACGTCCCTGCACCGCAGGCTGGCCTACGTGCCCGGCGACGTGTCGCTGTGGCCGAGCCTGTCCGGCGGCGAGGTCATCGACCTGCTCGGCCGCCTGCGCGGCGGGCTGGACACCCAGCGCCGCGCCGACCTGCTTGAGCGTTTCGACCTCGACCCCACGAAGAAAGGCCGTACCTACTCCAAGGGGAACCGGCAGAAGGTCGCACTGGTCGCGGCGCTCGCGTCGAACGTCGAGCTGCTGATCCTGGACGAGCCGACCTCCGGTCTGGACCCGCTGATGGAGGCGGTCTTCCAGGACTGCATCACCGAGGAGCGCGCCCGCGGCCGCACGGTGCTGCTGTCGAGCCACATCCTCGCCGAGGTCGAGAGCCTGTGCGAGCGGGTGAGCATCATCCGCCTCGGACGCACGGTCGAGACCGGCACGCTGTCCGAGCTGCGCCACCTGACCCGCACGTCGATCTCCGCCGAGCTGGCGGCCGCACCGAACGGCCTGGCGAACCACCCCGGCGTGCACGACCTCAAGGTCGACGGCGCCCAGGTCAAGTTCGACGTGGACACCAAGGAGCTGGACAGTGTGCTCAAGCAGCTGACGCAGGTCGGCGTGCGCAGCCTCACCAGCCAGCCGCCCACGCTGGAAGAGCTGTTCCTGCGCCACTACGAGGCGGACATGGCCGTCGAGAACGGCAAGCACGCGGCGGTGGCGAAATGACCGCGATCCTCGCCACAGAGCAGCCTGCAACGGCTGCCAGGGCTGGGCAGCGGGACGGGTTCGCGGGCACGGGCACGCTGTTGCGGCTCGGGCTGCGGCTGGACCGGGTCATCGCCAGCGTCTGGATCGTGCTGTTCGTCGTGATGGCGGCCAGTTCGTCGTCGGCGTCGCAGGACCTCTACACGACGCTCGAGTCCCGGGTGCGTGCCGCGAACGCGGTCAACGACACCCCGGCGACGCTCGCGCTGTACGGCCGGGTGTTCGACCCGACGTCGCTCGGCGCGGTCTCGCTGATCAAGCTCGGCGCGATGGGCGCCGCGCTCGTGGCGCTGGTGGCGATCTTCACCGTGGTGCGGCACACCCGCGCCGAGGAGGAGGCCGGCCGGTCCGAGCTGCTCGGCGCGACGGTGGTCGGCCGGTACGCAGCCCTGACCGCGGCACTGCTGCTGGCAACGGGCACCTCGCTCGTGCTGGCGCTGCTGACCGCGCTCAGCCTCATCGGCACCGGCCTGCCCGCGGCGGGCGCGCTCGCGTTCGGCCTGTCCTGGGCGGGCGCGGGGATCGCGTTCGCCGCGGTCGGCGCGCTGGCCGCGCAGGTCACCGAGGGTGCGCGGACCGCGCGGAGCCTCGCGGCGGCGGTGCTCGCCGCGGCCTACCTGCTGCGGGCGGTCGGTGACGCGTCCGGCACCGACACCTCGACCTGGCTGTCGTGGGTGTCGCCGATCGGCTGGGCACAACAGGTCCGGCCGTTCGCCGGCGACCGGTGGTGGGTGCTCGTGTACCTCGTCGGGTTCGCCGCGCTGGTGGCCGCGGCCGCGTACGCGCTGGTCGCCCGGCGCGACCACGGCGCGGGCCTGCTGGCGCAGAAGCCCGGCAAGGCGACCGCGAGCCCGGCGCTGTCGAGCCCGCTCGCGCTCGCCGTGCGGCTGCAGCGCGGCAGCGTCGCCGGCTGGCTGGTCGGCATGGCGCTCGGCGGGCTGGTGCTGGGCAGCATCGCCTCACAGGTCGGCGAGTTCGTCGACACGCCGGAGGCCCGCGACATGGTCCTGAAGCTGGGCGGGGAACGTGGGCTGGTCGACGCGTTCCTGTCCGCGGAGATGGGCATTCTCGCCGTGATCGTGTCCGCGTACGGGATCTCCGCGGCCATGCGGCTGCGGTCGGAGGAGACCGCGCTGCGGGCCGAGCCGATCCTCGCGACCCGGATCAGCAGGGTGCGCTGGGCATCGAGCCACCTCGTCGTGGCGCTGGCCGGGACGACGCTGCTGATGATCGCGGTCGGCCTGTTCGGCGGGTTCGCGCACGGCGCCGCGAGCGGTGACATGAGCGAGATGGGCCGCGTGGTGGTGGCCGCGCTGGTGCAGCTGCCCGCGGTGTGGGTGCTGACCGGCATCACCGTCGCCGTGTTCGGGCTCGCGCCCGGCCTCGTGATGGCGGGCTGGGGCGCGCTGGTGGTGTTCCTGCTGCTCGGTCAGCTCGGGCCGATCTTGGGGCTGCCGCAGTGGCTGATGGACCTCTCGCCGTTCACGCACACGCCGAAGCTGCCAGGCGGTGAGCTGGCCGCGACCCCGCTGGTCGCGCTGACGCTGGTCGCCGCGGCGCTGGTCGCGGTCGGGCTGGCGGGTTTCCGGCGGCGCGACCTCGGCTGAGCAGCGGGTGCCCGGGGCGACGAGCGTCGTCCCGGGCACCTCTCACGCCTGGGTCGTCCACTCGGCCTTCCAGCCGTCGGCGGTCTTCTTCACCGTCATCGACATACGGAGCTGCTTCTTCGTCGGCTCGCCACCCTGCTGACTGACCTCGACGGAGGTCGCGACGAGCAGGCGTGCCGTGCCCTGCTTCGCGTCGAACTCCGCGACCGCCGCGGCGAGCACCGTGCCGACCGCCTTCGTCGGCGTCTCCCGCGCCGACTGGACCGCGGCCGCCCGCGACGACTTGATGTCGGCCAGCAGGCGACCGGTGCTCACCGACTCCCAGCGGTCGAGGTCGGCCTCGACGGTGTCGGAGTCGAGGGAGCTGAGGGTCTCGGCCGCTTCCTCGCCGGCGTCGATCGCGGCGTCCCGCTCGGTCGCGAGCTTCTCGTCGGCGGACGCGGCCGCCGGCTTCGTGTTCGCCGGCGCGTCGTCGCCGCCCGAGGTCACGACGATCGCGACCACCCCGGCCACGACGAGGATCGCGACGAGCCCGAGCACCGCGAACAGGTTGGTCCGGTTCCGCTTCGGCGGCGGAAGCGGCGGCGGCGCGAACTGGGGCTGGGGCTGCTCTGTCACTGGTCCGCCAAGATGTTGAGGTGGGAGAACTTCCAGGTCCCGGCCACGCGCCGGAGCGAGGCGAGGAACATCGACTTGCCCACGGTCTGCGCGCCGGTGTCGGCCCGCGTGCCGGTCTGGTCGAGGAACACCAGGACCTCGGCGCTCTCGTCGTCGAGCTGACGCACCGCGACGTCGGCGGCCGTGCTCGCCAGCGAGAGCCGCTGGCTCGTCGCCTGCGACACGACCGTCTCGAACAGCTCCGCGTACTGGCGGCTGAACGCGCCGGTGGTCAGCTCGGCGAACCTGGTCTTGTGCGCCTCGAGGTCGGTGTAGGTGAACGTGAACAGCTCCTCGCTCACCGTCCTGGCCCGCGTCAGCACCTCGTCGGTCGCGTTGGTGTCGAGCCACGCGCGGTTCTTCGCGCCGGACAGGTCGTCCTCCTGCGCTCCCGCGCTCGCACCGGCCCCCACCAGCAGTGCGAGCGTCAACACAGCCCGACCGACCCACGACCACGACATGCGAGTCTGTATACCAGTCCGCCGCCGCCGGAATGGATCGCCGGCCGGCGAGGTTGAGCGGGCAGACGCAGGAACGAAGTGGGCAGGTGATCGCGGTTGCGTGGGGCGCCGGAGCTATCAGGGACAGCGGCGCCGGCGACCCGGCTGCCCAGCGAGGTCTGGGTGCTCGTCGCGGCCAACTTCGTGATCGCCGTCGGCTTCGGGCTGGTCGCGCCCGCGCTGCCGACCTTCGCACGCAGCTTCGACGTCAGCATGACCGCCGCGTCCGTCGTGGTCAGCGCGTTCGCCGTGGCACGGCTGGTGTTCGCGCCCGCCAGCGGCAAGCTGGTCACCGCGCTCGGCGAGCAGAAGGTGTACCTGGCGGGCATCTCGATCGTCGCGATCACCACCGGGGCCTGCGCGTTCGCCAACTCCTACTGGCAGCTCGTCCTGTTCCGGTCACTCGGCGGCATCGGCTCGACCATGTTCACGGTCTCCGCGATCGCGCTGCTGATCCGGCTCACGCCCGCGCCGCTGCGTGGCCGCGCGTCCGGCCTGTGGGGCACCGGGTTCCTGATGGGCAGCGTGACCGGCCCGCTGCTCGGCGGCGGCCTGCTGACGATCTCCCTGCGCGCGCCGTTCCTGGTGTACGCGGGCATGTTGTTCATCGCGGTCTTCATCGTGTGGTGGTTCCTGCGGCACTCGACGCTGGCGGCCCGCGCCGAGGACGACTCGGCCCCGTTCACCCTGCGCGAGGCGCTCGCGCACCGCAGCTACGTCGCCGCGCTCGGCTCGTCGTTCGCCAACGGCTGGGCCGTGTTCGGCGTGCGGGTGTCGCTGGTGCCGCTGTTCGTCGAGGAGGTGCTGCGCCGCGACGGCGCGTTCGCCGGCACGGCACTGGCCGTGTTCGCGGCGGGCAACGTGGCGATGCTGATGGTGTCCGGGCGGCTCGCCGACTCGTGGGGCCGAAAGCCGATGGTGCTGATCGGGCTGGTGGTGTCCGGCGCCGGCACCATCTGGGTCGGCTTCACCGACACCGTGCCGATGTTCCTCGCGGCCACGGTCGTCGCCGGGCTCGGCGCGGGAGTGCTCGCGCCGCCGCAGCAGGCGACGGTCGCGGACGTGATCGGCTCGAAGGGCCGGGGCGGGCCGGTGCTCGCCGCGTTCCAGATGGCCGCCGACATCGGCGCGGTCATCGGTCCGCTCGTGGCCGGCCTGCTCGCCGACTACCTGTCCTTCGGCGCGGCGTTCGCCGTCACCGGTTCGCTGTGTGTGCTCGCGGCGGTGTTCTGGCTGACAGCGCCGGAGACGCTGCCGCGCTCGGCCGAGACCGAGACGCGGCAGCACCCGACGCCGGGCGAGGCCGTGGCCACCGAGCTGCCCGGCTGCGAGGACGTCAGCTCAGAGCGGTCGCGTACCTGAGCACCATGAAGTCGAACACGAAGCAGGTGACCGACCCGTCCGCCGCGCGGCCGACCCACACCGGGTAGCCGCCGTCGCCCCAGCCGCTCTCGATGGCCAGCAGGTTCGCGCCGGACTCCGGCTCCGGCAGGTCCGCGACGTGCCCGGACATGTCGTCGTAGAAGTCCTCGATGGTGTCCTCGTAGGACTCCGCGACCTCCGCGTCGACGATCGCGAGCCGGCCGCCGTCGACGCCGACCGAGTAGAAGCTGTCGTCGCCGAGCATCCGGACGTCCTCGCCCTTGCGCAGCGCGGGCTCCCAGCGCGCGGTCGGCGCGTCGGACACGACGAGCTTCCCGGCCGCGACCCGCGTGTGCTCTGGGTCCTCGGCGAACCGGATCACCGACACCGACACCGGGTACTCGCCGGGCTCGACCGTGTCGACGAACGGCTCCAGCTCGTGCATCCACGGGTCCGGGTCGGCCGCGATCAGGTGACCGCTTGGCAGCCACAGCCGCCAGCCGTCGACCACCTCGACGGTCACCTCGCGGCCGTCGTCGTCGAGCCGGAACCGAGTGCCGTCAACGAAGATCTCGTCGAGGCCCACCGGTTGCATCGGCCGTGGCGGCCGCCACGGCAGCTCGTCGGTCGCGGGGGCGTCGGCGGAGTCCCCCACGTCCCGGACGTGCAGGCGGACCGGCGCGCCGAGCAGGTCGTCGAGGTACGCGAGCGCGGCCCAGTCGCCGAACGCGACCATCGGCCGCGACGTCTTCGCGATCTCCAGCACGGACGCGTTGCCTGTCTCGTCCGGCAGGTCCGCCCAGTTCCGGCCCCAGTCGTGCCGGTCGCCGTCCATGCCGTACTCACCGGCGCGCATGGGCACCCCGGCGTCGAACTCCAGCCGGTCCGGCGCGTCGTAGGCCCACTGCTCCACGAGCCGCAGGAGCAGCATGCCCGTGCCGTCCGCGGTGGGGAACCTGCGGAGCTCGATCATCCGGTCGCGCCTGCCGTGCTCGTCGAACAGCCAGGCGGCCGCGTGGTGAGCGGACCAGCACACCTCGATGAGCGCCAGCGGCCGCGCGGCGTCGTCGTCGGCGAGGAGCACGACCGCGTACTGCTCGCCGGCCGCGTCCCGCTCCCGCGCCACGGTCTCGGGCAGCGGGCGGAGAATCGAGCGGGACTCGGGGTCCCAGCCCTCGCAGTAGACGACCTCGGCGGCAATGGTTTGGTTTGTCACCGGAGGATCCTGACAGCACCCCGCGAGGAGCGGTGCGGCACCCGCCTCGCGTAGTTTCGGGGCATGGCGACGCTGGTTTCCTTTCATGCCCACCCGGACGACGAATGCATCACGTGCGGCGGTGTGATGCGCAAAGCACACGAGGCGGGCCACCGGGTCGTGCTCGTCGTGGCCACCCGCGGTGAGCTGGGCGAGGTGACCGACGGTTTCCTGGCGGACGGCGAGGAGCTGTGGCAGCGGCGGGTCGCGGAGACCAAGGCGGCGGCCGACATCCTCGGCGCGGACCGCGTGGAGTTCCTCGGCTACACCGACTCCGGGATGATGGGCGAGCCGACCAACGACGTGCCGGGCACGTTCTGGACCGCGTCGGTCGAGGAGGCCGCCGAGAAGCTCGCGGCGATCCTGCGCGAGGAGCACGCCGACGCCCTCACCGTGTACGACGACCACGGCGGCTACGGCCACCCGGACCACATCCAGGTGCACCGGGTCGGCATGCGCGCGGCCGAGCTGGCCGGCACGCCCCGCGTCTACCAGGCGACCATGAACCGGGACCGGGCGATGGCCGGGCGGCGGCAGAGCGCAGAGCAGTCCGGCGCGGAGCTGCCGGACTTCGACGAGAGCTTCGGCACGCCGGAGTCGGAGATCACCGCGGCCGTCGACGTGACCGCGTGGACCGACCACAAGCGCAAGGCGATGCGTGCGCACGCCAGCCAGATCAGCGAGCAGTCGTTCTTCCTGGCCCTGCCGGACGAGGCGTTCCGCTTCGCGTTCGGCACCGAGTGGTTCATCCGCGTCGGCGCGGGGCCGGGCATCACCGAGACGGATCTGCTCGCCGGCCTGGACTGAGCCCCGTGGGCCTGTTCGACCGGGCGCTGGCGGCCTACCGGAGGGAGCGGTGATGGCGGTCGAGGTGCACCACGAGGTGAGCGGGCCCGAGAGCGGCCAGGTGGTCGTGCTCGCCGGCTCACTCGGCAGCGACCTGCGGATGTGGGACCCGCAGGTGCCGGCGCTGGTGGCGGCCGGGTTCCGGGTGGTGCGCTACGACCACCGCGGGCACGGCAGGTCGCCGGCGCCGGCAGGCCCGTACACGCTGGCGGAGCTGGCCGAGGATCTGCTCGCGCTGCTGGACCGGCTGTCGCTGCGCCGGGTGTCGCTCGTCGGGCTGTCGCTGGGCGGCATGGTCGGCATGTGGCTGGCCGAACATGCGCCGGACCGGCTGGCGCGGCTGGTGCTGTGCTGCACGTCGGCGTCGCTCGGCCCCGCCGAGATGTGGCGGGAGCGGGCCCGCGCCGCCCGCGAGTCCGGCATGGCCGGCCTCGCCGACGCGGCCGTGCGCCGGTGGGTCACACCGGAGTTCCACGACTCGGAGTGGTTGCGGGACATGGTGGCGAGCCAGTCCGGCGAGGGGTACGCGTCCTGCTGCACGGCCATCGAGACCATGTCGATCACCGACGCCCTGCCGACGATCACCGCGCCGACGCTGGTGATCGCGGGCGCCGACGACCCCGCGACCCCGCCCGTGCACGGCGAACGCATCGCGGCGACCGTGCCCGGCGCGCGGCTCGCGGTCGTGGCCGGCGCCGCGCACCTCGGCAACGTCGAGCGGCCGACCGAGTTCACCGGGCTGATCATCGACCACCTGCGGCCGGACCGGCAGGCCGCCGGGATGGCCGTGCGACGCGCGGTGCTTGGCGACGAGCACGTGGACCGCGCGGTCGCCGCGACCACCGAGTTCACGCGGCCGTTCCAGGAGTACGTCACCGAGGGCGCGTGGGGCACGGTGTGGTCGCGGCCGGGGCTGGACCGCCGCACCCGCAGTGCCGTGACGCTGGCGGCGCTGACCGCGTTGTGCGCGCACGACGAGTTGCCCATGCACGTGCGGGCGGCCCGCCGCAACGGCCTCACCGAAGCGGAGATCGCCGAGATCCTGCTGCACACGACCGTGTACGCGGGCGCGCCGGCCGGCAACGCGGCGTTCGCCATCGCCAAACGCACCCTCGAGGAGTCCTAGCGTCGGGGTCGGCGCGGTCGGCAAATGCCCTGAAGGACCCCTTCATGTCACTCAACGACATGAAGGGGTCCTTCAGGGCATCGCCGACCGTCCGGCTGCCGACTAGGTCGTCGCCAGTCGTAGGACCAGCGACGCCACGCCGACCAGAAGCAGGACGGCGGCCGGCGGCCATCCTGGGTCGCGGACCCGAAGGTGCGACCCGGTCGCGCCGAGGAAGTACAGGATCAGGCCGATCGCCGCGGCCACCCCGAGCGGCCACCAGAACAACCCGATGATCAGGCCCGCCGCGCCGGCGATCTCCGCCGACGCCAGCAGCCACATCTTGTCGACCGGGAACTTGACCTTGCGCATGGTCTCCAGTTGCTGCTTCTGGCCGGCCAGCTTGCCGCCCCCCGACGCCACCAGGATCACGGCGAACAGGATCGAGACCACCACGGTCGCGATGAACATGAGCCACTCCCTACCGGCTTGCAGCTTCGAAAATGCTAGAAACAAACTAGCGAGTCGGTATCGCTACCGACTCGGGCCGAGGTCGACCTGCGCCGCCAGCATGGCAGGGTCCGGCTCGCCGTCCGCGACGACCACGCCGTAGCGCAGCGACAGCGTCTCCTCCGGCGCCACCGGCACCTCCGCCGCGAAGAACGGCGCCGGGCACACGCACGCGAACGGCTCCGACCGGACGAACCACATCGTCGGGTGCCCCGGGTTCGTCGGCGCGTCCACGAACACCAGCGTCGACGTCCTGAGGTGGCCGTCGTGGCGGCCGTGGAACGCGAGCCACGGCGCGCGCTCGCCCATCAGCTCGTCGCCGCCCGACACCGTCGGCGCCACGACCCGACCGCCCGCGAACGAGCGGGGGCCGCGCCACATCAGACCGCCGTAGCCGGCGTTCGGCCGGCCCTCGGTCGTGGGGCTGCCGATGCGGACCGGCGCGCCGCGCACGTTGCGCAGCTCCGTCGCGAAGTCCAGCAGCCACCCACCGTCCACAAGCGACACTCGGATCGACCGCTCCTCGGCGAACCACACCTCGCCCCGCTCGGTGACCCAGTCCAGGGTGTGCGTGAACCGCGCCCCGAACGAGCCGGCCGCGCGGTCCAGGAACGCCCGGTGCCGCATCGCGCCGTTGTTCGGCAGCTGCTGATAACCCTTGTCCCGCACGAAGGTCGGGCCGCCCCAGAAGTTCTCCGGCCCGACGTGCGGCAGCGACCACGCGATTCCCTTGTGCCACGCGTGGTCGTGCGGCCGGTAGATCGACACCACGTCGCCGGCGAGGGTCCGCACCGGGTGCAGGTAGGGCCGCGGCGACTCCACCCGCGGCTCCGGCGGCTCGAACACGTACCGGAACAGCTCGACGTCGCCGTGCCGCACCGCGAGCGAGGTGGCGTCCTCCGTCAGTTCCACGGCGCGCCCGTCCCGTCCATCCGGTGGTAGAACGGCGAGTCCGGGCCGATCTCGCCGCGCGTGACCCGTCGCCCGGTGAACGCCGACGCGTAGATCCCGGCGATCAGCTCGACCGTCATCCTGGTGTCCGCGAGGGACACCGGCGGCGGCGCGCCCGACTCGAGCGCCGTCAGCACCTCGGCGAACTGCGCGGCGTGCCCGCTCGGCGTGCCGGTCGGCCCGGCCGCCCACGCGCCGGCGACCGACTCCTCGTGCCCCGGCGCGGCCGTGACCCGCCAGTTCTCGTCGGTGTAGCCGTAGACGTGGTCCAGCTCGACGGACGCGTGCTCGAAGTCGAACCGCAGGTAGCTCTGCTCCCTTGGCGACACCACGCTGTTGACCACGGTCGCGACGGCACCGTTCGCGAACGTCACGATCGCGCACGACAGGTCCTCGGTGGCCGTCGGCTTCGCCTGCCGCGCCGCGACCGCCACCACCTCCCGCCACTCCCCCATGATCGACAGCAGCAGGTCGAACTGGTGGATGCCGTGCCCCATGGTCGGCCCGCCGCCCTCGACGTCCCACTTCCCGCGCCACGGCACCGCGAAGTACTCGTCCGGCCGGAACCACAGCGTGTGGCACACGGCCGAGGTCGGCCTGCCGAGCCGGGCGTCGCCGACCAGGCCGCGCAGGTTCGCGGCGCCGCTGCCGAACCGGTGCTGGAACACGGTCGCGAAGAACGCCCCGGTCGACGCGGCAGCCACCTCGATCTCGTCCAGCTCTGCGAGTCCGAGCACCGGCGGCTTCTCGCACAGCACCGAGACACCCCGTGACAGGCAGGCGACCGCCTGCTCGCGGTGCAGCCCCGGCGGCGTGCACAGCGTCGCGAGGTCCGGCGTCTCGTGCGCCAGCAGCTCGGCGAGGCTCGGGTGCGCGGCCGGCACCGACCACTCCGCCGCGTACGCCGCGAGCGCGGCGGGCTCGATGTCCGTCGCGGCCACGATCCTGGCCCGTCCGCCCTGCTCAGTGAATGCCTTCGCGTGGAACCCGGCGATCACCCCGGTGCCCACGACCGCGACGTCGATCACCAGTGCACCGTAACGCGCGTGTCCCGCTCCTCGCTCGGCCCGATCTCACGTTCCGGACCGTCGATCCGCACGGCGAACACAACCCGGACGTCGGCGCTCGACGCCGCGAGCCGCAGCTCCAGCTCGCCCGGCTCCACGATGCGGCGCCCGGACCGCCCGGTGAACGCGCTCGCCTCCGGCGGCACGGCGAACTCGACCCGCCGCCGCTCCCCCGGCGCCAGCGCCAGCTTCGCGTACCCGACCAGCCGCTGCACCGGGCGGGTGACCTGCGCGATCGGGTCGTGCAGGTACAGCTGCACCACCTCGGCGCCGGCACACTCGCCCGTGTTGCCGACCGTCACGGCGACGGTCATCCCGTCGACGGTCGCGTCGGTCCACTCGAAGGTCGTGTAGGAAAGCCCGTGGCCGAACGGAAAAACCGGTGTCGGGTCGACCGAGCTGGTGTCGGACCGGTGCCCGAGCGGCGGCGCGAGGTAGGTCGTCGGGGTCGCGTACGGGTCCGCCGGCACGCTCACCGGCAGCCGGCCGGACGGACACACCCGCCCGGTCAGCACCCCCGCGACCGCGGGCCCGCCCTCCTCGCCGGGGAAGAACGCCTGGACGATCGCGGCACACCGGGCCACGTACGGGCCCAGCGCGTACGGGCGGCCGGTCAGCAGCACGAGCACCACCGGCGTGCCGGTCGCGAGCACCGCCTCGAGCAGCTCGCGGTCGGGCAGCCGCAGGTCGGTGGCGTCGCAGCCCTCGCCGGACGTGCCGCGCCCGAACAGCCCGGACTGGTCGCCGACCGCCACCACGCACACGTCCGCGGCCTCGGCGGCGGCCACCGCGAGCGGGCCGTCTTCCGCGTAGACCAACGAGACGTCGCCGGCGAGCGCGTCGAGCAGGGTGGGGATCGGCACGCCGCGCAGTGGGCTCGGCACGTGCCGGGGGAACGTGTAACAGCCGAGCATCGCGGCCGTGGTGTCCGCCTGCGCGCCGACCAGCGCGACCTTCGTCGCATGGCGCAACGGCAGGACACCGTCGTTGGCGAGCAGCACCACCGACTCCTCCGCGAGGCGGCGGGCCAGCGCCCGCGACTCCGGCGGGTCCAGGTCCATTGTGGACGGTCGAGGCGACGCCCAGTTCGGGTCCAGCAGACCCAGCTCGCACTTCTGCCGCAGCACCCTCGTCACCGCGACGTCCACAGTGGACTCGGACACGTCGCCGGCGAGCACCGCGTCCAGCAGCGGGGTGCCGTAGCACCGCACGCCGGGCAGCTCGACGTCCACGCCGGCCGTGAGGGTCAGGCCCGCCGCCTGCCCCGCGTCGGCCGCGATCCGGTGCAGCGTCTCGACGAACGTGACCCCGAAGTAGTCGGACACGACCGTCCCGTCGAAACCCCATGCCTCCCGCAGCAGCCCGGTGAGCAGCGCGCGGTCGGCGGCCGGCGGCACGCCGTCGATCTCCGCGTAGGAGTGCATCACCGATCGGGCGCCGGCCCGCACGGCCGCGAGGAACGGCGGCAGCAGGACGTCGGCGACCTCGCGCGGTCCGATCGCGACCGGCCCGAAGTTGCGGGCGCCCCTGGACGCGGAGTAGCCGACGAAGTGCTTGAGAGTGGCCAGCACCCCCGCCGACTGCAAACCGTTGACGTACGCGGTGGCGATGGTCGAGACGAGGTGCGGGTCCTCGCCGATCGTCTCCTCGGTGCGACCCCAGCGCACGTCCCGGGTCACGTCCAGCACGGGCGCGAGCCCTTGGTGCACACCGACTTCCCGCAGCGACGCGCCGACCGTCGCGGCCATCTCCGCCACCAGCTCGGGATGCCACGCCGCGCCCCACGCGAGCGGGGTCGGGTAGATCGTCGCGCCGTGGGCCATGAACCCGCTCAGACATTCCTCGTGCGCCACCGCCGGAATCCCGAACCGGCCGGCCGCCATGATCTCCGCCTGCAGCCGCGCGAGCCGCGCGACCCCCTCGGCCGCCTCGATCGCCGTGGTGCCGAACGGCCGGGTCAGCTGCCCGAGCCCGTTCTTGATCAGCTCCGGCCAGTCCAGATCCTGTGCCACCAGGTCGTGCTGGAACGGCGCCACCTCCGCCGCATCCGGACTGTCCGAAGTGGACTGTCCGAGCCACACGCCGTACAGCTGTGCGATCTTCTCGCGCAGTGTCATCCTGCCGACCAGATCGGCGACCCGCTCGGCGGCAGAGCGCGCCGGATCCCGCCACGGCTCGTCGCGCATGCCGCACCCCAATTCCGAAAGTTTCGATCAACTAGATCGGGCCGTTCCTCAAGCTAACGCCGCAATCTATCGGTATCAAGGGATTGACCTCGCCAACGTGCCGTCGTAATCTCCCCTCAACTACCGGAGATAATCCGAAACTTACGGCATGTTAATCGCGCTGGGGCGATTGCAGTCCACGCCTCCGCGCGCGGGCCACCCTGCGAAAGGCGCGAACATGGTCCCCCAGCGGCTTCCCAGAAGATCTTTCCTCGGCCTTGTCGGCGCGGGTGTCGGCGCCGGGCTGATCGGCTGCGGCACCGACTCCACCGCCGGCGGTGCCGGCGGCACCATCCAGGTCTGGGTCATCCAGGAGGAGAGCCAGAACGTCGCACACCGCGGCGCGCTCGACCGGTTCAACAAGACGTCGGACGTGCAGGCGAAGCTCGTCTCCACCGGCAACGACGGCTACCGCGACAAGCTGCACGTGTCGATGGGCACCTCGGACGCGCCGGACGTCTTCTACAACTGGGGCGGCGGCAGCATCCGCACCTACGCCCGCGACGGCCTGCTGGTCGACCTCACGCCGTACCTGGACAAGGACCCGTCGTGGCAGGACCAGTTCCTGCCGACCGTGCTGGAGGCGGGCACCATCGACGGCAGGTTCTACGGCATCCCGGCACGCGGCATGCAGCCGATCATCCTGTTCTACAACAAGAAGGTGTTCCGCGACGTCGGCGTGGCGCCGCCGAGGACGTGGCAGGAGCTGCTGACCGTCGTGGACCGGGTGAAGGCGGCCGGCATCATCCCGTTCGCGCTGGCCGGCGGCGACTCGTGGACCGAGCTGGTGTGGCCCGAGTACCTGGTCGACCGCATCGGCGGCAGCAAGGTGTTCGAACGGGTCGCGTCGGGTGCGCAGGAGGCCTGGCGTGATCCCGCGATCACCCGGTCGATCGACCTGATCCGGGACCTGGTGGACCGCGGCGGCTTCGGCGACAGCTTCGCGTCCGTCCGCTGGGACGGCGCCGGCGCGTCGACGCTGATCGCGCAGGGCAAGGCGGCCATGCACCTGATGGGCTCGTGGGAGTACACGAACCAGGTGCAGGACCAGCCGGAGTACGCGAAGAACGACCTCGGCTTCGTCGACTTCCCGACCGTCGAGGACGGCGTCGGCGACCAGAAGGCGATCGTCGGCAACCCGACGAACTACTTCTCCGTCACCAAGTCCTCCAAGCAGGTCGAGGCGTCCGTCGAGTTCCTGAGGACGGAGATGGCGTCGCGCCAGTACATCGACGACTGGCTCAAGGCCGGCGACGTGCCCGCGGTGACCGGCCTCGAGGCGCACATGAGCAAGGCGACCGACCCGAAGTTCGCGAAGGTCGTCTACGACATGGTCAACGAGGCGCCCAGCTTCCAGCTGTCCTGGGACCAGGCCATCGAGCGCAACCTCGCGCAGCCGATGCTCGACGCGCTGGCGAAGGTGTTCCTCGGCGAGCTGGACGCGGCCGGGTTCGTCAAGGCGAACGAGGACGCGGCGTAGATGGCGGTCGCGACGGAAGCGCCCGTCGCGGTGGCCGCGCCGGCACGGGCGCGGCCGCCGCGGCGGCGCGGAAACCGGCCCAGCGCCTGGTACCTGCTGCCGGCGGCGCTGTTCTTCGGCTTCTTCGCGGCGTTTCCGCTCGTGCTGGTGGTGTACCTGTCGTTCACCGACTGGGCCGGCATCGGCACGCCGTCGCTCGTCGGGCTCGACAACTGGGTCCGGCTGTTCGGTGACGAACGGGTCCTCGACGTCACGAAGACGACGCTGATCCTGACCTTCCTCGGCTGGGTCACGCAGACGCCGCTGTCGATCCTGTTGGGGGTGTGGGCCGCGGGCCCGCAGCGCAACCGGGCCGTGCTGTCGTCGATCTTCTTCCTGCCGCTGCTGCTGTCCAGCGCGGCGATCGCGCTGGTGTGGAACCGGTTGTTCGACCCGTACTTCGGGCTCGCCGCGGAGTTCGGGCCGTTCAAGAACATCCTCGGCACCAGCTCCGGCGCGCTCACCGCGATCGTCGTCGTGGTCGGTTGGCAGTTCATCCCGTTCCACACGCTGCTGTACCAGGCGGCCGCGCGGAACATCCCGACGGTGCTGTACGACGCGGCCACTGTGGACGGTGCCGGCCGGTGGGACACGTTCTGGCACATCACGTTGCCACAGCTGAAGAACACGATGATCACGTCGTCGACCATCATGATCGTCGGCTCGCTGACCTACTTCGAGACGGTGCTGCTGCTGACCAACGGCGGCCCGGGCACCGCCACGTACACGCTGCCGTTCGAGATGTACATCCAGGGCTTCCGGTCGTTCGAGTTCGGCTACGCGTCGGCGATCGCGTCCGTGCTGGTGATCGTCGCGACCGGGATCTCGCTGGTCATCGTGAAGTTCTCCGGCTTCGCGAAGATGCGGTCGACCATGGAGGGGCTGTGAGGAACCCCGCGCGGAGCCGGCCGAACTGGGCCGCCGGGGCGCTGGCCGCGGTCTGGCTGGTGATCGTCGGGGTGCCGATCTACACGATGATCTCGTGGAGTCTGCAGACCCGTGCGGACTTCCTCGACCGCGGCCCGATCGCGCAGCCCGCGGCGCTGACGCTGGAGAACCTGTTCGAGGTGCTGAACAGCGGGTTCGGCCGGTACCTGGTGAACACCCTGGTCGTGACGGTCGCGTGCGTGGTGCTGACCCTGCTCGTGGCGATCCCCGCCGCGTACGCGATCGTCCGGTCGACCAGCAGGCTGGCCGGCACGGCGTTCCGGGTCTTCCTGCTCGGCCTGGCGATTCCGGCGCAGGCGACGATCATCCCGCTGTTCCTGATCATCAACCGGATGCGGCTGTACGACTCGCTGACCGCGATCATCCTGCCGACCGTGGCGTTCGGGCTGCCGCTGGTGATCCTGGTGCTGGCCGGCTCGCTGCGGGACGTGTCGGCCGAGTTGTACGACGCGATGACCGTGGACGGCGCGGGCCCGTTCCGGATTCTGTGGCAGCTGGTCATCCCGCTGTCGAAGGGCAGCATCGCCGCGGTCTGCACGTACACCGCGCTCGGCGCATGGAACCAGTTCCTGTTCCCGCTCATCCTGACGCAGGATCCGCAGCAGCGGGTGCTGACGCTGAGCCTGTGGAACTACAAGAACGAGTTCCAGGTCAACCTGCCGGGGATGATGATGGCGGTGCTGCTGACCGCGCTGCCCGTGTTCGTCCTGTATCTGGTGGCGCGCCGCTGGCTGATCGCGGGCCTCGCCGGGATGGGCAGCAAGTAGTATTTCCGAAAGTTTCGGTGGCTCAGGGGGTGCCCGCGTGACCAGAGAACGCAAGGTGACGATCAACGTCATCGCGGCCGAGGCAGGCGTGTCGGTGCCGACCGTGTCCCGGGTGCTGAACGGCCGTTCCGACGTGTCCCCGACCACCCGCGCGAAGATCGAGGCGCTGCTAGCCGAGCACGGCTACCAGCGCCGCGGCTCCCGCCGCAGCGAGCGCGCCGGCCTGGTCGACCTGGTTTTCAACGACCTCGACAGCCCGTGGGCGGTGGAGATCATCCGCGGCGTCGAGGACGTCGCACACGCGGCGGCGGTCGGCACGGTCGTGAGCGCCATCCACCGCCACTCCGCGTCGACCCGGCAGTGGCTGGACAACCTCCGCACCCGGCGGTCCGACGGCGTGATCCTGGTGACGTCCACGCTCCAGCCGGCACACCAGGCGGAGCTGAGAAGGCTAAACGTCCCCACGGTGGTGATCGACCCGGCGGGCGGCCCCGCGCTCGAGGTCCCGACCATCGGCGCCACGAACTGGGCCGGTGGCCGCGCGGCCACCGAGCACCTGACATCGTTGGGCCACAAGCGAATCGGCTTCATCGCCGGGCCACCGACGCTCCTGTGTAGCAGGGCGCGGCTCGACGGCTACCGAGCGGCGATGGACGCGGCCGGCCACCCGGTCGCCGACGAGCTGATCCAACCGGGCGACTTCTACCACGAGTCCGGCTTCCGGGGCGCCACCGCGCTGATGGCGCTGGCCGAGCCCCCGACGGCGATCTTCGCGTCCAGCGACCAGATGGCGCTCGGCGTGTACGAGGGGTTGCGTCAGAAGGGCCTGCGCGTGCCGGACGACGTCAGCGTCGTCGGCTTCGACGACCTGCCGGAGGCGCGCTGGTCGTCCCCGCCGCTGACCACCGTGCGCCAGCCGCTGGCGGAGATGGGCACGCTGGCCGCGCGTACGATCCTGCGCCTGTCGCGTGGTGAGGACACGGAAAGCCCGCGCGTGGAGCTGGCGACGGACCTCATCGTGCGGGACAGCACCGCGCCGCTGGGGTGAGTCGGCGTGGCCGCCGGCCCCCTCGAACCACGCTACGGCGCGGCACCGACAATCTCGCCGCGGTAATCCACAACCTGTGGACAACTCCCCACTCCTGTGGACAACTACCCGCGCGCACCCCAGAACTGTCACCCCTGACCCGTAGGCTGGAAACCGGGGGCCGGCGGCCAACCGAGCGGGATGTGTGGGTCGCCACCATGGCCGAGGCCCGCGATATGGGATATGAACGGGCCATGACCCAGAGTGCCGGCGGCGACGAGGCCGTGCTGTTGTGGAGCCCGGACCCCGACCGGGTCGAGGCGAGCCGGATGGCGGAGTTCCGCAGGTGGCTGGCGGCGGCGCGCGGCGTCGAGGTCGCCGACTACCAGGCGCTGTGGGAGTGGTCGACGACCGATCTCGAGGGTTTCTGGGGCGCGCTCGCCGAGTTCCTCGAGGTGCGGTTCCACGAACCCTACGAGCGCGTCCTCGGCTCGGCCGAGATGCCGGGCGCGTCGTGGTTCCCCGGCGCGACGCTCAACTACGCGGAGCACGCGCTGTCCGCCGGCGCCGACGACGACCTCGCGGTGATCTTCGAACGCGAGGACGGGCTGTCCACCACGCACACGTACGGCGCGCTCCGTCAGGAGGTCGCCGCGGTCCGGGCCGCGCTCGTCGACCTCGGCGTCCAGCGGGGCGACCGAGTCGTGGCGCTGGCGCCGAACGCGCCGAGCACGCTCGTGGCGTTCCTCGCGGCCGCGAGCCTCGGCGCGACGTGGTCGTCGTGCTCGCCGGACTTCGGCGCCCGCGCGATCGCCGACCGGTTCACCCAGATCGAGCCGGTCGTGCTGTTCGCCGTGGACGGATATGTCTACAACGGCCGGTCCTTCGACGTCCGCCCGACGATCGCCCAGCTGCAGAAGGACATCCCGAGCCTGCGCGCGACCGTCCTGATCGACTACCTCGCCGAGAAGACCGCGCCGGACACCATCCCGTGGTCGTCGCTGCTGACGAAGTTCGCCGGCGCGCCGCTCGAGTTCGACGCGGTCCCGTTCGACCACCCGCTGTGGGTGCTGTACTCGTCGGGCACGACCGGTCTGCCGAAGGGCATCGTGCAGGGCCACGGCGGGATCGTCGTCGAGCACCTGAAGATGCTGGCGCTGCACGCGGACTTCGGCCGCGGCGACCGGTTCTTCTGGTTCACCACGACCGGCTGGATGATGTGGAACTACCTGATCTCGGGCCTGCTGGTCGGCTCGACGATCGTCCTGTTCGACGGCAGCCCGGCCCACCCGGACCTCGGCGCCCTGTGGCGTCTCGCGGCAAAACACCGGGTGACGTACTTCGGCACCTCGGCGCCGTATATCCAGTCCTGCCTGAAGCAGCACCTGGCGCCGGCCCGCGACCACGACCTGTCCGCGCTGCGCTCCCTCGGCTCGACCGGCGCCCCGCTGAGCCCGGAGGGCTTCCGCTGGATCGCCGACGAGGTGGGGTCGACCGTCCAGATCTGCTCCGTTTCCGGAGGCACGGACCTGTGCACGGCGTTCGTCGGCGCGGCCCCCGACGTCCCGGTCTGGCTCGGCGAGCTGTCGTGCCGGACGCTCGGCGCGGCCGTGGCGTCGTACTCGCCGACGGGCGAGCCGCTGGTCGGGGAGGTGGGCGAACTGGTGATCACCAAGCCCATGCCGTCCATGCCGATCTACCTGTGGCGCGACACCGACGGCGCCCGCATGCACGAGGCGTACTTCGAGCCATATCCAGGCATCTGGCGCCACGGCGACTGGATCAAGATCACCCCCCGCGGCTCGGCGGTGATCTACGGCCGCTCCGACTCGACGCTCAACCGAGGCGGTGTCCGCATGGGCACGAGCGAGTTCTACCGAGTCGTCGAGTCGTTCGACGAGGTCACCGACTCCCTGGTGATCGACACGTCGGCCGACACCGAGGGTGAGCTGCTGTGCTTCCTGGTGCTGGCGCCCGATGTGTCCCTCGACACGGTCGAGCCCCGCTTGCGGAAGACGCTACGGTCGGCGCTGTCCCCGAGGCACGTGCCGGACCGCTTCATCGTGGTGACCGAGGTCCCGAGGACCCTGAACGGCAAGAAGTGCGAGGTCCCGGTGAAGAAGATCCTCGCAGGTGTGGCCCCGGAGAAGGCGGTGAGCCGAGACGCGCTGGCGAACCCCGATTCGCTGAAGGCGTTCCTGCCGGGGGCACTTTGCTGAGCCGCCGGGAGGCTGTGTAGGCTCTTGCCGAGCGACCTGGGGCCCCGGGAGGCTTCGCCTAGTCTGGTCTATGGCGCCGCACTGCTAATGCGGTTGGGGGCAACCCCTCCCGGGTTCAAATCCCGGAGCCTCCGCAACACAACTGAACATGCGCCCGTAGCTCAACGGATAGAGCATCTGACTACGGATCAGAAGGTTGCAGGTTCGAATCCTGCCGGGCGCGCCATCTCTCCTGGTAGAGACAGCATGGGGCCGACCGTTCAAGATCGGCCCCACACTTTTACCCACACGAAGTCACGCTGTTTTAAAGGCTAATGAGACGCTATCGCGTAGCCCTCAACGGCCTCAGCAAGACGGTTGATCGCCGACGCGATGGCGAGCAACGCGTGAACGGATGCGTCGGCCGTGTTGTCGTCGTTCAACGCACCCTGCGCAGCGTTTTCGTGCATACCCGGCCCGATCATTCGATTGTCGTCCACAGACTCGCCGCCAGGAGGGCGAAGCCCGAGATCACCATGAGGCCATCGAGCACCAGCGGGCCGACAGCCGCAGCCAATAGGTCGTACTGCCAAGCCAGCAGCACGGCGCGCAGGTGGCCGTAGGAGATGACTGCCGAGCCGAGCGCGACCGCACCGGTGCCACCGAAGCGGGCGAGTGCCGAGTGCCATCCTCGCGGCCAGGGGAGAGGACTTCCACGGACAGCAGGGGCCGATCGGCCACACGGCCGCGCCGATCTGTGCAGCCAGCCCTGGTGACCACTCGGCCGGTTGGTGGGTCGCTGGTAACCAGGTGTGCAACGCGTTCGCCGCGACGGACGTGACCGAGCCGAAGACGAAGCCGGTCCAGGCGACAGCTCGACCGCCTCCGGTCCGGACGACAGTCGTTGGCTCACCAGCTGGAGCTGGCTGTTCGGCTGGACCGCCAGAGCTGGTGGACTCGTCCGCCAGCTTCGCCAGCGCCCTGCGCACCGCGTGGTCGGTCGCGCGGTGATGCGCACAAGGGCAGGCCGTCCGGGCGCCGGGCGGCCGGTCCGTCCGCTCGTCCACACGCAGGCCGGTACGGAGCTTTCGCACCTCGTCGAGTGGAAGCTGAGCGACGGCTAGGTCGTGCCCACGTCATGAGATCTACTCCGCGCTTTGCGGGGGTCAGGGAAGCCGAGGCTGACGTAGCCCGGTGCGCGTTTGGCCAGGGATGAGGCCAGGACGCCGGTGCCGATGTCGTGGTAGTCGTGCACCTCGGCCGTGGTCTTGCCCGGATATGCGCGCAGGATCCTTCCCGTGTACTGGACCAGGCGCCCTTTGAAGGCGATCGGCGCGGCAAGGAAGAGTGTGTCCAGGACGGGACAGTCGAATCCCTCGCCGACGAACGGGCCTGTGGCGACCACCAGCAGCGGTGATCCGTCCGCGTTCAGTCGGGCAAGGGCAGCGTGGCGAGCTTTGGTGGTCATGCCGCCGCGCAGCACGACCGGGTCGAGGCCGCGCCTTCGGAACTCGTCGGTGAACCGCTCGATGTGCGTGGTCCACTGGGTGAGCACCAGGCAGTGCCGGCCTCGCTTCAGCGCCGCGGTCACGTCATCGACCACCTGGATGGTGCGGGCGTCGTTGGCGACGAGGTCGCGGTAGATGGCCGCCATTCCGCCGGGCGCTGTGGGATCGGCGTCGCCGAGGTAGCGGTACGTGGTGTCGTGTACGTGCAGCACGGGTGTCGGTCGCTGCTCAGTTTGCTCGAGTTCGAGCTGGGGCGCGTCGCCGGCCGGAGTGGACGGCGTGGTGTGGGTGATGGTGTGGCGGACCGGGCCGAGTTGCAGTGCGATCAGGTCGTCGAGCTTGTCGCGGCGGTACGGGGTGGCGGTGAGCCCTAGCCATCGCCTTGCCGGGATCTGTTTGACGGCGTGCTCGAACGCCGCTGCGGGGATGTGGTGGCACTCGTCCACCACGACGAGGCCGTACCCGCCGACGAACTCAGCTATGTCGTCCTTGCGTGCCAAGGTTTGCAGCATCGCCACGTCGACCACGCCATGGGTCTTGCGGCGGCCGCCGCCGAGTTGGCCGGCCTTGACTCCCAGCAGGTCGGCGATGCGGGTACGCCACTGGTCGGCGAGGGTCTTGCGGTCGACGAGCACGAGCGTCGATGTCGCGTGGGCGGCGATCAGGGCGCAGGCGATGACAGTCTTGCCCGCGCCTGGTGGCGCGACCAGCACGCCCAGGTCGTGTTCACGCAGGTCGGTCACGGCGTCTTGCTGTGGGCGGGTCAGTGTGGCCGTGAAGGTGACCTCTCGTGGCTCGCCGGCCGCTCGCTCGTCGGTCACCTTGAGCCGGCTACCGGACTGGTCGACCAGCGCAGCCATGGTTTCAGCCAGGCCGCGGGGCAGGATGAGTCCGCCGTCGAGGGTCTCGTCAAAGTTGAGCAGGAATCTCGGTGTGTCCCAGGTGGACATTCGCAGTCGCTGGCGTTCGTAGAACTGCGGGTTGGACATCGACGCGGCGTGTTTGAGTGTCGCGTGCAGCGGCGGGGTCAGCTCGCCCGCCTCTACCCGGATCCCCGCGCCGAGCCGTGCGTGCACGATCGGTGGCGGTGTGACCCGGATTCGGGTCGACACCGGTGCGCCGATCCGATCAATGCTCGCGCCGACCGTGACCTGCCCTGCTCGGCGTGCGACCCGGTCGATCTCGGCCGGGCTCATCCGGCCAAGTGAGGAGAGGAACGCCCACTGGTCCTCGTGCGGTTCCATCGTGGCGAGGTCGAGGAACATGGTCGCCCCATCCTGGCGGGCCCTGCCGTGCAGGGGCGCGGCGATCAGGTTTCCCACGCCGCCAGCGGGTAGCACGTCCTGGGACGGGAACAACCGGTCGTAGCTGGTCAGGTCCATGCGACCGCGTACTGCCATCGCCTCCCGCAGTAGCGCGAAGCCCAGCCGGCGGGCGGACTCGGCCGGCACGGGCGCGGTGAAGAACACCCACGTGTGCGCGCCGACCCCGGACCGGGACACCTCCAACGCCGCGGGCACCGACCAGGTTCGGGCGGCCTTCAGGTACGCAAGGCTATCGAGCATCGCCGTCGGCCCATCGAAGTCGGCCGCCAGCCACCAGCAGAGATCTCCGTCCAGGAGCGGATACAGCCCCACGTGAATTTCCCCGGTCAGATGGGCACGCAGAACCTCCTTCGTGAGCGGCAGATAGTCCCGGTCGTCATGCCGTACGCCCTTGCGCCACCCGCCACGCACCGCCGGTAGCCAACCGGCCTTGCCGGCGCGGGTGTTCTCCCACCGGGTGGCGTAGATGTCGGTTCGGGCAGCGAACAGAGCGGCGAAGAACTCGAGCTTCACGTCGGGCGCTGACTGCCCATCGACCGGGCCCGGATGTGCTTCGAAGAAGCCGGTCTGCGCCGGGCCGGGTGGCGCCGCCTGTTTCGGGGTCAGCTCCAGCAGGCGCAACAGCCGCGCGTTCTCCGCCCGGAGACGCGCCGTTAATTCGCGAAGGCTCGCCAACTCCTCCGCCGGTCGGAGATCGTCCACGCGACACACCGTAGAACGGTCGTGCCGTGTTCGGCGGGCAGGTGGCAAGGGTTACCGCGGAAAGGCGATGCCGAGGCGGCGTGGCATGCGGCTGCCGCGATTCCGGTCTCGCCGCCGCCGAGCAGCCACTCGGCCACAAGAACCAGGACTCCTACCGGGTTGCCGCGGGCCTGTTGACCGAGGCTCGAGCGTTGTTCACCCGCTGTGACCGTGCGGAGGACTTCCACTCACCTTCGGTCGGCAACGAGTGTCAGCGCAGGATGCCGTCCCACTCGGGCAGGAGATCGAGTAGTTCCGCGCGGGGCAGGTCGATGCCGAGCTTCGCGCACTGGTCCACCACGTTCCCGGCGCGTTCGGCAGCGTAGTCCGGGGAGTATTCCAACAGCGTTTCGCTGCCCCCGTCGCGACACTCGTACAAGCCCCGCAGGATGCCTACCGCGAGTTCGGCAGCCGCGGTTGTCATGCCGAGCTTCGCTCGACGTTCGAGATCGCGCAGAAAGGGCTCCAGCGCTTCGTCCAAGATCTCGTCCGCGGCCTCGACCGGATGGACATACCCCCGACCCGGCCGGTACCCGGCGCGGCCGTTGAGCTCCTCGATATCCAGACCACGCAGGGTGCCGGCGACAGCGTCGGTGACCGCCGAGCGGTCTTCGGTCGACATGAGCCGGACGGCGTAGGTTTCGGCGAGCTCTCGAAGATCCGGGCGAGCGATGAGCAGCTCATCGAGCACGATGGCCTTCTCGCCGGCGGACAGAGTCGCGACAACGGAGGTCGAACGCTTCACACTTTGCCCCATGTCCGCGTGCACCTCTGGTCGTGCCTGTCAGTCAAGGGTGCCCAGGCCATGAGGGCGGCAGCATTGCTTGTACTTTCGCCCCGAGCCACACCAGCAGGCCGCCGTCCGCGCCGGAGGCCAGGGCACCATGGCGGGTTGGGTTCGCAGGTCCGGGTAAGCGAGCAGATCCTGCGGCGAAGGTTTGCGGATGCCTTTGTCTCGCAAGAATGCCTCGAAATCTGAGACATCGCCGCATGCTTGGTTGACGCTGTGGCCCATCCGCGTGACGAGTGCGCTGTGTCGCTCGACCCGTTGCCGGTGCTCGTCCCAGGTCGCGCCCACCTCGGCCGTCAGTTGTGGCCACCGGGCGATCAGCTTCTCGTGCTCGGTCCGCGGCCAGAAGACGGACATCGTCGTCGCCGAGTACTGGTATCCGTCCTCCTGACCGACGGGGCTCCAGTTCGCGTCATTCTTCGGCACCATGCTCGCGATCGTAGGGGGCGCGATGAGAGGACTGTCTCCGCCAGGCGTTGCAACAGGAAGCGTGCGGTCAGGGCACGAACGAGCTTCCCGGAAGCGCTGCGTGTGGACCCGCAGCCGGCGTGCCTCGCTAGTCACTGTGCACCAGAGGCCCGCCGTGAGCGTGGCGGTATCTGGGCTCTACGTCCGGCGAGCTTCGAGCGCATCCAGAATCAGGTCCAGGCCGTAGCTGAACTCGCTCGTGTAGTCGTAGCCCGGCTGGAGGGCGTGGTCGACGATCATCTCCGTGAGGTACGGCAACTGGTCCGCCGGCAGGTGCTCGAGGATGCCGCCGGCCACTTTCTCGACATCGTCCGGCGTCGCCACCGGCAGGTTCGCCTCCTGGAGGACGAACCCGCCGATGTAGCTGTCGACGAGCGAGACAGCGTGCGCGGCCATCGGCAGCGTGAACCCCGCCTCCCGGAGGACACCGAGGACGGCGTCGTGGTGGCGTAGCGTCGCCGGCCCCGGGTTGCGACGGGAGTCCATGAGGCCGAGAGCCCAGCTGTGCTGCGACAGGACCACACGCGCGGAGCAAGCGCGCTCACGGATCGCGTCGCGCCAATCGTCGCACTCGGCACCGGGTAGCTCGATCGCCGCGAACACCACGTCGACCACGCCGTCGAGGATCGCGTCCTTGTTCGGTACGTGGTGGTAGAGCGACATCGCCTCCACGCCCAGTTCCTGCGCCACCCGTCGCATCGTGATCGCCTCTACGCCGCCGCGATCCGCGACCCGGATCGCGGCTTCCAGCACGCGACCTCTGCTGAGCGGTTGCCGTGGCGGTAGCGGTGGTGGTGACAAGAAGGCTCCAGGGTGCGGGCGTGTTGACAACCTTACATGTGTAAGCGATCCTTACAGGCGTAAGGCGCGCCCCCGCCGGGGCGAAGGAGATGAAGGAGGCCCTGATGCCGATGCCGAGATGGTGGGGGCACGTAAACAAGCGGGTGTTCAACCCTCGCGCGATCGCGAGCGGGAGGTGGCCGGTGCTGACTCACGTCGGTCGCACCTCTGGCGCGACGTACCGCACGCCGCTCGATGCGCATCCTGTCGACGGCGGCTACCTGTTCGTTCTGGTGTATGGATCGGGCTCGGACTGGGTGCAGAACGTCCTGGCGGCCGGCGGTACGCGGCTCCGGGTCGACGGGAGGGAGATGGAACTCGTCGCCCCACGCCTCGTCGGGGAAGACGAGGCGTTCCAGGCCCTCTCCGATGAGGTGTCACGCCCACCGAGGCTGCTCCGCATCACCGAGTTCCTTCGTATGGACCTGGTCGCAGGCTGACGATCGGCGTGTCGGTGTGTCGCAAGGGAACTAATAGACCTTTGGCGGCCCGGCCGCCGTCAGCCGTTGCCGGTGCGGCGGGTCTGTTCCTCCGCGACCGCCGCGGCGACCGTGCTCAGCTCGTCGTCGGACAGTTGGGTGAGGTCCGCCAGCGCTTCGGTGCTCGCCGGGTCACTGACGATGGCGCGGACGTTCTTCTGCAGCTCGACCAGCCGGGTGATGATCGACTGATCGCCCTGCGTCGGGTGCTCGATCTGACCCTGGTTGTTCTTGAAGATCGCGTTGTAGATGCTGAACAACGCGTTGCGCTCCTGGGCGTCCAAGATCTCCTCCAGAGGTGCGTACTCTTCGTTGACGTCGCAGGTGGTTCCGTTGAGCACGACGGTCGTTGGGGCGCGGTTGCGCTGCCAGAAGTTGACCCACTGCGCGTCCGCCGCGGACGGTTCTGAGCCGCACCGCCAATGCCAGCCGACGGCCCCGCCGGCGTGCACTGCCTGCGAGGTCTCCGAGAATCCGTAGAAACCGGCCCGGGTGCGGCCGAGCACCGAGGCGAACCCGGCGGCGTACCGCACGGAGTCTTGAATCTGCTGCGCAGAACCGGCATGCGCGTCCGCGGCGCAGGCAATCCCCACCGAGTCCGGAATCCCCTCCCGGCGCGCATGGTTGACGGCGGCGATCGCCGCCGTGCGCCCGGCCTCGAAGTCGTCCGCCGAGCCCCACGCGTCGTCGGTGCCCGCCTGGGCGACCAACAACACCCTGAGTCCGTGCGCCACGTAGTCCTGGTACTCGGCGCCGTCGATGTGCTTCCACGCCCCACCGAGTCCGATGTAGCGCAGCACGCCGACATAGCCGTTCGCCCTGATCGTCGCGGCTCCGGGCGGACTCCCGGAGAAATCCAGCCAACGAGCCATGTGATCACCTCACCAACAGTGTCCGGTCAAGAATCGAGAATGGACTCGACCGCGGCCACTGCACACCGCTGATCGGGTGCTCACGTTGCGCATCGACACTCGGTGACCGGCCACGACCGGTCCCGTCGAGCGGGTCACTACTATCAGGCGATGTCTCCGGTATCCCGTGGCCGTAAGCCGAAGAAGCCCAAGAAGCGTGGGCGCACTCAGCGGTTATCCCCCGTCGCGGTGGGTCGAGGGCCTGCTGTGCCCGCCGCGGTCCAACCGACGCGGTCGGCCTGGTTCGACTCGGCGATCAAGACCGTTCTCGACGGTGCCGGTTCGCTCGACGCGGCGGGTGGTCCTCGGGAGCTTGAACAGCGGACGGCCGAACTGCTGGGCGCCGAGATTCATCGGATCCTCCAAGAAGAGCGCGACGGACTCTGGTTCGCCGAGTGGTTCGAGGAACTCGTCGCCGAGGCGGCTGCCCGGGTGGTGGAAGAGGCCGGTGTGGGGACGTCGGCGTTCCGGTTGTTGCACGGACTGACAGCCATCGGCACACCCGCGCTCGCGTCGACAGCGTCCGCGGCCTGCCGGCGAGTGCGAAAGCTGCTGACGAACCCCGGCGACCTGCCGGAATGGCTGGACGATCTTTCCGCGGTGGCGGCGACCGGTGAGGTGTTCCGGATGCGCGACGCCTACGGGACCCGCTTCGCCGTGCTCGCCGGCTTCACGTACGGGCACGGTCGCGAGCCGTCGGTGTTCCTGTTCGACATCGACGCGTCCGGGTTCGTGAAGCTGACCGGCGCGGGGGTCTTCGACGACGTAGACCAGGCGGCCGCCGCATGGCTGGCCGCGATTGGCGACACTGCCGGCGAGACCGCGCCCCAACCGGTTGTGGACCCGCGCGAACTGCTGTGCCTCGTGCACTGTGCCATCGGTGACGAGTTGATCATGGGCGACGAGTCTCGCATTGTGACGGACAACTGGTTCCGTGCCCACCGTCGGCGCGATGATCTCGCCAAGGCGCTGCGTCGGCGTGACATGCCGCTGCCCGCCGTGGAATCGCTGTACGACGACGTTGACATCACTCCGATGACCAACGGGTTCACCTCGTGGTACGCCGACAAGCACGGCAACCGGCCCGAGGCTGAGGCACTCGCCGAGTTCGCGGCGGAATGGATGGAAGGCCGTCTGCCGGAGACCTGGTACGCGGTCTCGCCGGAGCGAGTCAGGTTCCAGCGCGGGTTGCTCAGCGACTGGGTACCGGACGACCCGATCACCCTCGGTGCGACGTCGTTGCTGCCCGACTGGGTGATGTGGTTGGGCGAGCGAGCCGGCCTGCCGGAACACCTTCGTGCGCGCGTCGCCGCGGCCACGCGCTGAACCGACTGAGGACAAGACATGTCGTTCGCCACCTACCTGTCCAATGTGGACAATGACGCGTTGGTTCGGCTGCTCGGCGCGCGTCCCGACGTGTGTGCGGAACCCGTGCCACGTGGGTTCACGCAGCTGGCGCAGCGGCTCTGTGGACCGGACTCGCTCGTCGCCGCGCTGCGGGCCCTGAACCGGGACGCGCTGGCCGTGGGGCAGGCGATCGCGGTACTCGGCGAGTCGGCGACCGTCCCCGCCGTAGCGCGGTTGCTCGACGCGCCGGAACAGGCGGTGCACGACGAGGTGGCCGGGTTGTGCGACGTCGGGCTCGCGTGGACCGAGTCGGTGGCGCTGCACCTGCCAGAACGGCTGGCGGACCACTGGACCGCCGAGATCGGCGGCGGCCGACCGGTGGCGAAGGTGGCCGCGACGGTGCTGGCCGACGAGCTTCGCGTCGCGGTGTCGGCGTTCGGGGTCGCGGCGGACGGGTTGCGCAAGCCCGAACTGATCGCACGACTGGCCGAGGCGATGGCCGACCCGCGGCGGCTGGTCAAGGTGCTCGCCGAGCTACCCGCGCCGGCACGCGTACGGCTGGAGGAGCTGCGCCTCGGCGGGTTCGGGATCATGTTCGGCTTCGTGGATCCGGGCCGGCGTGCCGACCCGACCGAGGTGCTGGCGCAGGCGGGACTGGTGCTGCATCCGAACCGGCGGCCGGAGGTGCCGCGTGAGGTGGCGGTCGCGGCATGGCTGGCCGAGAACACGATGGGGCTGACCGGGCGGCCGAAGATAGCCGCTGCGACGGTGGCCGCGGAAGAGACGCGACCGACCACGCAGGCCGCGGCGCGGGAGGCGGTGCGAGTGCTGTCCACGCTCCTCGACGAGGCCGGCCGAGCCCCCATCACCGCCTTGAAGAAGGGGGGCGTCGGCCCGCGGGAACGCGGCAGGCTGGGTAAGAAACTCGCGATTCCCGACGACGTGCTGACGTTGTGGATCGACCTCGCCTACGCGGCCGGTCTGCTGGGTGAGACGGACAACGGCTACGCGCCGACCGACGCCTACCCAGAGTGGCGTGCTGCCGAGCCGAGCCGTCAGTGGGCCGTCGCGGCCGCCGCGTGGCACGCGCTCGAACATGCCCCGTTGATGCGGGAGATCGACGGCGACAAGGAGCTGCCGCCGCCCTTGCCGCTGATGTCTGCGGCGGGGGCGATGCGGCGTGCGACGCTGCGGGCGGCCCGCGACGGGCTGTCGGTGCGTGGTGTCGGCGCGGAGATCGACTGGTTCTTCCCCCTGCACGGCTACGAGCGGCCGGCACGTGACGCGAAGATCGCCGCCGCGGTCCGGGAGGCCGAGCTGCTGGGGGTGGTCGCGGGCGATCGGGTGTCCGAGCTCGGCGAACAGTTGCTGGCGGCGATCGACGCGGACGCGGACACCGTGGCGGACACCGCCCGGCGCTGCGCCGCGCTGCTGCCCGAGGCCGAGTGCGGGGTCATCCTGCAGTCCGATCTCACCGCGGTGGTCTCGGGGCAGCCGAGTGCCGCCGTGTCGCGGCTGCTCACGGCCGCGGCCGTCATCGAGGCTCTGGGCAACGCCGCGGTCTGGCGGTTCTCCCCGGCCAGCGTCCGGGCGGCGCTCGACGCCGGCTGGACCGGGCCGGAGCTGCTGGCCGAACTGGCCGCGGTCGCCGACCGGGCCCTGCCACAGCCGCTCGAGTACCTGATCACCGACGCCGCCCGCCGGCACGGCCACGTGCGGGTGCGGCAGACCCGGTCGTGTGTCGTCGCCGACGAGGCGCTGGCCACCGAGATCCTCAACACCCGGTCGTTGGCCAAGCTCGGGCTCGCGCGGCTCGCACCCACGGTGCTGTCCAGCCCGGCCGAGTCAGGGCGGGTGCTCGAACTGCTGCGCGCGGCCGGCATGGCACCGGTGGCCGAGGACCCGTCCGGGGCGATCGTCGTCGAGCACCGCCAGGAGCACCGGGCCGAAACCGACGCGATCGCCGACGTGCGGCCGAGGACACGGCTCGCCGCGGCCGAACTGGCGCAGCGGCTCGCGACCGACCCCAACGGCGACCACGACGCGCCGGCCGGTGACACCGTCGAGGTGCTCCTACAACTCAACCCGCGGCTCGACGACGCCGAGCTCGCACTGCTGAGCTTCGCGGTGATCAACCACCACGACGTGCTGATCTCTTACCACGACAAGAACGGCGGCCACTCCATCCGCCAGATCCGCCCCATCCGGATCTACGGCCGGTGGCTGGAGGCGTACTGCTACCTGCGCGGCGCGGACCGCGAGTTCACCATCGCCAACATTGAGTCGGTCGCGCCCGCACGCTGACACCCGCGAGAATCGAGGTGCTGGACGGCCCCCGGGGTGCGGACTGGCTCACCCGACATGATCCGGTGTGGAACCACCACATCCGCGGCCCGGTGCGGTTCTGATCCCTCGACAGCCCCGACGACGTGTTGCGGGCACTGTCCGAGCGACGGTTCGCCGACCGGAGAACGAACTGTTGCTGTGAAGGTCGCGTTCGCGACACCGGCGATGCCGTGAAAGGCGCGTTGGGGTCACTCAACGTCCCTAACGCGCCTTTCGCGGCACGGCTCATGTCCCTAACGCGCCGTTCGCGGCGCTGGCCGCCGCGGAAGACGACGACAGCCACCGTCGCTTGCCACGAACGGTCTCACCTGCACGCGACCTTCACGAATCAATCATCTAGCCCGTGACGTGGTGCAGCAGCGCGGTCAGGCCGTTCGTGGAAGTTCCAGCGTGGCGGTATCCGGGTTCTTGCTGTCACGTAAGGCAAATCGATCGGCGGGCAGCAGCGCGGCCTCCACACAGTTGCCGCCACCGGTGCCGCCGCTGCCGGAGAAGCTGCTCTTGCGCCAGGCAAAGGCGCGCTTGGGAGCCATGGGCGTTCCTTCCGGTCGGGGACCTACCCGACAGTCTCCCCGGCCACCTTGATCACGTCCAGCGACTTGGCCGGCGACAGCGCGCGATCGGTGAGGATGCCCCACTTCTCCACCAACTCCCGCACGTGCGCGCGGTCCTCGATGTACATCGCGCCACCTGGGCTCTCCGCGTAGCCGAAGTCAGGAATCGGCTCGGGGAGCGTGAGGATCGAGAACGATCCGTCTACGGCCGGCGTCGCACCGATCGACCGAGGCAGTACCTGCAGGGTGATGTGCGCCGACTCGGCCGCGTCAACCAGCTTGGCTAGCTGGCCGCGCAGCACCGACGGCGTGCCGACCGGTCTGGTGAGGATTGGCTCGTCGAGAATCACGTGGTAGCGCAACGGTTTCGGCCGGTTCAGGACCCGCTGGCGAGCCATCCGGGCGAGGACCCGGCGCTCGGCCACCTCGAAGTCCAGGCCCGGGGCTCCGCCGTTCACCAGCGCTCGGGTGTAATCCGGCGTCTGGAGCAGGCCGGGGACGACGAGAGTCTCCAGTTGGCGCACCGCGAGCAGGGTGGCTTCGACATGGAGAAGCTGTTGGAAGTCCTCCGGGAGGTCCTTGCGGATCGCCAGCCAGTAGCCGCGCTCGCCCGCCCGCGCGGACAGGCCCATGATCCACTCGCGAGTGTTCGCGTCGGTCACCTCGTAGGCGTCAAGCAGGCGCTCCACGTCGAACGACTTGACACCCTGCTGCCGGTTCTCGATCCGGCTGATCTTCGACGACGACCACTTGCCGCCGATCTTCTCCAGCCGTTTGACCACGTCGTCCATCGACCAGCCGTGCTGTTCACGGAGCTGACGCAAGGTCTCGGTGAGCTGCCAGCGCCGCACGGTCGCCGTGACCACCCACTCGTTCTCCTCGGACATCGATACCCCCGTTCGAGTGAAAAACGGGATTCCCGCTTTTCAGTCTATGTGCTGATGAGCCACTGTACATCACGACAGGTGAGCGATCGAGCACGGGGAGTCCGCCATGAGCACAGGTGAGAACGAGGCCGAGTTCACCGAACTCGTCGCCGAGATGGTCTCCGACGCGGCGCCGCGGCTGTTCGCCGTGGTCCAGGAGCTGGGCGAGCGGGAGGACGGCCGGATCGCCGCGTGGGGCATGGCGTTCGCGGACCGCACCGACGTGCTGCGCTGCGGCGGTGGTTCGTGGCTGAGCGTCAGCTCGCCGGACCGCGCCTGCTGGCTGCTCGGCCGAGGTCCGGACATCACCGCACGGCTGGTCTGGGTCACGCCACCCACCCCGAGGTAACGACATGCTTCGAACTGCTGGGTGAGCACTCGACGTGAACGAGCTGACATGGCTGCGCGGCTACTTCACCGGCCGCCTGCACGCGGTCTCCCGCAATGCCGACCGGATGGTCTTCCACGGAGTGCCGATCGCCTGGTCGAGGTGCGGCCGGGCCACAATGATCGACTCCGACCCCGGTCCTGGATGGTCGGTGCCGTGCGACCGGTGTGTGTATCTGGCCGGCCCGCCTCCGGTGTCAGCGGGGCAGTGAACGGGCCATCCGAACCAGGTGTCGGACAAGGTCTTTCCGAGCAGCCGACTCCACCCGCACCTGGTCTCGCTCCGCGGCGTCGCTGATCAGCGCGACCAGCCGCTCGGCGAGCCGGCGGGACATGGCCGATGCCCTGAAGGACCCCTTCATGTCACTCAACGACATGAAGGGGTCCTTCAGGGCATTAGCTGACGTCTCGAAAGCGCCCCGCCGAGGAGCAGCCGCCACCTCGACTGCGCGGCGAGGCCCAGCCAACCGATGCGGCCGCGCCGTGCGGGCCTCGCGGGAGTGCGGTGCGCACGCGAACCCGCGCGCGGCGCCGATGCCGCTCGGGTTACACCAAAGTGGACAGTGAGTGTTCGCTGGCGGCGATGAGCACCCGCTTGGCCGACTCGCGGGAACGTGCGTCGCACATGACGATCTCGACGTCGTGGCTCAGCACCAGCGCCTCGCGCACCTCGTCCCGTGTGTGCCGGCGCGCGCCGTCGAACTCGTTTACCGCCACGAGGAAGGGCATGCCGCGCGACTCGAAGTAGTCGACCGAGGAGAAGCCGTCGGCGAGACGTTGCGTGTCGACCAGCACGATCGCGGCGATGGCGCCCTGGACGATGTCGTCCCACATGAACCAGAAGCGGTGCTGTCCCGGCGTGCCGAAGACATACAGGACAAGGTCTTCCGCGAGCGTGATGCGGCCGAAGTCCATCGCCACCGTCGTGGACAGCTTGCCCGGCGTCGACACCGACAGCGCGTCGACGCCGACGCCCGCGGTGGTCATCAGCGCCTCGGTGCGTATCGGCGGAATCTCGGACATGGCGCCGACGAACGTCGTCTTCCCGACGCCGAACCCGCCCGCGACCACGATCTTCGCCGACGTGATCCGGCGGTGCGCAATGCTACTTCGCCCGTAGTCCACTGAGGACCCTCTCGATCAGGTCGCGCCGTTCCGCGTCGTCCGCGTCGTAGGTGAGCGTCGCCTGCACGGTCACCAGCCCCTCCGCGAGCAGGTCCGCGACGAGCACCCGCGCGACACCGAGCGGCACCGTGAGGTGCGCCGCGAGCTCGGCCACCGACCTCGGCTGCAGGCACAGCTGAGTCACCGTCCACCTGGCACTGGTCAACCGCCGCGGCAGGTCCCGCCCGTCCGCCGTGGTCACGACCCTCGCCTCGACCGCCAGCTCGACGCTCGGCTCGGTGCGCCCGTCGGTCCACGAGTACGGGCGGGCCAGCGCCGGTGGTGGCCCGCCGTGGTCGTCGACGTCGCTCATCAGCGTCGCTCGGTGTCCCCGCGAACCGGTGTGTCGACCATGCGACCGACCCGGTCGACTAGCAGCGTCATCTCGTAGCCGACCAGGCCGATGTCGCATCCCGCCGCGGCGATGACGGCGAGGTGTGAGCCGTCGCCGACGCTCATCAGCAGCAGGAACCCGTGTTCCATCTCGATCACCGACTGGACGACGCGGCCCGCCGTGAACAGCTGGGCCGCACCGACCGTGAGGCTCGTCAGACCGGCGGTCAACGCGGACATCTGGTCGGCGCGGTCGCGGGGCATCGCGTCGCTCGCGGCGACCAGCAGGCCGTCCGCGGACACGAGCACCGCGTGCGCCACCCCCGGCACCTCCTTGGTGAACGCGGAAACCAGCCAGCCGAGTGACGGCTCCGTCGCCGTCGTACCCTCTGTCGTCATCAAGCCCTCCCTCATGTCGCACCGCCGTCTGATGACCCCGACTCGTCCCTGGCACGTCGGGCGGCGCGCACGCCGTCGTAGTGCCGGGACAGGTTCGTCCTGATCGACTCGGGATCCCGGAAGGCGCGGGACTCGTCCGGCGCCCGCTCGGCGGGAACGGCTCTGGAGGCCGGAGTGCGGACCGGCAGTCCGGCCGCGGTCGTCCCGGCGGACTGGCGGGCGGGCTGCCTGGCGGGCTGCGTGGCGGGCTGCGTGGCGACCGCGGGCTCCGCGGCCTTCGGCACCGACACGGCCGGCGTCAGCCACTTGCCGGACCCGTCCCCGTTGCCGGCCGGCTTGTCCATCTCGATGAACCAGCTCGACGTGCCGGGGGCGACCACCGCGGCCGGCCACGCCTCGACCGCCGGCGGCGCCGCGATCGCCGCCCTGGCCACGGGCGCCTCGACGACGATGGCCATGGTCTCGGCCGCGGTGCCGGCGACCACCAGTGCGCCCGGCAGGTGGATGCTCGCGGTGATGCCCGCCTGCGAAGGGGTGTCGAACGTCGGCCGCAGCCGAACCGTCACACCGTGCCGCGCCGCGAGCCTGCTGATCACGAACAGTCCCATGCGGCGCGTGGTCTCCGGGCCGACGGCGTCGGTCGCCGCGAGCCGCTCGTTCGCCGCGGCCACGTCGTCCGGCGCCATGCCGAGCCCGGCGTCGACGACCTCGAACAGCAGCCCGCCGTCGCTGCCGCGGTCCGCGGACAGCACCACCTTGCGGTCCGGCGGCGAGTAGCGGGTCGCGTTCTCCAGCAGCTCGGAGAGGATGTGGACCACGTCGGCGGCCGCGGCGGCGCGGACCGAGGCGTTCGGGGCGTGCCCGAGGCTGATCCGCCGGTAGTCGTCGACCTCGGAGGTCGCGGCGCGCAGCACCTGGACGACCGTGACCGGCGTGCGGTCCCGCCGCGCCGGCGAGCCGCCGGCGAGGACCTGGAGGTTCTCCCCGTTGCGCCGCAACCGGGTCGCGAGGTGGTCGAGCCGGAACAGGCCCGCGAGGCGGCGCGGCTCCTGCTCGTCGGCCTCCAGGCTCTCGATGACCTCGAGCTGCGACTCGACCAGCGTCTGGCTGCGTCGGGACAGCGTCATGAACATCTCGCTGACCTGACGGCGTAGCTCGGCCTGCTCACCGGCGAGGCGCACCGCCTGGACGTGCATGTCGTCGAACGCCCGCGCCAGCTGGCCGATCTCCTCGGTGGTGTGCACCGGAACCGGCTGGACCGACGTCCAGTCGACCGGCTCGCCGGCACGCACCCGCTCGACGGTCGTCGGCAGCTGGTGCTGCGCGGCGTCGAGTGCGGCGGACCGCAGGCGGCGCACCGGCGACACCAGCGAGCGGCCGACGAGCAGCGCCACCGCGAGCGCGGTCAGGAGGGCGGCGAGCACGATGGCCGAGTCGCGCAGCGCGTCGGCACGCGCGTCGTTCGTGCGCGCGGAGAGCATGCCGCCCATCGAGTCGACGAGACCCGAGGACAGCTCACGCATGCGCGTCGACTCGGCCCGCAGGTCGGGCAGGAGGGCGCGCAGGTCCACGGTCTGCGTGCCGAGCTCGGCGACCTGCAGCGTGGCGCGGCGGGCCGCCGCCGACTCGGTCGCGTCGGCGAACGCGTCGGCGGACGCGCGTGGCAGGTCGAGCTGGAGCTGCTCGCCGCGCACCGCCTCCTCGGCGGCGTGCTGCTGGGCGGCGACCGCGATCGTCCGGTCCCCCGGCCCGTTGGCGGACTGGATCAACGCGGTCTCGGCGGCGAGCGCGGAACGCAGCAGCAGCAAGGAACGCACGGAGGTGGACATCTCGTCGAGGTCGCCGCTCTGCGCCACCTCGACGACGCCGGGCACCAGTTCGGTGAGGCCGTTGACGACCTCCTGGTACGCGGCGAGGTCGGTCACCGGGTCGCCGACGTCGTTGCTCGTCTGGACGCGGACCGCGCTCAGCCGCCCGAGCGAGTTGCTGAGGATGCGGTCGACGTCGGCGGGCAGGCGCGCGGAGTCCACGGCGTCGCGCACCTTCACCACCTGGTCGTCGACCGCGGCTCGCCGCGCGGCCAGCTCGGGACGCTTGGTCCGGTCGTTCGTCACCGCGACGACCATCTCGTCGACCACCAGGTCAGCGAGGGCGACCGACTCGCCGAGCACGACCATCTGGTCCCGCACCGTGCTCAGCCGGTTGGCGTCGTCGAGCCGGGACTGCACCCGCGCACCACCGAGCACGAGCGCGATGATGGCCGGCAGGGCCAACACCGCCGCGACCTTCGCGCGCAGGTTCCAGTTGTCGATCCGCCATCTGGTGGGAGTCTGCTTGCCTGTCTCCGGCACCGCGCTTCCCATCAGAACTTCCGCCTAACTCGAACCTTGCCGCGAGCACAAAAGTGAGTTCGCCGAACACCGACGCGGGGCGTGTTTCCCCGGTCGGACCGCCAGACCAGGACTGAAACCGAAGCACGGGTGCCATGTCAAGCGATGGCGCACAGGTCGGACTACATCGATCGAATTAGGGACTTTGTACCCTGAACGCGCTACTCCGTTTGCAGTATGACCCGGGTTCCGGGCCTGCAAGTTGCATCAGCGGACCAGGGCGGAGTCCCAGCCGCGAACACCGAACTGCTGGCCGTCCCGATATGCGTGTATCCCGGCGGCGGGATAGTCGATGAGCTCCGGCAGCGCGGACAAATCGAACCAGCCGACGGCGGAGCATTTGTCCGGCTCACGGTTGACGGGTTCGCCGTCCCAGCGCCGCGTCTCGAAGAACACGCCGAGGCGGGGCTCCGGACCGCTGCCGTTGACGTGCAGCGTGTGCACGTGGCGCAGGTCGGCGGCACGGACCACGACCCCGACCTCCTCGTGGGCCTCGCGGACCGCCGCGTCCGGCAGCGACTCCCCCGCGTCGAGCTTCCCCGACGGGAGGTGCCACAAGCCGTCGAAGGCGGGGTTGGTGTCGCGACGCCTGGTGAGCAGCACCTGACCGTCCCGCACCAGGAGCAGGTGGACGTCGATCAGGTGCCGGTCTGCCATGCGGGGAGCCTACCGACGCGGACCGCTCGTGGCCGGCAGGCCGTCCCTTGTCAAAACACCGGTGTCGGGGAATGCTCCAGACGCGACTAGTTGTCCTGGGGCGACATGGCGGACGGACACGCGCGGCTCGCGGTCCACCGGACCGTGGTGGTCGTCGACGTCGAGAAGTACGGCGATCCCGGCCGGACCGACCGGGATCGGCTCGCGGTGCGAACCGGCCTCTACGCCGCGCTGATCCGGGCCTTCCACCGCGCGGGCGCGCAGTGGGCGAGCTGCTACCACGACGACTGTGGCGACGGCGTGCTCGTCCTGGTCCCGCCGGACGTGCCCAAGAGCATCTTCGCCGGACCGCTGCTCATCGAGCTCGCCGACGCCCTGCGTGAGCACAACGCGGAACATCCGGAGCCGCAACGAATCCGACTGCGGATGGTCCTGCACGCCGGCGAGGTCAGCCACGACGAACACGGCATCGTCGCGACGTCGGTCAACGTCGCCTTCCGGCTCATCGAGGCGCGGGAGCTCAGGAACTCGTTGGCCACGTCGCCCGGCTCGCTGGCGGTCATCGTGTCGTCGTGGTTCTTCGACGAGGTCGTGCGCCACAGTGCCGTCGACGCCGCGTCCTACCGACCGGTCCAGGTCACCGTGAAGGAGACGACGGCCATCGGGTGGATCCACCTCCCGGACGCCCCGTACCCGCCGGACGCCGGGTCCGCCACGCGGTCCGCCGACCCGCCTCAGCAGTTGCCGGCGGGACCGGCGCACTTCACCGGTCGCACCGCCGAACTGGTCGAGCTGTCCGCCGCGTTGACGGATCAGGAGGACGGACCACTTCTCCGGGTGATCACCGGGGTCGCCGGGGTGGGAAAGACGGCGTTGGCGCTGCACTGGCTGAACGAGAACCGCCACCGGTTCCCCGACGGCACGTTCCACCTGGATCTGCAGGCGTTCGCGCCGGGTGGGCCCCGGTCGCCGGAGGAGGCGCTGGACCACCTGCTCCGCAGCCTGGGCGTCGACCCCGACCGGATCCCAGCGAAGCGGAGCGAGATGGCCGCCCTGTTCCGGTCCGCGACCGCCGGCAGGTCCCTCGCGGTGCTCCTGGACGACGCGTCGTCCGCTGAGCAGGTACGACCGCTGTTGCCTGGCGCGGGCCGCAGCCTCGTCGTCGTCACCTCCCGCCACCGGTTGACGGGACTGGTCACGGAAGGCGCGGCGTTCGTGCCCCTCGCGACGCTCGGCCACGCGGTCGCGCTGCGGCTGCTGGCCGCGCTGGTCAGCACCGAACGGATCCAGGCCGAACGCGAACGGGCGGACGAACTGGCCGACCTCTGCGGGGGCCTGCCACTGGCGATCTGCATCGGCGCCGCACAGCTCGCCCTGCGACCGCACTGGCTGCTCGAACATCTCATCTCGAGGCTCACCGACATCCGCACCAGGCTCGATCGCCTTTCGGTGCGCGACGACCGCTCCGTACAGGTGGTGCTCAACATGTCCTACCAAGCCCTGTCGACCGACGCAGCGCGCCTCTACCGGCGGCTCGGGCTGCATCCCGGCGACGACTTCCCGCTCGGCGTCGCGGCCGCCGCCGTCGACGCCTCGGTCGAGGAGGCCAACGACCTTGTCGAGGAGCTCGTGGACGCCTCGCTCGTCGACGAGATCAGCCAGGACCGGTTCAGATTCCACGGCCTGGTCCAGCTGCACGCGCGCGGACTGGCCGAGCGCGAAGAGACCGACGAGGAGCGTCGAGCCGCCGGCACCCGCATGCTCGAGTGGTTCCTGCGGTCGGCCGTGGCGGCGGACCGCATGCTCAGACCCGGCCGCAGGCGACTGCACTACCCGTTCCTGGACAGCCGCACGGAGGCGTCGGTGTTCGCCGACCAGCGGGCGGGGCTGGCCTGGCTGGAGACCGAGCAGAGCAACCTCGTCGCGGTCGTCCGCCGGGCACTGGCCGACGAGGGTTTCGACCTCGCATGGCACGTCTGCGACGCGGCCTGGCCGCTGCGCTACCGCACCCACCACGTCAACATGGTGCGACTGTGCGAGCTCGGCATCGAGGCGGCGACCAGCAGCGGCAACGAGTTCGGCATCGCACGCATGACCTTCCGCCTCGGACTGCTCTTCATGGACGCCGGCGACCACACCAGGTCACGGGATCACCTACTGGCCGCGTTGGCGATGCGCGAGGCGCTCGACGACAGCCGCGGCGTCGGGAGCGTCAAGGAGGGTTTGGGACTGCTCGCCCTCGAAGCCGGCCGGCCGGCCGAGGCCGTCGAGGTGTTGAACGCCGTGCTGCGGGACAACCACGCGGGAGGCGATCCGCGAAGAATCGCCCGGGTGCTGCTCAACCTCGGTCGGGCCTTGCTGGCCGTCGGCGACCTCGACGGCGCGACCACCCGCCTCGACCAGGCACGGCACTGGTTCGCGGAGGTGTCGGACGACGACTCCTACAATGCCGCGCGGCTGGGTCTTATCCTCGGCCAAGCTCATCGGATGCGGCACCGACCCGACCTCGCCGCGACCTACGTCCACTTGAGCATGTCGAGCATGCGCCGTCTCGGCGGCATCTTCGGAGAAGCAGAGGCCCAGGAAGAGTTGGGCCGGATCGCTCACCGTCTGGGTGATTCGACCCGTGCGCGAGAGGCGTACAAGCAGGCCGCATTAGTCTACGAAAAGTTGGGTATGGCAGGACTCGCTCGCGTTCGGAGTCACTCCGAAGAGTAATCGCCGGTAATTCCGAGTGGCCCTGCCCGGCCTATCGCATTGTCGTGCGACCTTACTGATAGTTTGCCGCCAACCTGCTCGTTCGGACCGACCTCGAGGTGGCCACGAGTTGTCCAGAACGATAAGTCGTGACCAGGTCGAAAGCCCTACTACGTTCCGCTTGATGACGGACCATCCCGGTTGGACAGACGATGGTGCCGGCCGAACTCGACGAGCGGTGCGGGCCAACGGCGCGATCTGGCTGCTGACCTATCCCGATCCGACCAGCGTCGTGAATATTCAGAGGTTGGCAGGAGTCGGCCCCGCGCCGACAGTCGATGTATTCACGCCGCCGACACTTCCGAACGCCGAGGAACTGACGCGCGGACTCGCGGCAGCGGGACCGGTCGTTCGAGTGCGCAACGGGGATATCTGGGACAGCCTTGCGACGGGTGTCATCCGGCAGGTCATCAGGGCGGGCCAAGCGCGCCTGCTCTACCTGAGACTGCGTGACACCCATGGCGAACGGGTACGGACGGCGGACGGACCGGTGCGCCTGTTCCCGTCACCGGACGCCGTGCTCGCCTTGTCCGACGCGGAGTTCGCCACGCTCGGACTGTCGTTCAAACGGGAGCCGCTCCGCGCGGCGGCAAAGGCCGTCAGCACGTATGGCGAGAAATGGCTTCGTTCGACGCCGGCGGACCTGCTGATCGAGCTACAGAAGATCGAACGGATCGGACCATGGACGGCGGGCGCCGTCGTCGCCGACCTGACGAACGATTTCAGGCACTATCCCTACGCTGATCTGGCCGTCCGCACCTGGGCCGGCAAACTCGCGCCTGCCATGCGATGGCCCTCCGAAGAGACTCTCTTCGCAAAGAGGTGGCGAGAGTTGGGACGGGACCAGCTCGCCACGCTCACCGCGCTCACTCTCGCGCAAGGAGCACACGTCTGATGGGGCAGCTCATCGCAGGCGCCGACCTTTCCCGGTCGGTGGACGCGATCTTCGTGAACGCCCCGCTGCGCGACTACACGGAACGCCCCCGCGTCAACGACTTCACGCTGCCGGTCCTCGGTCTCGGCTACCTCGCGACGTACGCGGCGAAACGCGGGCTGAACGTCGGAGTGCTCGACGCCGAGGCACACGGTCTGAGCATCGCGGACACCGTGCGGACGATCAATGCGGTGCGGCCGCGCTGGGTCGGTCTCAACCTGCTCGCACCGACCTACGAGCTGAGCGCCCGCATAGCGTCCGGTCTGGACCAGGACATCGCACTGATGCTGGGTGGCCACCAGGCCAAGGCCATGCCGGCGGAGATCCTCCACGACACACGTATGACCCGCTGCGAGGCGCTGGTCATCGGCGAAGGGGAGACCCGGGTCTTCGAACTGCTCGACGACGTCGGCAACCGGTCGAGACTGCCGGGGGTCATGTGGCTCGACGCCGCGCGGGGCGCCGTCGTCACCGGGGTCGGCACCAACGCGGCGCACCACCTGGCACCCGATATCAACGCCCTTCCGTTCGTCGACCGCGAGTTCCTGGCGCAGGATCCGTACCGCATTCCTGGCGAACCGCTCGAGGCGGCAATGGTCGGCGCCAGGGGTTGTCCTTACGACTGCTCGTTCTGCGGCGCCGCGGTGAGTGCCAACCCGGATATCACCATCCGAGTGCGCACGGCGGAGAACATCATGAAGGAGATGTACGAGCTCCGCGGCGTCGGCGTGAAAGCATTCCGTTTCGTCGACGACCTGTTCCTCGGCGCCAACCGGGTCATCAAAACCATGCGGGAGGCGTTCCTCGCCGAAAACGTCGGCGAGTGGGCGGTCTGGGACGCCACGGGGCGTATCAACGTGCTGGACCGGGTCTCCGACGATGTCCTCGACTCACTGGTGAAGTGCGGTCTGCGGGAAGTGGCGCTCGGTATCGAGTCCGGCAGCGAACGCATGCTCGGCCGAATCGACAAACGGATAAGTCCCGAGATGACGATCAGGACCGTGCGGCGGCTCACCGAACGCGGCATCGCCGTCAAGGGGTACTTCATCCTCGGCATGCCGACCGAGACCGCCGAGGAGCTGGACCAGACAGTCGCCCTCGTCCGGCGGCTCTGGGCCGAGGCCGACGCCGCGAAGGGCAGCTTCCGTTCGTCCGTGTTCGAGTTCCGCCCCTACCCGGGCACGGCGGACTGGCACCGGCTGATGGCGACGGGCCGGTACCGTCGGGAGGAGCTGCTCGCCTACACGGCGGTCGACCTCTCGGCCGACGGCTGCCACGAATTCATGCGCGAACGCGACGAATTCAATTTCTCGGTGAACCTCCAGTTCAGCGAGGTGCCGGTGGAATACGTCCGAAAGCGGCTGACCGAGCTCACGCGCGAGCAGTTCGAACGCACGACCGAACGGCGCACCGCCCCACAAAGTGCCGCGACCAGCTGATTTGTCCATCATCTGTCCAATATCCCGCCGGCAACCGGCCCGGTCGGCCGGAATAATCACCGAAGGTTGGCAAAACTAAAGACGTCGGCGATGCTGTTGAGCATGGTCGCCCACCCACGCACCGTCGCCAGGGCCATGCGGCTTTCCGCCGGTCAGATTCTGACGTCGGGGACATTGGACGCCATCCTGCGGGCGGCGCTGCCGAAGAGCAGGAAACCCGCGCCCTTCTTCAGCCACTGCACGGAGTTGTTCTTCGACCTGTCGCGGGTATGTGTCGTCGAGTATTCGGCGGCCGCCCAGATCCTCCTGCTCGGGGACGCGGCCTGCCGCGCCGGCGTCCCCCTGCGCGTCGACCTCCCCGACCCGCTCGCGGGCGACCTCGAACGACCGAACACGTCGCATGTGGTCACGAACGCGGGCCGGCACCGGCGCGGCGTGCTCACGTTTCTCAGAACGATCGGGTTCATCTCGGCGATCCACATGCCGCACCTGCCGGACGCGCGGACACGGATCAACGGCGACCACGGCGACGAGACCAACAGGGGCAGCGTGCTGCCGTTCCACTGGCTCGCCTCGGCGGACCGCCAGACGCTGCACCGGTCCCAGTTGGTCGCGGACACCGTGCGGCGACTCAACGACCTGGGGTGTCCCCTGCATGCGGGACGCGTGTTCATCCACGAGCTGATGGAGAACATCGCCCAGCACGCAAGGGAGGACGACACGCGGCCGGCGCCGCACGCACTCGTCGGTGGCATCTCGCTCGACCCCGACACGTACGGCTGGAAGATGCACGACAAGCAGTTCCCAGAGCTGGTGCGCGCGGCGGCGGCGGCCGGTTCGCCGGTGTTGCGGCTCATCGTCGGTGACTCCGGCGCGGGGTTGGCCAACCGGCTCGGGCCGCACCTGCCCCAGACCGAATGGAGCGAGATCCCGGCCGGCCATGACACCTGGCTCACCAACTCGGAGTCGGCGACCATCTGGTCGCTGACCCGCTCGTCGACGAGCGACCCCACCAGGGGCGCCTCCCGGCGCGACGGCACCGGCCTGTGGCAGGTGCGCCAGGCGGTCCGCCAGTGCGGCGGCGGCCTGCTGGTGCGCAGTGCCGACGCGTTCGCGGGCCTCGAGCTCAGCGAACGAGCCGCGGAACTGCGGCGACTGCCGCACCGGGCCCACACGGTCGGCACGCTCGTGGACATCTCGGTCCTGCCGAGGGGTAGCCGGCACGGCCACCCGGCCGCCGCCAACGGCGGGCCGGCGCAGCTCGGGTTCGAATGGTCACGCGTCACCGCGGACGACCCGTCGTTGGCGCGCCTCCACGCCACGGCGCACCGTGCGCACGACGGCACCGAGTCACCCGGGCTGATCCTCACTCTCGAAAGCGGCTCCGCGCAGCCGATGTCGGGCAGTCGACTTGCGGGGGTCCTCGCGGACGCGGCGCGCATCGCCACCCGATCGGTCGTGGCCGTGCTCGGCGCCGGCGTGCATCCCGACGATCTGCGGACCGCGGTGGACGCCTTCCACCAGCAACCCGACACGGGCGAGCCGTTCCTGCTCATCGACCTGAACGGACACAGCGCGTGGTGCGGCGGCACCCCGTCGGCGCGCGACCTGCTCGACCGCGTCGCCGACGATCCCGCCGGTTCGTTCCCCGCGACGGCCGGTATGTCGGGCGCGGACTCGCACCTCCTGCTCCGCAAGGGGAACGACCTCCAGGTGGCCATCACCGCGACGGAGGTGCTGGACGTCCTTCGTGCTCTCGTCGCGGACCGGTTGCGGGCGCACGTCGAACGAGCGGGTCCGGGTGTCGACCGAGGACGCTTCCGCACCCCGACGCTGCAGGTCACCGATCGGTGGGTCGAGGTGGACACGGTGCTCCGCGACGTCCTCGGCATGGCCACCGCCGGTTTTCTGCTGGCACACCAGATGGTGCGCGACGACGGGCCGATGGCGGCGGGCACCCAGATCCTGCGCGTGGCCACCGCGTCGGCGGAGCTCACCCAGGCCATCGCCAGGAGCGCCGGCATCACCGCCAACGTGGAACTGATCATCGACGAGTTCGACAGCAGCGCGGAACAGCTCCACCACCTCAGGATGGGCAAGAACGTCGTCCTGTGCGCCGACCTGATGCTCACCGAGAACAGCGTCCGCCGCGCGCTCGCGGAGAGCCTCAACTGGGGTGCGACACCCGTCGCCGTCGTCGTGCCGCTGGACGCACGTGAGAACGCGGGTCCGCTCGACAGCATGGAGATACTGAGCATCCGGCTGCCGGTGTGGAGCCTCGCGAGGATCGCGGTGGCCACGCCAACCCACTCCGACCAGCCGCCGGTCGACATCGATCCGGTGCTCCGGTCGATCGGGTCGACCCAGCACCCGGTCGACCCCTACTACGGCTGGGACCGGGACGAGTTCCTCGACGCCGTGACGCTGCTGCCGCGCACGATGAGCCTCGGCCACGTGGGCAGGCCGGCACACCGGCATTTCACCGTGTGCTTCGACGTCGGGCCGCTCCTCGCGGACGAGGACGGCATGCAGCAGCAGTTGATCGACAAGATGGTCGAGGTCGTCGCGGCCTGGCGGTCGGAGACCCGCGGCGCGCGGCCCGACCGGCAGGTCGTCGTCTGCCACCCGGATCGCACCGACGAGAACGCCGGGGTGCTGGCGCTGTTCGTCTGCCAGGCGCTGCGAGCGCGGCTGCCAGGAGACGCCACCGTCACCACCCGGCCGGTCGCCCGCGCCGTACTTGGCTCCCGCTGGGCGTTTCCGGAGTCCCTCGAGACACTGCCGCCGGACGCCGACGTCCTGCTCGTCGACTGGGGCTCCATCGACGCCACGACGGTCGTCCAGATGGTCCGGCTGGTCGCCGAGGCGGGCGCCGGCCGGATCCTGGCCCTCGTGTTGGTGAGCCAACTGCAGGTGCACGACGAACGCGCGTTGACGATGCTCCGGTCGGTCGACGGGACCCGCCGCGACCACGAGGGCCGGCGCACCTCGGTCGACGTGCCGCTCCGGATCCGCTTCCTCACCGCACTCGGCAACTCGGCCACCCCGGTGGGCCGGTGCTCGCTGTGCAACCTGCGCGAGCAGCTCCAGCGCGACCTCGAGGACGGCGACCAGCCGCGCCTCGTCCACGACCACATCGAGGAGCTGATCGAGACCCTCCGCGTGCGCAACAGGGAGGAGGTGGTCGGCGAACCGCTCGACGCCTTCGGCGCGGCGATCGACCGCACACACGTGGCCGCCTACGTCCGGTTGCGGATCAGTCTGCTGTCGGCGATGCGGTTCACCGCGGAACGCCAGCGGGTCGCCGACGAGATCGCCGCGCTCGCCGCGGGCAGCGAACGGGTCGAGCGCGGGGCCGCGATCCGGCTGCTCGCCGCGGAGCGGCACTGGCTGAAGCTCTCGCCCCTGCGCTTCGCGGAATGTCGCGAAGCGTTGGCACGCATGGGTCTCGAGGTCGCCACCGACTCCGACGCGGACGAACGCCTGCGTGTACAGGCGCTGATCGTGCTCGTCACCGCGGCACCGGACATCTTCGTCCGCACGCTGCCCTTCCTGTGGGAGTCGTGCCTGGACCGGCCGACGCTGGTCAAGCATCTGCTGTACCAGCTGACCCGGATCGTGCGCCGCCGCCGGGGCGACGCGCCCGTGCCGCCAGGAGAGCTCCGCAGCCAACTCGTGGCCTGCCGCGCCCTTCTCGACGGACACGACGCCGGTGGGTCGGCACTGCACAGTGAACTGCACTGGCAACTGGCCAGAATGACGTTTCAGGTGGCTCAGGGGCAGCTGGACAACAGGATCGGGACCCGGCAGGCGTGGCGGACGCTGCGTGAGCACTATCTCGACCGGCTCCGGCGGCACAGCGACGCCGAGTCGGCGATGACTCGGCTTCTGTTGCTGCTGGACGATCTTGACCACATGGACGACGCCTTCTGGGCCGTCGTCCAGCGGAGCTGGAACACGGTCGAGTCGTTCCTCTACACCTATCTCCTGCCGTTCCTGACGCCGCTGTCGAGCGTGCTGTCCGGCCCGTTCGCCGAGGAGCACTTCGACACAGACAAGCGGCGCTGCCTGGAAAGCCTGTCGTCCCAAGGCTCCGTGCGGTACCTGACACAGCTCGACAACGAGCTCCTCGAACTCCGCGAGTTCCGCACCCACGGCACCGAGCTCGCGAGAGCCGCGCTCGTGGAGAAGGTGCGGGTCCTGTACCGAACCGTGCTCACCGCGGGACCGGGACCGACCGGGCGCGAAGAGGAGAGCCTGGCGGTCTTCCTCGGTCGCTGCCCGACGTTTCTGCTGAAGACGCTACGTGCCTGCGTCGACGACCCGGCGATCGCGCGGCTGCCGCTGCGGGTCCAGATCGTCGCGGACGGGTCGGACGTCGCGGTCTTCTGCCCGGACGAGCTGCTGAGCAACGCACTCACCCACCTGCTCGAGAACGCGGGCAGCGCGAAGCACCGCCCGCCCGACGGCGCGGACGCCGTGGTCGACGTCGAGATCACGGTCACCGTGCGGGACGGCGCCGCGCGGGTGGTCGTCCGCAACGAGGGCACGGTCCGGACCAACCCGATCGGCCACGGGATCGCCTCGATCCACCAGAAGCTCCTCGACTTCGACGGCTACCTGGTCCCGGCCGCGCCGACCGGCCGGTGGAGCTACGAGATCGAGCTTCGCCTGCCCGTCTGGGCGGTGGAGCCTTGGAAGGAGTGACGCGATGAGCGGATCGCCGGGCGGCCAACAGATCGAGCTCTTGTTCGTCGATGACGAGGAGGACAACTTCACCGCACTGAGGCAGCGCCTGAGCCAGTGCTTCGAGGACCTCGGCTGCCCGGTACGACTGACCTTCCAAGCGGAGCCGGACGAAGCGTGCCGCATGATCGCGGACCGGCAGACGCCGTATCAGGTGGTCGTCGCCGACCTGCTTTTCGCGCCCGGCGGCGCGGTGCACCGGTCCGATGACGAACTGGACTCCCGCGGCCTGGACGTGATCAAGGACGCGCGCCGCGCCTCTGAGAAGACCGTGATCGTCGCGATCACGTTGGGGCTGCTGAAACAGCCGCAGCTCCAGGACGAGGCGGCCAAGGCCGGCGCGGACATCGTCCGGTTGCGCCCGAGCCTCCACAACAGTCACGGCGGTCCGAAGGGTCTGGTCGACGAGATCTACAACGTGCTGTGCGAGCGAGAGCTTGTCGAGGCAGGGCCCGAGGTCGTCATCGACGACGAACCGGGCATCCAGACCGTCGAGACCGACACCGGCAGGGCGACACTGCGCCTGCTGCTCTCCGACCTGCTGAGCGGACACGACAGCAAGCCGGTGCGCGCCGAGCTGACCTATGTCACCCCGGGGAACACCGGGGCGCACGTCGTCGCCGCCAAGGTCTTGTTCTCCGGCGGGCGGCGCAGGTCCTATCTGATGAAGCTGTCCAAGGACCAGGAGGCGCTCAAGCGCGAGCACCACAACGTGGAATGGGTGTCCGGGCTGTACCGGCCGGACCTGGTCGTGCCGCCCATCTGGAACAGTCGCATGCCGGTCGGCCCGAGGAACAACTGGTCAGCCGTCGTCTACGCGTTCGCGGACGCGGCGGTCCCGTTGCGGGAATGGCTGTCCCGCCCGGACACGACCCCGGCGTCGGTCGACGCGTTCATGGACCAGCTGTTCTTCCACGGCGGACTCGCCGCCGGCTATCAGCAGCGGTACGAGTCGGAGCCGGGGCGCAAACCCGTCGACATGCTCCGCCTCCCGCCGTTTCGCCGCAACCGCCTGCGCACGGCCGTCAAGGAGCTCGCGCCCATGCTGGCGCACCCGATGGCCGGCGCGCTCGCCGACGCGGAGGCGGTCCTCGACGAGCTGGAGCGGTTCTCGCGGACCGGGGCCTTCGGCGGTCTCTCCCGCGACGAGACACCGGGCGACCTGCGGCTCGTGGAGGCGCACGGCGACCTGCACGGCAAGAACATCCTGGTCACCACCACCGGCCGCAGAGGCGGCAGCCCGGCGGTGATCGATCTGGCCGACTTCGGTCAGCATCACTGGGCGGCGGACCTCGCCCGGCTCACCGCGGACATCCTGTTGGAGTGCGTCGACCGCGGTGTCGGATCGACGCTGTGGCAGCGGTTCGCCGCGTGGCGCGCGCTGGCGAGGAGCGTCGGAGGGCTGACGCCGTCGTCCGACGAGTCCAACCCCGCCGCGGCCGCCGCCTTCAGCTGGGTGGCGGAGCGCCGGGTCGAGCTGATGCCGTTGATCGATCACGACACGCATCGTTGGGAATGGCACGTCGCGCTCGCCGAGCAGCTGTTGCGGGGCGCGAGCCGGTCCCGCCATCCGCACCCGAAGCGGGCCCTGGCGCTTGTCGCGGCGTACGACCAGCTCCTACTGGCCAGGGACTCGGTGCCGCGGCCCGGGAAGACCTTCTGATCAGCTGGCGTGCTCCGCGATGGTCACGTGACCAGAGTCGGTGACGCCGCGCTTCCCGGTGGCCCGCGTGATCGGAATCGGCGCGGCGACCCGAACGAGGCCCGTGTGCCGGAGTTCGTCGCGGCGAGAGCGCGTGGCCCGCCAGCGTTCGAGGTTCTCGATGCTGCGCTGGCTCAACTTCACTGCCGCACCTCCCGGTCGGTGTACCGGAAGTTGCCAGAACGGCCGGGGCGCCACGAGTGCTCTTGCGGTCAATGTCCCCTTTCGGCCACCCGGCGCTAGAGCCAGCCGCGCTTGGCCGCCGCCACGCCGGCCGCGAACCGGCTCTCCACCTGCAGCGACTCGAGGATCGCGCTGACGTGTCGGCGGACCGTGCGCACGGCGGTGCCGGTGTGGTGCGCGATGGCCTCGTCGGTCAGGCCGGATGCCAGCAACAGCAACACCTTCTGCCGGGCGGGCGTGAGCTCGTCGGGGATCCGGGCGCCGATGGCCGTCGTGTCCGGCGCCTGCCACAGCGTGTCGAACCACTCGGCGAGCAGTGCGAGCAACGCGGGCGACTGGACGTGCAGCGCGCCTTTCATCCCGCTGCGGTCGATGGTGACCAGGGCGACGGTGTCGTCGACGTGCATCATCTTCACCGGGACCGTCTTGCGGACCCGCGCCTGCTCACCGGCCTGCACGGACTGCTGGATGCTGTGGGAGCCCCAGCGGTCGGACGCGTGCTCGGCGTCGTACAGCATGCGGAACTCGACGCCGGCCGCGATCGCGTCCTCCGGCGGGAGCAGCAGGCCCTCGGTGGTCGGGCTGTCGCCGGACCGGCTGTTGAACGTGGCACGCAGCAGGCGGCGCGGCGACCGGTACAGCCCCGCGGCCAGCCTGGCCATCTCGGTGCGGTCCCGCACGGCGCGGACGTCGTCGCTCTCCAGGTCGCCGTCGGCGAGGCCGCTGGTGGGCGACACGATCGCCGCGAACCGCTCCCACGTCCCGGCCAGGTCCGACTGGAGCGCGGACAGGTGCCGGTGCTGCCGGTCGAGCAGCCTGCGCAACGCGATCGACGGGTGCACGGCACGAACGAACCGGTCGTCGCCGGTGCCGGCGAAGGACAGGACGCCGGCGTCGAGGAGCTCCTTGCCGACGGCCTCGTCGACGTCGAAGCGCCCGTCCCCCGCGCCGACCGGCAGGTGGCCGGCGGCATGCAGCGACTCGTACGCCTCGGCGGCCTCCTCGGAGACCAGCCCCGCGAGCACCTCGGTCCGTGCCTTCTCCGACATCCGCGACCCCCAAGTCGTGACGTGCTCATGGTCCCACGGACCTGCACTCCCGCACGGCCCGCGGCCGATGCCCTGAAGGACCCCTTCATGTCACTCAACGCCCTCAAGGGGTCCTTCATGGCACCGGGTGCTCGGAGGCCGCAGGGCCCGCGGGCGCGGCGGCCCCGGTCGCGCCGAAGCCGAACCGCTTGGGCCGCTCGGCCAGCCCCTCGAACGCGCCCGCCGCGATGAAAGCACGTTGGTCGTGTCGAACGGGGATGAGCTCCTGTTGCGGGTGCTTGCGCCCGCCCTGCGGCGGCACCGCCGCGACCGTGCCCTCGAGGATCTTCAGCAGCGCCTGCTGCACGCCCTCCCCCGACACGTCGCGGGTGATCGACGGGCCGTCCGCGCGCCGGGCGAGGGTGCGTGCCAGGTGCGTCTTGCCGCAGCCGGTCGGGCCGGTCAGCAGGATGTTCGACTTGCCGATCTCCGGCGCGCCGATTCGCTTGTAGTGGTTGTACACCGCGACCGACAGCACCTTCTTCGCGTGCTCCTGGCCGACGACGTACTCGTCCAGGTACGCGTGGATCTCCCTCGGCTTCGGCACCTGAGAGCCGGGCGCCGCCGACGACACCGCGCCCGGCTCGTCGGCGACCAGCTCGGTGCACTCGGCGACACAGCCGTCGCAGATGCTCACGCCGGCCGGGCCCGCGACCAGCCTGCGCACCTGTTGCTGGGATCTGCCGCAGAACGAACAGGTCATGAGCCGAGGTGGACCGGGAGCGCGCTGAGCCGCCAGGTGCCCGGGTCCGGCACACGGACGTCGGCCGGGTCGGCGGCGAGGGTGAGGTCGCTGCGGATCAGCGCCGCGATGGCGACCTCCGTCTGCACGCGGGCGTGGGCAGCGCCGAGGCAGAAGTGCGGGCCGTGGCCGAAGCCGAGCTGGGTGGCCGGCGCGCGGGTGACGTCGAACCGGTCGGGCTCGGGGTACACGCGGGGGTCGCGGTTGACCGCGGCGATGGCGACCGTCACCGGTTCGCCAGCGGACACGACCGTGCCGTGCAGGTCGACGTCCTCGGTGGCGTAGCGCGGGACGGTCAGCAGCTGCGGACCGCACCACCGCATCAGCTCGTCGACCGCGCCCGGCAGCAGCGTCGGGTCCGCGCGCACCATGGCGAGCTGCGCCGGATCGGACCACAGCGCGGCCACCGCGTTCGCGATGAGGTTGGCCGGGGTCTGGCCGGCGAGCACCACGTGCCAGACGAGGGTCACCAACTCGGTGTCGGTGAGCCGGTCCTCGGCACGGACGAGGTCGCCGAGCAGGCCGCTGTCCGGGCGGCGCGCGACCGCGGACTTCGCGCCCTCGATGATCCCCGGGACCGCCTCGCCGAACCGCCTGGCGTCGCCAGACACGAGGATCGCGCCCCACTCGATCCAGTCGTCGCGGTCCGCCGCCGGGATACCGACGAGCTCGCAGATCACCGACATGGGCAACGGCTTCGCGAAGTCGCGAAGCAGGTCCACCGAGCCGGTCGGCACGAGCTTCTCGACGACCGCCTCGACGTTCGGCCGGAACTCCTGCGCACGCCGGGCGGTGAACGCGGGCGCGGCGAGACGGCGCAGCCGCAGGTGGTCCGGCCCGTCCATCTCGGACATGGTCCGCAGGTACGGCTGGTACTCCGCCGGCACCCCGGGGATGCCGACGAAGCTGCCCGACGTGATCGCGAAGCGTTGGTCGGTGAGGAACGTGCGAGCGTCGTCGTGCCTGGTCAGCGCCCACATCGGCATGCCGGGGATCGCCAGCCGGACCACCGGGCCCGCCTCGCGAGCGCGGCCGTAGACGGCGAACGGGTCCCGCAGCACCTCGGGGTCGGTCAGGTCCAGCTCCAGCATGACGCCTCCATATGTTGAGATCATATGATCTCATCATCTGAATGATGAGGTTATCTTGTCAACCATGAGCCGGCTCACGAGAGCGGAGCTGCAGGAGCGCAACCGGGCCCGCGTGCTGGCCGCCGCGCGGGACGAGTTCGCCGAACGCGGCTTCCGGGACGCCAAGATCGACGTGATCGCGGAGCGAGCGGAGCTGACCCGCGGCGCGGTCTACTCGAACTTCCCCGGCAAGCGCGCGCTGTACTTCGCGGTCCTCGCCGACCTGGCGGAGCACGCGCCGGAGCCGCCGCACCCGGGACCGGGCCGCACGACCGGCGACGCGCTCGGCGCGCTGGCCCGCGCGTGGCTGGCGCGGCTGCCACTCGCCGAAAGCACGACGGCGACGGCACGGCTCGGCGTCGACCTGGTGCCCGAGGTGCTGGCCGACGAACGCACGCGGCAGCCGTACGCGCAGCTGATGATGGTGAACGCGGTCCTGCTCGGTCTCGCGCTGGAGCGGCTGCGGCCCGGCGGCCGGCTCGTCCGGGTGGCCGAGACCGTGCTGACGACACTGCACGGCGCGAGCCAGCTCGCCGCGGCCGCGCCCGGGTTCCTCGAGCCGTTCAACGTCGTGAGCGCGTGTGAGCAGCTGGCGTACCTCGACCTCGACGACGGCTGGCCGGAGCTGCCGTTCACCGCCCCGGTCCGCGCGGTCGACGAGCCGTGGGCGCCGCCGGCCGCGCGGGACTCGGTACTCGGCAGGTCCGTCCCGCTCGACGAGGCGGGCGTGGTCGCGGTGCTCGGGCTGAACCGGGCGTCGGCGATCGAGCACGCGGTCCGCGCGGCACCCGACGGCACGACCGTGACCGCCGTGCTGGTCGCCGGCGCGCCCGCCGAGCTGATCCCGCTAGCGCGGCTCGCGATCGCCGAGCTGAGTGGGTGCCTGCGCCAGGCGTTCCCGGTGTCGGCGTGGCCGCGGCTGCGGATCGTGTGCGACGAGACAGGCGCGCTCGCGGCCGCCGCCGGGGTGCCGGCGGTGAGCGACGGGACGGAGGTCGCGGTGCGTGTCACGGGCGGCCGGATCGTGGCACGCGCGGACGGCTACGGCGCCTGCCATGTGGTGACGCAACGCGCTGAACAGCCGCAAGCCCGCCACCCGATCCGGTGATGCCGGCGGCCCGCCGGTGCCGGTGTCAGCTCGCGGTGCCCGCCAGGCGTGCCTCGGCCATGGCGTGCTGCAGCAGTGTCACCAGCACCTGCTTGGTCGACTCACGCTCCCGCGCGTCGCACAGCAGGACCGGGATGTGGTTGTCGATGTCGAGCGCCGCACGGACCTCCTCGGTGCCGTAGCGGTACGCGTTGTCGAAGCAGTTAACGCCGACCACGAACGGCAGGCCGCGGCGCTCGAAGAAGTCGACGGCACCGAAGCAGCTGTCCAGGCGGCGCGTGTCGGCGAGGACGACCGCGCCGATCGCGCCGAGGGCCAGCTCGTCCCACATGAACCAGAACCGGTCCTGCCCCGGCGTGCCGAACAGGTACAGGATCAGGTCCTCGTTGATGGTGATGCGGCCGAAGTCCAGCGCGACCGTGGTCGTGGTCTTCCGCTCGACGCCCGCGAGGTCGTCGACACCCTCGGACGCCTCGGTGATCAGCTCCTCGGTGCGCAGCGGCGGGATCTCGCTGACCGAGCCGACCATGGTGGTCTTGCCGACGCCGAAACCGCCCGCGATGACGAGCTTCGTCGCTCTTTTGGGCTGGACGCCGGAGTGGTCAGAGTTTCCGTATGCCATCGAGGACCGCCTGAAGTACGTGTTGGCTTGGTGGCTCGGACGTCTGCGTCTCGACCGAGCGGAAGATGATGTGCCGCTGGATGATCAGGTCGCTGAGTAGCACCTTCACCACCTGCAGGGGCAGGTCTACCTGCGCGGCGACCTCGACGACCGAGATCGGCTGCTGGCAGGCGTGCAGTATCCGCGCGCACTCCTGGTCAAGGTCGACCTCGGACACCGTGTGCATCGCGACGACGAGTGTGATCAGGTCCAGCCCGAGGGTGGTCGACCGCGTGCGGCCACCGGTCATCGCGTACGGCCGGACCAGGGGCCCGGCGGCCTCGTCGAACCACTCCTCGTCGCCGACCGTCATGGCACTTGGCGTTCCATGACATCTCGGGGCTTGGCGGTCAGCACCGCCCCGACCCGCTTGACCATCATGTTCATCTCGTACGCGACCATGCCCACGTCGGCGGACTCCTCGGCGAGCAGCGCGAGGCAGGCGCCGTGGCCGGCCGCGGTGACGAACAGGAACGCGTGGTCCATCTCGACGAGCGTCTGCCGCACCTGGCCGCCGCCGAAGTGCCGGCCGGTGCCCCTCGCGAGGCTCTGGAACGCCGACGCCACCGCGGAAAGGTGCTCCGCGTCGCCGGTGGACAGGTTGCTGGAACGGCCGATGAGCAGCCCGTCCGCGGAGAGCACCACGGCTCGGTCTACGCCTGCAACGCGCTTGACCAGCTCGTCGAGCAACCAGTCGAGCTCATTCACTGCGGTGTTGGCCATTGCGCGTGCTCCCCAAACTGTCGTCACCGTTCGACTGCTCGCCGGACGCCGGCTCCTCCCGGCCCCGCCTGGTCCCGGCCTGGAACGCGGCGATGCGGCTGCGTGCCTGATCCGGGCTGTCGTCCCGATTGTCCTCCGGCCACGCGACCGGTGACTCGTCCCGCAGCTGCGGCGCCAGGTTCTGCTGGCGGCGACGCTGCGGCAACGGCGGCCTGGCGGGCGCGGCCTGAGCCACCTGCTGCGGTGGTTGCTGTGGCTGCGACGGCTGTTGCCGCTGGTCAGCGGGCCGCGACTCCGGCTGCGGCGGCGGGCCGGCGTGCTTCGGCTCGCCGTTGCGGGACTCGCCGTTGCGCGGCTCGACGTGGCGGGACTCGCGCCGCAGCGGCTGGCTCGGCTCGTGCTCCTCGCCGACCGGGCGCTGCGGGCGGAACAGGTCCTCGCCGGGGCGCGCCTCCACCATCGGCAGCGGCGGCAGGTCGGGCAGGTTGACGGCGCCGGGGATCGTGAGCCGCACGGTCCCGCCCGGTGTCGCCGACGCGGCCGGCAGCTCCACCGGCCGCAGGGTGACCTCGGTCTTCGGTTCGGCGGCGTGCTGGGGCGCCGGCGTCTCCTCCGGCGTGCCGGCGGGCTCCGCGTCCGGGGCCGGCCCGAGCAGCTCGGCCTTGACCAGCACGATCGCCCTGGTGCCGCCGTACGCCGACTCGCGCAGGGTCACCGAGATGCCGTGCCGCGCGGCGAGGCGGGCGACCACGAACAGTCCAAGCCGCGGCTCGCTCGACAGCGCCATGATGCCGAAGTCCGGCGGGTTGCGGAGCATGTCATTCAATTCGTCCGCGCGGGCCGTTTCGATACCGAGACCCTGATCTTCGATCTCGAGGACCACGCCGCGGCCGACGACGTTGCCGCGCACGTCGACCCGCGCGGCGGGCGGCGAGAACGTCGTGGCGTTGTCGATCAGCTCGGCGAGCAGGTGGACGAGGTCGCCGACGACCGGGCCGATCACCGTCAGCGCCGGCAGCTTGGCCATCTTGACCCGCGCGAAGTCCTCGGTCTCCGCTGACGCGCCGCGCACGATCTCGGCGATGCTGACCGGGTTGCGCCAGCGGCGACCCGGCTGGCCGCCGCCGAGGATGATCAGGTTCTCCGCGTTGCGGCGCTGGCGGGTGGTCAGGTGGTCGAGCTGGAACAGCATCTCCAGCTGCTCCGGGTCCTCCTGCCGGCGCTCGGCCTCGTCCAGCGTCTTGAGCTGGCGGTGCACGATCACCTGCGCGCGGTGGGCGATGTTGAGGAACACCTTGTTGGTGCCCTCGCGGGTCTTCGCCTCCTGCACGGCCGCGGCGAGTGCGGTCTGCTGCGCCTTGTTGAACGCGTCGGCGACCTCGCCGATCTCGTCCGCGCCGTAGTCCCGCAGCCGCGCCTCGTCGACGTTGACGTCCGCGCCGGTCCGGACCTTCTCGACCAGCGCGGGCAGCCGCTTCTCGGCCAGCTCGAGGGTCTCGGTGCGGAGTCGGGTGAGGCGCTCGATGAGCCGGCGGGACAGGCGCAGGGCGAACAGGAACACGCCGATCGCGAGTGCGAGCACCAGCACGCCCGCGATGATCGACCGGATCAGCGTGCCGTCGACCTTCGACAGCGCGAGGTCGTTCGTGTGCCGGCTCTGCGCGGTCAGCATGGCCATGAGCTGGTCGGACACGTCACCGGCCGCGGCCCGCCACAGGTCCTCGCTGATCGGGAGGTCCGTGCCGCCGCGCAGCAGCACGTTCTCCACGGAGATCAGCCGCAGCCACGCCGACGACTCGGTGAGCTTGCGGTACTGCGCCTGCACGTCCGGCTCCGCGAGCGGGATCGTCGAGTTGAGCTGCAGGTGGTAGGAGCTGACCTGGCCCTGGTAGACGCCGAAGTCCGCGTCGGTGAGGCCGCCGCCGACCAGGTTCGCGGCCGCGAGGGCGTCCGACCGCTGCATGAGGTCGGCGCCGGTGAGCATCGGCGCGACGACCAGCTGCAGGTACGCGATCTCGGCGTCCGGGGCGAACTGCGCGAGCCCCTTCGTGCCGTCGATGAACTGGTCGATGATGTCGTTGTAGAGGGTGAACGACTCGGAGATCGACACCTGGCCACCGTCGACGCGGGCCCGCATGGCCGGCAGGTCGCCCATCAGCTTCGTGAAGTTGCGCACCGCACGCGTGACGGCCTCCGGGGCGCTCTCGGACAGGTCCGCGAGACTCGCGGTGGCGCGGCCGGCGAGCGCGTCGGTCTGGGCGCGTTGTTTGATCAGATCGGATTGGAACGTGCCAAAACTGGCGAGGCGGCGCAGCGTGAGCCGGCGCTCTTCCTGAAGTGACACGATCAACGGCAGCGAAGATCGCTGCGCCTCGCTCGCGAGTGTGAAGTAATTCCTGGTCTGCGCCGCATCGAAGATCAAATAGCCGGCCCCGGCCACGCCGGCGAGCAAGAATACGATGCATGGCACCAGAGCCAGCGTCAGCACCCGGGTTCTAATGGACAGAGCCCGGCGTCGCCGGATGGAGGTCATCTTCACCGCGGTCCGCTTTCCTTCCGGCGTCCAGGGTTCCCACTGCACATGGGTACCGCTCGAGTCACCCCACCGGACCCGCCGCGAACGGTAAACATCCGGGACCGACGAGTCAAATAACAGTTGTGGTGACTTTCCCACCGGTGAACGGACACCAAGTAAATCGGTAACGAGAATGTCCGGAACGACTAAATTGATTCGGCCGAATGGAGCCTCAAGCCATTAGTTTATGGCTTTGGGTACCCGCTCGGTTACCGAGCGGATTGGTCTGAACCTCTCAGAAGAGGGGCGCCCAGACGAGCGGCTGGTTCGGCTTCTGCCCACCGCACACGACCGGCTCGTAACTGGCCGTGAACGAGTACTCGCCGCGGGTCTCACACGGTTGGCCGATGACCGCGAACCGGGTGCCCGGCTTCGGCGGCTTCCCCGGCCTCCCCGGGGGGACCGTGGTCGGCGACGAGGGCGGCGGGGCCACCGTCGGCACCACCTGAGCGGTCTCGGAACGGACCTCCGGCGCGACGATCGCGGCGGGCGGCGTCGTGGACGTGGTCGGCCCGCCGGATGAGGGCACGTGACTCGTCTCGATCTTGGGGACGGCCGGCGACTTCGCGTCCGGCTCCTCCTCGCCACCCGCGGTCGCGAGGAAGACGATCGCACCGACAATGGCCACGATGACCGCGAACATGGCGGCCTTCAGCGCGACCACCACTCCGTCGCGCTGCTCGTCCCGCCGGTGCTTGGTCGGCGGCTTGTTCTCCTGGCCGCCTTTCGGCTCCTCGAAAGCTAGCCGCGGCATGATCATCTTCCTCGTCGTCGGTAGCGCTCAGTGACACACTGTATATCGAGTGTCAACTCCTGGGTGAAACGGGGCGGCGGTGAATTGCGGAAATAACATTGACGCACTCCTCGGAAATGCGCCCTGCAGCGGGGCGAACTCGGTCGCGTGCTCGTCGTGCTGCGCGACTCGCGGGGTCGGCAAACGCCATGAAGGACCCCTTCATGTCACTCAACGACATGAAGGGGTCCTTCATGGCATCGCCGACCGTCCCGCGCGAGCGGCGAAGCGATCCGGGCACGGAAATCACGCGGCGGCGGTCCCCTCGAGCTCGACCATCTGGCCGGGGATCGCCAGCCGCGTCACCCCGAGCATCGTGGTGGTCGGTGCCACCCCGGCGGCACCCAACCGCGACGCCAGCGCGCCGTAGTGCTGGAACAGCAGATCGACGTCGGTGGTGTAGACGTTGAGCCGGACGAGGTTCGCGAGGGACATGCCGGCCTCGGCGAGCACGGCCTCCAGGTTGTCGAGGCTCAGCGCCACCTGTGCCGCCATGTCACCGTCATGCTGGGGCTTGCCGTCGCCGCTCATCGCGGTCTGCCCGGAGCAGTACAGGGTCCGGGTGTGCCCGGAGACGATCTCACCCTGGTTGAATCCCATCTCCACCGACCACGTCACCGGGTTGACCGCCGTTCGTTCCACTGCCACATCAGCTCCATTCGATCATCTTTGACGTCGTGTTGATCAGTCTTCCGGCAAATCACGACATCCTGTGTCGTGTATTCCGGTAGATTTTTCGCATGCGCGCCGACCGGTTGGTCTCGCTGGTGCTGCTGCTGCGCCAGCGCGGTCGGCTGACCGCGGACACGCTGGCCCGCGAGCTGGAGGTATCCACCCGCACCGTGCTGCGCGACATCGAGGCGCTGTCCGCGGCCGGCGTCCCGGTCTACGCCGAACGCGGCCGGCACGGCGGTTTCGCGTTGCTGCCCGGTTTCCGGACCGAGCTCACCGGACTGAACCACGACGAGGCCCTTGCCCTGCTGACCGCCGGATCGGGGCGCGGCGAGCAGGTGTTCGGCCTCGGCTCGGCTCTCGCTTCGGCCATGCGCAAGGTGGTCGACGCGCTGCCCGAAAGCCACCGGGCCACCGCGAACGACGCGGCCCAGCGATTTCTCGTCGACCCGGAGACCGACCTGCTCTCACGCCGGCTGGTCACGGAGGAG